>WBZV01000198.1_pt1 | contig 39649 bp, 35 predicted proteins | sample 5204221 | NCBI WGS metagenome assembly WBZV01 (sample SAMN12344360, study PRJNA552823) | activated sludge metagenome | biome: Activated sludge suspended growth; feature: Nitrification reactor; material: Wastewater; isolation source: activated sludge from nitrification reactor of wastewater...
GTGGTGCAGGGCTCGGGCTGTTGCCGCCTCCGGTTGGTCCGGATCAATGGGCCAGGCGCGAGAGATCATGGCCTGCAGCCGGTCGCGCTGACGGTTGGAGAGCCTGAGGCGTTTAGCGATGCGATCGCCACCGGCAGCATCGGTTGCCAGCAGCGCGGCCAAGCGACGCACCGGATCGGGTGCGACGGTCTCGATCCGGATCGCACGGCTTTCGATCCAGCTCAGCATCTTCAGCCGGCCGACGCCGTTTGCTTCGGGCAGAACGTGGGGCAGCACCGCCTGCGCCTGCATCAGTTCGAACACGTCGGCCGGGTCGGTGGCCATCAGGGTCCGGAAGACCTCGACGCGGACGCGCTCGCCGGAAAGGGTTTGGATCTTCTCCGCCCACGCCCGACACGCCGAGAGCGCGGCGGGATCGGGCGGCGGCCGGCCGTAATGGGCATAGAACCGGAAAAAGCGCAGCAGCCGCAGCACATCCTCCCCGATCCGCTCGGACGCATCGCCAACAAAGCGGACAAGACCGTGCCCGAGATCTTCCAATCCGCCGAAGTAGTCGTAGACGTCGCCGTCCGGTGTGCAGGATAGCGCGTTGAAGGTGAAATCGCGCCGGGCGGCATCCGCCAGCCAGTCGTCGGTGAAGGCTACCCGCGCCCGCCGGCCGAAGGTCTCGACATCGACCCGCAGCGTCGTGATCTCGAAGGATTGCCCGCCGACAATCGCCGTCACCGTGCCATGGTCGATGCCGGTGGGCACAACCTTGATCCTGGCGCGGCGGAGCAACTCCACCACGCCCTGCGGCGGCACGGCGAGTGCCAAGTCGATGTCGCGTACCGGCCGCTTCAGGACGGAGTCCCGGACGCATCCGCCGATGAAGCGGACCTCGGCGCCGTCCGCCGACAGGGCGTCGAGCACCATCCGGGTCTCCGGAGCGGCCATCCAGGGCTGCGGATGAATCTTGCCGACGGGCTGCGGCGGCTCGCCAGGAGGTCGGGCGGCGCCGGCGCGCTCGTCGAAACCTGTCGGCGCTGCCGTCATCTCAGGTGTTGCCGGGCGGCGGCTGAGCGTCCCTCGCGTGCATCGGGCCAAGCCCATAGCGGCTCGTTCGCCATTCGAGCGGGGTTATGTCCGGACTCGCCAGCGGCGCGGCACGGGCGTTGGGGCAAATGGCCCATCAAGAACGGCGACATGACAACGACGGCAGTGTCCATGGACCACAGGGTAAACATCGCCAGTGTTGGCGTCAAAATCGTGAAGATGACGCCGCTGATCATCTCGTCTGCTGCCGCGTTCGTCCCCTGGGGTCTGCCTGGGCGACATACACTCTTGGCGCCTGCGTCCGGAAATGCCATGAACGCACAAGCGCCACGCTTGTGGGGAGCATTGGTGTGATACAAAGCCAGGGTCGAACCTCATCGAACGGTGCGCAATGACAAACGACTTGCTGGTAAGTTTTGTGGTGCCCGCCTACAACGAGGAGGCTCTCATCGCGAAGTGCCTCGCATCGATCAAAGCTGAGATTTCGCGGACCGGGTGCGCGTCTGAGATTATCGTTGTCGACAATAACAGTACTGACTCGACGCGAAGCATAGCGTTGTCGATAGCAGGCGTTGTGGTCGTTAGCGAACCTGTAAAGGGTCTTGTCCAGGCGCGCAGGGCAGGGCATCTGGCCGCGAAGGGTAACCTTATCGCGAATATCGATGCCGATACGATGTTGCCAGAAGGCTGGCTGCGCACTGCGCTCGCCGAATTTGAGCGTATTCCTAACTTGGTCGCGCTGAGCGGACCCTATGTTTATTACGATATGCCAAGGGCTTCGCGCTTAATTGTCGCGGCATTCTATAGAGTAGCGTTTCTGTTCTACGTACTGATCCGATTCGGGATCAGGGCGGGATCGATGATGCAGGGTGGAAATTTCATTGTTTCCGCTGGGGGTCTGAACAAAGCGGGAGGTTACAACTCCACCTTCAGCTTTTACGGCGAGGACACAGACTTGGCTCGTCGCCTGAGCAAAGTCGGTGTCGTCAAATTTTCCTTTCGTTTGCGTGCTCTGTCCTCGGGGCGCCGGTTTGCCAGTGAGGGACTGATTAAGGTGGGCTGGCGGTATTCCGTGAACTTCCTCTGGGCGACGTTCAGGAAGAGGCCGTTTACGCCAACTTGGACAGACTTGCGGGAGGATCTGAACGAATCAGAGACCGAAGGATCTTTCGCCAGCAATTGATCTCCTGGCCTCCTGTGTTTTGACGGTGTGCGCGCTATAGCGGGATGCGAACGCACCTTAGGCGGCCATACCCGGACTCGGCATTCGAGGCGATCAGTGACGGTGGGAGAGTTGCTGCCGTCGGGACCGGTTTTGAGTTCCGGCCAATGGGTGGCGGTGCGTGTTGCGCCGCTCGACGTACCTCCGCGCTTTGAAAAGTCGCTCCACCCTCCCGGGAACCATCCGTCCGCCGCCCCAGCGCGGCGGAACGAAGGTGCCGGTCGGGTCAGCCGCGCGAGGCTCCTACGGCCATCTTTCCCTACGCTCCCGGAAGGTTCACAAGGCTCAAAACCTCAAGGAATCTCAGGTGTGGTCCGCACACTAAACGAGCGCATGGGATGCAAATCGCGCATTCATGCGGATCCTATTTGGCGCTTGTCATATATAGATATTCTCCTAATAATTGAACGCTATGCGCTATCGTGCTCGCGACGAGTCTTGATGCGGGCTCAGGGAGAAGGGGCGTTGGACGGTTGCAATGGAAGCGACTGCTCGGGACGGACACCGACGATTGGTCGTCAGGCGTCACGACCGACAGCAAGGGGAACGTCTATATAACCGGAACGACTTTCGGCTCCCTCATTGGCCGCAACCGTGGAAAGTCCGACGCATGGTTCGCCAAATATTCCACACAACGCTGACCGAGTGTCGGCGGTAGGTTCCGGACAATAGCTGTGGGCTTTGAAAGGTCACTCCACCCTCCCGGGAACCACCCGTCCGCCTTCCCAACGCGGCGGAACGAAGGTGCCGGTCGGGTCGTAGCCGTGGGTCAGCGCCGTGTAAACGAGGCTGGCGCCGAGCAGCAGGACGCCGGCGAGAATGAGCCAGAACCAGGGACCGTGCTGTAGTTTAGAGGGCGTGCCGTCCGGAGTGAGACGATGGCGGCCTACAGTGAGGTACCACGTCAGCCAGATAAGAGTCGGCAGAACCAGGGGAAGGAGATACTGAAGAAGGATGCGGCTCATTGGCCGTCGAGGATGTCGCAGAGATTGACCACCATGCCGGCGGTAGCACCCCAGATGAAATGCCGGCCGTAGGGCATCGCCCAGAAATACCGGGTGCGGCCTTCGAATTCCGCACTGCAGCGCTCGTGGTTGCGGCGGTCGAGCAGGAAGCTCAACGGCACCTCGAAGATCTCCGCAACCTCATGGGGATCGGGCTTCAAGGCGAAGGGGGGCCTGACCAGGCCGACCACCGGCGTGACGACGAATCCGGTTCGGGTGACGTAGGTGTCCAGCCGGCCGATCAGGCCTATGTGTCGCCGGTCGAGGCCGACCTCCTCCTCGGTCTCGCGCAGCGCCGTTTCCGCCGGTCCGCTGTCTTCCGGCTCGATGTGCCCGCCGGGAAAGCTGACCTGGCCGGCGTGATGAGCCAGATGAGCGGTTCGCTGCGTGAACAGGATGGTCAGTTCGTCAGGCCGTTCGATCAGAGGGACCAGCACCGCCGCCGGCTTCAGCGGCAGGATCGGCAGCATGTCCTCGTTCAGCGTGTGATCACCGCGCTCGACGGAGATGTCCTCGGGCGTTGTCAGCTCGATCGGGATATTTCGGCGACTCGCGAACCGATCGTTGATCCAGGCATGGTCGCGCAGGGCTATCACGGTGCCTCATCCAGCCAGCCGAGGGGGAACAGCCGGCCACTGCTCCAGATGCCAAGGCACGGCCGACCGTCGATGCACGTTTCGACGCCAAGCGCAGCCAGATGATAATAGACGGAGCGCGTCAGCCGGGCCTCGAGACGCCGATCAAGACACAGATAGGGGAGGGCCTCTCCGGTGTGCGGGCAGCGTTTGATATAGAGGGGGTGCTGCGCATCAACTCCGATGATTTCGTCCACATTGGTCCGCAGGCTGATGATCTGCCGATCGCCCGTCCCCGCCTGATAGACCTCGACGGCAAGCAGAGGCGCGTCTTCAACCTCAATGGGCCCCATCTCGGTGGGCGTGACCAGCCAATACCGTCCGGCGTCGTCGCGTCTCAGGGCCGAGGCAAAAAGGCATACCAGATCTTTGCGCCGAATGGGGGAGCCATGATAATGCCAGACGCCGTCTCTATCTATCTGGATGCCGAGGTTCTCACAAAGCACGCGACCATTCGGCGATGGCGGCGGAGCCTCCGTCAGCTGAAATTGATCAGCGAAGGCAACCGATTCGGCAGCAGCCACTGATGCTTCTTCCTCCCGAAAGGGCCTCGACATCGATCCGCGTCAGCAAAGTGAAGCAGGAGGACCAGGGTGACAGCCCGCGAGACAATTGAGCTTGGCGAGCGGGGCGATCTTGCCCTTATCGACGGCATAGATCAACTCGCAGTACAGATCAGCCGGGCCCGCGAGGCGATCGGCCGCATCATCTTCGGCCAGGAGCGCGTCATCGACGAAACGCTCGTGACGTTGTTGTCGGGCGGTCACCTGTTGTTGATTGGCGTGCCGGGGCTTGGAAAGACGAAGCTGGTCGAGACTCTTTCCCAGGTGTTCGGCCTGGACGAGCGCCGGGTGCAGTTCACCCCCGACCTCATGCCCGCCGACATTCTCGGATCCGAGGTTTTGGAAGAAGCGGAGAGCGGACGACGGCACTTCCGATTCGTACATGGCCCGGTGTTCTGCCAGTTGCTGATGGCCGACGAGATCAATCGCGCCAGTCCGCGCACCCAGTCGGCGCTGCTGCAGGCGATGCAGGAGCACCGGGTCTCGGTCGCGGGCCACTATTATCCGCTGCCGACACCGTTCCACGTTCTTGCAACGCAGAATCCCCTTGAGCAGGAGGGCACCTATCCGCTGCCGGAAGCACAGCTCGACCGCTTTCTGATGCAGGTCGATGTGGAATATCCGGATTTGCAGGCAGAGCGACGGGTGCTCCTGGAGACGACAGGTCCCGTGGACGAGAAGCCGGTCCGGGTGATGGACGGAGAGGAATTGCAGAAGGCACAGCGATTGATCCGGCACGTTCCGGTTGGAGAGGCGGTTGTCGAGGCTATTCTCGATATCGTCCGCGCCGGGCGCCCGGAGACGAGCCCCGTGCCCGAGGTCGCGGCGCACGTGGGCTGGGGGCCGGGACCGCGGGCTTCACAGGCGCTGATGCGTGCTGTCCGCTCCCGCGCTGTCGCTCACGGCCGGCTGGCGCCCTCGATCGATGATGTTATTGCCATGGCGCACCCGGTGCTCCGTCACCGCATGGCGCTGACCTTCACGGCGCGTGCCGAGGGGGTTGGCATTGGCCAGATCATCGATCGGCTGGTTGCACGGATCGGATGAGCAGGGCTGGCCGTTCGGCCAAGAAGCCCGATGACGCCGGAGCCGGTCCCCTGCATCGGCTTTCCCGCGCCGAAGCCTTGGCGGCAATGTTCCCGCCACTCCTGGTTGAGGCCGAGCGCGTCGCGGCCACCGTCAGCCAGGGGGTGCACGGGCGTCGCCGGGTGGGGGAGGGGGAAACCTTCTGGCAGTTCCGCCGCTACCAGCCTTCCGATCCCTCTCAGCGGATTGATTGGAGGCAATCGGCCAAATCGGATCGGGTCTATGTTCGCGAAACGGAATGGGAGGCGGCGCAAAGCGTCTGGCTTTGGCGCGACGCTTCAGCGTCGATGAACTGGCGCGGATCGGCCAGCCTCCCGAGCAAGCTGCAGCGGGCCGATCTGCTGCTGCTGGCATTGGCCGCACTGTTGGTGCGCGGCGGAGAACACGTTGCACTCCTGGGCTCCGGACAGTCGCCGGCATCCGGCCGGGCGGCGCTCCAGCGGCTGGCAATGCAATTGCATCGCAACGGGGAGGCGGCCGAGGGTCCAGGGCTGCCCGCGGCGCAGCCGTTGCCGCGCGACGGGCGGATGGTGATGATTGGGGATTTTTTGTCGCCGCTGGAGGATATCCGCACCAAGGTGGCGGCTTTTGCCCGCTGCGGCGTGCGCGGTCACCTGCTGCAGATTTCGGACCCGGCCGAGGAGAACCTGCCATTCTCCGGACGTGTGCTGTTTGAGGGCGCGGAAAACGATGGAGAATTGCTCTTCGGACGCGCCGAGACGGTGCGGGATGCCTACCGCTCGGTTTACGCGGAGCATCAACAAGCTCTTCGGGATCTCGCCCGGGGCGTCGGCTGGACGATGTTGGTGCATCGCACCGACCATGCACCCCAGACCGTGCTGCTTGCCTTGTACCTCACCTTGAGCCGGTTGGCGGCGAGATGATCCGATGCTGAGCGTGGGAGCTCTGAGCTTTGCCGCCCCGTGGGCGCTGGCCGCCCTGGCGGCATTGCCGGCGCTCTGGTGGCTGCTGAGGGTAACGCCGCCTTCTCCGCGCCGCGTGGTGTTTCCGCCCCTCCGTCTCCTGGCGATGCTCTCCTCACGGGAAGAGGCGGCCGTTCGGACACCGTGGTGGTTGCTGGCTCTGCGCATGGTCCTGGTGACGGCGTTGATTCTCGGTATCGCCCGGCCCTTGGTGAACGCTGACACGACGCTGGCCGGCTCCGGACCGGTCTACATCGTCTTCGACAACGGCTGGGCCTCGGGAGAGGACTGGTCGCAGCGGATGGCAACTCTGTCGCAAACGATCGACCGCGCCGATCGGGAGGGGCGCGGCATCGTTCTGCAGCCGACCGCGCCGACTGCGCCCGACGTGAAAGCGCCCCGGCCGGCGTTGCTGCCGGCCGCGCGCGCCAGGGAAGCTGTGCAGACCTTGGTGCCGTCCCCGTGGACGACCAACCGCCTGCAGGCAGTGACGTCGATGGTGCAGGCGGCCAACGAGGCGCGCTGGCCACCTGGTGCCGTCATCTGGATCAGCGACGGGTTAGCGGAGCCGCACGGGGCAGAACCGGTCGCGGCTCTGCTCGATCGACTGCGAGCGCTGGGGCAGTCGACGGTTCTGCAACCGCCGCCCCTGCGCCTGCCGTTGCTGATCGCTCCGCCGGAACGGGAGGCGGACACGCCCCGGGCCAGCGTTTTCCGGGCGGACGGGGAGAGCGAGAAGCAGGTCGTCCTCCGGCTGATCGGAGAGAACGGGGAGCCGCTTGCGACGCAGGCCGGACGCTTTGCTGCCGGTGATCGGCGGACGCAGGTGCCGCTGGACCTGCCGACTGAACTGGCGGGACGTCTCGCTCGGGTCGAGATCGAGGGAGCCCGCACCGCGGGGGCGGTATGGCTCGTCGACGAGCGCTGGCAGCGCCGTGCTGTCGGATTGCTGGACGAGGGCAGCAACCGGGATCAACCGTTGTTGGGGGGCCATTTTTACCTGCAGCGCGCCTTGCAACCGTATGCCGAGGTTCGGCGTGGCGATCTGGCGACGCTGCTCGCCCGGCCGTTGTCGGTTCTCGTTCTGACCGACGTGGGCAATCCGGATTCGGCGATGTTTGAGGCAATCCGCCGCTGGGTGGATCAGGGGGGCGTCCTGCTGCGCTTCGCCGGCGAGCGGCTGGTGCGGGATACGCGCGTGGACGATCCGCTCTTGCCCGTGGCGCTGCGGCCTGGCGATCGGACGATCGGCGGCACGCTTTCATGGACGGGGACGGGCAAGCTGGCGGCTTTTGAGGACGCCGGCCCGCTCCATGGGCTGGCGGTTCCTCCCGATGTGGAGATTCGCCGGCAGGTGGTTGCGGAGCCTTCACTCGAGGTTGCCGAGCGCACGTGGGCTCGCCTGGAGGACGGCACCCCCCTGATCACCGGGGAGCGCCGCGGCGAGGGTTGGGTGGTGCTCGTCCATACGACAGCGGATCCGGGGTGGTCGAATTTGCCGTTGTCTGGCCTATTCGTAGACATCCTGAGGCGCATCGTCGGCCTGGCGGCGAATGCCGAGGGAAGCAGCGAGGCCGGCAGCCTGCCTCCATTGGAGGTGCTCGACGGCTTCGGCAGGCTCGGCGCGCCGCCGCCCGGCACACGGCCCCTTGTCGGAACCGAGCTGCTGAACGCGCGCGTTGCCCCCGGCAGCCCGCCCGGCTTCTATGGGAGACCGGATGCTCGCCGGGCCCTCAACCTCGCGCCGACGGTGGGCGAACCCGCGCCGCTAGGGCCCGTGCCGGCTGGGGTGCGCACGGCGACGCTCGGCGAGAACGGAGAGCGTGACCTGCAGCCGTGGCTTCTGACGATCGCCGTGGCGCTCGGCATTGCCGATCTGGCCTTGAGCTTGGCCATGCGCGGCATGTTCCAGCTTCGTCCGCGTCGGTCCCGCGCGCGCGCCGAAAGGGCCGCCTTGGTGTTGGCGCTGGCGGCGGTGTTGCCGTCGGCCGCGGCGCAGGCGCAGTCCGTCGTTGCCGACGGAAGCGCGGTTTCCGCGGCGCTCTCGACCCGGCTCGCGTGGGTGCGCAGTGGCGATCCCCGGGTAGACCAGATCAGTGCTGCCGGATTAAGGAGCCTCGGGGCGGTCGTCAATCGCCGCACCGCTGCTGAACTGGACAATCCGGTCGGGGTCGATCCGGAAACCGACGAGCTGACCTTCTACCCCTTGCTCTACTGGCCTCTGACCGACCGCCTTCGGCCACTGTCGCCGACCGCCGTGCGCAAGCTGTCGGATTTCATGCGGGGAGGCGGCACAATTGTGTTCGACCTGCCGGCGCGGCTCGACGGCGCCGATCGCGCCGGACTGCGGGAAATCGCACGTGTGCTCGACCTGCCGCCGCTCATTCCGCTTCCTGACGATCACGTGCTGCGTCGGTCCTACTACCTGCTCTCAGATCTGCCGGGCCGCCGGGCTGGGGCTTCCGTCTGGATCGAGCGTCTGGGAGAGCACGTCAACGACGGCGTCAGCTCCGTGGTGGCGGGGTCCAACGACTGGGCGGCTGCCTGGGCCATGGATGAGGATCAGCGACCGCTGTTCCCGATCGTTCCTGGCGGCGAGCGGCAGCGGGAGCTGGCCTACCGCTTCGGCGTCAATCTGGTGATGTACGTGCTGACCGGAAATTACAAGGCGGATCAGGTGCATCTCTCGACGATCCTGGAACGCCTAGCGCCATGATCACCAACATCGTGCTGCAACCCATGCTGCCGGCAGGGTTGGTAGCTGTTGTAATGGTGCCGGCGCTGGTTCTACTGGTCGTAGCGCTCGTGCAGCGGGCGCGTGGCTGGGTCTTCCGCGCCCTGTCTCTGCTGGCACTCGCGGCGGCGCTGCTTGATCCCCGAATCGTCAGCGAACAGCGGCAAAGCCGTCCGGACGTGGCCTTGCTCGTGGTCGACGACTCTACCAGCCAGAGAGTCGAGGACCGGCTGGCGGCGGCTGGCGAGGCGGAGACCGAGCTGAAGGCCAGATTGGGGGCATTGGGCAATCTGGAGATCCGCACCATCCGGGTCGGAAACGATCCGTCGGGCGAAACCCGGGCATTCGATGCCATCGAGCAGGCCGCGCGGGATGACGCGTCCGATCGCCTGGCCGGAGTGTTTCTCTTCACCGATGGCCAGGTGCACGATGTGCCTGCTGGGGATGTTTCCTGGCTTTCGGCGCCGCTGCACGTGCTGCTCACTGGCCGCACCGGGGAATTCGATCGGCGCATTGTGGTGGAGCAGGTGCCCGCCTTCGGTTTGGTCGATCAGCAGGTGCAGGTGGGGTTTCGGGTTGAGAGCACGGGAGGCGTGGAGACGGATGGAGGGCGTGCGCGGATTTCGCTGCGCGTCGATGGTGTTCTGGCCGGGGCGATGGAGATCGCAACCAACCGGAGCGAGACCGTGCACCTTCCGATCAAGCACTCCGGTGCGACGGTTCTGGAGCTGGATGTGGAGCCGGTGGCGGGCGAGCTGTCCGATCTGAACAACCGGGCGGCTGTCGTCGTCAATGGCGTGCGCGAACGACTGCGTGTCCTACTGATATCCGGTCAGCCGCATCCTGGCGAGCGCACTTGGCGAAACCTGCTGAAATCCGATCCGGCCGTCGACCTCGTTCACTTCACCATTCTGCGTCCCCCGGAAAAGGACGACATGACGCCCCTCAGGGAACTGTCCCTGATCGTCTTTCCGGTTCAGGAGTTGTTTGAGACTAAGCTTCAGGATTTCGATCTGGTGGTGCTCGATCGCTACGTGGTCCGCGGAATTTTGCCCACGCAGTACTACCAGCGTCTCTCCGACTACGTTCACCACGGCGGCGCGTTGCTCGTGGCAGTGGGGCCGGAATTCGCGTCGCCGCAGAGCCTATACCGGACGGCGCTGGGCGAGCTTCTTCCCGTCAGCCCGACCAACCGCGTTATCGAGCAGGCGTTTCGACCGCAGGTGAGCGATCTCGGGCGTCGGCATCCGGTGACGTCCGCACTGCCCGGCGAACGGCCTTCCGGCGATGCCGAGACGGACGATGCGGTCCTCTCCGAGCCAACATGGGGCCGCTGGTTCCGCATTGTCGAGGGCCACGCCCATGCCGGCTCGGCGCTGATGACGTCTGCCGACGGTCAGCCGCTGCTCATCGTCGATAGGGTCGGCGAGGGCCGGGTGGCGCAGTTGATGAGCGACCAGATTTGGCTTTGGGCCCGGGGCTACGAAGGAGGCGGCCCTCAGGGTGAGCTGCTGCGGCGGCTCGCACACTGGCTGATGAAGGAGCCGGAACTCGAGGAAGAGCACCTGGAAGCGCGCGTCGAAAGCGGCCGGCTCGAAATCCGGCGGCGCAGCTTGTCGTCGGAGGCGGTGGAGGTCAAGGTCACCGACCCGGCCGGAGAGACCACCACCGTACGTCTTGATCCCGGAGCCGACGGCGTGGCTCGCGCCGAAGTCGCGGCTCGTCAGGCCGGACTGTGGCGGGTGGAGGATGGGAATCACACCGCTCTCGCCGCCGTTGGTCGCCTCAATCCTCCCGAACTCACCGACTTGCGGGCAACACCGGATCGCCTGGCACCCCTGGTGGCCGCGACTGGCGGCGGCATTTCGTGGATCAGGGATGGCCTTCCCGAGCTTCGGAGGACGACGCCGGGCCGTGCCGCCGCCGGTCACGGCTGGCTGGGGGTTCGGCGCAACCAAGCATATGCTGTCACCGGGCTGGCGGAAATTCCGCTGGTGCCGGCGCTCATTTTGCTTGCGGTCGCGTTAGGCGGCTTTGCTGGGGCCTGGTGGCGGGAGGGTCGCTGACGGCGCCTCCGAGCATTGCCACGCATCGGCCCCAGCGACGCGCGTAAGCCTTAATGTGCACCGAGTTGAGTGCGCGCTTCGGCGGTGAGCTCGTGCATTTTTGCTTCCAGCTCGGCGCGGGAGACGGCGATGCCGTTTTTCTCGAAATCACCGAGAACCTTCCGGTAAACGTCCTCATCTCCCGGTTCGTCCAAGTCGGCGGTCACCACCTCCTTGGCGTACGCTTCCGCTTCCGCGCCCTTGAGGTTCATCAAGTCTGCCGCCCATGTCCCCAGCAGCCTGTTCCGCCTGGCGGTTACACGAAAGTCCCGCTCATGGCGCGTCGTGTGGTCGGCCTCGTGCAACTTGCTCCTGGATTTGTCGTAAGGCATGCACCCTCGCTCGTTTCAGTTTCTTCGCCGCAAGCCGGCGATCCCTACAAAAAAATGGCTCCTCGCCTCGCGGTATCAAGGGAACGGGCGTGGCGGCCTGTCGTTGGACTTGGGCGCGCGTTTGGTGCAATATTAGGCTATGACGGGTGAGGTCGCGTTGTCATGTATGCCGATCACACACTGACGCCAAAGGAAGCTGTGCGACTGTGCGCCCTTGGAACCCTGGCGCTCGCCCCGATGCGCTATGGCGATCTCGCCATAGCCATCCGTCATTTCATCAGCCGAGTGGTAGGACCGACCCCCGAGATCATGGGCCATTCCGTCGAGCTGCTGAAGTACGAGGGGCTGGTCGAAACGGTGGAAGGGAGCGATGAGAATGCGCTCCTCCGCATCACCGACGCCGGCCGCGCTGAAATGCAGGCGTTGCTCACCGCCGACCTGCGGCCGACCAACACCGAGCTGAACACATTGATCACGGCGCTTAAGTTCCGCTTTCTGCATCTGCTGTCCCTGGACGAGCAGCAGAAACAGGCGGAGCTGCTGTATGCCGCCGTCGAGCGGGAGATCGCGCGGCTGCAGGATTTGCGTCGGCATCCGTCGGGTGCTGTAGGCTTCCTTGCCGAGTGGCTGGACCACCACATTGCCTCGCTCGAGGGTCGCCTGGAGTGGCTGGACGGCCTCCGGGACCGGCTGTCGGCGCGCGCCTGAAAGGCTGCGCACGGATTTCCGAGCAGGGCATGGACCTCGTCAGCCTGTTTGCCGCCGTCGTCTTCGCCGTAAGCTGGTTTTTTCTCGCCCGCACCGATCCTTCGGAAAGCTTGGTCCGGCTCTTTTTCGGTGCATTGATGACCTTCGCCGCGGGGGCGGGCATCCTCGGCTTCGTGATGCGCCTGTTCAAGGTGTGAGCAAAGCGGGTCAGCGGCCGGAAGTGGGGCGGTGGCGCGGCGTGAGTGGCCAGAGCATTCCGCCTAGCGCATTGCGGACGCGTGTGCCCAGGGTTGGCAGGCGAATCAGGTTTTCGATTCTGCGGTCCAGGAAGGCCCAGGTATCGCTGAAATCGTCTGAGGTATCGTCGAGCCAGTAGAAAACTGTCGCCGTGTACACAGCCCCGAGCGTTGCGCGCTTGCTGTAGAAGCTGAAGTCCGTCGCGGTATCTCCGCAGGCATACCAGATCGCATCCAGCGTTCGCCACGTGCAGGACAGACCGATAGCCGTGTATTGCGGCAGCGCCGTCAACGACATGGTTCGACGGACGGCCTCCCGCCATGGCGCGTTCACCTCGATACGCGCCCTGACGGCCGTGGCGATGCGGTCTCGCAAGCGCAGCACCTCAAAATCCGGCCGTTCCCCGATCATCTCCAGCATCCGTCCGTCCGACCATTCGGACCAGAAGGGAATGATCTCGCGGGCACCCTCGGCAAACAGCAGGCTGCCCTCTTCAATCGAAAGCCCGGCATCGGCGCTGCCTGCGCGAAGGGCTGTCGGGCTCCATCCCTCGAACGCCACATGCGGTAGCGTTGCCAGCAGGAGCTGCTCCCGGACTTGCCAGGTTCGCGCCTCGTCTTCGTCGTTCCCGGTGTTCCCCGCTTCCGGAAGGGGGGCCGCCTTGGCGTCTTTCTGGTCTCCGCTTGCACCGCTCATGCCGCTTTCCCTACCTCCGTTCTACTGTGCCCGAGCGCGTTGCATCTCCTCGACAAAACCCAGATTCGACAGGTCGCGCATGCGCCGCGGATAGAGGACGCCGTCAAGATGGTCGCATTCGTGCTGCACAACGCGGGCATGGAAGCCGGATGCTTCGCGCATCAGCTCGCCTCCCACCGGTGTGAGACCACGATAGCGGATCCGGGTAAACCTTGGCACGAGGCCGGTCAAGCCAGGAACGGACAAGCAGGCTTCCCAGCCGTCCTCGATCTCATCACCCAGGGGCTCGATCTCAGGGTTGATCAGGCAGGTGAGGGGCAACGGGCCATTGGCGTCATCGCTGCCGGTGCAGCGCGCTTCCGGGACGCAGAAGAGCACGATGCGCAGCGGTACATGCACCTGCGGCGCGGCCAATCCTACACCCCCCGCATCCGCCATGGTCTCGGCCATATCCGCAAGCAGCCGGCTGATGGCCGGGGTCGTCGGATCAGCCACCGGCTCGGCCCGGCGACCGAGCACCGGATGCCCCATGCGAGCAATTTTCAGGATTGCCATAGGCGGGCGCCTCTTGCTGCTGAGTCCGATGTCGTGTACCAGTAGCCCCGCGACAAGTCCCGCCGCCGAGCTGAGCATTCTGCCACGGTTGGTCCGTTGATATAGCTGCTTTCCGGCGGCCATGTGGTGGCTTGCGCTTCCAACGAGAGGGGCGGTGTGATACATAACCGCTTCTCAACCATCTTCTGAAAATTGGAGAGAGAGCAAAGCCGCCGTGCAAGTCATCGTCCGTGACAACAATGTTGATCAAGCTCTCAAGGCGCTGAAGAAGAAGATGCAGCGCGAGGGTATCTTCCGGGAAATGAAGCTTCGTCGCTCATATGAAAAGCCGTCGGAACGGCGGGCCCGCGAGAAAGCCGAAGCCGTTCGCCGGGCACGAAAGCTGGAGCGGAAGCGGCTGGAACGCGAAGGCTTCTGACAAGCCGGTTCCTTTGACGGAGCCGAGCGCTTCCTCCCCTGATGAGCTGTAAATCGCAAATCCGCGGGGCGTAGCCGGCTTTCGGGCCGTCATCCTTCGGCCGGCATATTCTTTTCTGTGGCTTCGCCTGCGCTCCAGCGGGCAAGGCGGCGCCGCGAGACGTCGGAGCGGGCTTCGCTCAGACGATCTTCGCGCAGCGCGCGTTCGACGTGGCGCATATGCGCCTGTGCCGCCGTGCGGGCGCCCTCAGCGTCGCGATTCATGATGAATTCGTAGATCTTGCGATGCTGTTCCATCAGCAGGTCGCGAGCATCCTTGCGACTATAAAGCAGATTCCGATTGAAGATGATGTCCTTCCTCAGCAATTCGAGGAGACTTCTGACCACGTGCAGCAGCACGACGTTGTGCGACGCTTCGGCTATGGCGATGTGGAAATCGGCATCGCGGTCGGCCTCTTCGACAAAATCGTCTTTACCATGGACCGCCTCGATCGCGCGGAAGCGTTGAGTCAGGATCTCGCGGTCGGCGTCAGTCCCACGCAAAGCAGCGTAATATGCGACGATCCCATCGAGGGTATAGCGGAACTCTACGAAGTCGACCGCCGCCTCAGGATGTCGCTGGAATAGATCCGCCAACGGATCGGTCAGAGTCTCGGCGAAAGCATTGCGCACGAAGGTACCCCCGCCGTGGCGCGCTTCGACCAGCCCGGCAGCCTCCAGCCGTTGTAACGCTTCCCGTACCGAGGGCCGTGAAACTTCGAGTTGGGTCGCCAACTCCCGCTCCGGTGGCAGGCGTTCGCCCGGTCGCAGCACGCCTTCCAGAATAAGGCTCTCCAGCTGTCGGACGATTGCATCCGAAAGCCGCTCCTGTTTGACCTTCGAGAATGTCATTCAGCGTTCTCCCCGGCGTCAGCCTGCCGGCCCCGCAAGCAAGAGGTATCACAAAACGATTGAATAGCCTCAAACTGCAATTGCGCAAAAAGAGCCGCATCCGCCCCTTCTTGTTCGTAACGAGACGCATTCACTATGCACCAACGGCACCCGAAAGAAAAGTGGTAAGACCCTCTTACCACTTGACCCTGCCGTGCTTGTCTGGTAGGCATCGTATCGCTGAAACAATCGGCGATCGCTGAAGCATCGGGCAGGCGCCTGATACAAAGCGAAGAAAAACAACAGGGAACGGCCAGCGATCTGCGCGTCATTCGGCGTGCCTGCCTCGCGTGCACCGTTCAATGCGGGGAGGCGGATGCGATGACGGCATGCACCAGGCATTTTATCCGGCATCACAGGCGTGGCCCCGCTTACCTGGGGCTTACCGGTGATCCGTTTCCACAGCTCCGCCTGCCCCGAAAGCACCGTTCACTGACGATCTCAACGCACCGCCCTGTTCCCGGCCAGGAGCGGCGCCCTTCAACAATGCCTTAGGGAGGAAACAACATGCCTACCTGGACGCAGGTTTACGCGCCGCTCGGCGGCAGCCTCTGGCTGTCGGCGGCTGTCGCGGTCATTCCAATTGTCTTTTTCTTTATTGCGCTCGCCGTGCTTCGGATGAAGGGCCACGTTGCCGCCCTCATCACCGTGGCACTGGCGGTCATCATCGCGGTGGTGGTCTACGGAATGCCGGCGTCTCAGGCGGTGGCGGCCACCGGTTACGGGTTCCTTTACGGATTATGGCCGATCTCCTGGATCATCCTGGCCGCTGTCTTCCTCTACAAGCTGACCGTCAAGACGGGACAGTTCGAGGTGATTCGCGCCTCCGTCCTGACGATCACCGCCGATCAGCGGCTGCAGATGGTGCTGGTGGGCTTTTGTTTCGGGGCCTTCCTGGAGGGGGCGGCGGGCTTCGGCGCGCCGGTCGCGATCACTGCGGCGCTGCTCGTCGGTCTCGGGTTTAACCCGCTTTATGCAGCCGGCCTCTGTCTGATCGCCAACACGGCGCCGGTGGCGTTCGGGGCGCTCGGTATCCCGATTACGGTAGCGGGGAAGGTGACGGGATTTGATCCCTTCGTGATTGGCCAGATGGCGGGCCGGCAATTGCCGCTGCTGTCGCTGATGGTACCCTTCTGGCTGGTTTTCATCATGGACGGTGCCAAGGGAGTCAAAGACACTTGGCCCGCAGTTCTCGTCGCCGGCCTTTCATTTGCCGTCTGCCAATACTTTACCTCCAACTTCTGGGCGTACGAGCTGCCCGACATTACGTCAGCACTGTTCAGCCTGGTGTGTTTGGCGCTGTTCCTGAAGGTCTGGCAGCCGACCGGAACCTTCTCTTTTCAGGGTGTCGGCGCGCAGGCTCTGCCCGCAGGCAACGGCACGAGCACATCCTACACCATGGGCCAGATCCTGAGAGCGTGGTCGCCGTTCATCGTCCTGACCATCATGGTGACCATCTGGACGCTGCCCGAATTCAAGGCGCTGTTTGCGCCAAAGGGCGCCCTGGAGGCGTGGACGCTGTCCTGGCACGTTCCGGGACTGGACAATCTCGTCATCCGCGACGTGCCGATCGTTGTCAAGCCGACGCCTTATGCCGCCGTCTACAAGTTCGACATCATCGCGGCGACTGGAACGTCCATTCTGTTCGCCGCCGTCATCTCCGCGTTCATCCTGCGGGTGAGCCCGAAGATGTTCGTCGAGACATTTGCCGAAACGGTGACCAGCCTTGTGAAGCCGATTTTCACGATTGGTCTGGTTCTCGGCTTCGCCTTCATCGCCAACTACTCGGGTCTGTCCTCAACCCTCGGCCTTGCGTTCGCTGCGACCGGCGCGCTGTTTCCGTTCTTCTCGCCGTTCCTCGGCTGGCTGGGCGTGTTCCTGACCGGCTCGGATACCTCCAGCAATGCCCTGTTCGCCAACTTGCAGTCGGTCACGGCGCAGCAGATCGGCGTAAATCCCATTCTCACCATCGCGGCCAACACCACAGGCGGCGTTACAGGCAAGATGATCTCGCCGCAGTCGATCGCTGTCGCCTGCGCCGCGGTCGGTCTGGTGGGCAAGGAATCCGATCTGTTCCGCTTTACCGTCAAACACAGCCTTTTGTTTGCGGCAATCATCGGCGTCATCACCTATGTGCAGGCGTACTTCCTGCCGTGGATGGTCCCGGTGGTGGCGGGTCACTGACCGCCGGTTGGACCGGCACCGCCGGGATTTAAAACCGGCGGTGATACGGGCCGGAAAGACGGAGGCGTGTTTCGTAGCCGCCTCTCCTCTCCGGCAAAAAATAACAAGCCGAGGGACGAGGAAGGACACGACGTCCATGCTGAAAGTCGCTGAGACCGCTTTCACCCATCGCCAGCCTGGCGACCATCTCCAGCTTGAGCAAGCGATGCTGGGCTTCATGCCCCGGCATCGCCTTGTGCGCGACCCCCTTCGCTTGCTGGCCTATGGCACCGACGCCAGCTTTTACCGGCTGATTCCAAAGCTGGTAGCGATCGTGGAGAGCGAGGCCGAAGTGCAGGGGCTGCTTGCCGAGTGCAGGAAGAGGGACATTCCGGTTACTTTCCGCGCGGCCGGAACCAGCCTTTCGGGGCAGGCGGTGACCGACTCGGTGCTTTGCATGCTGGGGGACGGCTGGAACGACATCCAGGTGGCAGCGGATGCAGGCAGCGTCACGCTCGGCGCTGGCGTGATCGGCAGCGATGCCAATCGCAGACTGGCGCCCTTCGGCCGCAAGATCGGGCCCGATCCGGCCTCGATCAACGCCTGCAAGGTCGGCGGCATCGCTGCCAATAACGCGAGCGGCATGTGCTGTGGCACGGCGCAGAACAGCTATCAGACGGTTCTTTCGATGCGGCTGATCTTTGCCGACGGGACGCTGCTGGATACCGGGGATGCGGCAAGCCGCGCCGCGTTTTCGCGAAGTCATGCCGCACTCTTGAGCCGCCTTGGCGAACTGGCCCAGCGTACGCGCGACAATGCCGAACTGGCGGAGCGCATCCGGCGAAAATTCGCGATTAAGAACACCACGGGCTACAGCCTCAATGCGCTCGTCGATTTCGACGATCCGTTCGACATCCTTCAGCACCTGATGATCGGATCGGAGGGCACTCTGGGGTTTATCTCCCAGGTCACTTACCGGACCGTTCCGGAGTATGCCGACAAGGCAAGCGCGCTTCTCCTGTTCCCGGACATCGAGGTCGCGAGCCGGGCGGTCATCCGAATGAAGACAACGCCGGTCTCGGCGGTGGAGATGATGGACCGCGCCAGCCTGCGGTCCGTGGAGGACAAGCCCGGCATGCCGGACTACATCCGGGCGCTGGGGCCGACGGCAACGGCGCTGCTGGTGGAAACACGCGCGGAAGATCCGGACGCCCTGCGCGACAACATCGCGGCGGTCAGCTCCTCGGTCGCCGATCTCGAGACGCTTCAGCCGGTCGCCTTTACCAACATCCCGGCGGAGTTCGACCGCTTCTGGAACATCCGCAAGGGCCTGTTTCCGTCGATCGGCGGCATGCGGCCGGTCGGGACGACGGTCATCATCGAGGATGTGGCCTTTCCGATTCACCGCCTGGCGGAGGCGACCGTCGACCTGCAGCGGCTGTTCGCCGAGTACGGGTACAATGAGGCGATCATCTTCGGGCACGCCCTCGAAGGCAACCTGCACTTCGTCATCACGCCCGACCTCGGCCGTCCCGCCGAAGTGGACCGGTATCGTCGGTTCATGGACGCGATCGTCCATCTGGTGGTGGATAAGTACGATGGATCGCTGAAGGCCGAGCACGGCACCGGCCGCAACATGGCGCCGTTCGTCGAGGTGGAGTGGGGGGCGCAGGGCTACGCGCTGATGCGGGCGATCAAAGGGATCTTTGATCCGCAAGAATTGCTCAATCCCGGCGTCATCCTCAACGATGACCCGGACGTGCACCTGAAGAACCTGAAGCCGCTCCCTCCTGCCGACGCTATTGTCGATACGTGCATGGAATGCGGTTTCTGCGAGCGGATGTGTCCCTCGGCGGGAATGACGTTCACGCCGCGGCAGCGGATCGTCGGCATTCGCGAGATCAGCCGCTTGGCTGCGGCGGGTGCCGAGGCGGAGAAGGTGTCTCTCGGGGCCTCTTACGAGTACCAGGGAATCGACACCTGCGCGGCCTGCGGTCTGTGCGCCACGGCCTGCCCGGTGGGGATCGAAACCGGCATTCTCACCAAGAAGCTGCGCGAGGCCAAGCACAACGCCGCCGGGCGTCGCGTCGCATCGCTGGTCGCCGAGCACTACGGCACGGCGATGTGGGCGACGCGGCAGGGCCTCGGGATGGCCGATTGGGCTCAGCGGACGCTGGGTCCGGACACACTCGAATCGATGACCGGCTCCCTGCGTCGGCTGAGCCGCGATCACATTCCGGCGTGGTCGCGGGCATTGCCTGTGAAGGTTTCGTTTGCGCCGCAGGAGAAGGCGAACGTGGACCGCCGTCCGCAGGTGGTTTACCTGCCGAGTTGCGTGTCACGGACGATGGGGCCGGCCTGCAATGACCACGGAACCGAGCCCCTGCCGGGCAAGACGGCGATGCTGTTGGAAAAGGCCGGGTACAATGTCGTCTATCCGAAGGGGCTGGCGAATTTGTGCTGCGGCCAGCCGTTCGAGAGCAAGGGCCTGCCGGAGGTGGCCGATCGCAAGTCGGCGGAAGTCGGGGAGGCGCTGCGCGAAGTAAGCCGCAACGGCGATCTGCCGATCATCTCGGATACCTCTCCTTGTTCCTACCGACTGCGTCGGGTGTTGCCGGAGGCCCTGCGGCCGTTGGATATCGCGGAGTTTCTCCACGACCATCTCCTGGATCGTCTCCGGATCCGCAAGCGGCCGGGAGTCGTCGCTCTGCATGTCCCGTGTTCGGCGAAGAAAATGGGCATCGGGCCAAAGCTGATGGCGGTCGCGATGGCCTGTGCAGAACAGGTCATTATCCCGGAGAATATCGAATGCTGCGGCTGGGCCGGGGACAAAGGGTTCACGACGCCGGAGTTGAATGCCCACGCCTTGCGGACGCTGAAACCCCAGCTTCCGGAAGACTGCGCGGAAGGCTTTTCCAACAGCCGAACCTGCGAGATTGGTTTGGCCATGCATGCCGGCAGGCCGTACCGGTCGCTGGTCTACCTGGTCGACGAGGTCTCCGCGCCGGCTTTGGAGCCCGCTCTTTCCGCAGCCGAGTGAGTTTTGGTGGAGGAGGGAGGTCCGCGCTGACCGACGGGGTTGGAAGCGTCTTTCAGAACGTCAGGTCCGCGCGAGGTACTCCGTCCCCGGCGAGGAGAACGTGCGGCTCGGGACAGCGGCGAAGCTGATCGGCGGCCGCACCCCCGTTGCCGACGAGGGCATTGATGGCGGCGAACGTTCGATCCTCGGCCAGTTTGCGCAATCGGGACGCCTCGGCGGCCTGCACCTCCGGGCGGTGGCTGGCCTCGACGCCGGCGAAGGCCTCCAGGTCCTGCCCGGCCGCGACGCCGCAAGCGGTGATGCGCAGGCGCGGCCGCTCATTCAGGATCTGGCGCAGCGTGCGCACCGCCCCATCGGCGGAAGGGTCCAGGTCTGCCGTTCCGGGTGAGAAGCGGAGCGGTGCCAAGGTCGGCAGACCGCCTTCCGTGGCCTGAGCCTCGGCGGATCCCGACCCGCTCGAACGGGCCGAGATCAAAGCTGCCGACGCGGATATCAGTTTGAATGGCGAAACCACCAGCGCCCGCAGGACGCGAAGAACGCCCGTCCAGATGACCTGTGAGAAGTCAAAATCCGGAGACAGAAGGTCGCCCTCGAACGGCACCGTCAGATCGATGGTGCCGTCGGCGTCCTGCAGAAGATCGATCAGCGTGTTCAGCGGCACACCGATCGCCTTGGTGAACGGATCGCCACCGGCCTGTGGCTGATCGACGAATGCGAGATTGGTGATGGTGGCACGGGCTTCACCCTTGAGACGCCCTTGCTCGGCTGCTCCTGTCGCACTGGCGTCCAGGTGGCCGTCGATGATGCCGAGCCCGATGTGAGGGGCCAGCAGGGGCGAAAGAACGGGAAGCGCCAATGAGTTGATGCGGGCGAGCAGGTCAAAATCGGGCTTCGCGCGAAAAGCTGTGGCCCAGCCATCCATGCTGATGTCGCCGCGCCCGTCATCCAGGCTTGCCTGCAATCTCACCGTGGCGCGCTCGTCGGGCCGCGTGCTGTCAACGTCATTCAGGCTGAGCTGCTGCAGGCGCAGCGTGCTGACAAACGGCGGCGCTAATGTTTCATCGCGGATCGTCACGGTGCCGCCATTGGGCAGCGATACCCGGCCGATCCTGATTTCCGGCAAGCCATCGGGCGGCCAAACAACGGCCTTGACGGGCTTCTCGGTGTTTCCATCGGTCGGTGCCGGTTGGGTGGGGCCGGAGGCGGCAACGGCTGCGCCAGCCTTGCGCGTCAGCGACGCCGCCAAGTTTCCCAGAACGAGGCGATCCAACGCATAGGCCGGCTGCGAGCTGACCTGCAGCCCGGCGATCGTCAGAGCCTCCAGCTCGGCATTCGCCGGCATCCCGCCGTCCTCGCTCCATGCCTGTGCCTTTGTCAGGTCGAGATCCAGGCCAACCCCCCAGCCCTTTGTCTCCGGCGTGTGCTCCCACCGCATTTCCCGGAGATCAACGCGCAGCCGGTCCAGGTTGGCAGCGACGGCGCCCGACCCGGGAGAGGCGGGAAGGCCGGCGTCGGCCCGCGTCACGCCGAGGCGGCTGTTCATCGTGAACGAGCGGCGCTTTTGCGGCTTCGGACTATGTCGGTTTTGCTCATAGGCATAGTCGACGTGCTCCAGCGCCACCTCGTGCAGAACGGCCCTTGGCCCGGCGGAGGCGTTAAGACCGGCGGGGGTGATCGCGACCTCCAGCTCGGGCGCGTCGAGCATGGCTTCGCCTGCGACCCGAAGCGTCTTGCCCACGATCACCTCGACTAGGACATCGCGGAACCGGGGTGCTTCCGAGCTGACGACCATGTCGGTCGTCGCGTCTTCGGGGTTGGAGAAGCGAAAGTGGCGCGCGCCCAACGTGGGGGCGGTGACACGAATGGCCGTCCCGGTGGCGGAAGTATATTCCACAAGCAGGGGCGATAAGCGGCCGGTCAGTTCTGCTGCATCGACCGTGAGCGTCGGCACCGTACGGCCGGGCTGGGGGGGGATATCGGGAATCTCGACCCGCATACCGGTCGCTGCCAGCAGCAGTGGCAGTTCTATGCGGGTGAGACCGCCTCCGAACCTGAATTTCGCGTCTCCCAGCTCGAGACGTGCCTTCTGTACGTTGACGGACACGGGCTCGCTGTCTGGAATGGTCAGCGCCATGTCTTCGACTTCGATGGGGCCGGAGAGGCCGAAGCCCTGCCGGTCCGGATCCAGGCCTAGGTTTCCCAGTGCAACGTCCAGCCGTCCGATAGTCCCTTGAAGATCGGGACTTTCGATGCTCAACATCGCGGCTGTCAGGTGAGGCGAGCCGGCAAGGGAAGGGGCTCCGTCGGCAGGAATTTCGGCCACCAGGTCCGGCAGCCGCAAGCCGATGGCGTTGAAAGAAAGCGCACTTCCATCGGAAAGGTGGAAACCGCCGCCGGTGAACCGGGTGTCGATGCTTCCCTGCAAGCTTGCAGAGCCGGCGGCATCCTGGCGAAAGCGGACCTGGCCCAGCGCGATCGACCCTTCGGCGAGCTTGGCCGCGCCAAAATCGGGATGAGCGAAATCAATGCCCGATGTGGTGGCCATGCCTTCCAACATCGCTTCGATGCGGCCATCGGCGAACAGCGAGGCGCCGTTGCTTCGGGCCGTGACCGACAGGCTCCCTGCGCTGCGCGTGAAGCCGAGCGAACCGAAGGTTTTTTCGATGCTGGAAATATCGATGCCGCTGACCGACAGCTCGCCGGAAAAGCCGATGTTGCCGGCAAAAGGAGTTGCGGTCCCGGCGGTGACGATCTTCATGCCGTTGAGATCGCCTTCCAGCCGGAACGTCCCCGGCTCGTCCGGCGCCCAGGCCCGAAACCCGCGCAGCTCGAGCAGATCCACCTGCACCGTCGCCTGACGGCCGCGCCGGCCGATAAGGACGATGTGGCTATCGCGCAGGTCAAGCGTGTCCAAGCCCGCCTGCCAAGCCTGGGATGTTTCAGCCGGCGGTTTGGCCTCGGGCGAGGGGGTGCCCGGCTCCTTGGTCGTCCGCTCCTGGAGAATGCGGCTCAGAGGAATGCCATTAAGGAAAATCTGTCCGTCGGCCTGCTGGCGGACTTCGAGGCGGATGCCCTCGATCTCCACCTGGCTCAGCGCGGCACGGCGGGAGAACAGGCCGAGAAGGTCGAATCGCACCGACAGACGGCCGACTTGTCCGGCCTCGCCGCCGCCGCTTCCGAAGCTGACGGGACCGAACGAGACCTTTTGGCGCATCGGATCGATGTCGAGGGTGTTGATGCCGCTGGTGTCGACATCGAGGCCGGCGAAATACGTCCGCATCACATATCGGGCAAGGTAATCCGGCCCACGCTGGATCAATACCCAAACCGCGGCAGCGACAAGCGCGACCGCGAGCAAAGTCCACCACAGCCAGCGAGACTTCCTGCCGTGTCCTCCGGACGAGCCTGGCTTGTCGTCGCTGCCCCTCGGTTCCTCCACTTTTTTCTCCGCCCGCGATCCTGTTTGCCTCTGTCCTAACAGACAATGCGAGCCACTGTCATGCGAATGGCGAAGCGACAGGAAAGTCTTCTTTCCTATGGTGTTGTCCTGGTGCCGGCGCCCGCGATTTCAGGGCGATTAACGACGTGCGGGATCCCCGGACTGAATCGTCAACACTCGCGTCTTTCGTGGTGGAAGCGGGTGAGGCGGGTGCCAAGCTGGCTTGAGACCAGTGGGGTCTACACCGTCCGATGGCCGGCACCTCATTTTACTACTGTGATAGGCTGAATATCGCCGCATGCGGGAAGGGGCTATGATGCCTTGTCCCCGGAAATGGCCGTGCACGAGCCTTGGTGAATTGGATGACGATGTCCTCACTGTCCTGGATGGCGCTGGTTGCCACGATCGCCTGCAGCACTGGCGGCAATGCACTCGCCAACTGGTCGCATTATTTCGATGGCTGGAAACGGCTGGTGGTGCTGGGTTCGGCAATCGGCGTTCATGGCACCGGCCTGATCTGCTTTTCGGTCGCGCTCGCCGGCATTCCCCTTGCGATTGCCTATCCCGCTCTTATCGGCGGAACCGTCGCTTGCGTATGCATTCTCGCCTCCGCCCTGTTCGGGGAACGGATGTCTGGTCGGCATTTCGCGGGTCTCGCACTGATTATTGTCGGCATGGCGTTACTGCATGGCCCCATCGGGAACGCCAGCACACGCAATGCTTTTCCGACGACCGCCGCTTTGGAGGATGCCCGATGATGGCCGATACACGGGGTAGTTCGACTGGCACCGTTGAGATGGCTGCGTGGGGGAGCCTGGCGCTGGCGATCGTGCTGTTGAATGCCGGAAACCTGCTGCTTGACGAGGTTGCCAAGGCGACCGGCATCGAACTCGCGCTGTTTCTTTCCCCGCGGTTCGTCGCCGCGATGGGCTGCTTGGGCTTGGCTTTTGTGTTCTATGTCCGTTCGCTGGCCCATCTTCCGCTGGCAGTGGCCTATCCGGTCATGGTGGGCGTATCGATGATCGTCGTCGCGGTTGCCAACCACTATTGGCATCATCCGTTGGGGCCCGTCCAGCTGGCCGGCGTCGGGCTGCTCTTTCTGGGGGTCGTTCTCATTTCGGCGACCTCTCGTTCCACCTGAACCGCAATGTGCGGGATCGCTGCAATGCTGAACGCCCTTTTGCTGTCCAGTTTCTGAGCTGAAGGTTCCTTTTCTCTCCCGGCAATGGGTGCCAGTGACGCAAACGTGCCCCGCGCGTGAGGTGTCACATGCCTTGCGTCATATACCGGGCGTCTATAAAGAAGCTCGTGTATAGTCGATCGGGACAATACTTCGTCGAAGAGCAGGAACGTGATGCGGGCTCATCGGTCTTCGTGGCTGCTGGCGGTTCCCACCGTCTGCATTTTGTTTGGCGTGCCGGCGTCTGCGTCTGAAGAAGCGCGCCCATTGCAGGCCGCGGTGCAGCGGACGATCGAGGCGGTCATCCCCACGGTTCCGGCTGAGAAGCCGCTGGACGCCGACGCCCTGAGGACGTTCTACGAGCAGCGGCAATTTAGCCCCGTGTGGGTTGACGCGACCGGACTCAATCCGGACGGGCAGGCATTGCTTCGGGCCTTCGCAGGCGCCGCACGCGATGGGCTTGTTCCCGCCGATTATGAGGTTCCTCCTGCGGCTTTCAGCCCCAACGGCCCCGATCAACTCGCCAGGCTTGAGGTTGACGTCAGCGCGACTTTGTTGCGGTACGTGACGGATGTCCGTCGGGGTCGCGCGGCTCCGACAAAAGCAGACGAAGGCCAGCGGTTTGAGCCGCGCTCGATTGATCCTGTGCTAATTCTGACAGACGCCGCTTCGGCCCCGGACAAAGAGGCCTACGTTGCCGTTCTGGCGCCGGGCGATCCGTTCTACCTTGGCCTGCGCCAGGCACTCGAACGGTATCGCGCGATCGCAGCAGCGGGAGGCTGGCCGCCGATTGCCCCGGGCGGGAAGATTGCCCTGGGTTCGACGGAACCCCGTGTTCGCGAATTGCGACGGCATCTTCAGCTCTCCGGCGACCTTGCCGGTGAGTCCACGGAACAAGCCTCGGTCGTTTACGACGAGGCGGTGCGGCAGGGGGTGCGGCGCTTTCAGCAAAGACACGGACTTGCTCCCTCCGGTGTCGTGGATGCGACGACCCTGCGAGAACTGAACATTCCGGTTGCCATGCGGATCCGCCAGATTCTCATCAATCTGGAACGCGCGCGCTGGTTGCCCGAGGACCTGGGCGATCCTTATGTGATCGTCAACATGGCGGCGTTTCAGCTCGATGTCGTCGAGGGAGGCAAGCCCGTCCTTGAAATGCGTGTCGTCGTCGGTGAACGGGACAAGGAAACGCCAGTATTCAGCGACGAAATTTCCTATATCGAAATCAATCCTTATTGGAACATACCGAAAAGTATCGCCTACAAAGAGAAATTGCCGCAATTGCGGCGTAATCCCAATGCTCTCGTGGCGCAGAACATCCGTGTCTTCGGCCCGCAGGGGGAAATAAATCCTGGAAGCGTTGATTGGTCGACGGTCGGAGCCAGTTTTCCGTACCGGCTACGCCAGGATCCTGGCCCGCGTAACTCGCTCGGCCGCATCAAGTTCATGTTCCCCAATTCTTATGATGTCTATCTGCATGACACCCCATCCCGGGCTCTGTTCAAAAAGCAGGTGCGCGCGTTTTCGCACGGTTGCATCCGCGTTGAAAAGCCGATGGAACTGGCCGCCTATCTGCTGCAGGGGAAGTGGTCGCGCCAGCGAATCCAGACCGCAATAAATGCGGGGAAGAACCGTGCGATCTATCTCGAGAAGCCGGTCGCCGTCCATCTTGTTTACCTCACCGCATGGGTGGACCCCAACGGGCAGGTACAGTTTCGGGATGATTTATACAACCGCGACGCGTTATTGGTGGCGACGTTAGACGGTAAACGGTAAGATCGGCGTCCTCGCCACCGTTGCAGCCATTTCCACGCCTTAATCGGTTGACCTTCAAGCGCAGCTTGAGGCACAAGAGGCCGTCGGCCTTGCTGACCTCCGGTCGTTGACTAGAAGGGAACAACGCAACGTGTCAGAAGACCAAAGAAAGGATGTTTTTTCACGCCGTCATTTTCTCACTGCGGGTATTGTCGGTGCGGCAAGTCTAGCAGCGGCTCCGGCGCTTGCTCGCAGCTCCGATGAATGGCTTCACGATGGTTTTACCTGGACCCGCCCCAAGCTGATTGTTGAACGAGACATTGCCTTTCGGCACCGTCATACCGGCGAGGCGTTGAACACCGTTTATTACGCCAACGGTCGGTATATACCCTCGGCGCTGCGGGAGGTGAACTGGCTGCTCCGCGACTTCCGCACCGACGAGGTCAAGGAGATTGACCCGCAACTGCTCGACCTGCTCTACGCCGTTCGTCAGAGGCTGGAATCCAACGAGGCCTATGAGGTCTATTCCGGCTATCGGTCGCCCGAGACCAATGCGAAGCTGCGCTTGGAGGGCTGGGGGGTCGCTCGCAACAGCCTGCACATGCAAGGGATGGCGATCGACATCGGCCTGCCCGGGAGCGCGTCCCGCCACATTGCCAACTGTGCGCTCTCTCTTCAGCGCGGCGGCGTCGGCACCTACCGGCGTTCCAGCTTTGTGCATCTGGACGTGGGTGAAGTGCGCACCTGGCGCGGATAGACTAACCAACGCGGCGTCACGTCTTGTGCAGGGTGCCGCCGCGGCCATTCATTCCCCCCTAAGGCCGTTGGATTTGGATCGTAGCGCGCATATCATGGCGCGGGCGGCGCGCGTAGCGCGCGAGCGGCCAAGCCTACGGATTACGGAGGGTGGTGTGATGCGGGGGAACCTTGAGTTCGGCACGGTCGAGCACCTCAGGATCGATGTACTGTCGGAGACGGGATGGTTTGACGACGCAGAATTCAAGGCGACGATGGCCGCCCACGGCGGCAGCGATCAAAGCCAATACTGCATACCATGGCGCGCGGACAACGCGGCGGGTTACGCTGCACTGATCACGGCGGTCCTTCCGGGAGGTGAGGAGAAGCGCGTTCTTCTCGATACCGGCTGGAACACCGACTGGATGGACTGGGTTTATGCGCACCATGGCATCGATACGATGCTGGAGCGGGGCGAGATTGATCTTCTGGTCCTGACGCACTGGCATCTCGATCACTTCTGGGGGATCGAATCGACACTCAAGCATGCTCCGGCGCTGCCGATCATCGCTCCCGGCACTTGGCGGCCGGAGGATCGGGCGTTGCTGTGTGAGGGCACGGCTTTTGCCGCTTCCGATGGCGACGGCGGGCTCACCGCATTGTGCAGGAATGAGGCCCTCCACGAAGGGTCGCTGACCCTGACGACCAGCGATGGCGAGGACGGGCGCGGTATCTGCTCGCCTTTTCCCGGCCTCGCTATCCGTCTCTTCGATGTGCCGATCCTGCTGCAGGTCCGCGGCGAGAATGTCCTCTATTTCAACGTGCGTGACCGGGGCATCGTCACCGTTACGGGCTGCGGTCATCCGGGGATCATGACGCTGCTCGATTTCGCGCGGCAGAATTTCCGCACCAGCCGTCTCTACGGATGCTATGGCGGGCTGCACTTGTCGGTTTTCGATACCTGGAAGCCGGAGTTCGACGAGATCATCGAACAGGTGAAGGCCTCGGGGATGGAGAAGATGGGCTGCAATCACTGCACCGGCTGGATGTGGGCTGATAAAGCGGCGACGCATGGCGTCCCGATCGTCCGAGGCAGCGACGCCTATCTCGCGTACCCGAAATGGGCGACTGCCGCCGGGAAAGGGAACTATGCCTTCCTGGGCAACGGCGACAGCGTCTCCTTCTGAATCGTTCTGGCGTCGTTCCTCCCGGGCATCGGGATTGCGTCATGCCGACGCGGGGTTTTCCACGGCGCTGGCTCGGCGAACGAACAACTGCGCCAGCGGACTCGTGGGTTTGGCCGCCATCCTTTCGGCGGCCAGAGCCTTGGCGAGCGCCGACTGGCCGGAACGGAACGCTGCTTCGATCAGCGTCAGATCCAGAACGTCACGCTGGGCGTGGCTGCCACCGAAGCGGTGGGCAATGTTGCGGACCGGACGGAGCAACCGCACGACCTCGTCATAGTCCGCATCCCCAAACGCGCGGATGGCACGGGTGACCGGATCACCCACATCGCGCGTGAAGGCCGCATTGTCTCCCGTTCCCTGCATCGCTTCGGCCTGGGCGCTGAAAACGCGGTCCATGGCTTGGCCTCGCCCGGCACCGACGAAGGCCATCATGGCGTGGGCGTCGTTGAAGGCATAGGTGCCGGCATCCGCCACGGGCTCCCAGTTGTCGGCGACCGTGTCCCACCGGTGCCCAAGGTCCACGCCGCGCAGATGCAGCCGCCAGAGCAGCGCCGAGGCATCGATCATGTCGAGGACAACAGGAGAGCGCTCGCCGTAGACCGGCCCGTCGAACAGGGCCAGGACCTCATCGATCTCGCCGAGGTCGAGATGATAGAGCGCGAGGTGCCACCAGATGTGGACGCGGAAGAAACTGTCTTCAGACCACGCCGCGGGGTTCGCCCGCAGCCAGCCGATGCCGTCGCGCTGCCGGCCCTGCATCTCCATGACATGGGCAACCGCGTGCCAGCCCCATCCGTCGCGCGGCTCGCCTTCGACCGCTTTGCGCCCGAAGGTTTCGGCAGCGGCGTAGTCGCCATTTTCCTCGGAGCCGAAGGCATACATGCCGAGCACGGCGTGGTGGCCGGGCATGCCGTCCTGCCACGCCGGCAACGCGCGCGCGATGCGATCGCGCAGCATCCGTGACGCGCCGGTATAAAAATCGATCAGGTGCCCGGCCTGGAGCGCCAGCACATCACGAGGATGTTCGATGGCAACGTCCTCAAGCGTCCGTCCGGCCGCGTGCCAGCGGTCATCGACCAATTGACCGACGGCATCGATATGGCCGCGCTCCCGCCGGTCGGCTGGAAGGGCGGCCGCGGTCCGATAACTCTCCCGGGCAACGGCGATCGCCTCGGGCTCGGTGCCGAACAGGTGCAGGTAGGCTCGCAGAACGTGCGCCATGACGAAATCAGGGCAGTCCCCGATCGCCCGATCGATCGTCGCCACCGGGTCGCCGATGTAGCACTGCAACTGGTGAAGCGCCTTCTCGTAGTGTCGCACGCCGTCTGGGCTCGCGCCTGTTACCGCCTGTCCTAGGCTATCGCGCTCGATCATTGGCAAGCCTCCCAAATAAGGCCGGTGCGGCGTTGCTTCGGCCGGAGCTTGGCGCGGCAACGCTTGTAGCATCGATAATGATGCCACAGCCCGCGTCCGCTGCGGAATGCTCGAAACACCGCAAAAGCGGCCCGAGGCGCCTGCCCGGATCCCGATAGCGACTCCAGGCCGGGATGGCCATGCCGCGAGGTGGGCGAGCCGCCATCAGGTAATTTTTCCTATACAGCTCTTCATCAAGCTGATAAAGTCGCATTATCGAACAAATTAAGAACATCCGCCCGCTTTTGAACCGGCGGCGGAGTGCTGAAGGAGCCGACATGGCGAACGCGACAGCCTGGGTACGCTTCCGAAACCTGCCGGACGACCTGCTCGATGACATGCCGGAACACGTTCGGGCGACGTTTCTCGCGGCACGTCGCCACGGGTTCGAAATCGAGATGCTGTGTCCCGGAGGGCGGCCGTCCCCGAAGCAGCGGGCGCCGAGGCGTTTTGTCCTGGTCGCCGACGATATCGGTGACGACGGCGGCGGCCCGATGGCATTCGACCTGGCGGCGCTTGCATTCGATGTGCGGGCTTCGAGGCGACTGTTCATCGTATCGACACAGCCCTGCGGGGAACTCTATGCCGCCGCCTATGCCGCGGCGGTCGAGGATCTCGAAGCCGGCTACGCCGCCGCTGTCGTGGTGGAAACCCGCCCGCCACTGGCGCAGGCGTGGGCGCGGACATTGGCGGCCCTCTGCGATGACGGCAATCCGACGGCTGCGGCGTTGAGCGGCAACGCCGCTACGCCATCGCAAGAGAGTGGGGCAGCCGGCAGAAAGCGCGCCTGCTGAGGGTGAGCGGTGAGGAGAGCCTTCCAAAGTCCACAGATTTCACGACTCAGTCGGTTGGTTCGTGGGGAACCGTGGCGACCATGGACGGGCGGATCATGAACATGCTGTACCAGTCGGCAAGCAGCGAGCGGCCGATGCGCCAGTCCTCGGTTGGGCCCCAGCGGAAATCGAGCCAGCCGAGGCAGCAGCCGACGCTGATCTGACCGATTGTGACCTGAGGATGAAAGCGCGGCACTTCCCGTTCCAGCATGTCGAGGCCGCGGAGTTCCTTGTCTCTCTGCCGGCTCGCCCAGGTTTTCGACTGCTCCTTGGACGGCCGCAGGGACTCCCATCGGCGAAGCACGGCGGCGTCCAGGATGCCGTCGGCCAGCGACATCAGCCGGAGCGTGCGCCACCGCGCCGGCGTCGTGGCGGGAAAGAGCTTGTGGCCATCGTGCAGGCTGTCGAGATACTCGCAAATCACCCGTGAATCGAACAATGGCAGGCCGTCGTCGGTAATCAACGTCGGCACCTTGCCCAGCGGATTGTCGCTGAAAAAGTCTTGAGTGGGCTCATTGATATTCGTTGGCAGTCGCTCGATCCTGTCGTGCAGGCCGCATTCGTGGGCCGTCACGGTGACCTTGCGGACATAGGGGGACGTCGGCGAATAGCGCAGTTTCATGGCCGTCTCCGTCGTTGCCTGGGCTGAGCGCGACCCGCGCTCAGCGTTGATCTAAAAGGCGTCCTTGCGGCGCCGGATCTCGGCAAACGCCGCGACCGGATCATCGCCAGCGAGCCCCGCCGCCTGCTGTAACAGGGCGTCATCGGCACGCAAAAACGGATTGGCCGCCCGCTCCTCGCCAAGAACGGATGGTACGGTCGGCAGGCCCTTCGCCCGCAACCGCTTCACCTCCTCGGCCCGGCGACGCAGGGAAGGATTGTCCGGGTCGATCTGCAGGGCAAAGCGGGCATTGCTCTCGGTATATTCATGCCCACAGTAGACGCGCACCTCCGGCGGCAGTTCCCGCAGCCGCGACAGGCTCGCCCACATCTGCGAGGGGGTGCCTTCGAACAGGCGGCCGCAGCCCAGGGAGAAAAGGGTATCGCCGCAGAACAGCGCACCAGCGTCCTCGAACCAGTAGGCGATGTGGCCGATGGTATGACCGGAGACGTCGAGGACACGGGCCTGTGCCGTACCCAGGGCAATGACCTCACCGTCCGCCACCCTGACATCGATCCCCGGAATGCGCGCTGCATCACGCGCGTTCCCGACGACGGTGCAGCCGGTGGCCTGCTTGAGTTCCAGGTTGCCGCCCGTATGGTCGTGATGATGATGGGTGTTGAGGATATGGGTCAGCGTCCAGCCCAGGCGGTCCAGTGCGGCAAGCACCGGCTCCGCCACCGACGGATCGACCGCAGCGCAGGCGCCCGTGGCCTCGTCGCGGAGGAGGTAAACATAGTTGTCCCGAAGCACCGCGATCTGCTGAATCTGGAATTCGGACATGGCACTCCCAGGTTGAGTTTGCGGGTGCGCGACGGCGGCTCGGAGGCGAGACTATCATCGGCGCGACGCGGTGCGCTAGACTGCCGGGGCGATGTGGACGGACGCCGTTGATTTGCGTGACTTCTACGCGTCCGGTCTCGGGCGCGTTACCCGACGCATGATCGGGCGGCGGATCCGCGCCCTGTGGCCTGACGTGCGGGGTTCCAACATCCTGGGCCTGGGTTACGCCGCGCCTTTCCTCGGCGTGTTCCGAGCGGAAGCACAGCGGGTCCTGGCGCTGATGCCGGCGGCGCAGGGAGTCCTGCATTGGCCCAGCGACGCGCCGAACTTGGCGCTCCTCGCCGAAGAAGCGATGCTGCCGTTTACCGATCGGAGTTTCGACCGCATCCTCGTGGTGCATGCGCTGGAATGCGCTGAACGCGTCGGCCCGATGATGCGGGAAATATGGCGGGTGCTGGCCGACGGCGGACGGCTGATCGTCGTCGCGCCAAATCGCAGGGGGATCTGGGCGCAGCTGGAGCGCACCCCCTTTGGCCACGGGCGACCGTACACGCCTGCGCAGTTGTCGCGCACCCTGCGGGATACGATGTTTACCCCTTACCGCTCCGCGGCGGCGCTTTACGTCCCGCCGATCCGTTCCCGCATGCTGCTTTCTTCCGCCGGCGCCATGGAGGAAATCGGCCAGCGCTGGTTCACCAGCTTTGCTGGCGTTGTGCTCTGCGAGGCAAGCAAGCAAATCTTCGCCGGCCAGCTTGCATGGACGGTTGAGCGGCAGCGGGCCTACGTGCCCGCGTCAGTTGCGGTCCGCTGAGTTCCGGCGCTAACGGGCGACAGAAGCCTGTTGAGCATTCCGGCCCGGCTGCGGCGGGCAGGCGCGCTCGCCCAGGATGCGGGTTCGTCCCGGACCGCGGAACGGCATGGGGGTGATCGCCTCGCCTGGCAGCATCATCGCACGGATGTTGGGGATACCTTCCCCGACGCGCATGCGTTCCAGGGTGACTTCGCGGCAGCTGTCGCACCGGTTAACCAGAATGCCACCGTTGTCCGGTAGCAGCAGCACGCACCCAGGATCGGTGGCGGAGGCGGGAGCCATTGGGATGCCGATTGCCGCAAAGGCAACGAAACCGACGAGGCGGAAGAGCGAGCGCGTGTTCATGCCCGCAATGGTGCCATGCCGATGGTTAACAACGGGTGAGCGGGCGTATGATCAGACGTCGCCGGTCTGGCGATAGGGGGATTCGGTCCTCAGCACGGCAATTTCGGCCTCAACCGACCGTCGCTCGGCTTCGAGAAATCGGGCGACCGCCTGGCGAAGGCCGTCGTGCACGATCCAGTGGGCGCTCCAGGTCCGTTGCGGGAGGTAGCCGCGCCGCACCTTATGCTCGCCCTGGGCACCCGCCTCGACGCGAGCCAAACGGTGCTCAATGGCAAAGTCGATCGCCCGGTAGTAGCACGCCTCGAAATGCAGGAACGGCCGGTCCTCGCGGGCTCCCCAGTACCGCCCGTAAAGGGCGTCCTGTCCGAGCAAATTGAGCGCGCCTCCGATCGGAGTGCCATCGCCCGCTTCGGCCATAAACAACACCACGCGGTCCGCCATCGTCTGGCCGAGCCGGAAGAAGAAGTCGCGCGTGAGGTACGCGTTGGCCCACTTGCGCTGCGTCGTATCCAGGTAGAAGTGCCAGAAGGCCTCCCAGTGGCGCTCCTGGATTTCGGAGCCGGTGAGGGTGCGGAGAACCAGCCCATCCTCGGTCGCCTTCTGGCGTTCGCGCCGGATCGCCTTCCGTTTGCGCGCCATCAGATCGCCGAGGAAGTCGTCGAAGCTGCCGTAGCCGCGGTTAGTCCAATGAAACTGGTGGCCCATGCGGCGCAGGAAGCCCCGTTCAGCAAGGGCAAAGGCTTCCTGTTCCGTTGGGAAGCTGACGTGGAGCGAAGAAACGCCCAGCTTCTCCACCATTCGCAAGGCGGCATCGAGAAGCGCGGGGACTGTTCCTGGTGGCGCTCCATCCCGCACCAGCAGGCGTCGTCCGGTAACCGGCGTGAATGGAATGGCCGCCTGGAGTTTCGGATAATAGCGCCCTCCAGCACGCTCAAAGGCTTCCGCCCACGCCCAGTCAAAGACGTATTCGCCGTAGGAATGCCCTTTGACGTATAGGGGGAGCGCGCCGTGCAGCCGGCCATCGGGAGTCCGCGCAACCAGGTGACGCGGCAGCCAGCCGCGATTGGCCGAAGCGGAACCGGACGCTTCCAGGGCCGTAAGGAACGCGTGCCCCGCAAAGGGATCGCCGGGGCCGGCGCAACCGTCCCACTCCGCCGCGGAAACGTCTGCGATGCTTCCAAGTACCTCGACGATCAGTTGCTGCTCCCCATCCGGCACGTGAGCCTCCTTAGTTCTCCCTTGCCTGCGACATTGGTATGCCGGGAGGCCGGTGCCAGCTCCGGTATCCTCACTGCCTCACGACCAGAGGAGCATGGACTCCGCAGTGCCAGTCCCGAGAGTGGCGTCCGACACCTGTCAGGCGATATCCCAGCGGGCCAGAACCTCTTCGACCGCCACTTCGGTTACCGGTTGCCGTGGCGAGGGCGGCGTGTCGTTCACCCACGCGGGAAACAGCACGTCCGTGTACCGCCCACTTCGATCGATCAGACCGCGGGCGGCCACATGAGGGTGGTCGGGAACCTCGTCCAGGGTCAGAACCGCGTGATAGCAGCAATCAACGCCCGTCAGCAGGGCGTCCCAATGGGCCAGTGGTTCGTTTGCAAACAGGTCCGAAACCGCGCGGATCAGAGCGGTTTGAGGGAGCGGCTCATAGCGTCGCGACTTCCAGTCGGGGCGGCCGACCGCGTCGCAGAAGTTGTCCCAGAACTTCGGTTCCAGCGGACTGAGGCTAACGAAGCGGCCATCGGCGGTCGGATAGATCTGATAGAATGCCGCCCCGCCGTTGAGCAGGCCCTGGCCGCGGCTCATCGGCGCACTGAACGACAGCGTGTTCCAGAACAGCAAGGACTCCGCCATGCTGATGTCGATCGTGCACCCCCGGCCAGTCCGGCTGCGGGCATGCAACGCCCCGAGAATGGTCAGCACCGACTGCAGCGACCCGGCATAGTCGGCGATCGGCGGAAACGGGATGACGGGGTGGTCGGGGGTCCCGCACTGGTTCAGCCCGCCGGTCATCGCTTCATAATTGATGTCATGGCCCGCGGCGAGACGGCTCGGACCGGTCTGGCCATAGCCGGAAAGGGCACAGTGGACGAGACGCGGGTTGATCTCCCACAGCGCCGCGGCTCCGAATCCGAGACGGTCGAGGACACCGGGCCGGTAGGATTCCAGCAGGATGTCAGCTTTCCGCAACAGGGTCGTCAGCGCCAGCCTGCCTTCATCGGACTTCAGGTCGATGGTAACGACGGTCTTGCCGGCGTTGTTCAGCCGCCAGAAGGGCGAATCTCCCGGCCGGCCGTCGGCGTCGAAGTGCCGGCCCGGTTCGCCGCCCGGCGGCTCCACTTTCACCACATCGGCGCCCATATCTGCCAGCATCCGGGTGGCGAACGGTCCCGGCAGATACTGGCTCAGATCGATAACCCGTATGTCTTTGAGAAATTGGTCCAGCATTGGCTTGCCTTGTGACATGGCGATCGAAACCGGGCGGGCTGTTCAAGCCTCGGCAGGCCGCCCACATTAGCCTTTTCTGATCGTGAGGAGGCGCCTTCTGCGCGAGCGTTGCCGAAACGGAACGCTTCCTCGATATTAGGCCCTCTTCCGGTTCTGCGGATTCCCCGATACAAGGACGATTATGGCGACGGCCTCGACGATGGCAGGCAAGATTTGTCTGGTGACGGGCGGAACCGCCGGCATCGGGTACGTTGCCGCCCGGGAGCTGGCGCGGCGGGGGGCGACGGTCACCATCGTTGGCCGCGATCCAGCGCGGGGCGCCGCCGCAGCGCAGTCCATCCAAGTGGCTGCGGGCAACGGTGCGGTGGATTTCATTGCTGCCGACCTGGCCGAACTGTCGCAGCTTCGTGCCTTCGCCGCTTCGTTTTCGCAAGAGAGGTCGCGGCTCGACGTGCTCGTCAACAACGCCGGCGGCCTGTTCGGACGCCGGACGACCACCACCGATGGCATCGAACGGACGTTCGCCCTTAATCATCTCGGATACTTCGCGACGACGCTGCTGCTGCTGCCGCTGCTCCGGGCGGCCGCGCCCGCGCGGATCGTTCTCACCGCATCAGAGGCCCATCGCGGTGCCAGCATCGACTTCGACGATCTGCAGGGAGATCACCGCTATAACCGTTGGCGGGCGTATCGCCAGTCCAAGCTCGCCAACCTGCTGTTCACCTTCGAGTTGGCTCGCCGGCTGGCAAGTCAGGGCGTCACCGCCAACGCGCTCCACCCGGGATTCGTTGCCACCGAAATCGGCACGCGGCACAACTTCGTGCCGGACATTTTGTGGCGGATCGGCACGTTGGCGGCGATCAGCCCGGAGCAGGGCGCGCAGACCATTCTGCATCTGGCCTGTTCCCCCGAGGTGGCGGACGTTTCCGGCAATTACTTCGTCGATAACAAGCCGGCCCGCTCATCCCCTGCATCCCGTAATGAGAAGACAGGCGACAGGCTCTGGGACATCAGCCTCAACCTGACCCGTCTCCCCGACATCTGATCAGTCGGCCGCGGCGCTCTCCGCCGCCCGGGGCTCGCTCGGGCCCAGGCGATGCGCCATGGTCTCGATCCGCTGTGCGAGCGTGTGCAGCTCGTCGCCGAGGGTGTTGTCGACGGCGCCGGGCGGCGCCTCTCTGGCCGGGTTGTCTCCGCCCTCGCGAGCTTTCTCGGACAGCTCGTCGGCGAGAAGCAGGCTGACCAATAACAGGAGGCGCTCCTGCCCCACCTGGCCGTTGTCCGAGACCAGCTGCTCCACCCGCCGGTCGATGTCCGCGGTGAGCCGCAGAACATGCTCTTCCTGCCCGTCATCGCAGGTGATCGCGTAGCTTTTTCCGTGGACGACAACTGAGATCTGGGCCATAGCCTTCAATCGTCGAGAGTGGTTCTCAGCCGGGCGATCGCGTCATCAAGCCGGTGTGCGAAATTCTGCTGCATCGAACGCAGCGTTTCGACTTCCGCCCGGAGTGCCACCAACTCTTCCTGATCCCGATGGACGCGCGCGAGGCGCGCGTCCACCGCCGCTTCGAGCCGGGCGACCATTGCTTTCAGCTCTTCGATGCGATCGTGCACCGCGGTGAACCTCCGATCAGAGCAATCCCGCACGACTTCGCCGGAACGTCCCGGGGTCCCACGAGTATGCAGGATAGGCGGCCGGTTTCCAGCGCGTCAACCGCGTTGCATCCGCAAAAAGCCGTTGACGGATCGGGCCGATCCGACGATTGTGCCGGCCGAAACTAACCATGACGCCTTTCCCTCGACAGGCTGGGGATATGCGGCCGATGGCCCGGCCAGCGCCGGCGGTCCACCTCGAACAACAATCATCACTGGCGAGGCGTCGCTCTTCAAGGCAAGGAGGTTACGATGGCGGTTCGGGTAGGCATCAACGGTTTCGGGCGGATTGGTCGCCTCGTGATGCGTGCTGCGATGGAGGAAGGGCGCAATGACGTCGAGTTCGTGGCGATCAACGACCTCGGTGACGTCAAGACCAACGCCCACCTGCTCAAGTACGACTCGGTGCACGGAACGTTTCCGGGCGAGGTCTCGGCCGACGACAAGAGCATCACCGTCAATGGCCACAGGGTGCAGGTGATGGCGCAGCGGGATCCGACCAAGCTGCCTTGGAAGGATCTCGGCGTCGATATGGTGTTCGAGTGCACGGGCATTTTCAGCGATCGCGACAAGGCTGCAGTGCACCTGGAGGCTGGCGCGCCGAAGGTGCTCGTCTCCGCTCCGTCCAAGGGCGCCGACAACACCGTCGTCTTCGGAGTCAACGACAAGACGCTGACGCAGGAGCAGAAGGTGGTCTCCAATGCGTCGTGCACCACCAACTGCCTGGCCCCGCCGGCCTATGTGCTCGACAAGGCGTTGGGCATCGAGCGCGGCTACATGACGACCATCCACGCCTATACCGGTGACCAGCGGATCGTCGATACGCTGCACAAGGACCTGCGTCGGGCGCGTGGTGCCGCGCTGTCCATGATCCCGACGTCGACAGGCGCCGCCAAGGCGGTCGGTCTGGTGCTGCCGCACCTGAAGGGCAAGCTGGACGGTTCCGCCATCCGGGTACCCACGCCGAACGTTTCGGTCGTTGACCTAGTGTTCATCGCCAAGAAGTCGACCACGGCGGACGAGGTCAATGCCCTGATCAAGGAAGCGGCCGAGGGCGAACTCAAGGGCATCATGGCCTACAACACGGCGCCGCTGGTCTCCATCGACTTCAATCATGACGCGCACAGCTCGACGTTCGATGGCACCCAGACGCAGGTGATCGACGGCACCATGGTTCGGATCATCGCGTGGTACGACAACGAGTGGGGCTTCTCCAACCGGATGTCGGACACGGCGAACGCCTGGATGGCCGCGAAGTAAGAAAACTAGGAACGAATACGCGTCGGCGACGGGGGCGGATTCGCCCGCTTCCGTCGCCGTGCTTTTCCTAAACATGCCTGGGGCCCGCCGCTCTGATCCCGGCCCCGTCGCATTTGCCTCAGGCCGGCGTGGCTGGTTGACTGTAGCGAAGCGAAACCATGAGCGGTCCCGCCCGATCCCTCCACAGCCAAGACCATTGCCGCGCGTCTGGTGATAAGAAGCGCGCCGCCCGAACCGTCCTCTTGCAACCCGGCATGACGGAAATCATTCCGCCAATCGCGCGCCTGGGTCAGTAAGGCGACGCCGATTACCGCAGCTTGGCAGTAGGACATTGCGAAGCGCCAAGTCCGTGTTTATCTGAGAAACCGGGTCCAGTCTGAGGTATGGAGACGCAGCGATGAAAGTTTCGCAACGGATCAGGAAGATCTTGGACAATTATGACAGCGACAATCCCGGTACGAAGGTAAATATCGCGCGCCTGTTATGTAATGGTCGTCTTGGGGGAACCGGCAAGCTGGTGATTTTGCCGGTCGACCAGGGCTTTGAACACGGTCCGGCGCGCAGCTTCGGTCCCAATCCGGCCGGCTATGATCCCAGTTATCATGCTCAGCTGGCGGTGGATGCTGGGCTGAACGCCTATGCGTCGGTGCTGGGAATGATCGAGGCTGTCGCGGATCAGTATGCGGCGCAGATTCCGCTGATCCTCAAAGTGAACAGCTCGAACAGCCTCTCGCGCGCAAAAGAAGCCCCGAGCCAGG
>WBZV01000178.1_pt2 | contig 39597 bp, 29 predicted proteins | sample 5204221 | NCBI WGS metagenome assembly WBZV01 (sample SAMN12344360, study PRJNA552823) | activated sludge metagenome | biome: Activated sludge suspended growth; feature: Nitrification reactor; material: Wastewater; isolation source: activated sludge from nitrification reactor of wastewater...
TGACACGACGCCCCGACGGCATCGCGCTGGCCACGGCGACCGGCCCGATCGCCGCCCGCCACCTCGTCGCCTGCGCCGGGCTGCAGTCCAACCGCGTCGCAGCGTTGTGCGGCGTCGCGCCGGGCGTGCAGAACGTGCCGTTCCGCGGCGCGTACCACCGTCTCGTCGGCCCGAGCGCCGACCTCGTGCGGCACCTCATCCATCCGGTGCCCGATCCTCGCTTCCCGTTCCTGGGCGTCCACCTAACGCGCGGCATCGACGGCACCTTCCACGTCGGCCCGAACGCGATCCTGGCCCTGGCACGGCACGGCTACCGCCGCGGCGCGTTCGTGCCGCGCGACGCCGCGGGCGCGCTGCTCAGCCCGGCCGTGAGGCGGTTGTCGGCGCGCTACTGGCACTTCTCCCGCGCCGACGCGCGCCGCTGGGCCGTGCTGATCCGGCGGATCTACGAGGTCGACCCGCTCGTATGCCCGAAGTGCGGAGGCACGATGCGGATGATCGCGCTGATCCAGGAGCCGAAGGTCATTGACAAGATCCTGAAGCACCTGCGGACCCAGGGCCGCGACGCCCGCGCCGGACCGTGGGCCACAGGGCTGTCACCGCCGGCGGACGCCGCCGCCGCAGAGGCGGCGTGACGGTGACCGCCGCATACAGCAAGAGGAAGGAGGCAGACCGCCGCCAGACCGCCGCTCGCGACCGCCGCTCGCGACCGCCGCTCGACAGGCCGGCGGCGTTGGCGCTTGCGTGGTGGGCCCGGGGGCCCATGGGGAGCTAGCGCAGCGCCGACACCCTGGCCCGGCGGACCAGAGTGGGGAGGTAGATCGATCGGTCCCGCGGGGTCGCGGTGGCCGGGGCGGGACTGCTGCTGGCAGCCACCGTGGGCACGAGGGTAGGCGTGGCCTCGCGGGTTATGGTGACAACGAGGGTGGGCAGGGCGGTCGATGTGGCTGCGGTGACGGTAGCTGCGGTGACTATAACGGCTACGGTGGCGGACGCCGACGGCGGGCCGGCGGTGGCGACATCGGTCGGAAGGGAGGTTGGGGACGCCTCCGGTGTGGTCGAGGGGGTGGCTGTCTCACCCGGGGTCGCGCTGAAGGTGGGCAGCGGGCCTGGCGCCGCGGAGCCCGTGGGGGAGGACGTCGGCATGGCCGTGGCGCTGGCGGTGACGGTCACCGTCGGCGTCGAGGCGCTGCCGGCGGTAGCGGTGGTGGTCGGGCCGATGTTCGACGAAGGGGTCTCGGTCATCAGTGCAGTGGCCGTGGCGGGTGGGGGGACGGGGGTCATGGTGGGCAGGGTGCCGGTGATGATGCCGGGGGTCATGGTGGGCAAGGTGCCGGTGATGATGCCGGGGGTCAACGTGGGCAGCGGGCTGGTGATGACGCCGGTGGGGGTCGCGGTGACGGTACCGCTTACCGGCACGGTCCCGGTCACGGTTGCAGTCCCGGTCACGGTTGCGGTAGGGATCGTCACGGTGAACACGGATTGCGGCACCTGGGCGCGGGGCGACGTCCGGGGAGGGTTCCCGGCCCGCGAAGGCGCGGCCAGAGCCACGATGGCGACGGACAGGAGCGCGGTGGTCAGGGCAACGACGCCCAGCAAGCGGAGCGGGTGGGTGCCCAGTGCAAGGGAATACAAGGTCGGTCTCCGGATCTGCCGGGATGCTCTCCGGCAAGGGGGATCGGCCGCAGGGGGATCACGGGGCCCGGCCGCCAAGAACGGGTCGGCGCGGCATCACGATCTTGGTCCGGCGGTGGACAGGGAAGCAACGCGACCGCTGGCGGGACTAGGGCGGCGGATGCGTCGCTCGACAGATAGGGGAAGATACGGCGGCGGACCGCGCCAGACGGCGGGGATCCCGGCAATCAATAGGCCCAACCTGCATGCATCGACGTTGCAGCGCGCGGTTCCGTCACGCGCGAGACGGGCGGATCGGAACGCATGGTGAAGCAGGCCGCTTCTTGGCAGCGGTGTTCGGGTGCATGCGCATACCGGCCATGCAATGTGGGTCTGATTTGGGCATTCATCAGGAGTCAACTCGACGTCGCCGTCACGCGAATTGCCCTTCTGGCAGTGGCGCGGCAGCATCGGCCGAGAACTTCGGCGCGGCGACCGCGCGGATGCCAGGCGCGCCATGCCAAGCGCCTGGCCTGCTGGACGCAGTGGCTTGGCGAAGAGCTTCTGGCCCCGGTGGCGCACCGGCAGATGGTGTTTGTGCTGCCCAAGCGTTTGCGGCCGTACTTCCAGTGGCGACGCAAGCTGCTCGGCGACCTGGCGCGTATCGCGGCGCGCACGGCGACGGACTTCATACGCGCGACCCTGAACGAGCCGGACCTGTCAGAGGTCGCTCGACGGCGGCTTGGACGAGTTGCGCGAGTTCTTCCCGATGCGATCTTCCAGATCCTGGATCCGATCCCGCAGGCTGCCCACCAACGCCCCCAGCTCCGCGTTCTCCTGCCGCAGCGCGGCGTTCTCGGCACGAAGCTCTGCGTTCTCCTTGGTCATGCTCATGCCAGGTACAGTACCCCCCTCGGGGCGCTCAGGCAAGCGCCGGTCGGCACTCCGGCTGAACGCTTACAGTCCAGGCGTCCCCCATGGGTCAGGGCGATCGCGTCATCAGCGCGGTTGGCGAGGAAATGCAGGCCTCAATCCCCTCCCGAAGTCGCCTTGCGGAAGGCCTCGGCCACGCCAGCCTTGTCCCGCCTGCCCGTGGCCACAGCTATGACGAGCTCTTCAAGCTCCGCTTCGTCCATCGCCATCGCGATCTCGTTCAGCGCCAAGAACACCAGCGCGGCGACCGCACCGACCCGCTTGTTGCCGTCGACGAAGGGATGGTTTTGGACGATGTGGAAGAGGTAGGCGGCCGCCATCGTCGGGAGATCCTCGTGGAAGTAAGTGTCTCCGATACCGGCGGCAGGCATGGCAATGGCCGACTGAAGCGAAGCCAGGTCCCGAAATCCGGGCGTCCCGCCGTAGCGCCGAATCTGGTCGCTATGGATGGCCAGCACCTCATCCAGCCCAAGGAAGGCCGGTCGCACCTTCTACTTGGCCAGTCGCTCAAGCGCGCGGCTGTACTTCGTGTTGACCTCGGCCAACGCCGCCTCGAACCGAGCCCGGCGATCGAGGTCCCTCACCGGGGCGATGATCAATACCTGGCCATCGGTGGAGATGTCCAACGGGGTTTCGACATCGATGTTCAGCAGGTCCAGCACGGGCCGGTCGATCACCAGGGCGAGGCTATTGCCGTGCTTTGAGAGTGTTTTGATCATGACAAGCTCCGCATGTGTTAGACCGATGTGATCACATCGTAGCCATCGTAGCACCCCAGCGCGAAACCTTCCAATCTGGTGCGGCGCAACCTCGACTGCGGCGTGATGGAGGCGGGCTTCGTTCGCGCGACCCCGAACGAGCCGGGAGCTGTCAGTGGGCATCGCCCTATGCGTCCAGACCCACGGCTCGCTCCTGAACTGGCAGCCACACATCCACGCCCTGGTCACCGACGGCGGCTTCCGGCCCGACGGCAGCTTCGTGCGGCTGCCGGCGCACGCGACGGACGCGCTGACGGAGGTGCTTCGCCGGCCCGTACTGCGCCTCTTCGTCGCGCACGAGCTGCTCGAGCCGGAGGTGATCGACAAGATCCTGAAGCACCTGCGGTCCAAGGGCCGCGACGCCCGCGCCGCCGGCCCGTGGGCCACAGGTCCGCCGGCGGACGCCGCCGCCGCGGATGCGGCGTGACAGCCGCGCCCAGCATGAGGAAGGCGGCCGCACCCAGCATGAGGAAGGAGGCAGACCGCCGCCAGACCGCCGCTCGCGACCGCCGCTCGACAGGCCGGCGGCGTCGGCGCTTGCGTGGTGGGCACGGCAGCGACGGCCCGCGAGGCGTCTGGGGCTGACGGACCGAAGCGCCGTGGTGCGGGCTCGGGACGGCGACCAAGGCGGCGGGGGGGGCCGCAGGGGCACAGCTGGGCGCTCGGGATGGGGCGGGAGGCGGGGCTGTTGGGGGTGTTTGCGCGGGTCAGGGTGAGGGTGTGGACTCCGGCGGCTGGGATTGAAATTCCTTTCCCCGGCAACGGGGAACTCTCCTCGCCGAGCCAACCCTTGCTGCGCAAACCTGTTGGGAGAGGTCAGGGGTCGCCCGGTTTGATGCGCTGCTGGAGAGGGGCCTGACGGCGAGAGTGGGAGCATGGCAGGATAGAAGCTAATCGGTCTAGCCCAGCGCGGGTCCATGTTCCACCTACCCGCCATGGTTTTCCCGCCGTCGCCGATCTCTGTCCCCGCCGGTTCGCCCTGATCGCTTGAGACCGCCGGGTCAACTCCAAAACCGCCTTGGATTGTGGTCGCCACTGGGTGATCGCTGCGCACCTTCGGGACGTGGTTTCCCCCGCTCGTCTCGCCGCCGCGGCAGCCTATCCGAAGCTGGAGCGGCACTCGGATGATCAGTGTCCTTCCAACCATGGCAGCCAGATAGAGGATTCCACTTTCAAGACATCGACCCGCAGCGCCGCAGGGCCTCCCGGGTCCATGAAATCCACCCGCACGACCCGCCCCGCCTCCAGCGGCAGGTCGAGCCGGGCGGGCTGGCCGGTGGACAGGCCGACGAAGGTTCCGGAGCCCAGATCGAGGGTGGCGCGGCCCGTCACGGAGGCCCGCACGCTGTAGCGGCCCGTTTCCGGCACCGGGCGTTCGAGGCGCAGCGAGAAGCCGTCGGGCGGCAGCGCCGGGGCGGGCGCGTCCAGGCCCCAGTCCAGGTCGGCCTTGACCGGCGCCGCCACAAAGGTCGGTCCGTCGAGGAGGCCGCGATCGCGGTAGGCGCGCAGATGCCAAGTGCGCGGCCAGGTGTCAGCGAAGGCCACCACCCGCCGCGCCGCGCCGTCAGCCACCCACAGGGTCTGGTCGGCGAAGGCAAGGCCCACGGGTTCCTGCAGCGGCGGGGTCATCCTGGTGGTCTGGTTCCATTGCCCCAGTGAGGCGCCGTCCGGGGCGAACGCCGCCAGGCGCTTGTTGCCGGAATCGGCCACCACGATCAGGCCGTCCTGGCGAGCGGCAACATCGCGCGGATGGTTCAACTGGCCGGGACCGTCTCCCGGTTGGCCGATGATCATGAGCGTCGTGCCGTCCGGGCTGAGCACCTGCACACGGCCCAGGTCCGGCTCGGTGACCAGCAGGTTGCCCTCGGGCGTCGCACCCAGGCCGCCCGGGCTCCGGAGGCGGGCCGGGCGCTGAGCCCCGCCCCCGAGGCGACGGATGTAGTTGCCCTCCAGGTCGAAGGCATCGATGGCATCTTCGCCCCGTTCGCTGACATATACCAGCTCCCGGCCTCCCGGCTCTCGAGCGATCGCCACGCCCATTGGCGACTCGAAGCGACCCGGCCCGTGGAGCGTGCTGCGCCACTTGCGCCGGAACTCGGCTCCCGGACCCAGGTGGCTGACCCAGTTCTGAGCCGAGCTCGCCATGAAAATGCTGCCATCATCGATGGGGGCGATGCGAAGCTCGGATCCGTTCGAGGCCAGCCCTTCAGGATCACCGAGACTGTCCTTGGGTACCCAGGTGCCGAGCATCTCGCCGGCTGGGGAGAAGCGCAGCACTGCATTGAGGGCATTGAAGGTCGGATCTCTTTCGGTGAGGTCGGTGACCAGCAGGTTGCCATCCGCGGCCTCATTGATATCGAAGGGTGCGAACTTAGGGGTGTCCTTGCGTCCGCTCCGCCATGTGCCCAGGCGGTGGCCGTCGACGTTCATCACCTCGACGATCGACTCGAGGGCGAACACGGCGTACAGAGTGTTGGACTGGGTGACCGCGAGGGCTGTGGGGCATCGGCCGGCGACCTCATGGCCGGGGCCGGCGACCTCGCGGAGGAAGCTACCATCGGGACCGAAGGCCGCGATGCGTTCATAATCGGCGACATAGACAGTCCCGTCCGTACCGACAGCGATATGGTGTGGATCGATAACGCCGGACGATGCCGAACTGCGGGGTTCAAATGCGTTCAGGAAGCGTCCATCCACTGAAAACCGCTGCACGCGATGGTTGCCGGGATCGGCGACCAGGAGGCTACCGTCTGGGTCGACGGCGACATCCGCCGGCCCGGTCATATCCGGCCCAGCATAGATCGACCCGTTCAGGGGCCGGCAGACAGGGGCGGCGGCGAACTGGCCGGGCCCGGATCCGACCGACCCCCATGCGGTGGCGAACGAACCATCGGCGGCGAATCGGGCCACGCGGGCGCTACCGGCTTGGGTAATGACGAAGCCGCCTTCGGGGATCGCCGCCAGATCGCGGATTCCGTCAAGAAGGGGATGGTCGCCCGGTTTGGCCCCCCAGGCGTCGAGGAGTCGCCCGGCAGGGTCGAAGCGCGAAACGCGGTGGTTGGCGCTGTCGGCGACGAACAAGGAGCCATCGGCGGCCAGGGCCGCGTCGGAGACCTCGCCCAATTGCGCCCCGCTAAAGTGGGAGACGCCAGCCTGCTTACCGCTGCAGCCGGAAGGTCGCCAGGAGCCCAGCAACTCGCCGTTCGGGCCCAAGGCCTGAATGCGGTGGTCGGCGGCATCGTCCACCCAGACGCGATTCCCCGAACCGGCGGCGTCGGCCACGAAGACCCGCCCCCCCTGCCCGGCGGCCACCGCCGCCGGCCGGTCCAGGCGGCCGCTGCCGGCCGCGGGCATGCCGGAAAGCCCTTCCACCCTGCCGGCAGTCGGCCCCAGCCGCAGCACGCGCCGCAGGAGTGCGTCCGCGACGAGGATCCGCCCATCCGGTGCTGCGGCGACGCCTTCCGGTCCTTCAACGGAGGTGGTGGCGCAGTCGCCCGTGGCCACGGTGCTCCTGAACTGGCCCTCCAGATCGAAGCGGTTGAGCATGGGTTCCATGCCGCGGTACCCATGCCCTGGGCTCGGCGCGCCGTGATCGGTGATGAAGACATCCGTCCCCCTGACGGCGATGCCCGCGGGATAGCCGATCATCTTCCCATCGCCCCAGGGTCGCGGCGGTAGTCCCTGCTGGACGACGACGACCTTGCCCTTACCGCTCGGCGCCAGAACGGCCAGGAAACGGCCGTCCGGCAAGGGCGCCAGATCGACGATGCTGGGCAGCTCGCCGGCCGGGGTGGCTGACACCGTCTTGCCGTCCGCGGAGGTGAGCACGATGCGCCCGTGGCCGCTGTCGGCCACCGCGATCATGCCCTTGGGTGCAAGGGCCAGGCCCAGGGGCTTGTCGAGTGTCTCGCGGCTGAGGACCACCGCTTGCCATCGGCCCTCAGGAGAGAAGCGCTGAAGGCGGTTGTTGCCGCTGTCGGCGACCAGCACCGAGTTGTCCGGCAAGACCAGGACGGCGGCTGGCTCGTGAAGGAGGCCGTTCCCCCAGCCGTCGCCGCCCACCGTCTGCTGAGCGAAGCCATCCGGGCCCAGGATGCTGAGGCTGTGCGCCGCACGGTCCACGACATAGATCCTGCCATCCGCAGCGGCGTCCACATCGACGGGGACGGAGAAGCCGGGACCGGTGCTGGCCAAGCCGCCCAGGGTCCCGATGGGGATTCCCTCGGCTGAATAGGCCTTCAGCCCGTCTGAATCGAGGGCGATCAGACCAAGGTCGTGTGTGACCGCCACATTGTACCAGTACCCGCTGGGGACGGGCACGGGGAGGCGCTCGAGTCTCGGGCTGAAGTGTTGGATGCTGTAGCGTGGACCATTCGCATAGATACTGCCGTCCGGGCTCAGGGTCACCCACGATGGAGCGCAAGCATAACTTACGCCGATGAGACCTCCTTCTTCACAGGGCCGCATCCTCCATTCACCGAGCGTGCGACCCTTGACATCGTAGACGGCGACTCGCGAGTTCCCGTACTCGGCGACGTAGATACGGTCCTCAGCCGATACCGCCACATCGCGCGGATCACCGGCGCTAAGGGCGCTCATGAAGGTCCCGGTCGGCCCGAAGCGCTTGATCTGGCCGAGCCCGTTGTCGGCGACGTAGACCGTGCCGTCGTGGCTGACGGTCAGGCCCGCCATGCTGGCGAAGGCCCACTCCTCGCGGCCCTCCTGGCCCCATTGCCCCACGAAGGTTCCCCAGGCGGTGAAGCGCTGTACGCGATGGTTGCCGCCATCGGCCACATAGACCGTGCCGTCGGGCGCGACGGCAATGCCCGTGGGTCCGCGGAAGCTGCCGAGCTGGTCTCCGGTGCCGCCCCAGGCGTTGGCAAGACCGCCTTCGCGACCGAAACGCAGCACCCGGTCGCCGGCCAGTACATAGACGCTCTGGTCCGGACCCACGTCGAGCGGGCCGCGCATGGATCCCGCATGACCTGGCTGATCCTGGCCCACCATGAACTGGTAGTGCTCCGGTAGCGTCAGGCCGGCAGGACGGCCGAAGGCGGTGCCGGCCGTCGAGAGCAGACCGGTGAGGCTGACCAGGATCGCCGATCGGAACAAACGCAGGCAGGCCTGCATGTTCGACAAGCACACCCGCCGGACCATGAACGTCTGGCTGGAGCGCGACGCGATAGTACTCCCGTTCATCGGGGTCTCCATGGAATCGGACCGAACGACATGCGACTCGACCGGTCCATTGTCGTGAGCCGTCTTGGCGGAAGCAAACAGCCCCCCGGGTGTTCCGAAGGCCAATCATGACGGAAGACGGAAGATCCTGGCATCGCCCTACATCCACTTCCGCTCGCGTGCTACTCGTCGAGGACATCTTGTCCGATCAGTGAATCCTCCTCGGCGGCTCCCGCCCCGACGGTACCTTCGTGCGACTGCCGGCGCACTCGACTGAGGTGCTGACCGAGGCCTTCAGGCGCGGCGTGCTGAAGCTGTTCGTTGAGCGTGAGCTGTTCGAGCCCGAGGTTGCCGAGGTCATGCTTGACTGGCTGCACTCGGGTTTCAGCGTGCACGACGGTGTGTGGCTGGACCAGGACGACGCAAGGCAGCCCGGGCGCCCGAGGCTGAGCCTGGGGCGGCCGAGATCGACGCTGCCACGAGCCGCGGCCCCGAGCCAGCCCTCGCCGAGGCGGCCACCGTCGAGCCCGCGAACTTCTCCCGCGCTGACGCGCGCCCCTGGGCCGTGCTGATCCGGCGGATCTACGAGGTCGACCCGCTAGTATGCCCGAAGTGCGGAGGCACGACGCGGATGATCGCGCTGATCCAGGAGCCGAAGGCCATCGACACGATCCTGAAGCACCTGCGGACCAAGGGTCGCGACGCCCGCGCCGGCCCGTGGGCCACAGGTCCGCCGGCGGACGCCGCCGCCGCGGAGGCGGCGTGACAGCCGCACACAGCATGAGGAAGGCGGCCGCGCCCAGCATGAGGAAGGAGGCAGACCGCCGCCAGACCGCCGCTCGCGACCGCCGCTCGACAGGCCGGCGGCGTCGGCGCTTGCGTGGTGGGCACGGCAGCGACGGTCCGCGAGGCGTCTGGGGCTGACGGACCGAAGCGCCGTGGTGCGGGCTCCGGACGGCGACCAAGGCGGCGGGGGGGCCGCAGGGGCACAGCTGAGCGCTCGGATTGGGGCGGGAGGCGGGGCTGCTGGGGGTGCTTGCGTGGGTCAGGGCGAGGGAGTAGACTCCGGCGGCTGGGATTGAAGCTCCTATCCCCCTCACTCCCTTGGCTGAGTATCCCCACACCAGTCGTTTTGGGGGAGGGTCTGGGGGTGGGGGCCGCTCAGCGCGGGGGATGCCATGAGACTTGCTGCTGGTCTGGATGAACTGAGGTGGGCTGCATGGTCGGTACAGTTGCGACGAGGCTGAGATGGGGCATACTGGCAGGCATGCTGGTTGTGGCCGGCGGTTGTGGGCGAAGAGCAGGAACGAGCACCCCCACGGCGGCCATCCCCGCCGTTGCCGCGTCGCCAACGCACATTCTCGGCACGCGATTCGGGCCTACGCACGAACCCTTTCCAACCCTCAGCCTGTCCCTGGCAGTCGAGAGGGCCAAGGATCATTGCGGCACGTTCTATTGGGGCCGATCCATCATCCCCGAGAGGCTTGTGTCTGCCAAACGCAATGGCGCCGAGTGGAGAATCGTGCTGGCAGGCTTGTTCCCCGTTGCACGCCTGCAGTTCACGTTTCCAGGAACACCAACTCCGACGCCTGGTCCCCTGACCTATGGACGTACCTGCTTCGTCAGCGAACCGGACGACGGGGCCTACGGAGTTGGCGTCGACGACGAGGTGAACGTGCAGACCGAGCCGGCTCTGGCGCCGACTTTGACCATTGCAATCGCCACTGGCTGGGCCGAGGCCACCCGAACCTACCTGCGCCTGACCCCGACCTTGACCGCGGCGTACTCTACGCGTCGAGCCCAACCGGCCACCACCGCGGCTCCGGGCCAGCCCGACACGCCGACGGCAAGCGGATCGCCGTCCAAACATGAGCGGGGCCAAGGGGGATGATGATGCGGCGATCAGGTCTTCGTTGGGCTGTGCTCACGGGGATGCTGGCCCTTGCGGCAGGTTGCACGCGACCGGCACAGCGCGACCATGGTGATCTGGAGGCGACAGCGACCATCAGGACTACCGATCCGCAGGTTGGCACCTCGTGGACTGGCGGTGATCCCTGTATTGGCTGGCGCACTGGACCGTCGCTTGTTCCGGTCCGGCTGATCGAGCGACGGTCAGATGGCACGCTCGTCATGGAGGGGCTATGGCCCTTCTCCCCGCCATCGCAACAACTGCCGCCTGGGGTCTCCACCAGCCTACCGCTCTACTCGCTCCGATGCGAAGCCCTCATTCGTGACGACGGACAGGGACTTTCCGTGGACGCGGTGAATGTCCTCACTGCGCCTGCCATTGCACCCACTCTGACCATCGTCGTCGCCACCTACTCGGCGGCGAGGACGGCCACCGCCGACGTGTGGGCTACCTTGACTGCTCAGGCCGCAACGGCGACGGAGCCTGTTGCGGCGTTGTTGCCCCCGGTTCACCCTCCGTTGGAGCGCGTTGCGGTGCTCTGCGCGTCACCGGATTCGTCGCCGATGGTAGCCATTCGACTGGTCGATGTTCAATGGAACGGCTCAGCCTGGCTGCTGTCATTTGATGGTCTGCGCTCCCTCGAGACGCCGGTAGACCTGATTGCGCCGGGCGTGGCAGAGCGCTGCGTGGTCACGCTGCACCCCACTGCCCCCTGGCCCCACCTTACCCATACCAGCACAGCAAGAACGAGGTGGATGGATTACAAGCCAATCGCCCCAGCGGAGTAAAGGGTGAATCCCCCTTGCTCCATCTCTCGCCCCGCCGTCGATCCGTAGTTTAGGGGGTCTGGGGGGCAATGGCCCCCAGCGGCGGGGTGCAGGGGGGCGCTGTTAGCCCCCTTGCGAAAAACCCCTCACATACGAAGGTGACGTCCTGACCCGCCAGCCAATCCTCCCACCCCTTCGTGCCGCCTCCCCCTTCCGACGAGCCCCATCATGCCCAACCCCCTCACCCTGCTCCTCACCCTCTTCGAACCCACCCCCCGCCAAGGCCCCGGCAGTGTCGCCACCACCCGGCGCGCGCTGGCCTTGCTGCCCCGCTCACTGCGGGTCGAGCGGGTGCTCGACCTGGGCTGCGGCACCGGGGGCTCGACCATCGTGCTGGCGGAGGACACCGGGGCTCATGTCACGGCCGTCGACATCCATCCACCGTTCCTGGCGACCTTGCGCGACCGTGCCGAAGAGAGCGGCCTCGCCGACCGCATCACGACCGTCGTTGCCGACATGGCCGATGCCGCCCCGATCGGCAAGGACTTCGATCTGATCTGGGCCGAGGGCAGCGCGTACGTGATCGGCTTCCAGAACGCCCTGCGAAGCTGGCGGCCGCTCATGCGGCCAGGCGGATGCCTGGTCCTGACCGAACTCGTCTGGTTCGTCGCCCAGCCCGCCGAGCGCGCGCGAGACTTCTTCGCGTGCGAGTACCCCGACATGCAGGACGAGGCGACGCGCATGGACCAAGCCCGGAGCGCCGGCTACGACCTGCTCGCCTCGTTCCGCCTGCCGGCCGCCGACTGGCACGCGTACTACGCCGGCCTGGAAGCGCCGCTGCGGGATGCAGCTTCACGGCACGGCGAGCTTCCGCTCTACACCGCCTTGCGGCGCGAGCGCGAGATCTACGAGGCCTGCGGCGACGATTATGGATACCTGTGTCTGGTGCTCCAGGTCGCTGCAGCCCCGACCTAGCATGGCACGAGCTACAGTCAGCACCCCGACCATGTACCACCCCCCCACCATCCCTCCCCTTCCGCCTCGCGCGCACGTCGTCCCCGACCCCGCCGAGTCCCATTTCTGGACCGCCTGGCATCCCGCCTGGCCGCTCTTCGGCCTGCTCCTCGCCCTGGCCGCCCTCTACCTCGTGGCCTGGCACCGCCGTCGGCGCCCCGGCCCCGCCGGCGCTTCGCCGCCGGGCTCCCTCCGCCCGCGCCATGCCGCCGCCTACCTCGCCGGCCTGGCCGCCGTCGCCTTCGCCCTGGCCGGGCCCTTGGACGCCTGGAACGCCGCCAGCTTCAGCCTGCACATGCTGCAGCATCTCTGCCTGGTTCTCGTCGCCGCGCCGCTCCTGATCATCGGGCGGCCCTGGCAGGTCCTCCTCCTGGCCCTGCCCGGGCGCCTGACCGGCCGCCTCAGCCGGGCAATCTTGCGCTCCGGCACCGGCCGCGCCCTGTGGCGGGGTATCACCCATCCCCTGACCGCCTTCATCGCCTTCAACGGGGCCATGGTCCTCTGGCATCTCCCCGCGCTCTACGTCGCCGCCCTCGTCGACGAGCGCCTGCACCAGGCCGAGCACCTGGCCTTCCTCTGCAGCGCGCTCCTGCTGTGGTACCAGGTGCTGCCGCCGCCGCCCCACCGGCCCCCCAGCAGCACCACCGCCCGGGCCCTCCTCCTCTTCGGCACCGCCCTGGCCGGCGACGTGGTGGCCGCCGGCCTCACCCTCTCCACCCGCGTCCTCTACCCGCCCTACGCCGGGCTCCCCGGCCTGGGCGGTCGCGACGCCCTGGCCGACCAGAGCCTGGGGGGCCTGGTCATGTGGCTGAGCGGGGCGGTCTTCTACCTGCTGACCTTTTGGGTGCTGGTCGCGGACTTCCGGCGCGATCGCGGAGGCGGCCGGCCCCTATCATCCTTTGGATAGGGGCTCGAGCATGGGGCTCCAGCAGACCTTCTGACAGCCTTCCTTACGCATTCGAGCCCGCCAGAACACGAGTCTGGCCGTCGATTCATCGGAACTGCACGCGGAGCCGAACACGCCTCGGGTCGGATGGGCGCAGGAGTGCGTACGATTCCAAGCGGCTCAGCGCTGCATCACCATGAAGACCGCTCCAAAGGCGGTCCGGACGGCGGCAGCGCTGCGCCGATCCGGGATGCCGACCACCCAACCTGGCGCAACATTGGCGCGACGTTGGCGCCCGGCCCCTTCCGCCCGCCTGGACGCTGCGGTAGCCTGGGGGCGGAGGCGACCAAGCCATGGCGCAAGGGGTCAACGCCCACGATCTGTACTTCAAGAACAGCTTGTCGGAGCCAGGCGTAGCGGCGGACTTCGTCGCGCACTATCTGCCCGGAGAGGTGGCCGCGGCTCTTGATCTGGACACCCTGGCCCTTAGTGACGGCAGCTTCGTGGACGAGCGGCTGCGCGACCAGCACAGCGACTTGCTGTTCAGCGCTGGTCTTCGCGAGGGGGGCGGAGAGGCCCTGGTCTACCTGCTCTTCGAACACAAGAGTCGCGTGCAGCGGGCCGCGTCTATGCAGTTGCTGCGCTATTGCCTGGCGGTTTGGGAACGGGACTTGCGCGCAGAGCCGAAGCTACCACTGCGGACGATCATCCCTGTGCTGGTCTACCACGGCCGAGCGCGCTGGACCGCGCCGACGGAGATCGGCGAGCTCTTCGGTGGGCCACAGGCCCTACGCCGGTACCGGCCGCAGTTCGGCTTCGCCCTGCTGGACCTGGGGTCATTGGCCGAGGCAGATGTGGCGGGGGGCGCCTTGTTGCGGGTGGCCCTGCTCATGCTCAGGGCGATCTTCCGGCCCGACCTGGGCACCTTGCTGCCGCGGATTGCGGCCATCCTGCGACCGGTGGCGGACCGCGCCCTGGCGAGGCGGTGGCTCATGGGTCTGCTATCGTATTCGGCGGCGGTCGGGGACCGGCTGACCACCGCACAGTTGACGCAGGCGGCGCAAGCCGCGGAGCCAGTTCGAGGAGCAAACGTCATGCCCACGTTGGCCGAACAGTGGTTGGCGCAAGGCAGGGTGGAGGGACGCCGCGCGGGCCTTGGCGAAGGCCGTAGCGCGGGCTATTCCGAGGGAGTTGCCCAGGCACGGGCCGCTCTACTTGAAGCGATCGAAGCGGTGCTGGACCTGAGGTTTGGAGCCGCCAGCCAGAGCCTGCTGGCAGAGATCCGGGGCCTGGAGGATGTTGCGGAACTGCAACGACTGCTACGGCTGGGGCGGCGAGCGCAGTCCTTGGACGAGCTGCGGGCCGACTGGGTGGGATCGTCACCGGGCTAGAGCGATGAGCAACCAGCCGTAGCGATTCGAGGTCGAAGTCGGGTGTGTCGCCGACTCCCCGGGAACTGCACCCATCCTTCATACCCCGGGGCGATCGGATACGCGCCTTCGTGCGACTCCAGACGGCCCGGGAGCGATATCTGCTCGAGCACCGCTCTGGATCAGCTTCCGGAGGGCTATAGCAAAGGCGGGCCTCCCACGCATGGAAGGCCCGCCCAGTATCCGGTGCTGCGGGGCAGGCCGCCCCCCCGCGCCCACCTACTTGATGATCCAGCTCACCTCGCCCAGCTCCAGCCAGGACCAGGCGTAGAGGGCCATGAAGAGGACCAGGAAGCCCAGGGCCAGGGTCAGGGTGCCCGGAGCCTCGTAGCGGCTGTGGTCCACCGGGGCCTGGTCCGTGGACGGGGTCACCGCCGCCGCCTCCACGTGGCCGATGGCCGGCGTGTCGCTGCGGCGGGAGATGAAGACCGTCCCCGCCGCCACCAGGATGTAGATCGCTCCGGCCGTGACCGCGATCATCGCGCCCACCGCCATCAGTCCCAGGGTCCAGTGCACGTCGCCGCGGTCGAAGACCCCGTTGGAGAGGGCGTCCAGCCCCTTGAAGCCGATGTCCCAATGCCGGCGCGGCACGCCGTAATGGCCCGCCAGCCCCATCCCGATGCCGAAGAGCAGCATGCCCAGGCCGTAGAGGTAGGGCTGGATGCGGGCAAGGCCTGGCAGGAAGAGGTCGCGGCGGACGATGAGCGGCACCAGGATGTAGCTCATGCCCATGAAGGCCAGGGTGGTGCCCGCCACCACCGTCATGTGGAAGTGGGCCGGCACGATGAGCGTGTTGTGGGCGATCATGTTCACCTGGATGCCGCCCATGATCACGCCCGAGATGCCGCCCAGAATGCCGAACATCGCGAAGCTGATGATCAGGGCGCTGAAGGCCGGCTGGCCCCAGGGCGCCGTGCGCAGCCAGCCGAAGAGGCCCGGGCTCCGGCCCCGCTCGCGGGCCGCCACCTCCATGCTGGCCGGCACCGTGAAGGCGTGGATCATGCTGCCCATCACCGCCGCGTACATGAAGTAGGAGGCGTTGATGCCCCGGGCCCAGCTGGAGAGACCCGGATCCACCAGGATGTGGTGCATCGAGCCCATCTGGATGAAGAGGATGTAGAGGACGAAGGCGAAGCGGCTCAGGCCCTCGTTCAGTGGCCTGGCGCCCATCGTCAGCGAGGCCAGGGCGTACCAGATGCCGATCATCGCCGCCAGGTTCACCTGCTGCGCCCCGTGCCCGAAGCCCCAGAAGAGCAGTCGGTAGGCGGCGGGGTCCACGCTGTCCAGGAGGCCGATGCGCCAGAGGAAGACGGGCAGGAGGGCCAGGGTGCCCGAGGCCAGGGTGAAGAGGGCCAGGATGGCCGCCGTCACGAGGGCGAAGGTGAAGAGCGGCAGCGTACGGTAGCCGTCGTGGATGCGGGCGGCCACCACGTTGACCATGAAGTGCAGGACCGCCACCAGGGCCCCGACAGCGAAGAGCAGGAACATGCCGTAGAAGAGGGGCGAGGCCTCCATGGGCGGATAGGCGGTGAACATCACCGTCGCCTGGCCGGAGAGCATGGTGTAGCTGACGCCCAAGGAGCCGACGAGCATCATCCAGTAGGCCAGCCAGCCCATGCGGGGCGCGCTCAGCCGCCGGCTGAGGAGGATGGAGCCGCCGAAGAGCAGGCCCGCCACCTCGAAGAAGAGGATCCAGAAGATCAGCATGGCCGCGCCGTGGGCGCCCACCAGGCGGTAGAACCATTCCGAATCGGTGATCAGGTGGACCTTGGGCCAGCGGGTGAGGGCGATGAGGAGGGCCAGGGTGCCGCCGAAGGCCAGCCAGAGGACGGCCGTCACCGCGTTGAAGACGATGAGGCGCTCGGCGCTCTTGTCCACCTTCAGGCCCGTCACCTTGCAGCTGCGCCAGTCCCAGGCGATCGGTGCGGTGTTCATGGGTTCACCTCGATGCGGCCGAGCATGATGTGGTGGCCGGGGCCGCAGTACTCGTTGCAGATCAGGGTGTAGATGCCGCTCTCCTTGGGCGTGAGCGTGACCGCCGTGACGTAGCCGGGCAGGACCTGCAGGTTGAAGTTGTCCGGCTGCAGCGAGAAGCCGTGCTGCACGTCGGCCGAACTCAGCAGCAGGCGGTAGGTCTCGCCCTGCCTGAGGCGCAGGTGCGGCCGGAAGCGGAAGCGCTCGGCCAGGAGGTAGACGTCGCCCGCCGGCGGCTCGACCACCGGCACGCTCATGATCGCCTCGCCGCTGTCGTGGGCGGCGATGAAGGCATCGGTCTGGGCGGCGAAGGCCTGCGGGTCCACCTTGTAGGATTCGAAGACCATCTGCTGGTCGCCCACCGCGGGCCAGATGAACTGCATCATCACGTACATGGCCAGAGCCCAGGCCACCACGAGCCAGAACCACAGGCGCTCGTCGCGGCCCAGGGGCCCCCACCAACGGCCTTGGGGGGGCAGGAGGGTGCTGGTACGGCTGCTCATCGTGTGCCTCCTGGGCCTATGGGGTGAAGAGCTTGACGTTGGCCAGCTCCAGGAGGCCCCAGACGATGTAGAAGATCGTCGGCACCACCAGGCCGGCCATCAGGAGCAGGAAGACGTCGTCCAGCAACACCTGCGGCCAGGGAACGGGCGCCTGCTCCGCCGGCCCGCCCTGGTCCAGCACCTCGTGCTCGCCCATCGGCTACTCCTCCACGTGGCCCCGGCGCGCCGAACCGCGCGCACGGGCTGCGCTCGGCCGGGCGCCAGCCCAATTCGACGGGCTCAGCGCAAACAAAAAGCCGAACAGCATTCGTTGAGCGGCAGTATAAGGGTTGGCGCCTGGCCTGTCCACTGCCATCATTGGGGCATGCAGATCGCCCTCAGCAAGCGCGGTGACTATGCCGTCCGCGCCATGCTCGACCTGGTCCGGGTTCACGGCCAAGGACGCCGCAAGGCGCGCGAAATCGCCGCGGCCACCGACGTCCCGCCCAAGTTCCTGCCGCAGATCCTGGCGGCCTTGGTCCAGGCGGGCCTGGTGGATGCGCGGGCCGGCCGCCAGGGCGGCTACACCCTGCAGCGCTCGCCGGCGGACATCAGCCTGCTGGACGTCATCCGCGCCGTCGAGCCCCAGGACGAGGAGCCCGGCTGCCTGCTCTGGGGCCGCCCCTGCAACGCGAAAGCGTCCTGCGCCGTTCATGCGCACTGGGCCGCGGCGCAGGAGGCCTTGAACGCTGAGTTGGCCAAGACCCGCTTTGCGGACCTCGTGGGCGGAGCCTGAGGCGCGAGCCCGATCGCCTCGGGCAACTCATTCGAGTGCAGTTCCGTTGGAACGACGGCATTGGATAGGCCGAGCGAGGGGTGGAGCCGGATGGATCGTGGCCGCTCGACTGGGATGCGGCGGACCCTGGGTGGGCCGCGGGCCCCTACCTGCCGCGGCGCTCCGCGCCGCGGCGGTCCTCCCCCTGTGAGGGGGAAGACTCCCTATCCGGGCGGGCCTTCATGCGGAAGGCTGCTGTCAGAGGCCGGCAGATGCTTGGGCCTTCGCAGGCGTCCGGCCCCCGAAGGTGAAGGCACAGCGTCAGCGGATCCTAAGCAGGACCATGGAACGATGCACAGTATCCTGGCGGGCAAGTGAACCGCCTCCGCGTCACTCCATCCTGTGCCGCGTTCGACAAGGCTGCTTAGCCTTCCGCATGACCACCCGCCTCAATGGATGGTCATCCCCCGCCTCGGGGGAGGACAGCCGCGGCGCGGAGCGCCGCAGCAGGTAGGGGCTGGCCGCCCAAGCTCGCCAGACAGGACGAATCCAGAATCCATCGTGGTGCGATGACCAGGCTCCGGCCATCCGCTGCCCTCGTCATCCCCTGCGATACCTGTCATGACGGCCTCCTGACCGTCGTTCCAACGGAACTGCACCCAATACATGCCCCGGGCGCTCGGCGAAGCACGCGGGTTCGACCTCGAAGGGCTGCGCCGGCTGGATTGCCGCCCTAGCCCACCCAGCCCGGCCGCCGCCGCTCCAGGAAGGCGCCCAAGCCCTCGCGCCCCTCGGCCGATGCCCGCCGCTCGGCGATCAGGCGGGTGGTGGCGTCGCGCATCGCCGCCGGGCTGTTGGCGGCCAGGACCATGGGCACAAGGCGCTTGATGGCCGCCTGCGCCTCGGGGCCGGCGGCCCGCAGCGCCGCGGCCCGCTCCTCCACGGCGGCGTCCAGCTCGGCCGGCGGGACCACGCGGCCGACCAGCCCGATCTCGCGCGCCCGCGCGGCATCGAAGGTCTCGCCCGTCAGAAAGAGCTCGCGCGCCGGGCCGGGGCCGATCTTGGACATGACGAAGGGCGAGATCACCGCCGGCACGATGCCCAGACGGGCCTCGCTGAAGGCGAAGCGCGTGCCTTCGGCCGCCACCGCCAGGTCGCAGGCGGCCACCAGACCCGCGCCGCCGCCCATGGCCGCGCCCTGGACGCGGGCGATCACCGGCAGCGGGCAGTCGCGGATGCTCTGGAAGAGGTCGGCCAGGCGGTGGGCGTCGGCCACGTTCTCCTCCACGCCGAGGCTGCCCATGGAGCGCATCCAGTCCACGTCGGCGCCGGCGGAGAAGATGTCGCCCTCGCCGCCCAGGACCGCCAGGCGGGCGCCCGGGGCGTCGGCCAGGCTGCGGAAGGCCTCCGTCAGCTCGGCGATCAGGGCCTGGTTGAAGGCGTTGCGTTCGGCCGGGCGGGCCATCATGATCCGGACCTGATCGCCCTGCCGGCTGATCTGCAGGTGCTCGTTCGGCATCGTCCTGTCCTGGGGGGGAGGAGCCGGCGGCGACTCCGCGGCGCTGGGCCAATGATAGTCGGCGGCGCCAGCAGGGAACGCCGCGCAGCGCGCGGCCCGGCGTAGACCAGGGGTGGTCCGCCCGCTCCCTTGTGCGGGCCGGCACCCCGTGGCATCCTTGCCGGCCAGGCCCGCCGCCGGCGAGCCCTCGCCGCGGCCCAGGGCCACGAGCGGCCCGGACCCGCCCCTTCCCCGCATCCACGCAGGCTCCTCCATGCCCGATCTCCGCCAGGCCAATGCCTTCCGCCTCCTGGGTCGCCTCTGGGTCGAGGAACTGCGGCCCGAAGACCTCGGCCCGCTGCGGTCGCTGCCCGAACTCGCCGATGCCCTGGGCGACGCCGGCTCGGCGGACCTCACCGAACTGGCCGTCGAGCACCAGCGGCTCTTCGGGTTCAACCTGCCGCCCTACGAGAGCCTCTACCTCGATCCTTCGGGTCTTCTGGGCGCACCCGCCAGTGCCCGGGTGGCAGATCGCCTCCGCCGGGCCGGCTGGGTGGCGCCATCGGACTGGCGCGTGGCCGCGCCCGATCACCTGGGCCTCCTCCTCCGGGCGCTCGGCGACCTGCAGGCCGCCGGCGACCTGGCCAACGCACGCGAGCTCCTGAGCGGTCACCTGGCCCTCTGGGCGCCGCTCTGCATTGCCGCCTTGCGGCGGCTGGCGCCGCATCCCTTCTACCAGGCCCTGGGCGCCCTGACCTTGGGCACCTTGTTGAACGCCTTGCCGGAAGAGGGGATTCCGAAGGCCGATCTCCCCGATCTCCCGCCGGCGCCGCGCTACCGCGGCTCCGACCAGCCCGACCCGCCCGATCCTGCCGCCAGCCTCCCCGATTGGGCGGTGCCGCTGCCCCTCTCGCTCGCGGAGGCCGGGCCGCGGGACCTGGACAGCCTGGTCGAGGACCTGCTCCTGCCTCGCAGGGCGGGGATCTACCTGACCCGCAGGGACATCGCCGGCATCGCCCACGGCCAGGGCCTGACGGCGCCGCCGGGAGAGCGGCGCCGCATGCTGGGCAGCCTCCTCAGGGGCGCGGGCGGCCTGGGCCTGGCCGACCCCCTCCTGCGGGCCCTGGACGGGCTGCTTTTGGAGGAGGCTGCCGGCCTGGGGGCATGGGCCGAGGCCTGGCCCGCCTGGTCCGAGGTGGCTACGCTCTGGCAGGGGCGCCTCGCGGAGCGTCGGGCAGAACTGGCGGAGGGCCTGGCGCAGGACTGACGCAAACCTGTCTCCTTGGGACGGCCTTGCAACGCCCGGCCCCTAGGCTGCTCGGTGGGCTCGCCGCCGGCGGGCCCGGCGCCGGCGGCCACGCCAGCCGGATCCAGGCAAGGGAGACAGCCCATGTTCCAGCCCCACCTTCATCCGCCCCTGTCCGCGACTCCCCGTCGACGTCCACCGTCGCTCCGGCGCCGGCGGCCGTCGCTTCTTTCCCCCGGCCGGAGCGCGGCCCGCGGCCGGCGCCTGATCCACGCGGCCGGGCCCTGGGTCCTCGCCCTCGCGCTGGGCCTGCTCGCCTCCTTCCTGGTCGGGGGACCGAAGGGGCGTCCGGTGCTGGCGCAGGCCTGTGGCGCCGAGGTCTGCCAGGACTTCCCGCTGCACTGCGCAACGGGCCACGAGTACGCCGCGCTCACCGTCACCAACGAGGATCCGGAGGACCGGGACCTCAAGGTGCGCTACCGCTGGCGCCAGGACGGGGTGACCGGCTCCTGGAGCGAGTGGCTGACCCTCCAGGGCGGCGAGGACCTCACCCTGGGCCGCTGCGACCTGCCCCGCGGGGGGGATCTCGAGACCCTGGAGGTGGACGGTCTCCTGCCCGGCGAACCGACGCGGCCCGTGGCCCTGGTCGCGGACGACCCGGTGAACCGATGTGCCGAGCTGCCCTGCGGCGGTGAGCTGCCTGGCGGCTCGGTGGCCCTGCCGGCCCAATGTCGTTCCCCCCGCCCCTTCGAGCTGGCCACCGTCGGCCTGCGCTCGCACAGCGCGGTCGCCTTGCGCTTCCGCTACTACTGGCGGGTCGACGGCCAGGAACTGCCGGGCAGCCTGGTCCTCGAGCCGGGCGGGGAGGCCCTGCTCGCCAGCTGCGACGTGGCCGGCGCCGGCCGCGACGTCCAGCTCTTCGCGCTGGAGTCGGTCTGCCGGCTGGACCGGGCCGGCCGCCGCTGCGTCGGGCCGGCCGCTCCCGGGGACTGGAGCCTCCGCGTGGACGGCGACCACTGCGCTGCCGCGGCCTGCGACCTGGTGGAGGCCCAGGCCTGTGAGCGCCTGGTGGCCCTGACGGCCCTGCCGGGACCGCAGCAGGCAGAGAAGGGGCGGGTGATCGTCTACCAGGAGGCCAAGAAGCCGGGGCGCAGCTACCCCACGGTCCGCTTCAGCGCCCACTGGCTGGTGCGGGTCGGCGACACGGTCCTCACGTACCCGGCCTGCGACGCGGAGTACCTGGAATGCGGCAACATCAGCTTCAAGGAGCGCCGCGTCATCCTGGCCGATTTCATCGTGCCCGTGCTGGACGGCCAGGGCTGCGACGGCCCGCCCCAGGACCTGGTCGGCCTCTGCCTCTCGCCGGCCACCGACAAGAAGGCCGGCTACAAGAACTTCGGGCGCATCGCCACCACCGTGACCAGCGACTGGCTGCTGCCCTGCGGCGTGGGCGCGGGCCTGGCGCCCTGAGGCGCGCCGCGGGGCCAAGGGTCAGTCCGTGCAGGACTCGCGGGCGACGATGCTGGCAAAGCGGTCCGCCAGCACCTCGGGCCGCGGGCTCTGGAGGTAGCGCTCCGGGGCCCCGGCGATGGCCGCCAGGAGCTGGGCGTCGTGGTCCGGACCCAGGCCCACCGCGTACAGGGCCACCCCGGCGTCGCGGAGCAGGCCCGCCTCGGCCAGGGCGGCCTGCTCCTGGCCCCCGTCCTGGCGCCCGTCGGTCAGCAGGATGAGGACCCTACGGGCGCCGGGCCGGTCGCCGGCCTGCCAGGCCCGGCGGGCCTCGCCCAGGCCCAGGTCGATCCGCGTGCCCTCGGCGCTGGCGAGGCCGTCCAGCACGCCGGGCAGGGCCGCGGGATCGGACCCGAAGGGGCTGAGCAGGCGGCTGCCGGCGCTGAAGCCGACCAGGGCCATGCGGTCCCGCTGCCAGTCCAGGAGGTCGACCAGGCCCGCGGAGGCCTGGATGGCGGCGCTCAGCTTGCTGCGCCCGTCGGCACCGGCCTGGTCCATGCTGCTGGAGAGGTCCAAGGCCAGCAGGAGGTCCAGCGGAGGGCGGCGCTGCGGGCAGTGCCCCCGCGAGAGGTAGGGAAGCAGGAGGGGCGAGGGAGCCTCCACCCGGACCCAGGGCTTCGGCAGGGCCAGCGATCCGGCGTAGCCGAAGCCGTCGCGGTACTCGGCCAGGGCGCCGTCGCCGCCGGCCGGCTGGTGGCCGGGGCGATCGGGGAGCAGCCGGTACCGCAGCGTCTGTCCGTCACGGGCCAGGCCATCCAGGTTCCAGGTGAGCTGCCTCTCCGCCGGATCCCAGGTGGCGCCCGGCGGCTGCACGCTGTTCGGCTCGGGTGCCAGGCCGGCAGGCAGGCGGTCCACCACGCGCAGGTCCTGGAAGGCCGGCTCGGCCTGGGCCGGGGCCAGGCGGGGAGCCAGGAGCGGGACCTGGTAGGGGCGAAGCCACCACTGCGCCTCCCCGGCAGCGAAGAGCGGCCCCCAGGCGCTGCGCCTGCCGGCATCGAGCGTGGGGTGGCCGTGGACCACCGCGGTGACGAGGATGCCGGCAAGGCGGGCGCGGTCCAGGGCCTTGCCGAGCGCCAGGGCGCCCGCCTGGTCGGGCGAGGGGCCCAGCAGGAGCAGCAGGCGGGCCGCATCGCCCTGCCCGCCCGCCAGCAGACGATCGACGGCCCGCTCGAGGGCCGGGGCGAGCTCCGCGCCGCCCAGGTCCGGCCCCAGGCCCAGGGTCCGGAGGGCAGCGGCGCTGCTGGGCGGGGGCAGCTCGAGCGGCCGCCCGTCCTGCAAGGTCGTCAGGCCCAGGGCCAGGCGCCGATCGTCGAGTAGGGGCAAGAGGGCGGCCAAGGTGGCCCGGGCCGCGGCGCCGGCCGCCGGATCCAGCACGATGACCAGCCGGCCCGCCTGCGCCGTCGCCGGGCAGCGGCCGTCCAAGCGCAGTTCCACCTCCACGCTCTGCCCCAGGCGGACCTGCTGCGGCAGGGCCCGCTTGGCCGCGTGGACCACGCAGGCCTCGCCGGCGGTCAGCGCAGGCGCCTCGCCTGCCGGCATGGACTCCACATAGGGATCGAGGGCCGCCTCCATCGGCAGCGCTCGGCTCCAGTCGCCGTCCGTGCCGACCGGAGCCAGGCGCAGACCTGCCGCCACGGCGCCCCGTCCCCCGGGCAGCGCTACCAAGCCTGTGTGCAGCCCGTTGGGCGCCTGCTCCAAGGGCCAGGCAGCGGTCAGCCGCCCGTCGATGCTGTAGCGCAGGGCCCAGCCTCCGGCGCCCAGCCCCAGGACCCCGCCCCCTTCGCCCAGGGCTTCCAGGCGCAGCAAGGGCAGGTGGCTGCGGAAGCTGTGCAGCAGGCTTCCGTCCAGGACGTCGCGCACCTCGACGCGGCGGGCCAGCGGGTCGCTCAGATAGGCGTAGCGGCCGCTGAGGGCCAGGTCGGCCGGGAGGCCGGCCGCGGGCCAGTCGGCCAGGCGGTGGCCGGCGGCATCGATGGCCAGCACCCGGGGCCCCGCCAGGTCTAGCAGGGCCAGCCGCTCCCCGTCGGCCGCCCCCGCGCCCCACCAGGCCCCGGGCGCCGGCGCGAGCGGCAGCGCCGGCTGCTGGGGCGCCGTGGGCAGGAAGCCCTCGGGGCTGAGGCGCCAGCCCTGGCCCGCCATGGCGACGAGGTCGACGGCTTCGGGCGCCCTGCCGTCCGGCCCGCACTGGGGCTCGGCGGCGGCCGGGCGGCCGTCGTCCTCCCAGCTGAGGAGGGTGGGCGCTCCCAAGTCCGGACTGCTGCCGGCCGCCCCGCCGCTGTCGGGAGCCTCCAGGCTGTGGAGCCGTCCGCCCCAGGCCGCCAGGTGCAGCGGAAGGCTCGGCCCCGGTCCGAGCGGCCGGCGGAGACGCCCGAGCCGCTCGAGGTCGCCGCCTTGGCCCAGTGCCAGCGCCTGGCCGTCGGGGCAGCCGCTGCCGGCCAAGGCGGCCCGCCCGTCAGGCAGCCAGGCCAGGGCCCGCGGGCTCCACGCGCGCCCGGCCGGGAGCGGCGGGCCCGGCTCGCCCGCGATGCCGCTGGGGCCCGCCGGGTCCAGGCGCCACGCGTCCCCTCCCTTGAGCGCGAGGTCCAAGGGGACCGGGCCCGGTTCCACCTGCAGGATCCGGCCGTCGCCGTCGGGGTGGATACGGACCGCGCCCTCCACCAGGCTGGGGCGGGGGTCGGCGGGATCGGGCACGGCTGGGTTCCCGGGGCAGGCCTGCTCGTTGCGGCCGACACCCAGCCACAAGCTGCCGTCCGGGGCGGCCGCCAAGGCGACCGGCCGCGCCTGCGCGCAGTCCGGCAGGAAGAGCCCGCTCAGGTCGATGCGCCGTGTCAGCCCCAGCGCCGCGTCGCGAAGTTCCAGGGTGGGCGGTGCAAGGCGGGCCAGGGCGACGCTGCCGTCCGGCAGGGCGGCCAGGTCGACGACCTCGCTCATCGGCGCGCCGAGGTCGACCTGCAGGGAGGGGCCCCCCGAAGCCGGCAGCCGCAGGAGCTGGGCCGCGGCGCCCTTGGCCGCCAGGACCCAGAGGGCCTCGCCGACGCTCAGGCGACGCGGATCCAGGCCCGAGGGCAGGGGCAGCAGGCGGCTCCAGGTCCCCTCCGCCTGCCGCCGGTGGAGGGCGCGCCCCGGTCCGTCGAGCAGCCAGAGGGCACCGTCGCTCCCCGCGGCCAGATCGACGGCCGCCGCGTAGCTGCCGGGTGCGGTCGGCGCGGGCGGTCGGCGCCAAGGCGCCTGGCGGGACCAGGACGAGCCCGAGTCGCCGCCGGCGCCGCGCGCCGGGAGCGCCCCCGGGCCGATGCACAGCAGCAGCGCGAGCCCCGCGAGCAGCCCGGCAAGGGTGCTTCGAGCACGAACAGGGTCAGGGCGCCGGCGCCTGGAGGCCGGATGGCGATCGCTTGGGGGCATGGGGGATATCATAGGTGCCGACGCGGCCCCAGCCGGAGCTTCACGGCCGGAGGGCCGTCCGTCCCGGTTCTTGCGCCGTCCCGTTCGTCCGGGTCCCCTCCCCCGGACCTTCCCAAGGAGCCGCCCATGCCCGCCCCCCTCTTGGATGCACCGGCCCTCGACGCTGCCCTCGCCGTCCTGCCCGGCTGGCAGCTCAGCGCCGGTCGGCTGTGCCGCCACTTCCGCTTCCCCGACTTCCGCGCGGCCATGGCCTTCGTCAGCGCCGCGGCCGACCTGGCCGAAGCCCTGAACCACCACCCGGATTGGAGCAACAGCTACCGCGACGTGCAGGTCCAGCTCTGGACGCATGACGCGGGCGGTCTGACGGAGAAGGACCTGGCGCTTGCCAAGGGCCTCTCTGAACTGGTCGATGGCTGAGGTCCTGGACGCGCGCCCGCCGCGCAGCGGCGCTCCTCCGGCCGATCAGTCGGGCAGGTCCGCCGGCGGATCCGCCGGCAGCGCCGGCGGGGCCGGCTCCTCCGGCCGGGGCTCGTCCATCGCGCGCAAGGCCTGCCAGGCCAGGGTCCATACCGTGATGTAGAAGGCCTGCAGCAGGCCCAGGAGGAGGAGGTAGACGAGGCCGAACAGGAGCCCTGTCAGGCCCAGGCCCATGCCCAGGCTGGCCACGGTGGGATAGCCCCCGAGCAGGGAGCCCAGCAGCAGCTTGAACACCGCACCCAGGCCGACGCCCAGCGCCCCCAGGGCCAGGACGCTGATGCCCAGCAGCGGCAGCGCGGCGACGACGGTGCCTGCTGCGAGGAAAAGCAGGGCCAGGGCCAGGCGGAACAGGTCCCCCGGATGGCGGCGGAGCAGGTCGATGGCCGCGCCGAACGCCGCACCGATCGGCGCGTCGTCGACGGCGATGGAGCGGGTGTAGAGCTGGCCGAAGACCGTGAGCAGGGCGGCGATCACCATGACCAGCAGGACGCCGCCCACCAGCACCACCGCCACCAGGATGCCGGAAGCGACAGGCGTGGCGCCGTCCCCCGCCTGCCGGGCCCCCGTCTGCAGGCCGACGGCCACCGCGATCATCACGAAGGCGGCCGGGAGCATGAGGGCCAAGGTGCCCAGTCCCAGCAGAACGTCCGCCAGCAGGAGTCGCAAGGTCCGCATCGACCAGCCCAGACCCAGGGCCTTGCGCAGCCCCAGGCGGCCGAGCCCGTCCCCCTCCTCGGCCACGACGCGGATGAGCGCGGTGCGGGCGACCAGGGCGAGCGCCCACATGACCAGCCAGGCCAGGACGGCGATGGCCGCTGCCAGGAGGAGCAGGCCCAGCGCCACCCCAAGGCCGGACCCTGGGCCGGCCCAGTGCTCCGGGGGAGCCATCGCCTGCAGCTCCTCGAGGAGGGAGCTCAGGTAATGGCGCAGGCCGGCGGGCAGCCGCTGCCAGGCGGCGCTGGCCGAGGCATCGGGCCAGGCGAACTCGGGGAGGCCCTTTCCGGAAGCATCGCCGTCCGCCCCGCTCGGGAGCTGGAAGCCCAGGCTGCAGCCGCCCGGCAGGGCCACCAGGGCGCCGAGCACCCAGAGGACGCGTTGGCGCCAGCAGAGCCGCCAACTGCGGGCCAGGAGGTCACCGATCGCGAGCTTCATGAAGGGCTCCATCTGAGGGGGAGGGTCGATCCGGCAGGGCGGAGGCGGTGGCCCGGCGCCGCCGCCGGGCCGGCCCCGGCAGCGGATCGGTGCTCCGTACGGCCGCCCCGCCGCCGCATGGTAGCCCCGCTAGCCATCCGTGGCCAGGGCCCAGCGGTAGAAGTCGTCCAGGTCGGCCTTGAGGGCGCGGAGCGAGGGCTCGTGCACGTACATCATGTGGCCTGCCGGGTAGTAGGTCATCCGGATGCGCTCCGGCCAGGCACCCGGCAGGCCCAGGTGGCTGATGCTGTGTTCGGCGGCGAGGTAGGGTGTGGCCAGGTCGTAGCGGCCGCTTGCGACCATAACCTTGAGGCTCGGGTTGCGGCTCATGGCCTGCCGCAGCTGGTCGGCCACGTCCAGGTAGCGGTTGCGGGCCGGGTCGTAATCCCAGGGATGCACCTTGCTGGTGAGGATCTCGTACGGCAGGTCCGACTCCCAGCCCAGGTGCTCGCGCAGGGTCTGGTTGAGGGCCGCGGTGTAGGGTCCCATGATGGCCGTCAGGCTGGGGTCGTGCTCGAACTGCTCGCCGGCATCGTCGCGGTCCCTGCCGAGGTAGCGGCTGTCCAGGCGTCCCACGGTCCGGCCGCGCGAACGCAAGAGGCTCTTGCAGAAGCGCATCAGGTTGACCCTGAGGTCGGCGGCCAGGATGTAGTCGCGGTCCAGGCCGGTGAGCCGACCGAGCTTCGTGGCCACCCGGCGCCGCTCGGCCTCGTCCAGCCGGCTGCCCGCGAGCAGGGCCCCGGCATAGTCGCCGAGGGCGAAGGCCTCCGCCTCGGCCAGGACCCGCGCCAAGGCCTCCGGCGACCCGTCCCCCTGGCGACCGGCGTCCAGGCAGCCGTGGTACCAGGCCGTGGCCGCGAAGCTGGGCAGGATGACGATGTAGGGCAGGTCGTTGTCCGGGTGGAAGTGCAGGGTCTGGAACTGCAGGACGGTGGAGATCAGGGCCAGGCCGTGCACGAAGATACCGTGGCGCTCGAGCAGGTGGAAGGCCAGGGCGGCGGCGCGCGTGCTGCCGTAGCTCTCGCCGGCCAGGAACTTGGGCGAGAGCCAGCGGCCCGTCCGGGTCAGGTACAGCCGGATGAAGTCGCCCACCGACTCCAGGTCGGCGGTGACCCCGTGGAAGGCTCCCGCGTCCTGGCCGGGTTCGGCGCGGCTGAAGCCGGTGCTGACGGGGTCGATGAAGACCAGGTCGCTGCGGTCCAGCAGGGAGGACGGGTTGTCCTCCAGGCGGTAGTCGGGACCGGGCAGCTGGCCGTCCGAGGGCAGGGGCACGCGGAGCGGGCCGAAGGCGCCCAGGTGCAGCCAGACCGAGGAGGATCCGGGGCCGCCGTTGAAGCAGAAGGTGAGGGGGCGCCGCGCGAGGTCGCCCGGGTCCAGGCGGCTGTAGGCCACGTAGAAGACGCGCGCCTTGGCCTGGCCCTGATCGTCGCGCAAGGTGAGCGTCCCGGCGACGCTCTGGTACGGGACCTCCTGTCCCTCGGCCGAGCGCCAGACATGCTCGCGCACCACCCGGTGATCTGCCGGCGGCACGCCCTGCTCGTTCGGCTCCGGAGTGCCGGCGGCGGCGTCGCCCCAGCTCACCTTGGCCGGACCGGTCACCAGCACCGTCTGGGCCTCCACCTTTCCGGCCCCCTTCTTGCGTTCCGCCATGCTGATCCGCTCCTCGGCACGCAGCCGTGTGCCGAGCCGCGGCCCTTCGGAGATCCGGCCCGCCGGCCCGGTGTAGAATGCTCGCCACCGACCCTATCGCCGCGCAGCTTAACCCTGCCGCAGCCCCCGCGCAAGCCCGCAGAGGCGCAACGCCATGAGCCCCTGGAACTGTCCGCCCCCCCCGGCCTGGGACCTCGAGGCCGCCGCCGACCTCTGCCTGGCCATCCAGGGCATTCCCGCCCCCACCTTCGCCGAGGCCGATCGGGCCGCCTTCGTCGGCCGGCGTTTGCGGGAGATCGGTCTGAAGGACCTGCGCGTGGATCCGGCGGGGCCCAACGTGCTGGCCGAATGGCCCGGCCGCGCCTCAGGGCCGATGCTCCTGGTCTCCGCCCACCTCGACACGGTGTTCCCGGCCGGAACCGATCTGAGCGCGCGGCGCGACGGTCGGCGCCTGGCCGGACCCGGCATCGGTGACAACAGCCTGGGCGTTGCCGGCCTCCTGCTTCTCGCAGAGGCCCTGGCGGCCCGCGGAGAGCCGACCTCGGTCCCGCTCGTCCTCCTGGCCAATGCCGGCGAGGAGGGCCTGGGCGACCTGCACGGGATCCGTCTCGCGGTCGATGCCCTGCGCCCCTCCCTGGGGGCCTGCGTCGTGATCGAAGGCTCCAAGCAAGGGGCCTGGCCGGTCACCCACCTGGCCCTCGGCTCGCGGCGCTACCGCATCCGGGCCCAGGCGCCTGGCGGGCACAGTTGGGGTGACTTCGGTCGCCCCTCCGCCCTGCACCTCCTGGTGCGGCTGGCCGCCGACCTGATCGAGATTCCCCTGCCGGCCCGCCCGCGCTGCAGCTTCAACCTCGGCACCTTCAGCGGCGGGAACTCCGTCAACAGCATCGCCGAACAGGCCGAGCTGCTCTTCGACCTGCGTTCCGAGGAAGAGCCGGCCCTGGCGGCGCTCGCGTCCTGGCTCGAGGCGACCTGCGCGCGGCATGCCGCGGCGGCGGAGGTCGCGGGCGGACGCATCGGCTGGAGCAAGGTGGGGGACCGGCCGGCCGGCGGGATCCCGGCCAACCACCGCCTGGTCCGCCTGGCGGTGGAGGCCCTGCGCGGGGCGGGCGTGCCGCCCGAGCGGATCGCCCTGCGCCGTTCGAGCACCGATGCCAACCTGCCCCTGGCGCGCGGCGTGCCGGCCGTCACCGTCCACCTGGCCGAGGGCGGCGCCGCCCACCGCCTGGACGAGTGGGTGGACCTGACCGAGCTGGGTCAGGGTCTCGACCAGCTCTGGCGGCTGGTCCATGGGGCGGCCGATTGGCTGGCGAGCGGTGCCGCCTGAGGCCGGGCCACCGGGGCAGGATCGGCGGATCGAGGTCGAGCCGATGATGGCGACCTTCTGAACGGGTCTGCCGCGGCCCAGCCCGAACCCGCTCAGTCGCCGTCGGGCCCCGGCCTCTCCGGCTCCGGCAGCCAGCTCCACAGCCAGGAGAGCCGGCCCTTCTTGGGCGTCCCCGCCTGCTCCGATCCTCTTGCGAGGCTGATGCCCTCGATCCGACCGAGGTCCAGCGGGTCCTCCGGGTGGCCTGCTTCGGCGACGCCCAGGGCAGCCTCGCCGACCGCGGCGTCGGCGCCGGACGGGGCGCCCGGCGGCGTTCCAGCGGGATCGGTCTCCGCCATGCTGCTCCACTCGCCCGGGACGTCGTCGGGCGCTTCGACGGCGACCTCTTCTGCCTCCGGCGCCGCCTCCAGGTCCCTCTCCTCGTCCTCGTAACCCCCTGGCCAGCGGTCCTCCGCCTCCGCGCCTCCTGGCGCTCCATCGTCCGGTCCCGCCTGGGGCGGTACGCTGCCCGGCAGGGGTGCGGCCTCCGGCGTCGCGCGGAGCCGCGCCCGGGTTCCAAAGCCCTCCTGGCGGCACAGGAGGTCGAAGAAGAAGGCGCTGAGCCCCGCGTAGGTCAGGCCCACCGCGGCGGCTGGCAGGGCCAGGGCCAGCAGGCTGTAGGAGATGAGATCGGGGCGCTTCAGGAGCTCCGGCCAGGGGGTGCGGCTCGCGATGAAGAGGGACATGCCCAGGTTGTCCAGGCCCAGGCCGGCCTTCGCGCCCAGCCCCTTCAGCCAGGAACCCAGGGCCGCGGCCTGCGCCGCGCCCGGGCCCAGGGCCAGGAAGGCCAGGCCCCAGGTGACGATCGCCGCCAGGAGCCCGGCGCCGAGGACCAGGCGCAGGGCCCGGCCTGCCTGGCCGCGGCTCAGGGTCCAGGCGCGCTCCACGGCCTCCAGGGGGCCGGCCCCTTCGAGCAGGGCCGACCAGGGTGCCCAGAGGATGCGGAAGCAGACGTAGGCGCCGCAGGCCGCGGCCAGGCCGGTCAAGGGCCATCCCAGGGCCTGGAGCGTCAGGTCGAGACCGCTGCCGCCGGACCCTTCCGGGCGCAGCAGCGCCAAGGCGGCCGCCAGGAAGGCGGCCGGCAGCAGTGCCACCAGTCCCAGGCCCTTGATCACCACGGCGCTGCCCACGAAGGGGAGGGCGCGGCGCAGCCCCAGGCTCAGGGCTTCGCCCAGGGCCAGGGGGGCTCCCAGGGTCCGGCTGGCCAGCCAGGCCAGGACGGCTCCGCAGCCGGCGACCAGCCAGAGGACGGCGAAGGGGAGCGTGACCAGGCCGAGCAGCCCCGCTGCCACTGACCCGACCCAGGGATCCACGCGTCCGGCCGCTGCGACCGGGAAGGCCAGCACAGTGGCCGCCAAGGCCACGACCAGGCTCCACAGCAGCAGGATCAGGAAGAGTCCCGGGAGACCGAGGGTGAAGCCCCCAAGGCCGGCCAGCGACAAGCCGACCAGGCCGCGGGGGCGCAAGGGGCGGCGCGGCAGGAGCAGGCATCGGTCCATGGGTGTGGGTCTCCTTGCGCGGGCAGCGGGGTTGGAGGGCCGGAGAACACGCACGTTGCCCTCATCCGATAGGCCAAGGGTGCCAACGGGCGGCGCCGATGCCGGGACGGCCAATGGACCGCGGGCCGGTCGGCCGCGGCATAGGGTAACAGGCTGGGCGGCCGCTGGCAATCGTCGCACGCCAGCGCACCAAGCTGGCACTGACTCGCCCTCGCCTCCACGCCTCTGAACGTATCGCCGGCCGGTCCGGCCGCGTCTCTCTATGCGACGTGGGTCGCCTGAGCCGTGGCGTGAGGTCCGGGATGACCCTGGCAGAACTTGCACGCATTGGCAGATTTGGAGATCGGTGATGTCCGCGAAGCGCATGCGACGGGGCTGGCGATGGGCCGGCCACCTGTTGGCCCTCGGCCTGGGCCTGGTGCTCGGCCAGGCGAACCTCTGGCGACAAGGCGCCGCTGGCGGCGAAGAAGCAGAGGCCACGCCGCCACGCCTGGGCCTGGCGGTACAGGCCGCCGAACAGGCGCCGGCCCAGCCGACGCCCGGAGATCCGCCGGCCGTCCCCACCCCCAGCGGCGACCGGGTGTGGCGGCTGCGGCTGCGTGCGTTCCCCGACACGGTCGGCAAGGGAGCGTACCGCTGCACGGGTTGCGACGGGGTGCTGTCGGGCGGGGACATCGCCTCATCCACGGCCCGCGCCCTGGAGCCCTTGCAGGTGGTGGTGCTCGATCCGGCGGATGACAGTCGCCCGCTGTGGGTGGGCCGCCTCAAGCGCAGCCAACCCGGCCAGGTCGACGTGACCGCCCAGATTCTCCTGACCGTGCCCCCGCCTTACGAAGTGCGCCTCATCGACCAGAGCCCGCGGGGCTTCACCCTCTGCCCCAATGCGAGCAGCTCGGTCCACCTCAGCCAGGCGGACTTCGACGCCGCCGTGGGGGGGGCGCCGGACAGCGGGCGCAGCTATGCCTTGGAGTGGTTCTTCTGGTCCTGCCGCGCGGAACTGCCCTGAGCCTGTCCCGCCGCATGAGGCCGGGCACAAGACGTGGGTAACATCCCTCCTGCCATACCGTTATCAGCCGGCGGTCGCGCCCATCGAAGCCCGGGTGCGTCGCCGGCCACTTCGTTAAGCCTTGGAACCTGACCCCGGAGCCCGACACCATGTCCCCCCATGACGCCCGCCTCCTCTGCCGCCTGCCGGCCGCCACCCGCCTGATGCGCGGGCCCCTGCTCGCCCTGATCGGCGCCCTCCTGCTCAGCACGACGGACGGTCGGCCCCTGCTCCATGCCCAGGAGCCGGGTGAGTGGCGCCTTGTCGGCGACTGGCGCAGCTACGCCAACGGCGAGGACCTGCGGGCGCTGGCCGCCGGCGATGGCGAGGTCTGGGCGGCCAGCCGCGGGGGTGGCGTGCTGCGCTGGGGCCGCGAGGGGGCCGTCCTGCGCCAGTACCTCGCCCCCCAGGACGGGCTACCCTGCAACGACGTGCGCGACCTGATCGCCTGGCGAGGGGCCTGGTACGCGGCCACCTGCGCCGGGCTGGCCGTCCTCGAGCCGGGCAAGGACCGTTTCGCGGTGGTGGATGCCGGCTTGAGTTCGGTGTCGCTGACCGCCCTGGCGCTGGACGACCGCGATCGGCTCTGGGTGGCCGGTGAACAGGTCTGGGATGCCCAGGCGCAAGCCGAGGGCGCCCCGCGACCGGGCGCCTGGGTGGGAGGGGGCCTGGCCTACACGCCGGACCTGGTGCAGTGGTCGGCCTTCCGCCAGGCGGATGGCCTGCCCAGCGACAATGTCCGCGACCTGGCGTTCTGGCGCGGTTCCATGTGGGTGGCCACCGAGCCCTATCGCCGCTGGCAGGCGGCCCAGGGGGGCGGCGAGCAGACGGAAGAAGGGCATTGGGCCTGGGCGGGCGGCGGCGTGGCCCAGCGCTCGGGAAACGCCTGGCTGCGCTTTGACAGCAGCAAGGACTCCAGCCTCTCCGATGCCGTCCGGCACCTGGTGGCCGGCCCCCAGGCGCTCTGGGCCGGCACCTGGGGTCGCGGGCTGGCCGCCTATGACGGGGCCAAGTGGACGGCCTACCGCGCCTGCGGCAGCAGCAGGCGCTGCCTCCAGTCCGACTATGTCAGCGCCTTGGCCCTGGGAGCCGACGATGCCCTCTGGGTGGCCTCGGCCACCTTCAACGGCCAGGGCAAGGGTCTGAACCTGCTCGACAGCCGGGGAACGCCGGCCAAGGCGGATGACGATGCCTGGTACCTGTTCCGAGCCAGCGACGGCCTGCCCTCGGATCTCATCCACGCCATCCTGCCGGACGCCGACGCCTCCACCTGGTTGGCCCCCGCCCGGCTGGCAGGCGACGGGCAGAGCGTCGGCCTGGGTCTGGCCCGCCTCCTGTCCGATCGACAGACCTTTCGGGCCTTCCGCGCCGGACCGGAAGCCGGGGCCCTGCTGCCGGACAACGAGGTGACGGCCCTGGCCCGTCATCCGGTGACGCAGGAGCTCTGGGTCGGCACGGCGCGGGCCGGCCTGGCGGTCCTGGACCAGGCGGGCCGCTGGCGGCATGTCAGCCGCGCGTCGACCGGTGGGGCACTGGGGTCCGACAGCATCGCCGACCTGGCCATCGAGCCGGGGGGGATCGTCTGGGTGGCCACCCGCCAGAGCCAGTACGATGCGGCGAAGAACCAATGGCTGGACGGCGGCCTCAGCCGCTGGGACGGCCAGCAGTGGACGCGGATCAGCACCGCGGACGGCCTGCCCTCCAACCATCTCGCGGCCCTGGCCCTGGACGGCCGAGGCCGCCTTTGGATCGGCACCGGGGCCACCGATCGGGGTCCCAAGGAACTGGCCTACCGCGGAGCGGGGCTGGCCCTCTGGAACCTCCAGCAGCGCCGCCTCGAGCGGCGCTACACCTTCGGCGACCTGCTCAGCGACAACATCACCGACCTGGCGGTGGCCGGCGGCAAGGTCTACGCCAGCTCGGCCTACTACTTCTTCATCGACAACCGACCGGGCGGCGCCCAGCTCAACCTCGGCGGGGGCCTCAACATCTTCGACCTGAACGCCGAGACCTGGCAGCGGATCGGGGCGGCCGAGGGGCTGACGCCCGTGGTCAAGGATGGCGGCACCCAGGCCCGCCCGCTCATCGACCTGCGCTCGGTGGTCGTCCGCGCCGACGGCGGGGTCTGGCTGGGCGGGATGGCCTATGCCGGCGGCGTCTTCGACCCCGAGCGGCGCCCGGACGGCATCGTCGAGGCCCTGGCCCCCGACCTCAAGGTGACCCACCACCGTTTTGCGGAAGCGGGCGCCGTGCGCAGCCTGGCCCTGGACGGGGCCGAGCGGGTGTGGGCCGGAACGGCGCACGACGGCCTGCGCATCCTCCACCAGGGGAACTGGATGGAGGAGCGTGCCCATCCGGGGGGGCTGCCCTCGGCCTCCCTCTCGGCGCTCCTCGTGGACGGCGAGAGGGTCTGGTTCGGCAGCAGCGAGAACGGTCTCTACCTCCTGGCGCCCCCGCCCCCACCCACGCCGGAGCTGCCCGGCACGGGGCCGCAGGGGACGGATCGCCTGATCCGGCGCTACGCCTTCCGGCTCTTCCTGCCCCGGGTGCAGGAAGCCCAGGAACCGCGCTTCGTCACCCTTCCCTGAGCGTTTGCTGAGCCTCTCGGCCGGCGGCTATACTGGCCGGGGCCAGGGCGAGCTGCAATGCCGGCGGCCCCGGACGGGCGCAAGGCCCGGCCGCGCCGTCCTCCAGCGGAGCCGCGCTGCGTCTCCGCCCAGCTCCAGGATTCTCGGCCATGAACTTCCGCGTCCTCACGCCCCGCGCCGCGCTCGTCGTCCTGCTTCCCCTGCTCCTCCTGGGCCTGCCGACGTCCCTGCGGGCTGCCGATCCCTTGACCGACCCTGGTCTCTGGCGCACCTACGCCGGCGGCGACGAGGTGTTGGCCTTGGCCGCTGCCCCTGGCGGGACCCAGCTCTGGGCGGGTACCGAGGGCGGCGGCCTGCTCGTCTGGACGCCCTCGCAGGAAAGCTTCGAGCAGTTCCTCTTCCCCCAGCAGGTGGGCCTGCCCAGCAACGTGGTCCATGACCTGGCCTTCGACGGGCGCGGTTTCGGCTGGCTGGCGACATCGGAGGGGGTCGGCCGCGTGCCCGCCGACCTGGGCGGGGCCTGGCAGGCCTTCGGCATGGACGAGGGCCTGCCCGATCCCTTGGTCACCAGCATCGCGGTGGACGCCGCGGGTTCGGTGTGGGCCGGGACGCCCAAAGGCCTCGCGGTGCTGGATCCCGGTGCTTCGGCCTTTCGCGAGGTGCAGGCGGTGACCTTGGATGCCGATGCCGCCGAGCCCCTTGAGGGCCCCGGCGCCGCCCATGTCCAGGACCTGGCGGCGGGTCCGGATGGTCGGGTCTACGTGGCGCACGGTCGCGGACCCCTGAGCGCGGTCAACGCCGCCCCGGCCAACGACCCGCAGCCGGCGCTCTCCATCTACGAGCCGGCCCGCGGCGGCTGGCGGCACGTGGCGGCCGCGGACCCCTTGGCCTCGGATCCCAAGGGACCGATCACCGACAAGGTCATGCGGCTGTCCCTGGCTGCCGACGGCCGGCTCTGGATGGCCACCTGGTCCAAGGGCGTCATCGTCTGGGACGGCCAGGACCAGTGGAAGGCCTACGCCGAGCGCGACGGCCTCTGCTCCAACTACGTCTGGTCCGTCGCGGCGCTGGGACCCGACGTCTGGGCCGCTTGCGGCGAGAACAACGGGCGCGGGGCCTACGTGGCCCGATGGGACGGCCAGGCCTGGAAGGGCTTCGACGCCGACGAGGGCTGGCCGACGGCGGTGGTCACGGACTTCGCCCTGCTCGGCGGCCAGGTGCACGCGGCGACCAACGGCAGCGGCCTGGACCAGGTGGACGGGCTGGGAGGGTCGGGCATCCTGCCGGTGACGCCGGCCGGGGCGCCGGAGGCGGCCTTGCGCAGCGGCGGCCCGGCCCCGGCAGCCAACGACATCACGGCCATGCGCTTCACGGACGATGGGACGCTCTGGGCCGGCACGCGGCGCCAGGGTCTGCTGCGGCGCGACCCGGGCTCGCCCAACCGCTGGCACCAGTACAGCTTCGCCAACACGGGCGGCAAGCTGGTGGGGGATACCATCACCGGCCTGGCCCTGCGCCAGGCGCCCGACGGCACGCCGGAACTCTGGGTGTCGGCGGCCAACGAGGCCTACGACGCGGGCCTGGGCGGCTACGAGGAGGGCGGCGTCAGCCGGCTCAACCTGCGGACCTGGGTCTGGGATCTCAGCCTCCAGAGCCGTTCCGAACCCTCGCTCAACGACGCCAACATCGCCAGCCTGGCGGTGGGCTACGACGGCCGGGTCTGGATGGGAACGGGCACCGGCCTGCGCAAGTTGGGCGCGAACCCCTACAACGGGCGCGGCCTCCTGGCCTACGACCCGGAGACGGGGATCTGGGAGAGCTTCCGGCAGGAGGGCGACCGCGAGGACGCCTTGGCGGGCAACACGATCCCGGCCCTGGCGGCCGGCACGGACAAGCTGTGGCTGGCCAACAGCTACTCCTCGGCCTTCAGCGCCGACCAGAGCCGCGAGGGCGGCGGGGTCACCCTGCGCGACCGGGCGGGCTTCGTCGCGTGGCGGGGCGGCCAGGGGGGCTTCCTGACCCTGATGGGCACGGACACCCGGGAGAAGGCATTGACGGGCGACGTGGCGTCGGTGGCGATCGACGGCCAGGGCATGGCCTGGGCAGGCACCTACGAGGGCGACGTGACGGAACTCTCGGAGAAGTTCCCCCTCATGACGGCGGTGGTCAACCGCCAGGTGGCCGAGCAGGGCCAGGTCTGGGAACAGCCGCGCTGGGACGGCGCGGCCGGCTCGGGCTGGGTGTCGGCCCTGCTGGCGGACAGCCGCGGCCGGATGTGGGCGGGGACCAGCCGGGGGCATTTCGCGGCCGAGGAGGCCATGCGCGAGGTGGCGCCCTCGGGGTCCTGGAAACTGGACACGGCGGTGGGCGGCGCGGCGGTGTGGGATGAGGCGGCCAAGGCCTGGACCGAGCTGACGCCCCTCACGAGCGGTCTGGCGGGCAATGCCATCGCGGCCTTCGCCGTCGATCCGACGACGGGCTACCAGTGGGTGGGCCTGGAGGACGGCGGCTTCTCGGTCTTCCAGGACGGCCAGCCCTGGCGCCCGACGGTGACCCCTGGCCCCACGGCCACGCCGGTCACGGCCACGCCCCGTCCGACGGTGGCGGACACCACGGCAACGCCCGGCCCCGGGCAGACCCCGGACGGTACGGCCGCCAGTGGCTCTCCCGTCCGCACGCCCTCAGGCCAGGATCCGGACGACGAGGACGAGCCCGAGCCACCGCCCGAGGTCCCCGAGCCGGCCACCTGGCTGCTCCTGGCGCTGGGCCTGGGCGCCGCGGGAGCCTTGATCGGGCTGCGGCGGCGGGCGGCCCTGCAGGGCTAGCGCGGGGCCTGGGTCCGACCCGCGTCGGTCTGCGCCTGGGCCCTTTAGCAACCGACCAGGCTCCGGAACAGGCCCTCCATGGCCGCCGCATGCGCTGCTGGCGCATAGGCGGCCTGCGCCCGCGCGGCGGCCTGCCGCGCCAGACGGCCGGCCAGTTCGGGGTCGGCGAGGAGGCGGTCGGCGGCGCGGGCGAGAGCCGCCTCGTCGCCCGGGGGGGCGAGAAGGCCATCGACACCGTCCACGATGAGCTCGGGCACGCCGCCATCGGCGAAGGCCGCGACGGGCACCCCGGCCAGCTGAGCCTCGGCGATGACGCGGCCGAAGGGTTCGGCATCGGCGGCGTGGACCAGGACGCTGAGGTGAGGCCAGAGGTCGGCCAGGTCGCCGCGCTCGCCAAGGAGGTGAACGCGCTCGCCCAGGCCCAGGGCGGCGGCTTGCCGGCGGAGGGCCTCGGCATAGGCGAGGTCCTCGCCGTCGTCCCCCAGGTCCCTGCCGCCGATGATGAGCAGTTGGACGTCGCGCGCAGCCATGTGGTCGGCCATCGAGATGAAGCGATGGTGCCCTTTCCAGGGCCTGAGCCGTCCCACCGAAGCCAACAGGCGACCCTCCGGCAGCCCGAGGGCCTCGCGGCCGCGCGTGCGGGCCGGCGGCAGGTTGACGGGGTTGGCGACGATCTGCGCCCGGCCCGCGCAGGGAAGGGCGGCGGCGACGGCGCGGCTGATGGCCACCACCGCATCGGCCTCCCGGCAGAGCAGGCGCACGGTGAAGCTGGGCCTGAGGATGTCGCGCACGTGCCAGACCCAGGGCCGTCCCGCCAGGCGGGCGGCGGGGGCGGTGTACACGGCGGCGCGCAGGACGTTGGCGTGCAGCAGGGCCACGTCCAGGCGCCGCGCCAGGGCGGCCAGGGCCAGGCTGCCGCGCAGCAGCTGCCAAGGGGCTCCGAACGGGGTGCGGCCACCGTCGCGCTTCAGGCGGGTCAGTGGCAGGTGGTGCACCGCCACGCCGGCCTCGGCGGCCAGTTGGCCCAGCCGGCCGGGGACGGTGGCCAGGTGCGGCTCCCAGGCGTTACGGTCCAGGGCGGCGAGCAGGCCCAGCAGGCTGATCTCGGCCCCGCCCAGGGCGGCGGCGTGGTCGACGAAGAGCAGGCGACGCGGGGCCTGGCGAGGGCTCACGGGGCGGCGCCGAGCGCGCGGTCCAGGACGTCGAACACGTGGAGGGTGCGGTCGACGCCGTCGAAGCTGCCGGCATCCATCCCCCGGCCCCTCCCGGCGAGGAAGGCGTGCTGGCTGGCGACCTCGGGATGGTAGCCGTGCATGGCGGCGGGGATGTTGCGGGCGAAGGTGGAGGGCTTGAAGCACAGGCCCTCGTCCAGCACGGCGATGAAGTCCCCGAAGCGCGGGTCGGCGATGCCCCAGGCCAGGCGCTCCTCGTGCTCGATCAGCCGCCCCACCTGGGCTTCCTGCAGGTAGGCGGCGATGGGGGGTCCAAGGGCCTCGTCGTGCACCCAGACCCTGAGCAGGGTGGAGTCGCTGAAGTAGTGGTAGCGACCCTTCCCGGGCCGGCCGGCCACGGACTCCAGCT
>WBZV01000089.1_pt2 | contig 39454 bp, 33 predicted proteins | sample 5204221 | NCBI WGS metagenome assembly WBZV01 (sample SAMN12344360, study PRJNA552823) | activated sludge metagenome | biome: Activated sludge suspended growth; feature: Nitrification reactor; material: Wastewater; isolation source: activated sludge from nitrification reactor of wastewater...
TTCAACTTTCGTAATAGAACTCGTATAAAAACTCTGGTTTGGGCTGAGGAGATGATTCCACGAAGCACCAATGCTCAAATAGCTGCGTTTCGTTTTGGTAAACTGGTAAGATGCACCGGCTCCCATATCAAAGAAAAAAGAACCTGTGATACCATAAGTTTCTTTTGGTGAAAGTTGCGAATTAAATTTTTCACCATCCCATTGATTGTCCCATTTTAACTTTTCTTCTGAAAATCTGCGTTGCCCAATATTGGGATTTACGCCTATACGCAATTGGTGATTTTTTGTAAAATTAATTCCATAGCTAAACATTCCGGTCAGAGAAGTTAAGCTTAACCTCGAATCTCCGGCCTGGTCATAATCCAAACCAATGCCCAAGCCAATGAAATCCCTTTTTCCACGGACTTTTATTTTACTATCATAAAAAAGGCTTAAACTTAAGTATGGCACGGGAACTGTCTGCCATTGACTTCTGTATATAGAAGTGATACGGTGATCACCCCAATAAGCACCCGCGTGAGAAGGATTTTGTCCGGGAAAATGATTGAAAAACTGTGAATAGTGGATATCCTGTCCAATTCCTGCCCCACAGGCCAAACCCCACAACATTACAACAATAATATGCCCTTTTAGCATAATAAAAACCGGTTTATAGTGAAAAATTAAATGAAAATTGAGTGCAGAAAACGCGGAGATGAATGGGAATTCCTCAAAGAATGAGCAATTTTAGGGGATTTTGTGCAATTATTCAAAAATTTAGACGAATTATTTTTAAATTATATTAAGATTTATTATAATATTAGTGTAATTAAGGCTTTGCCGAGAGGGAGGATTTCTATAAACTAAACTTTTTGGGAATTAATTTTGAGTCATGTTGCCCATATTTTCATCTTCAAACATTAAAGCCTGGGATCAATACACTATTGAAAATGAACCAATTGAGTCTATTGAACTCATGGAGAGGGCTTCTAAAGTCATTTTTGACTGGCTTACGTTGCGGCTAAACCCGGATTCTAAGATTTACATCATCTGTGGTTCGGGAAATAATGGAGGTGATGGACTGTGTGTTGCCAGGCTATTGTATCAAAAAGCTTACCTGGTGAATGTTTATTGTTTGAATTTGTCTGGAAAAATCAGTCCGGAATTTCAAAATAGTTACGATCGTTTGGTAGCTGTTGGTTTTAATCAATTTTTGACGGAGAGCGAATTTTTGGAGGGCATTCAAAATTCAAGCGGTATAATTCTAGATGCACTTTTAGGATCTGGAATCAACCGCGTAATAGGTCCCGAGCTTTACTTTCTTGCCCAACAAATTAACCAATCAAAGAATATTAAAATTTCAATTGACTTGCCTTCAGGGATGTTTGCGATGCCACCCTGGGACGGGATATGCATAGAAGCAGATTTTACCCTAAGCTTGCAATCTCCTAAATTAACTGCCTTGCTTCCTGATACTGGATCATTTTACGGCCATCTGGAAGTTTTGGAAATTGGTCTTTCCCAAGGTTTTGTTAAAAATATTTCAACTGCATTTCACTGGTTGGAGAGACAGGATATTTTGGATAGATTAAAAGAACGGCAGCCGTTTGATTACAAAAATAAGTTTGGGCATGTTCTAGTCATTGGCGGAGCACACGGTATGGCGGGCGCAACATTGTTTGCAGCTCGCGCCGCACTACGCGGCGGATGTGGCTTGTGCAGCATTTTATCTCTTGAAGAAAATCGAAGTGTTTTTCAAACTGCTTTACCTGAAGCCATGTTTTTAACACCTGCTGTTGGACTGGTGAAAACTTATAAGTGTATTGCAATGGGTCCTGGAATGGGCGCGGAGCAAACTTTAATCGATATTTTACATGAAGTGCTACGTAAAAGTGAGACAAATCTAGTAATTGATGCTGACGGATTAAATGCCATAACATCAGAAGAACAATTGGGTTTAAATTTTAATAATAAAATACTCACCCCTCATATTGGTGAATTTGATCGTTTGTTTGGAGGGTCTGCTACCCATTACGAAAGATTATCCAAAGCTCGCAGCAAAGCAATTCAATTTAACTGTTTCATTGTGTTGAAAGGTCACTTTACGGCAATTGTCAACCCATCCGGAAATGTCTTATTTAACAGTACCGGGAATTCGTCATTAGCCAAAGGGGGAAGCGGTGATGTGCTATGTGGATTGATTTCTGCATTTGTTGCGCAATCTTATGAATTAGAAGATGCTTGTATATTAGGAGTATATCTTCATGGATTGGCAGCAGATTTGTACGTAATGGAAAATGGTATGGAATCGTTATTGGCTTCCGATCTAATAGAGATGCTTCCTAAAGCTTTTAAATTATTGTGGGATGAAAAAAAAGCTGGTAGTTCTGTCTGGAGCAGGAATCAGTGCTGAGAGCGGACTTAAAACTTTCAGGGATTCTGATGGATTGTGGGAAGGGCATCGCGTAGAAGACGTGGCGACTTTGGAGGGTTTTAAGAGAGATCCAGAGAAAGTATTGCGTTTTTACAATGAACGCCGAAGGCAAATGTTTGAAGCCTTTCCAAATAGGGCCCATATTTTACTTGCTGAATTAGAGAAATTTTTCAACGTTTGGATTGTAACCCAAAATGTTGATGATTTACACGAACGTGCGGGCAGTCATAATGTCATTCACCTTCATGGAGAATTGTTAAAAGCAAGAAGTTCAGTTCAGAAAGAACTTGTTTACCCTTGGACGAAAGACATCCTTATAGGAGATTTGTGTGAACATGGATTTCAGTTAAGACCTCATATTGTATGGTTTGGTGAGGAAGTCCCTTTGATTGCATTAGCGGCAGAAATTGTAAAGACGGCCGATTTATTGGTTGTTATAGGAACATCTCTTCAAGTATATCCTGCTGCAGGATTGATCGCATACGCTTCAGATCATGCAAGTATTTTTTATATTGACCCAAAGCCAATGGCAAACAATCTATTTCAAAACCTGAATAAATTGCAAGTGATTGCTGATAAAGCCACTGTTGGAATGGAATTGGTGTACCAACAGTTGATGAAGACGGTTCACTTGACAAATTAATATCTTGGACCTTCATAAGGCCTTCTGGGAAAATTATCCTGATCATTATTCCGCTTGTCAGGCTTTTTTCCAGTATTAAAGTTGCGAATATTGTATGTAAAGGAAACCATCATAAAACGACGCAAATTGTTGCTGTAACTGTCTTCATAATAAAGTTCAGTTATGTTTCTTTGGATGTTTTGATTTTGATCGAAAAGGTCATTTACACCAATGGCCAACTCCCCTCTTTCATTTTTAAATAATTTCATGCCAATGGCTAAATTGATCAAAAACACGTTATCGTCATAACCCGCTTCAAGCGAACTGTTGTTCCGGTAATTGCCATCCGCTTTCAACACAAAGCGCTTATAAAATTGATAGCTGATGCGGGTACGACCTTCGTATAACCAGTATTGATTTTCAGTAGTGTTGTTGACAATGCTGTTAAATGAAGGCCTAAATTGAAGATTGTAATCTACTTTTGTACTGATATTGCTGCTAAAGGCCATTCCAAATCCCACGGTATGTGTACGGGATTGTATTTTATCACCATCAAGTAGTCCTGGCGTTTTATTATACGTGTGGGAAAAGTCAATGGATAAAAGAGACTTCGTGGTAGTCCATGGATAAGAATACGAAAAAAAGCTTCTAATTTGAATAGATGTTCCAGCATTCTGCGGGATTATTAATTGAGTTCCTAAAGGAATCTTCAAGACTTTAAACAGCGGATGTGACCGGTCTCTAATGAAAGAATGATTGGTGATATAATCTTGTGTAACATTGAACCTGAGCGAGGTGAACAGGAGATTTGAATTTTTTAAAGTAGCATTGTAACGAATACTGGCAGAATGCTGAAGTGCTTGTTTTAATGCCGGGTTTCCCGTAGTCAGTCTAACGGGATTTGAATTGTTAACAACGTTTTGCAATTGTTCAATGGTAGGCAGCTGCGTGAAGCTTCTATAAGTTAACATCAGATTTTTGCTTGTGGTAATGTTGTACCTCAGAAACATTGAGGGTACAACGTTGTAAAAAGCTTTGGTTAAATGGTTGATCAGCGGTGAGAATTGTTTATTATCCAACATTGAGGTTTGCCAATTCACTCTGGTCGATAAATTTAATTTTTGGGCAATATTCCATTGGTAACCCATTCCTATTTGATGAGATTTGCTCTTGGATGAAAAGTAATTGCTCAATCGATTATTAAAAAACGTGTCTTTAATTTCCCCTAAGGGTAAATCAAAAGTATTAATATCTGTAGCATCTATTGATTCTCCATAACGATAAGTTAAAAGAACCACATGGTCAGCCGTTAAGGGTTCGGTATACTCAAAGTTTGTCGACCAGCTTTTTTTGGAATATGTATTTTTCTCAAACTGATTTATGGTGTCTAAAATCAATGCTGATGGATTGTAATATTCTGATTCAGAATACTGAAGTGCTTGATCCTCCTTAGGAGCACTATTTAAATTCCAATCCAGAGAGATTGTCCGCTTAGGTTTAGAAAATTTATGTCTAAAGAGCACATTGTTAGAAAAATTGTAACCGTTGGTGTGGGTGTTAATGGTGTTGAAGGTTGTGTTCGTTAGTATGGAGTTAAAATAGTTGGTGCTGTTATTAATGGCTTCGTTCTGATTGTCTTGAATAGATAATCTAGGCCGGATTTGTAGAGATGACATGGAGTCTAATGTAATGTCTATACGCCCCTGAAGCCGATGATTTTAATTGTGAGGGGAAGAAGTGGTTTGTTCCAGATAGGTTTGACTTCTATTGTCGGTTGAAAAATAATAACGGTTTAATCCTGATTCAATTTCATTTTCCATATCGTTGAAGAAATAAGAAAATGAAATCTCGACGTTTTTTGCGATAATATCTGAATAATTGAGTCCGACGGAATGTGTTTGAGCTACTCCACCTGATTGAGGAACATAAAAATCTACACCACCTTGAGAAGGAAATCGTTGTCCTCCACTACCTCCCCCGCCCGGTCCCCGACCTCTGTCACGGTTTCCGGAATTACCCGTAACACCCAAGATATCTTCTGATGAAAAATTTTGAATATTAATATCATTGGACATGGCAATCAAACTGATTCTCCTGTTTCCATCAAAGTAATTTACATTGCCACCCGTCTGGTAATGCTGGTTAAAAGTATATCCAGCATAAACTTTACCAAACTGACCATTGTTAAGGCCACCCTTTGTGACGATGTTGATGGTTTTAACGGTATTGGCATCGCTCACTCCGGTAAACTGGCTTTGTTCACTTTGTTGATCGAATATCTGTACTTTATCGATCAATTCAGCGGGTAAATTTTTTAAAGATAAACTTGGATCATCCCCAAAAAACGGTTTGCCATCCACCAAAACCTTTTTCACGTCTTCATTTTGACTTTTCATCCTCCCATTCTCCTTGGTGACTGAAGGCATTTTTTCTATCAAATCTTCGGCAGAAGCATCTTTAGCAACTTTATAACTGGATGCGTCAAATTGCAAGGTATCGGCGATTACTTTAGCCGGAAGTTTTTTGTCTTTTACGGTCACTTCCTGCAATAGTTTTGAATCAAGCTTTAATTGAATTGTTCCTAATTCAAGTGTTTCTTTCGAGACCAAGATTTCTTTCACAAAGGGTTCATACCCTATAAAAATAATCTCAATTTTATAGCCGCCACTTGGCACATTCAAAAATTCAAACCTCCCTTGTTGATTGGTTTGAACATGCAGAAAATTGGCACCCCAGGGTTGTTTTAGGATGACCGTAATGTCTGGCAATGGTTCGCCTTTTTCATCCGTAACATTTCCTTTGAGAAGGGATGTTTGTGCTATGGTTAAGGAACTGCAACACAGTAACAGATTAAAGCACAGAAAAATAAGAATACTGCTCCTTTTCATCGATGTTCTTGTAAACGTTGACGCCTTCTGGCTTTTTGTTCTTCTAAAAATTGTACATACAAAGTGTATTGGTCCTCGGTTAAAAAATTCCGTATGGCCAGATTTCTTTGTTGTTCTATGGGTTGAAGTATTGTCCGTATAGAATCCAACGGTAAATTTGACAAGGAGTCTCTGAATTCGTTCATTCGTTTGGCGTAGAACAATAGAATGGGCTGAATGCTATCCACTTGTTGGTCAGAAAGCACCAATTGTTCTTTCAATCTAGACATGAGTTGCTGTCCACGTTGTTCAGGAGAAGTATTTTTCCTGAACTCCTGACAAGAAGAATGGATTGGAAATAGCAAAACAGTTATGATTGAACTTGCTGCTAGGATATATTTTATATTCGTCGATGAGGCCATTCTAAAAAATAAAGGTCGGGGTTTAAAATAAATTGTCCACTGGAATGCAAATATTGAAGATAATCTCCTAAAAATCTATAAGATAGCCTGATTTGATATTTCTTTAACGTTTCCAGACTTAGTTTGAGCTTTAGGACTTCCTCAGGTTCAAGGGGGTATGTTCCGTTTGCAGAGGTTCTCATGAGTCTAATATTGAGGGAATCTGTTTGTAGGAACGTGTTATTCATTAGTTTTTTAGTATTCACAAGATTGGATTTTAGCTCTTCCAATTCTGATTGCCATTTCCAAGTTGCTGTACGCTCTTTTAATTGGTCTTTTAAGAGCTCCAGGCGATAATTTTCTTTAATATAGTCATTGCGTATTATAAATGGAATTCTTAAACCCACTCCAATGGAAAATTTCTCTTTGAGAAGGTCTTCTGGATGGGCATTGTAACGCATTTGAAAATATTCTAATAATTGATTATTTGAGGATTGTTTTTGTTGAAAACTTAATTCCTTTGTTGCATATTTATGGTGATATATAACGGAGTCTCCATTGTGCTCATGATAGTAATTTAGCTTGTCCGGAATCAATTGATCCAGAGATGGCAATTGGGGTAAATGCGTTGGAATATTTATTTGTAAATAATTTGAAATACTTTCAAGTTCATGGGAAAGTTCTTGTGAAGAAAGATCAATTTCAAATAATTCCAAATCAATATTTGTAATATCATAAAGTGATCCTGGCTTTTCAGTAAGTTGAAGTGCAAAGTAATTTCTAAGTGTTTTTAGTAATGTGTACTTTGAATTATTGGATTTGATTAAGGTATCCAACTCATAGATGCGTAATATTTTTTTATAACAAGAATAGATTTGCTCTGAGGTAAACTGCTTGGCTTCTTCAAACAAAACACTTTTCTCAATATCTGCTATTTTATTTGGGTATTTATTTTCTAAAAAGTTATTAAATGTTAACCTGAACAAATACTCCTGTTGATTGAGAAGGAATTCATTAGTTTCGGTTCGGAATTCCAATCGTTGTACCCAGGGTTTATTAAAGTTGGTCCAGTTTAAAGAGTGCTCAATTGAGGTATTTAATTGATTTAAGAATTTTAGTTGCCTTTCAACACAACTGTAAAATGGATTGACTTGAGATTGGCTTTGTATAGGAACCCATATTAAGGTAAAGGAAAGTACCTTAAGAAAATAATGAATAGGTAAAAATAAATAAATCGGTCTTGGGTTCATTTAAGTCTGACTTTGACTTTTTCACCTTGTAGAAAACTATTGTTTAGCGGCAACCGCAATTGCACTTCTCTTCCCCAAGCACGAAGTTCAGGTATTTTTTTGAGTCGTTCAGGCAAAGCTGTCAATCGATTACCCATCGCGGTAATGGTTCCTCCATACTTAATTGCAGCATTGTTTAACGATTGAACCATGACGCTATCACCAATATTAACAAGCGTGAGTTGTTGTTCGCCTATATAAAAGATGACCTGGTTGGGGTGTTGTTTAAATACCTTTAAGATTGAGGTAAATGCCTGGAGTTTGTCGCCTACACCGTAATCCAGTTGTCCAATAATACCGCTGTCTTTAGCTACGAGTATTAAGTCGTCGCTTGAATTATATAATTCTTTTATTTCTGAATCAACCTTACGCTGCTTTAGCAGATTGTCTGCCCTATTAAAACTTTGTTCTTTTTTTAAATGCAATAGCTTAAGGTTAATTTCAGCAAGGTCTTGCTTATACTTTGTTTCCTTTTGTTGACGTTCATTTTGAAGTTCCTGTAGTCGATTTGAATTATGGAGTGATGGATCAATCAATTGCTGGGCTGAATGTATCTGATTGATTTTCAATTGTAGCATTTCCGTCTGGTAGTTGAAATCCCTCTGTAACTGCGTCTTTTGATTTTCTAATAGCGATTCAGCATTCGCGGCATTTTGGTCGAGCAATGAAAGACGAAGATCGTTTTCAGATTTTTCGAACTGTAAATTGGTCTCTCTGGCTTTTTGATCAAGTCGTTTTAGCCATACCAATGTATCTCCTGGAAAAACTGTTTCACCTTGTTGTCGAAATATCCTTTGTATTTCAACAGGAAAATCAAAATTATATGAAGTGACCGGTTGTTCAGCAATTCCATAAAACTCAATGGAATGGCTTAAGGAGGTTCTGATCGCTGGCAGGGCAAATAGCAACAAAAGGATGGCTGCTATATAAACCAGATTAACTCGCTTCACAGAAAATTAATTTTGTACAACGAGTTTTGTGACTTGTTGACCAACTCTTACAAAGTAAATTCCATTGTGTAAATCACTTACATCCAGGGGCTCTCCTACTGTGCCTATGAGATATTTTACAGCTTGTCCAAGGCCGTCAAATATGGTTAGGTTAATTTTATCCAGATTTATACCATCGAGAAAAAATATTTTGTTTGCGGGATTTGGGTATATTTTAATCTGCTTCTCCGAGTCATCATAGGTAATTAATATCAAATCATTATTTGCTTGGAAGGTATGTTTTTGAATTACAAAAGCTCCGGATCCATTTGGCCTTCTGGCAAATCCCATGTCCTCTGTCTGTTGATTAAATACCACCGAATCAACCAACTGTCCCGTGGAGTCAAGCAATAATACCTCTTCACCTCCAGCTGAAAGTTTAAAATTTGCATGATAACCCGTTTGTTTCCCATTTTCATCAGCCCATACGATTAAATATTCGTTGGGTTTCATTTGAGTATTTTCGGGAAAACGGTATTTGTCCAGGTTGGCGGGATTGTCTGTTAAAATCCATCTACTGATGTCGACGGATTCATTTGATTTATTATAAAGCTCTATCCAATCGTCATATTCTCCATCTTGGTCTCGTACCGATTTTGTATTGGACGCCATGAGTTCATTGATGACAACCGAATTATTGGCTGACGGGCTAACACGGACCTGATAAATGTATACATCATGTTCTGCACCCTCTGGCATGTATGAGGCAGTTGCGTATTGATTTGCAGCAATGGATTCAATGTAATAACGAACAAAACTGCCACTTGGAAAAGGAGGTATATTGGCGCCATAAATTCCATCTCCGGCAACAAGATCACCATGAAGCCCGTCATCCAGCATTTTTGTTTTGGTAAAGTAACCATCAAAGCCTGGAGCGTAGTATAAGTAAACGGCCGAAACTCCTGTGCCTCCGGTAACTTGTGCCGTTATGGTGGATGATTGGTACTCATTAGGAAGTTGGTCGACAACACCATTGCTGGCTATTTGAACATTGGAAATGGTATTTCCAATGGCTTTGAATTCAAGGTTGTTTAAGGCGAAGGTACGTCTGGCTCTCATCCAGGAAGTGAGCACGTTTTTTTCACTTTGGAATGCGGAATAAGTCATGAGTTTCTTAGGATCTGCGACTACTACACTATCAATGAGGTTGTATAAATAATTTAAAGTAGAAACAAAATAGGCACTGTCCAAAGCTCCATTAAACATTGTACGCATATGTGCTAAATAACGTTGACGTAAACCAGGTACTTTAAATAGACGATTACAAAGAGGAAATTTGGTATCGGTTTCTTTTAAAAACAAAGACCAGGAGCTTGTTTGAGATTTCATCACAGAATTGGCATCGTATTCTAAGGGAATCAAACGCTCTACATCTTTTTGATAAATAGCATAATAGTCCATTCCGCCTTTATTGACATAACTGTCGTCATCTCCAAAGAGGATTTCTTTAGCCAAGAACCATAACGCTCTGTCTACATCCATAACTTTGTTTAAGGTATCTTCCAATACGCTCAGATCAACGGTATTGAGTACTTTGGTTACTCTGACAAGGTCTTGCCATGGATCAGACAAAGTAGTTTTTTTTAAGGTATAATTGGGTTTATACAATGTGGTATCATCGCCTAAATAATTGAGTGTGGAGACTCCTGCTCCGAATCCTCCCCCTCCAGGTTGGCCTGGACCACCGGCTACACTACGTTCACAACGCCAACGTGTGCCTTCATTGCTGAGAAACCATTCCTGTACATAATCACCATCTAAAGCCTGAACATTTGGATACAAACCCCAATCTTGTCCGTTAATGGACAAGTGTACAAAGTTGGCTTTTAGTGAAGGACAATAGGGTCTGGTGATATTTTCATACAAAACCTCTCTGACGAAACTATTGTCTTCATAAGAATTATTGAAATTGAGGGTTTCATATCCCCGAATATCTTGTTGAGGATCCTGATAGTCCATCGTGATATTAAAGGATTTCTTTTGAGAGGTGACACGTTGATATGAAGTTTGCCCTTTAAACCTTACGCCAACGTTTGGAAACGTATCGCCATTGTAAATTAAGGTTGCAGGAAGATCTGTTTTGCTAGCGTAATTGCTGGTGAGTTTGGTCCAGTAATCTGGCTGATCAAAGATCAATTGAATGTTTCTGATTTTGGCTAATTCATAAAATCCCTCAGCGGATTGATTGCCAGAGATTAAGCGCTTGCCATCTGAAGAAAGATTCATTTCAGCAGGAAGATTTTGTGCTAAGGCAAAATGAGCACAGAATATCAGAGCAATGGATTGCAATAATTTCATTTCAAACGATTAAAGGTGATGATTAAATGACTTGTTCTTCTAACTTCATACTGTATCTTACGGAAATTGATGGAATTTGGTTGGCTACCTCTTTAAGTATTGATTGACATTTATTCTCGTCTACTTGTTCAAGCTCATAAATGTATTCCTTTTCGAGTGTTTTTTCACTCATCCGGTGCTCAATACGGGTCAAAGTACATTTGCCATTCAGCGAGTTGACGATGGATACGATTAAGTCAGGATGCTCTGAGGCATTTTCAGCAAACTGAATTCTTAAGACATGAATTTTTCTAGTAAATATTTTGAAAGATGTAAAGAATAATAAAAATGCTATCAGACAAAAAAACAAACAACCATATACAGCAATGTTGAATGAAAACACACCGCAAGAAATACCCATAGCTAAAGCGGCAAACATAAAGATGATGTTTCTGGGTTGGAGCATGTTGGTACGAAATCGGATGATTGACATAATACCCAACATTCCCAAACCGCGTCCAATATTATCTCCAATAGCGATGGTCACCACCGTCGCAATGATAGAACCCAAGATCATGGATTGAATAAAATGACCGGGTGCAGCATTTTGCTTAGAAGTGAATTGATATGTAAAAGCAATGGCAGAGGAAAGAATAAAGCTAGTAGCCAATGCATATAAGACCGGTAAGGCTGCAGGATTATCCGTATTTAAATCAGTAAGCGAGAAGTCAAACATTCCTTAAATTACATTGAAGCTTATTGAGATTTGCCAATTTTGGTTTAGACTTTTTATATCCTGATAAGTTTAATGACCAAATAGATTTTTTATTCAAGCTCGGTATTTCGGACTTTGAGGGTTAGGTATGTGAGCGAATATACAGAAGCCCATGAAATATTTTCTAGAAAGACCTCCAGAATTCCTGATGTATTGGCTTTTTTCAAACCATATAAGACTTTGAATTCAAATCAATATTGAACATTAAATTCAGGTTATAGGATCTAGCCCTGACATGAGATACATCCATCCTCCATAGAACATACCTGACCTTCAACGAATTGCGTAGATTCGTCAGACGCATTCAACATTTTGTCCAATTCTTGACGGTGTGACTCGGCCGATTTGGTTGGGTTGATCATGTCTACATCATTCGGATTTGTCGCTACGGTCTTTTCGACAAATCGCTGTTGATGGACTTCGCTGAGGGTAAATTTGATGGGATCAACTGCAGATTTGGTACGCAGATAGTAGATCCCTGTTTTCAAGCCCTTCTTCCAACCGTAAAAATGCATGGAACTCAGTTTACTGGGTGTTGCGTTGTCTAAAAATAGATTTAGACTTTGGCTTTGACAAATGTAAGCGCCACGGTCTGCTGCCATGTCGATAATACACTTTTGACTCAGCTCCCAAACAGTTTTGTAAATGGCTTTTAAATCGTCGGGGATGGCCTCTATCGTTTGGATCGAACCATTGTGGAGCATGAGAAGTTCTTTCATTTCCTGATTCCAAAGATTCCTTTGGACCAAGTCAGCTAACAAGTGTTTATTGACCACAATAAACTCACCGCTTAATGTTCTGCGGGTATATAAATTGGATGTATAAGGCTCAAAACATTCGTTATTGCCCAATACTTGTGAAGTACTGGCTGTGGGCATTGGTGCCAGAAGCAAACTGTTGCGCAATCCATTTTGAATGACTTCATTACGCAAGGTTTCCCAATCCCACCGTCCCGAATCCGGAACTACATTCCATAAATCGAATTGGAAGAGGCCTTGGCTCATTGGCGAACCTTGGAAGGTTTCGTAAGATCCAAATTGTTTAGCTAACTCGCAACTTTCGCTAACTGCAGCATAGTAAATGGTCTCAAAAATTTCTTTGTTTAGTTGTCGAGCTTCATCACTGTCGAAAGGCATTTTCATCAGGATGAATGCGTCCGCAAGACCTTGAACGCCTATTCCAATTGGACGGTGTCTGAAATTGGATCGACGGGCTTCTTCAATAGGATAATAGTTGATGTCAATTATGCGATTGAGGTTGCGTGTGAGTACCCGCGTAACGTCTGCAAGTTTCTTATAATCAAATTTCTGATTTTTAACAAACTTGGGTAACGAAATGGAGGCTAAATTACATACTGCAACTTCATCAGGAGAAGTATATTCTATGATTTCAGTACATAAATTTGAAGAGCGGATGGTGCCTAGGTTTTTCTGATTGCTCTTTTGATTGCATGCATCCTTGTATAAGATGTAAGGTGTGCCCGTCTCAATTTGACTTTGGCATATCTGTAACCATAGTTCTTGTGCCCTTACGGTTTTACGAGCCTTGCCTTCAGCCTCATATCGCTCGTAAAGCGCATTAAATTCATCCCCATAGACATCGCATAAACCATTTGCTTCATTTGGGCAAAAGAGCGACCAGTTTTTATCCTCCAGGACCCGTTGCATAAACAGGTCTGGAATCCACATGGCATAAAACAGGTCCCTGGCTCTCAATTCTTCCTTGCCATGATTTTTTTTGAGTTCAAGAAAATCTTCTATATCAGCATGCCAGGGCTCCAAATAAATCGCAAAAGCTCCTTTTCTCTTTCCTCCACCCTGATCCACATATCTGGCGGTATCATTGAAAACTCGCAACATGGGAATAATCCCGTTGGAAGCGCCTCCCGTTCCTTTAATGTAACTTCCTTTTGCTCGGATATTGTGGATGCTAAGACCAATGCCCCCTGCGGACTGCGAGATTTTTGCACAGCGACTCAAGGTTTCAAAGATGCCTGGAATGCTGTCGTCCACCATCGTTAGCAAAAAGCAAGAGGACAATTGAGGTTTTGGCGTACCGGCATTAAACAGTGTAGGAGTCGCATGAATAAACCATTTTTCTGACATCAGATGATAGGTTTCCACGGCGGCCTCTATGTTGTTGCCGTGTATTCCGATGGAGGCTCTCATGAGCAGATGTTGGGGACGTTCTACAACTTTCTTATCTGCTTTGAGCAGGTAGGATCGTTCCAGGGTTTTAAACCCGAAATAATCAAAATCGTAGTCGCGATCGTAAATTATAGCAGAATCCAATCGATCGGCATTTTGACGGATGACCTCTATGGTTTCATCGCTGATCAGACCTGCTTTATTATTTGTAACGGGATCTATGTAATGGTATAGGATTTCCATCGTTTCAGAGAACGACTTCTTGGTATTTTTATGGAGGTTAGAAACGGCAATTCGGGCAGCTAAAATGGCATAATCTGGATGGATCGTAGCCAAAGTGGCTGCAGTTTCAGCCGCCAGGTTATCTAATTCGGAGGTTGTAACACCATCAAAAAGTCCCAAGATTACCTTTTTGGCTATCTCTATAGGATCTACGAATTTGGCATCGAGGCCATAACAGAGTTTTTTTACTCTTGCTGTGATTTTGTCGAAACTGACTCCTTCACGCTTTCCATTGCGTTTTAAAACTTGCATAGAACGGGTCTTAATGGTAAACTAAATGGGTTTAAAACATTACATTAAAAGTCTTCGTCAATGGTGAAAACCTTCGGAGCTGTGTTTTGGCCGACTCCAGCTTTTTTGTATTCAGATACCCGTTTTTCAAAGAAATTGGTTTTGCCTTGAACAGAAATCATTTCCATGAAAGGGAATGGATTCTGTGCATGGTATATTTTTGGATTGCCCAATGAGACTAGCAGGCGATCGGCAACAAACTCAATATATTGGCACATGAGATCTGCGTTCATTCCGATTAAAGCCACTGGAATAGCCTCAGTAATAAAATATTTTTCGATTTCGACCGCTTCGCGAATGATCGATTCGATGGTTGAGATAGGCAGTTTATTAACGATGTGTTTATTGTAAAGCAAGCAGGCAAAATCGCAATGCATACCTTCATCCCGCGAGATCAGCTCATTGCTAAAAGAAAGTCCCGGCATTAATCCTCGTTTTTTGAGCCAGAAAATGCTGCAGAATGAACCGCTAAAAAATATTCCTTCGACTGCAGCAAAAGCTATCAATTGTTCGGTGAAACTTCCCTGTTTGATCCAGCGTAATGCCCACGCTGCCTTCTGGTTGACACATTCAAGATTTTCAATGGCATGTAATAAATAATCTTTTTCTGCGGCATCTTTTATGTAGGTATCGATCAACAAGGAGTAAGTTTCTGAATGAATGTTTTCCATCATGATCTGAAAGCCATAAAAGAACTTTGCCTCTGGATATTGCACCATTCTGACCATGTTTTCCGCCAAATTCTCATTTACTATTCCATCACTGGCTGCGAAAAATGCAAGTACGTGTTTAATGAAATGTTTTTCATCTGGGCTTAATTTATGATTCCAATCATCAAGATCCTGCACCAGGTCAATTTCCTCTGCTGTCCAGAACGAAGCCTCTGAATTCTTATAAAATTGCCAGATATCATTGTGTTGAATCGGAAAAATGACAAATCTGTTCGGATTTTCGACGAGGATAGGTTCTTGTTGGTAAGTCATTGTTACTGGTGTTTGAAAAATCCTAAATTTTCGGGAAACGGTCACAAATGTATTGAAGTCGCCCAATTTATATGATAAAAAATTAGATATATTTTTATTTAAAATATGTATCTTCTTGGTATTATATACTTTAAACTTTTAAAAGCCCCAAGTTTTGATCAGACAGACATATTATGAATAATTTGTATATCTGCAGTAAAATTACAGCATCGAAGAAGGAATTTTCAGAGTTTTTATTAACATATTGTGGAAAACTTTAATAAGTTTGTGAATACCTACGCATTATAAATTTCTAAATGTGTGAGTCATTGTGGATAATATGTAGAAAAATGTTGATAAGTATTAAATGCTCAGGTTCATAGTTTAACATGTTAAAGAATAAATTGATTTATTTCCTCTTTGTTTTACCTGGATAATGCGCTATGAAACAAGCGATTGGCCAAGACTACTATGTATTTTACAAACCTTTTGGGGTCATTTCGCAGTTCACTCAAGAGGTGCCTGGTCAGGTTTGCCTTAAAGATTGGTTAAACCTTAAGTCTGATGTCTACCCTGTTGGCCGACTTGATTTAGATTCTGAAGGATTGCTTCTATTAACCAATGATAAGGCACTTCAACGCGCTGTCCTACTTCCGGAAAATAAGATGATAAAGACATATTGGCTCCAGGTTGAAGGCCATTTTGGTCAAATTGCAGCTCACCAACTTATGGAGGGTGTATACATCTCTGTCCAAAAGAAACGCCATTTGGTAAAGGCCATTAACGTTCATTGGACCGATCATCCTGTGCCTGTTTCGGATCGAAATCCCCCTATTCGCTATCGAAAATCAATTCCTGATACCTGGATTCAAATCTCAATTTCTGAAGGTAAAAACAGGCAATTGCGAAAAATGCTTGCAGCGGTTAATTTTCCAGTTCTTCGACTCATCCGGGTAGCGATTGGTTGTCTGACGATTCACAAGATGAAACCAGGTGAATACCGGAAACTGAGTAACAATGAATACAGTACCCTGTTTAAACCTCCTAAAGACGAAGGGTTCCTTAAGCTCGAAGTTTAAGCGAAAAACCTCCCTTAGATCGTAGGCATAAAGCTTTGATTTTATTTGTGCTGCGATGGATCATCGATCCTTCACAGATACTGTCATTATTGTCGATCATCGATGGATGTACATGACCTCTTTCGTTGCCTGTACGATCTTATTGACTGAGGGCAAATAGGCTTGGACAAGTGTGCTTGCATAAGGCAATGAAGTATCCGCTGCATTAAGTCTTGTTACAGGAGCATCGAGGTAATCAAAGGCGTGTTTTTGAATTACGTATGCAATTTCAGAAGATACACTCGCAAATGGCCAGCTTTCATCTACAACGACCATCCGGTTTGTCTTTTGAACGGATCGAATGAGCGTCTCGTAATCCAATGGACGTATGGTGCGAAGATCAATCACTTCGGCATCAATCCCCTCCTTTTCTAATTCGATGGCTGCTGTCTTAACCACTTCCATCATTTTATTATAGGATACGAGCGTAACATCTTTACCGGTTCTTCTGACAGCTGCTTTACCAATAGGAATGGTATACTCCTCTTCGGGGACTTCACCTTGTAACCCATACATCAATTCAGATTCCATGAAACAAACCGGGTCATCGTCACGAATGGCAGATTTTAAGAGGCCTTTAGCGTCATATGGATCGACTATCGAAATCACTTTTAATCCTGGACAATTGGCCAGCCAACTTTCAAATGTTTGGCTATGCTGTTGTGCCAGTTGTCCAGCTGAACCACTGGGGCCACGAAAAACAATCGGACACTTGAACTGACCTGCAGATTGGGATAAGGTTTTGGCTGCATTATTGACCAGTTGATCAAAAGCGAGAACGGCGAAGTTCCAGGTCATAAACTCAATAATGGGCCGAAGTCCATTCATAGCGGCTCCTACACCTATCCCTGCAAAACCTAATTCAGTGATGGGGGTATCGATGACTCGCTTAGGACCAAATTCGTCCAGCATTCCTTTGCTTACTTTGTAAGCACCATTGTATTGTGCTACTTCTTCACCCATTAAAAATACGTTTTCATCTCTACGCATTTCTTCTGACATTGCCTCTCTGAGGGCATCTCGCAAGTTGATCACTCTAGCCATAACTGAATTCTGGTCCAAAAATAGGAATATTCAACCCAATCCTTGCATTTGGAAAGATGGATTGCCATCGGATTAACCGAAACTATTAAAAATCTTGGCTTGAAAGGGTTCATTCTAACCATTGGGAAATGTGGTTTAGTTACCTGGTTTCCAAGGATGGAAACAGGGTGATTATGGATTCCTTCAGCGTTCCATTTGTTTTTGAAATCGAAACACAAAATGAGTGTTATCGCTTAAATAAAGGTTCAATAAAATTCGTACTTATCAGGCATCAAATCCATTCAGGAGATCGACTTTGCCAAAGTTACCTGATCCAGCGAAAATGATCACATCAAAATGATTCCTCGACTCATTTAACTTTTGCATCAATTGCTCAGGATGGTCTACCACAAACATATGTTCATGTTGAAATGCAGTCCTTACTGTTTCGTGAGACAACGGAAGCATCTTTTTGATCGTAAGTGCATTGGCGTCAAAATAGATGAGGAGTTCATCTGCGGCAGCGGCAGTTTCTTGATATTGGGGTAAAAATTCCGGATTCAGGCTACTGTAGGTATGTAATTCATAGCAAGCCAGGATCTTCGAGTTTGGAAACTGTTCTCGCATTGCTTGTAAACTTGCTTTTAATTTTGAAGGTGCATGTGCAAAATCTCGGAAAACTGTATGTTTATCGTTTTTAAAAATCAGTTCCATTCTTTTTGCAGCTCCTTTGAAGTCCGTTAAAGATTCAAAACAACGGTTTAAGTCAAATCCCAGGAATCTGCAGGTTTCAATGGCTGCTTGAATGTTTTCCAGATTATGTTTGCCAAATACATGAATCGGAGTCTTAGTTTGGTCATGTACTAAATACAGTTGTTGCCCTTCTCTAAAGGAATTTGCTGCTTGATAAGGGATTTGAAACTGGGATGTTTCCTGAACGAGCTGTCTGAGTTCTGGATCTCCTTCAAAATAGATCACAGGAGTTTCTGGTGAACACTTTTCAATGCGTTCTCTAAAGGCATTAAGGTACTGCTGGAAAGTCGGAAATACGTTAAAATGGTCCCAAGCTATACCCGTTACAATTAACACACTTGGTTCGTAGTGAAAAAATTTTGGCCGTAAGTCCAGGCAAGAGCTGAGGTATTCATCTCCCTCAATGATGGCAAATTGAGCATTGGATATTCGAACCATGGTGTCGAATCCTTCGAGTTGTGAACCTACCAGATAATCAAAATCCAACTCCAGGGCCTTGAACAAATGCATCAAAATAGAGGTAGTTGTAGTTTTGCCATGACTGCCTATCACGACAATTTGCTTTTTATTTCGATAGGATTCTTGTATGAATTGGGGAAATGAGAAAACCTGAATTCCTCTTTCGAGACAGTACCTTAATTCCGGATTATCGGTTTTAGCGTGCATGCCAAGAATGACAAAGTCAATGGCCCCATCTAATTTTTCGGGAAACCAACCTTCAGAGTCAGGCAAAATACCTGCTTTTTCAAGCCTGGACCGGGCCGGTTCAAAAATTTGGTCATCGCTGCCACTTACTTCAAATCCAGATTGGGCTAAAGCCAATGCCAGATTATGCATTACACTACCCCCAATGGCAATAAAATGTACCCTCTTTTTCATATCCGACAAATTATTGGGTAAACATAATAAGTTTTTATTTGATAATATTTTATCTTTGCCGGGCGTTAGAATATTAGTATTAAATTGCAGTATATGAGAAAAATACAAAATCAAAATTGGTGGATAGTCATTGGGGTATTGGCGATCACCACCCTGTCATCTTGCAGCAGAGGTTACGGATGTCCTTATGATTTCTCTATTTTGGATACCGTTCTGTCCATAGGCATAAAAGCAGTGAATGTCCTGACTTTTCTGATTTAACAAGAAACATTTACCAAATTAAAGAAAAACCAGTTCCATTGCGGGACTGGTTTTTTTGTTGAATTATGCGAAAACTGGTATTGACGAATGATGGGTCTCATACGGTATACGATGATGAGCGCAAGGCGCATTTCCATTCCATTCATGGGGCTATCACTGAAAGCATCCATGTTTTTATTGAAAATGGACTTAAAAGGGTTGCAACAAAAGAATATCCCTTGTCTGTTTTGGAAATTGGCTTTGGTACTGGTCTCAACGCTTATTTAACCTATTTATATGAGTCCAAATTAATTTCCAGTGGTATTGAATATACGGCCATTGAAAACGATCCTATCCCTCTAGACCTGGTAGATCAATTAAATTATTCGTCACTTATACCCACTGGCATGAGCGATTTAAGCATTATGGATTTACACCAGCTGCCCTGGAATCAAAAGTTGGTTTTGAATACCCATTTTACTCTTCACAAAATAAAAGCCGATTTCCAGTCTTGGCAATGTGATGAAAAATTTGATGTGGTTTACATGGATGCATTTGCTCCTGAGGATCAGCCTGAATTATGGACATTTGACACGTTTGTAAAACTCTCCAAAATGATGAGACAAGGAGGACTATTGACAACCTATTGTGCAAAAGGAAATTTCCGCAGAACGTTAAAATCAGCAGGATTTAAAACGGAGTCATTACCGGGTCCTCCAGGGAAGAGGGAAATGACCATAGGATTAAAATTGTAATCAACTTTAGCTATTTAAAATATATTTGCTGTAAATTCATATGATGTCAAACGGACAATTATTGGGAATCGGTTCAAGGGTAAAACATCCTGCTTTTGGTGATGGAGTGGTAGTGCATGTGGATGTAGCGGCATATAAAATTTGTTTCATTCAATTTGGGATAAAATTGGTAGGTAAGGATTATCAGCAATTGGAGATTATTGAGCGAATCGAAGCTGAAGAAGCGATTTCTTTCAGTGAAGCAGAAAAATCTCTTGCTAAAATATTGCGTGCATGGTCGGATATTACAGAGGTTGTCCCATTAGGGGATAAATGGAAAAACGGGCAGCTGATTTTAAAACCAGGAGAACCAGGGCTTAAAGAGAAGGAGATTCCTATCGAACAGTTCTTTCATAAAATTGTCATGGTGCGTGACCGCTTACGCGTTATGGAGCAAAGAATCAATAGCAGCAAATTAGAGGAAGAGGATAAAATCAATCTTCAACAGTACATTACTCGGATTTATGGTAGTTTGACAACCTTTAATGTGATGTTTCGTTATAAAGAACAACATTTTACGGGCGAAAAGTCGGATGGTTAAATCGTTATAGTACAATTGAAATCATTCCTGGGATGAAAGGGTATTTAAAATGCTTTGTTACTTTGTTTGTTGCATGCTTCATGTGCTCTTGCGTCCGTGTTCCAAATCCACATGAAGGACTAGCGCCTGGACCTTGGCGTGGCTTACTTTACATCAGTCAATTTCAAGACCTGATTGTTACAGAAGGAAGAAATAAAGTAGTGACACGTGATATTGATTTTGAAAGTAAATCCACAGTAATTCCTTTTTTATTTGAGTTAGGACATACTTCAGATGGAAAAGCAAAGCTCACGGTGATCAATGGATCTGAAAGAATCGAGTTTACAGATGTTTTTACCGGAAAGGATTTGAGAACTGGAGAGGACACTTTTTACATTTCATTAAATCCTTATGATGCTTGTCTTAAAGGAATCTATGAAAATGATAAAATGCAGGGACATTGGATGGTATTGGATAAGCCTGGATATGCCATGCCTTTTGAGGCAAGATTTGGGCTGAATCACCGTTTTAAGCAAAAGCTAAATGATGAAGAAGTTACCAATGTTTCAGGACATTATCAAACCGTTTTTAACAAAGACAGTGCAGATTCCTTCAATGCTATTGGTGAATTTGAACAACAAAAGGATAAGGTTACAGGAACCTTTCGCACAGAATCAGGGGACTTTCGATTTTTAGAAGGACAAGTTGTTGGCGGGAAATTGTTTTTATCTTGTTTTGACGGAGCCCATGCCTTTTTATTCACTGCGGAAATTTTCAGTGATTCACTAGCCGGGAAATTTTATTCTGGGAATCATTACCAGGCCTCTTGGCAAGGTCGCAAAGTGATGCAAGGATTTTTAAAAAACCCGGATTCCTTAAGTTTTGTACAAAATGATGAAGAATTTCATTTTGGGTTCGAGACACCTGATGGAAAGATGATTAACTTTCAGGATGAACCTTATCGTGGAAAATTAAAGTTGGTTCAAATCATGGGATCATGGTGTCCAAATTGTATGGATGAAGCCTTATTTTTAAAAGAACAATATTCGGAGCTTTTAAATGATTCAATTATTTTGGTCGGATTATCTTTTGAAAGGCATAAAGAAAAATCAAAAGCCATGGAGCGCATTCTTCAATATAAGGATAAGCTGCAACTGCCTTACGATATTGCTTGGGGAGGACCCGCGAACCGAGATTCTGCTTCCAGAAAAATCCCCCAAATAACCCATATTATGGCCTATCCCAGTTTGTTGTTTATCGATCGAAAGAATAAGATTGTTAAAGTGCATACGGGCTTTGATGGTCCGGCTACAACTAAATATTTGGAATACCAAAAGCAGTTTAAAAAGAATATTCAAGAATTGAAGCAGTGATCAATAAAAATGTTTTGATAACCGGTGCAAGTTCTGGAATTGGACGCGCAACGGCAGAATTGTTTGCTCAGAATGGCGTAAACAGATTGATTTTGTGTGGTAGAAGAGAGGCTCTGTTAAAGGAGGAAAGGGCTAAATTGGAAAAATATTGCGACATTACATTGCTTGTCTTTGATATTCGTATTCCTGAGCAGGTTGATGTTGCGGTGAAGCAACTGGGTGAATTGGCGAATCACATAGATGTATTAATCAATAATGCAGGTTTAGCAAAAGGTCTGGATCCAATTCATGAAGGAAAATTGGAGCATTGGGAAACCATGATTGATACCAATGTGAAAGGTTTGCTCTACATAACCCGTTTAATCAGTGGGTTTATGGTGAATCGTAAATCTGGGCACATTATTAATGTTTGTTCTACGGCAGGAAAGGAAGTTTACCCTAAGGGCAATGTATATTGTGCTACAAAATTTGCTGTAGATGCGCTTACCAAAGCGATACGGATGGATTTATATCCTCACAACATTCGCGTGAGTCAAGTGGCTCCTGGGCATGTTGAACAAACTGAGTTTGCATTGAACCGATTTGACGGAGATCGCGAGAAGGCGAATATCTATAGCGATTTTACTCCATTACGAGCGATGGATGTTGCAGAAATTATTTACTTCATTGCCACCAGGCCAGCTCATGTCAATGTTCAAGATATACTGGTGATGAGTTCGCAACAGGCCAGTTCGACACTTATCGATCGTTCAGGGCGGCACTTTGATTGAATTCTCAACACAGTATTAGACAAACGTAACTTGAAGTCACTCGTTTTTGGTATTGGCAATAGTATAATTTACTATAGTTCCTCAAAAAAACTTATAAGCGTATAAATTTCTTGAATTTTTCAAATCCGTCTAATCGAAGGATATAACAACCTGGCGTTAAACTTTCTAAAGGAACCTGATTATGGGTAGAAGTTAATTTACCGGATTTCATCACAACGCCATTAAAGTTGGAAATTGTGTATTGTACAGGTATCTTGATATCAGACCCAATATTTACCTGCAGAAAATTATGTGCAGGGTTTGGATACACTTGATAAAAGTAATGCAATTCATGATCTTTATTGGCAACAACTTCTTTAATCAGGTCTTTGATCGGAAAGCTTAAAATGGATTTACCATAGGTGCCTGCAATAAGTGTTTGAGCAGCTGAGTTAATTTCGATGTCGACCACTTCAATAAAGGGCATATTTTCCCCTACCCTTTTCCATGTTAATCCATTGTCTAAGCTGGCATAAACACCGATGTGATTTCCAATGACCAATACACTATCACGATGATTGGGTAGTATTACTATGTCATAAATGGGTAAATCGGGTAAATTACTTTGAATACTGTTCCAGCTTGATCCACCATCTGTGGTTTTGTACACATATGCGCTGAAGTTATCACCCCGGTGACCGCTTAGCGTTACATAGAAATGTTTTTTATTGAATTGAGAGCATTTTACAGAGGTGATGTACCCACCAGGTAGCGGACCAGAAACATTTTTCCAATTCTTATTAAAACTGTCTGTTACCCATACATTACCATTTACAGTCCCGGCAATAATGACATTGCTATCCAATAGAGATTCATCTAGGGTTGTGATAGTGGGGCTTGATCTCGAAGGATATTTGCCATTGCTGACCAGGTTAGGACTGATGCCAACCCATGCAGCAGCTGTGTCAGAAAAATTTACATGCACAGCAGTAGAGCCGCACAATAATTTGCCATCATCATGATGCGAAATCATGTAGGGAAAATCCCAATTACGGGAACCGTTGATTCCTTTGATGAACAACCTCCAATCATTGAGGTAATATTGATATAGATTTCCGTTTTGATATTCAGCATAAAAGATATCTGGATTGCTTGGCTTAAAAGCCATTTGAAATCCGTCGCCTCCAAAAATTCGTTCCCAATTATCAATTTGAAATTGGTTACCGCCTGTAGACCCATTGTCTTGTAGTCCTCCATAATACAACTCAGGCTGATTGGGATTGTATGCTACTCGATATATTTGATTGGTGGGAATATCCTCAATGTCTTCCCATACATCGGCATCATTATAGTATCTGTATAATCCCCCATCTGTCCCAAGTAAGACGTCATCATTTTTTAAGAATACCAAATCATGTTTATCTGCATGCACTTCATCTCCTTGAATATTAAAGTCTGCTGGATACCAGGATTGGCCACCGTCCTTAGAGCGGAAAAGATCCACAGCAAGTACAAAAAGATCATTGGGATCTTTTGGGTTGACTGCAATGTGATGAAAATACCATCCGAATCCTCCAGTTTCTGTACAACGCAGTCCAGAGGAGTCATTTACACAATTGAGATTTGTCCAAGAATTTCCGGTATCGGTGGACTTGTATATCCCGTAAAGATTATTTGATACAGATCGGTTGCAGCTAAATGTTCGGACATACCGAGCGTATAAAATATTGGGTTGGCTTTCACAAATGGCTAAAGCGATTCGCCCATTAATGCTATCACTGGGTAGTCCGTTGGTTAGTTTTTCCCAATTAGAACCTCCATTTTGAGATTTAAAAATTTGCCCATCAGGGCCTACGGAAATACTTTTGTTGTTTGTACCAAGTTTATTCCAGGTAGCCACAAATAAGACGTCAGGATTTTTAGGATGCATAACCAGGTCAGTTACCCCTGAAGAATCATTGAGATAAAATACCTTGTTCCAATTCATTCCACCATCTGTTGATTTATAAAGACCTCGATGTTCATTTTTTGCATAACTGTAACCCAAGGAAGCAGCATACAAGATATTTGAATTAAGAGGATTCACTGCAATTTCTGAAATGACACGAGTATCCTTGAGTCCTATGTACTTCCAGGTTTTGCCAAGATCTACTGATTTATATATGCCATTGCCTTGACCGCAATAAAATCCGCCACTGTGATCACCAGTTGCCAGATATAGCGTATTGGGTTGGTTTGGATCAAAAGCGATATCGCTTACATAGAGAGAACTTTCTTGATCAAAAACAGGTTCCCATGTCAGACCGTTGTTTAACGTCCTGTAAGCTCCTCCATGTGAGAACCCTATGAAAATGATGTCTTCATTCTTGGGGTGAACTGCAATGGTATTGACTCGTCCTCCAAGATTGCCTGGTCCCTGGGTGGTCCATTTTCCTGGAAATAGGATATCTGGACTTCTATAAACTTTTAGATTATTTTTAAATGAAGTGATTTCATGGTGAATCTTCTCTAAAAAGTTTTCATCTTGTTCGCCAAATTTATCCAATAAATGTAAATCATCAGGTGGCGCCCATTCGAAGGATGTAGATGGATTGGACTGAAAATTATTTTGCCTAACATCTGTTTTGCAGGAATCAAAAATCAGGCTAAAGGCCAACATAATTGATAGCCCAAATTGGAAAGGATTATGCATTGAGAAAATCTTTAGATTGTGTTGCTTCTGAAGGTTTCATGCGACCACTGTGAACCAACCGCATTTCACGTCGAACAATGGCTTCATCAAAAAGTTTTTGTTCCATTTCAGTTTCAGGAATTACTGCAGGTATATCCTTAGGTCTCATGGTGCGTTCATCCAGAGCTACAAAAGTAAAGAAAGCCTGATTGGACTTTCTCGTTTTACGCTGCAAGGTGCCCCGGGTAAAAACTTCTAAATAGACTTCGACAGATGTATGAAATGCTCTGGTCACTTGGGCTTTGATGTTGACCACATCACCCAACTTTATGGGTTCATGAAAACTTAGGTGATCTACTGAAACGGTTACGACATAGGCATCGCAATGTTTGCTGGCGCAAATTGCAGAAGCTATATCCATCCACCTCATAAGATTTCCACCCATCAAATTTCCCAAAATATTGGTATCATTTGGCATGACCAATTCATTCATTTCAATAACGGATTCTGATACTTTTTTTTCTTCGCTCATATGGTCTGTTCGAGTTCAAATGTATGTAAAAAATGTTTTATGAATAACTTTTTAACCTCTTCCATCGACACTTGTACGCCCATCTCTTGTTGAAGTGAAGTAATGGTTTTTTCGTCTGGGTTTATACCGCAAGGAATTATGTATTTAAAATAATCAAGGTTGGTGTTGATGTTAAAAGCAAGGCCATGGAGACTGACCCACCGGCTGAGGTGAATTCCTATAGCACAAATTTTACGAGGTTTTGGTGAATCGATGGAAATCCATACACCGGTCAGTCCATTGATTCTACCAGCGTCAATGCGATACTCCTTGAGAACCTGGATGGCGACTTCTTCAAGTGCACGAACATAGCGATGTACGTCATTATACAGATGGTCGAGGTCAAGAATCGGATAGGCCACCAGTTGACCCGGGCCATGGTAGGTAATATCGCCTCCTCTGTTTATCGGATGGAACTCAGCTTTGATTTCGTGCATTTTGTCCAAAGGTTGAAGCAAATGTCCCTCATCCCCGGATTTTCCAAGTGTAAAGACATGTGGATGCTCACATAGTAATAAACTATGTTGCTGAAACGCTGATCCATCCGGGAAATCCCTTTTCTGCTGGATCAATTGCTTGTGAATCAAAGTTTGTGCAGCCCAGGCCTCTTCAAAAGGAATGGTTCCGAGATCCAATATTTCAATTAAATTTGGCAAAAAGCTTTGATTTTTAAGGTATTATATTTAAATTTGGGAAAATTTTTACTATGAAACACAGAGCACTGGGCTTGTTAATGGTCATAATTACCGGTGGTTTAACTTTTTTATCCGCGCAAAAAGCACCTGATTTTACGGTTACGGATTACAATAACAAGACTCACCAACTTTATAGCGATTATTTGAACAAGAACAAAGTTGTGGTGATAAAGTTCTTTTTTATTGGTTGTCCTCCATGTGCCTCAGTTGCTCCTTACGTTGTACAGGCATATGGTCGAAATGGCTCTGGAGCTGGAAATGTTGAGTTTTTTCAAATATCGACCTTGAGTTCAGACAAAAATGCAAGTGTTAAATCTTACCATCAATCGAAAGGTTTTACTTTTCCAGGAATTGGATCCGATGGTGGTGCAGCGGCAGCTTTGAGTCCTTATAAAAATGGAATGTTTGGGACTTGGTATGGGACGCCAACTTTTGTAGTAATTGCTCCCAATGGAGATGTTGACTATAATGTACCATTAAGTGGAGGCAATCAATACGCTTTAGATACTGCCATCAACCGAGCGCTGAGAAAATCGAACGGTAATGGAGGTGGAAACCCTTGTACCGATGCATTTACCGTGAAAACTATCACTAAAATACAACCTGACGGGTATCTTGTCATCGATTATCTCAATGGAAATAACTCCAATGTGTTAGACTCTGGGATATATAAATGCCAATTTAATTTACCAAATAATTTAAGTCAAACATATGTTACAGCTTACATCAATCGGACAGAGGATGCAGTAACTGGGATATCAACGGCTGATGTTGTGAAAATTCAACGGCACATATTGGGGTTAGATACTTTAAACAATTTACAGGCCATGCTGGCAGATGTAAACAATTCAAGTTCAGTCACTGCCGCAGATGTTGCCGAAATCAGAAAATTGATTTTGGGTGTCACATCAAAATTTGCCAGGTTAACGCAACAGTTTGGTGTAATGCACAATCCAAAATCAAAACACTCATGGGATTTTAGTTCGAAGGTTTTGGTCAGTGATTTAATTAATAAAAATAAAACCAATGAATTTGGAGCAGGTAAATTTGGAGATATTACTGGAGCTGCCCTTTTTACCTCAAATTCTCCAATTGAACGAGTCGCATTCACAACATCCCTTCGGGTAAGTAAAAAACAACTATCCAATGGAAGTTTTGAACATATATTTTACTTAAATGAAAACTTACCCATAGAGGGATTTCAATTGTCTTTTAATTATCCGTTATCAGGAAAGATATTATCCATTACCGCACACCCGGATATTGATTTAATGTACCAGATCAATCCGGTCAAAGGAAGTGTTGTGTTGAGTGGATTGAACATCGCAATGGAGAATCAACATTTCTCAAGCGAACATGCATTGTTTACTGTGATTACCCAACAGGAGTTTTCCTTGACCAGAGGAGAGCATGCCGCTGAGTTTGACGAATGGGTATCAGGAGGAAAGTCGTTTTCGATTCATTGGATGTATGACAATAAAGCAGATTTGGAGACTCAAGCCCTGGTTTGGTCCGATCAACATGAGATTTACATCAATAGTATCAAACCTATTAAAGGTGTTGCATTGTATGCTCTTACTGGTGGACAAGTTAAGGATATAAAATGTGCAACGAGATCTTTGCAAAATTGGAGTATTTCAAATATCTCTTTGAGTGGTGGTTTTTATATTCTAAAAATAAACTACTATGACCAAATGGATGAAATGGTTAAAGTTTTTCTTCGGTAATTGAAGCGAATACAATTGTTGCGTCAATTTTTATTTTAGAATAGCTTACATGAAGCACTGTTGAAATGAGCGACATATATCCTTAATGACTAAATGAATTAAGTAACACTTAACGTCATTTGTGGCATTCACATGATGTTCTCCCATCCATTTTAAGTTTTATCAATCTTGGAAATTGAATCGTGATTTCAATTGGTCGATTTTACGTTAGAATCAATTCAATTTATTCCTCAACTCCGGCTAAATTCAAAGCGTTTAGAGGATTGGGTTTTAAGCCCTTGATGTTTTTCTGAACAAACCAGGCAGTTTGATCATAGAATAAAAATACTACAGGGCATTCATGAATGAGTAGTTTATCAAGTTGTTGGTACAAAACAATTCTTTTTTTTGGATCCAGCTCCTTGATGGCCATTTCATACAGTTGGTTGTATTCTGAATTGTCAAAACGAGTATAATTTGGCGGTGAAGGATTGGGGCCATAAAACACGGTTAAAAAGGACTCTTCATCGGGGTAATCGGCTATCCAGGAAGCCCTGAACAAACTCACCGCTCCATTCTTCATTTTTTCTCTTAATGTGGCAGTCTCGACCAGATCAATGCTTACCGATATCCCAACCTCTTCCCATTGTTTGGCAACAAAAGTTATCAGATCGACGTAGTCTTTATTGGTACTAAGCTCCAATCGATGAAAAGGATTAGATGGATCGTAATGAATGGATTTAAGTAATTCTCTTGCTTTTATTGGGTCATATGAATATCCAAGATTCAGCGCGGGATCAAATGCCGGAAGACCCTTGGGTATAAATCCTGAGGTAGCTGGAGTGCCCATATTGAATCTTAGCTTCTGCAGCATTTTAGTTCGGTCCACTGCATAGTTTAATGCTTGCCTGAAAACTCTTTGTCTCAGGGGATGGTTTTTGGAAAGAGAAGTAAAGTTTATTCCGATATATTCTGTATTCAGATAATCCCCTTTCAAGAAATTGAACTTGTTTTTATAATCCGGAAACAATTCACCATTTGACTGGAAAATCTCATGAGCGAATCCAGAGGCAAGACCTGAAAAGAAATCAATTCCACCTGTTAAGAATTCAAGGTAGGCGGTATTCCTATCTTCCATGAAACTAATTCGTATGCCATTCAGATATTGTTGAGATTGGAAACATGAATCAAATTTGCTTAAAAAAATACCTTTTCTGCCCAACCATTTTGACAATTTAAAGTGTCCGGTTCCAATTGGATGTTTTGAAAATTCAGTTTGGTATACCTTTACGGCTTCGGGAGGATAAACACTGCAATAGGCATTGGTGAGAATATGGAGAAAAGGTGCAAATGGATTTTTAAGACGAATTTCAATAATGCTGTCACCAATGCATTGGAAGGAATTCAGAGAATCAATACGATTTTCAAAAATCCACGAACCAGGGGCATTCAGTGATTTATCGATTAAACGTTCGAAACTAAATTTTACATCTTCGGATTTAAGTTTTCTTGTTTTAAGACTCCCAAAGCAATTGTCTGGATGAAAATAAACATCATTCCTAAGGTAAAAGCGATACAATTTTCCGTTTTCCAGAATTTCCCATTTCCTGGCTAGTTCTGGAACAATTTGCATTGAATCGTTCAGATCCACGAGCTGGTTATAAATATGGTTAACCACCCAAATGTTGTTTTGAGATTTTGCAAATGCAGGATCCATCGAGGTGACGGGATTGGGCTGATTATAATGAAAGACCCTATTGGGGATAGAAGATTCCTGTTTGGAGCAAGCCAAAGCGATTAGCAGGGTAAATGGGAGGCATGTTTTCAATATTCCACCCAAACGAATTAAAGAGAACCAGGTCATTGTGCCCAAAACTAAAGGTTTAGGAGCAAAAAGTGTAGTTAATTATTGTATTGCAGTCAGATCTGAGTTTGAGAACCCAAGTTTTGCTTGGATTGCTGTAGGTTTGTGGAAAATTATAAATGGAGCTAAAGTATTTAGGACATTCTTGTTTTCAAATCCAATTCAATGGCAAAACATTATTGTTTGACCCATTCATTACGGGAAATCCGTTGGCAAAAGAGGTGAGATTCGATGACATTTGTCCAGATTATATACTGCTGTCGCATGGACACGGCGACCATGTGATGGATGCAATATCCATTGCTTCACGTTCAAAGGCATTGATAATCAGTACTTATGAGATTGTCTCTTGGTTTGAAAAACAAGGCATCTCTGGAATCCCAATGAATACCGGAGGTAAGAAACAATTAGAATTTGGCTGGGTAAAATTGGTCAATGCCATTCATTCAAGTGTTTTACCAGATGGTACCTATGGTGCCAATCCTGTAGGATTTTGCATCTACCATGAAAACGGTTGCTTTTATTATGCAGGCGATACAGCACTTACCATGGACATGCAACTTATTCCAAAGATCTGCCCCCCACTCGATGTGGCCATATTGCCCATCGGCGATCACTTTACCATGGGCTATGAGGACGCGATTCTTGCTGCACAATTCGTTCAATGTCAGCATGTTGTTGGATGCCATTTCAATACCTTTCCAGCTATTGAAATAGATAACGAAAAAGTGCGTTCAGCCTTTGAACAAGCAGGAATGAAAATAACCATACCTTCTATAAACGAACAGTATAGTTTCTAATGGGAAAAATTATAGCTATAGCGAATCAAAAAGGTGGTGTGGGAAAAACCACCACCGCCATAAATCTTGCTTCATGTGTAGCGATTTTAGAGCACAAAGTTTTGTTAGTGGATGCGGATCCTCAGGCAAACAGCAGTTCGGGTACAGGAATCATATTTGAAGCCAATCAGCCTAGTCTCTATGATTGCATGATTAATGAAGTTCCAGCTGAAGAAGCTATTGTGCCCTCCGATACACCAAATTTATATGTATTGCCCTCAAACATTGATCTGGTTGGCGCTGATATTGAATTGGTCAATATGCCACAAAGAGAGAAAGTTTTAAAGAAGGTATTGGAATCTGTGAGAAATCAATTTGATTTCATTTTCATTGATTGTCTTCCATCACTGGGACTGATCACGATTAATGCTTTGGCTGCTGCGGATTCGGTGATCATCCCAGTCCAATGTGAACTATTTGCGCTGGAAGGATTGTCTAAAATCCGGAATACGATTGAATTGGTAAAGACAGCTTTGAATCCAAAATTACAAATAGAAGGAGTTTTACTGAGTATGTTTGATAAAAGGCTTAGACTTTCCACTATGGTGATCGAAGATATAAAAGCAAATATTCATTTACCAGTGTTTGACACCATCATTCATCGTAACTCGAAAATTTCAGAAGCCCCATTAGTTAAAAAACCGGTTGTATTATATGACGCCGCGAGTAAAGGAAGCATGAATTTTCTGAATTTGGCGGATGAATTTATGAGAAAAAATAAAGTTGTTCTTGATGAAGCAAAAAAATGAATTGGGTAAAGGCTTGCGTGCCTTACTTAGCAGTATAAATACTGAAAACTCACCTGCAGTTGGAGAAGTTCAGAATAGCCGCATTAATTCGGTTAACATGATACCGATTCAACAGATTCAGCCCAATAAGTTACAACCTCGGAATGCTTTTGATGAAGAATTAATACAGGAATTGGCTGAATCAATAAAGACTTATGGTATTATTCAGCCATTGACCGTTAGACACCTTGAAGGTGATCACTACCAAATCATCAGTGGAGAAAGGAGGTATCGGGCATCAAGGATTGCTGGTTTGACAGAATTACCTGTTTACATTCGCGAAGCGGATGACAATGAAATGCTTGAAATGGCACTGGTGGAGAACATTCAAAGGGAAGATTTAAATCCAATTGAAGTGGCCATATCTTATCAAAGGTTATCTGAAGAATGTGGGTATACCCAGGAAGTGCTTGCAGACCGCGTGGGTAAGAAGAGAAGTACCATTAGCAATTATGTCAGATTATTAAAACTTCCAGTGGAAATTCAAACTGCTTTAAAAGGAAAATCTTTATCGATGGGACACGCTCGTGTGATTGCAGGGATTGATGATTTGATGGTTCAGATGCAGTTGTTTAAGGATATCCAGAAAAAGGAAATGTCTGTACGCGATGCAGAAAAAGCATTACAACATTACACTCGCTCCAAATCGAGAAGACCTGTTCAAAGCGGTCCTGTGCAAGTAACAGCCGATGGGCAAATTGAAATATTGGAGAAGAAAATTAGCATGTTCTTTGGTTACAAGGCCAACATTCAGCGTAAAGAAAATGGCGAAGGACAAATCATCATTCGGTTTAAGAATGATCAACAACTGAATGATATACTTGACCGTTTGGAAGAATAAGTTTTATGAAGCTGTTAAGTGTATTATGGATCTGCTCACTGTACTTTCAATTGAATGGTCAGGAACACAAAGACAGCATTTCACATTTGGAAAATTCACCTAAGAAATCTAAGATTGGGTTATTTTCAGGTAAGCCTGGTAAAGCACTGGGGTTATCCTTATTATTACCAGGTGCTGGCCAGGTTTATAACAAGAAATATTGGAAGCTTCCAATAGTTTACACTGGCTTCGGAGTCATGATTTATTTTATTCAATTCAACAGTGAACAGTACAAACGATATGATATCGCCTTGCATGAAAGAGTCGATAATCCAACCAACCCTCATGATGAATTCGTTGGAATTTTGAGTACCGCGGGTATTGACAGTTACCGAGATTTTTACGATCGAAATCTACAATTGAGTTATATTGGACTAGTAGCGGTATATTTGTTGACAGGCATTGAAGCCTATGTGGATGCACATCTCGCAGAATTTGATGTTTCCAAGAATTTGAGTTTTCAATTGCAGCCTGTGTGCACACCATATCAAGGTCAACTGGTAGTCCAATGGAGGTTTTAAATTTAGCTTACATCCATCCCAGTATTTTAGCAAACTTTATCATCTCCGACTGATTGGATACCTTCAATTTTCCGGTTAGAATTGCCATGAGTGGGTTTAATTCACCTTTAAAGATTTTTTTCAAATCTTCTGCTGTTGCACGAATGGTGCAGTTTGAAGAGCCGATCAACCCTTCCATACAGTTCATAACCCCATTTTCAACCAATATGCTTACCTGGCCACCACCTTCACCTTCCATGTCAAAGTGAAAGCAGGTCGTCATTCCATCCAATAGCTTGGAGTTAATTTTAGTAGGTAAATTCAATAAAAACTCTTTTGTTGTCATGATTTATGTTATTCCGTGTGAAAAAGAAAACTATCTCTGAAGCTATCCACGTCTGGAATCTGGTTGCTCACATACAAACCCATAGAAGACAATTGATTTGTCTGTACGTCTAATTGAATGGTATAGTATTCTTGAGTCCATTTCCAGGGTTTGAACCTGACCACAATTTGGCTGGATGAGAATTGTTTTTCACCCCGTTGTAGGTCCAAGGGGATGTAACAAAGAATCTCAGAATGATCTCTTAACTTAACGTTCAATTCGATGGGAATAGGAAATTGTCCTTTGTTTCGAATGATGATATTTAATTTTCCGTGAGCATGGAAGACGCTGTCGATGGTATAATTGATTTGCTGTGTGGTGTGAACAAAATAATGTTGAAACCAATCCAATTCCATTTTGGATGACTTTTCCATGACCCGAAAGAAATCATCTGGAGTTGGATGTTTAAAACGAAATTTCCAATAGTATTGCAACATACCTCGACTAAATGCTTCATCGCCTAGAATATAGTTTAACATATCAAGACAAATGGCACCTTTACTATAAGCTGCCATACCATATGCTTTATTTGTATTGAAATAATCTGCGGGTGTCACTAAAGATTCCTCCATCCCACTCTTCATAAAATTTACATAGTTTCTCATGTTGTCAAGCTGAGGATTGTCTACATCACTGCCGGGCAATAGATGGATTCTTTTTAAGTAATTTATGGTTTCCGTTTCTACATAGGAAGTAAAGCCTTCATCCATCCATGCATACAGTTGTTCGTTTGTGGCGATCATCCCTTGGTACCAACTATGTAGAAGTTCATGGATGGTCACGCCAACCAAACTCACCAATGGCCTTTTACCCGTGATGAGTGTGGCCATAGGATACTCCATACCGCCATCTCCGCCTTGAAGAATTGAAAACTTAGGATAAGCATAGGGCCCATAATGTGTTTCTATATAATTCATTGCGGAATCGACGATTATAGGTAATTTCTGCCATTGTGGGTTGATTTCTGTATGTGGTTGGTGCAGTGTCTCTATGAGGACACCATTTTCTCTTTTATATACATTACGTTGATACTCTTTATCAGCAGTCCAGACAAAGTCATGAACATTGGAGGCCTGAATTTGCCATGTAAGCTGATTCTTTTTATTGGGATTTTCAGGACGCCCACAATTGTCAACACCAGGATTGAGGAGAAGCCCTGTGAATCCTAGACAAAAGGACTTGTCCACGGTCAATGACACCTTATATTCAGCAAATATTCCGTAAAATTCTCTTGCGATATAGGGTTCGGTATGCCATCCTTTACAATCGTATTGACATAATTTTGGATACCATTGGGCCATACTGTATTCAATACCTTCCCGATTGTTTCGGCCAGAACGCCTAATTTGCACAGGTACTTGTCCATGGTATTGTAAATCAATCTCAAGGCTATCTTGCGGTGAGCAGCGTCTATCAAGTTGAATTTTTACTATGGTTCCAAGGTGTTCAATTTTTAATGGATTGTCGTAGTGAAAGGCTTTATTTATGGATATACTTCCGATTTCATCCGGTGTGAGCTTAGAGATTCTCTTGCCGATCCTGGGATCCGGGTCAGGAAGCCATTGACTTCGCTGGTCCATTTCACTTTCAGGTTGAAAAGCGTTGAAATACAAGTGGAAATAAATTTCTTCTAAAGTGTCTGGACTTGAATTATAAAGAATTACTTTTTGGGAACCAGTAAACCGATGATTCTCATGGTCTAAATCAAATTGAATGTCGTATTTGGCTTTTAATTGCCATGTGCAATTCTGTGCGTTGACAGACATTAACCAATTGAAAATAGACATGCATATCAACGGGACAATGGGACCAATCTTTATGATCATAACTGACTTTTTAATTTTAGTTTACAAACGTAAGTATAAGCATATTGAATAATGACGATCGTTAGCAATACTGAGAGAATATCGACCAATAACAAAATTAGGTTAAATCCCTTTTCATTGTTCGTGGATTGAGCCATAAGCAAATAAACGGCTGCTGCGTTGTGCGCCCAATGGATGCCAATTGCAGATTCTAGACCATTTGTAATCAAAGAGAGATATTGCAGTAAGAGGCCTATTAATAAAAAGTATATGGTTAAATAAATTATTTCATTGAAACTTAATTCTGTACCCGGAAGATGTATAACAGAAAAGATGAAAGCCGGTATCATGATTGAGGGAATCAATGAAGACTTCCAATTAAAAATAGCTTTTGCCAATAATCCCCTAAAAACCAATTCTTCATGAAAAGCCGTGAAGAAGAGCGCCAAAAGGCTAAATTGAAGCGGAGTATCAATTGAAATGACTTTAATCAAACTCGTAATATTTGAAAATTTAAACATTATTGCCAGACTTGTTGAAATCATTAAGAAAAGACACGAGGCAAAAAGCATGCTTGCCCATCGAATGGTACGTTTTGATATTAAATCAAAAATTGAAATATTAAAGAAAGTCCGGAGTAAATAGTGAAGAAAGAGTACGGATAAAAATGCGGATACAAGCTTTTGAGCAGAACCGCTGAATCCTGTATCGGGACTGACATATTTTAAAGTCAGAAATGTAATGGTAGATATAAAAACGTGGCCTAGTAGGTAGAAAAAGAAAAATAAAGCCAAACCTACCTTGTTAGCAGTTCGAAATGATGGTTCTACAAGAAATCGGATCAACAAAATGTTTGGATATGATGTAAACAGACCAAATAGCGTTGAATGTTTAAAAATGCAAATTTGACGTATTTTTGTTTGACAAAGTATACCATGAAAAATAAATTAGCATGGGTTGGAATATTATGTTTTCTATTGATTATCAGTAGATTAATTCCACATCCACCAAACTTTACTGCAACTTTAGCTTGTCTTGTATTCGGAAGCGTGCTCTTGAAAATTCGGATGGTTTTACCTTTTTTAATGGTTTCTTTATGGATCTCTGATCTTGCTATCAACAATGTTTTGTATGCGAAAGAAAATTTTATTTGGTTCAGTTCAGGCTTCTCATATCTGATAAGTATTTACGTTTTAATTTATTTTCTAAACCGTTATCTGAATATCCAAGCCAATCAATCTGGATCAATAACCCTTTCGATCATTGCCTCTTCTACTATTTTCTTTATTTTAAGCAATCTGCTGGTTTGGATGAATTCAAGTACTTATTCAAGTGACTGGTCTGGCTTAATGACCTGTTACCTAATGGCAATTCCCTTTTATGGAAATGAAGTTCTGGGTAGTGTGTTTTATAGTATATTGATTTGGGGTGCCTTTTGGTTATCTAAGCATAATAGTATCATCGATGCAGAGTTGGAATCCAAATGATGGAAGATGGTGCTCAGCTTAAAGATACTGAATTAATTGAAGGGAAAGACTATACGGTTGAGAATGGGTATTGGATATTTACACGATCATATCTTCTCAAACGTGGTTTCTGTTGTGGTTCCAAATGCAGAAACTGTCCTTATCCAGTTGAGATTGTAAATGGTTGACGTTTTGGGTTACACGCTAAAATCTCATAGAAATTAAGGGTTTAGTACAGAATACACTGCACCCATTAGGATCTTAAAATCTCATAAAGTGATTCATTTGGACTGACCCATCGAAAAACGCTCATCTATTAGGGTTCCAGTAATGTTCTTGTTGTCCATCCATTTTACACAGCAAACGGGAAAGAATAAAAAAGTAATCAGAAAGTCTGTTGAGGTAAACGATGATTTCAGGGTCAATGGGTTCAACAGATGAAAGGCTGATGATTCGCCTTTCGGCGCGTCGACAAACGGTTCTGCAAATATGAGCTTGAGCAGATGCAAGACCTCCTCCGGGCAAAATAAAATGTTTGAGAGCTTCTAAATTTTGATCCATGAGGTCCATTTTTGATTCCAAAAGAAGACTTTGATCTGCTTTGAATTCAGGTAATCTCTTTTTTGCTTCCTCCGACTGGGTTGCCAAATGTGACCCAATGACAAAAAGGGTAGATTGAATATTTTTTAATGAGCCAACCAAAGTATCATCTTTGATCCATTGGATGAGCAACCCAAGATGGGCATTGAGTTCGTCAACAGATCCATAAGACTCAATCCGGATATCGTCTTTGGAGACCCTTACGCCATCAAACAAAGAAGTCTCGCCGCCATCACCGGTTTTTGTGTAAATTTTCATGGCCTTGTGATTTGGTCAGATTCCACCATTCCATCCCGAAGGCGAACGATTCGATGAGCATTTTGAGCAACATCATTTTCGTGTGTGACCAGGATGATGGTATTACCCTCTTGATGGATTTTATTTAAAATTCTTAAAATCTCTTCACTGGTTTTAGAATCGAGGTTTCCTGTAGGTTCATCGGCTAAAATAATCGATGGATTATTGACCAATGCTCTTGCAATGGCGACACGCTGACGTTGTCCCCCTGAAAGTTCATTTGGTTTATGCAGCATTCGATCCGCCAGGCCAACAGCTTCAAGTTTTTGTCTTGCAATTCCTTCCCTTTCTGCTTTGGACTTGCCGGCATACAACAAAGGCATAGCGACATTCTCCAATGCACTCATCCTGGGGAGAAGGTTAAAAGTTTGGAAAACAAAGCCGATTTCTTTGTTTCTAATTTCAGCCAATTCACTGTCGTGGAGACTGCCCACTGATTTACCATTTAGCCAATATTCACCAGAAGTGGGACTGTCTAAGCAGCCTAGCACGTTCATTAAGGTAGATTTTCCGCTACCTGAGGGACCCATAAGGGCCAAAAATTCGTTCGCATGAATCAATAAATTGATTTTTTGGAGAGCTGAGATGGTCTCCTCTCCCATTTTATAGATCTTCTTTATTTCTTTAAGTTCGATAATCGTTCTGGTCATATCGCTCGTTTCAGTGTAAAATTATGTAAAAGCTTGAGTTTGCTGACCACATTTAGGCAATTTGCTAAACTAACAAGACCAGTTTAGGGTTCTTGCCGATGAATCCTCAAGATTCGCTAATTTGGAGGCTTGAATCATTTATGAAGCATATAGCAGTTGCAGGAAATATCGGTTGTGGCAAAACCAGTCTTTGTGAGATTCTGGGAAAGCATTATCAATGGGAGGTTTTGTATGAGGATACTTCAACAAATCCCTATTTGAGTGATTTTTACTATGACATGACACGTTGGTCATTTAATCTTCAAGTTTACTTTCTGAATTCAAGATTTCGTCAAATTGTGGATATTCAGAAAGGCAAAGACACGGTTATTCAGGATCGTACCATTTACGAGGATGCGCATATTTTTGCTCCAAATCTTCATGAGATGGGTTTAATGTCAAAGCGAGATTTTGACAACTATTTTTCCTTGTTTGAAATCATGATGAGCACCATTAGACCTCCTGACCTGGTCATCTATCTAAAAGCTTCAATCCCTACACTGGTTCAACATATTCAATTAAGAGGTAGGAATTATGAAGGGAACATGAGTTTAGACTATTTAAAAAAGCTCAATCAACGCTATGATGACTGGATTGAAGATTATAAGCACAGTCCTGTGATCGTGATTCCTACGGATCAACTTGATTTTATCAACAATTCGGAGCATTTAGGTCAAGTGATCGATTTAGTAAACGGACATGTTAATGGACTATTTTAGTAAAGTGGGTTACCGAATCACTTTTGCCTGAATCCAATTATAGAAAAACACTGAATCCGGATCGTTTATCAATTCATCCATTGCGTATGCCACTGTAAGTCCCCCTTTTTTCCTACAGAGTAAAAGTAGATTTTTTTCATTAGATTCTGCTATGTAAAAATTCGATAGGTGTTTTGTCTCCCAGGCTATCGTGAGGATGATTGTTGTTGTAATCT
>WBZV01000215.1_pt1 | contig 39405 bp, 27 predicted proteins | sample 5204221 | NCBI WGS metagenome assembly WBZV01 (sample SAMN12344360, study PRJNA552823) | activated sludge metagenome | biome: Activated sludge suspended growth; feature: Nitrification reactor; material: Wastewater; isolation source: activated sludge from nitrification reactor of wastewater...
GTAATGGTTGAATTGACGCGGAACTCGCTGCCCTGGGCCATACCGCTGCTGTTGTAGCGCTGGGCGTAAATGCCATTGCTGCTGCCATCCTGCCCGGTGCTTTCCCACACCACCACGAAGTTACCGCTGGCATCCATCGCCACCTGGGGGTCGCGCTGGTTGTCGGACGTGAAGGTGTTGACATGGAACTGGGCACCTTGCGCAACACCGCTGGCGTTGTAGCGCTGACCGTAAATGCCGATACCGGTATCGCTCTGACCGGAGCCGTCCATCCAGATGATGACGTAGTTGCCATTGGCATCCATGGCGACGGACTTGCTGGACCAGTTGAGGGTCTGAGTGCCGCTGGTACTGGTGTTGACCAGCGTTTCCGAACCCTGGGATGTGAGCGCCAGGGTGCCCGCCCACTCGAACTGGAAGTCGGCTGAGGCAAATGGAAGCGCTTCGACGGTGCCGGAACGCACCTCGAGCTGCCAATCGCCTCCATACCGCACGTTGCCTGTGGGGTCGTCGCTGGCCGCCACGTCGGCACCCGTGAGCTGGGCCAGGCTTGCCACCAGTGACCGGCCGCTCGCCCCGTCACCCACATCGCAGCCATAGAGCAGCAGATCAGCTTCGTCGGTGAGGGCGTCACCCCAGGCGGCAATTTCCCCTGCCCGCTGGAAGATGGACTCGGCATCAAGGGTGCTGGCGCCCAACTGGGCGGTGCCGCTGGCGCCGTGGCCAAGCACATGGATCGCGGAAACCTCGTCGCGCCCCGAAAGAGCACTGCCAATCAGCCCAATACCGTCCTCATCGGCACCGACCACGATGACTTCGACCGGTCGCCCGGCTTGCTGCTGGGCCGCAAGATCGTCGATGATCTGTTGAACGTCCGGTGTCCGTGCATCGACGAACACGATTTCGATGCCTTGACCCTGCAGACCGATTGCGTCCTCACTTAGCTGTACTGGCGCAGCCAGCACTGCCGTGACAATCCCCGCCGGCCCGGGGTCGGCCGAGTAGAGGAGGCGCGACTCGAAAGTCTCGATCAGTGCCCGGTGATGGCGACGGCGTTTCATGGTGGGCTTCTAACGCCGGGGCTTTTCCTTGAACGATGCAAGACTGGAATCCATCCGCATCCCATCCACAAGACGTGTTCCGGCAGCGGTGAGCCTGGGCTGGGGCGAAGTCTCACCAAAGGTGATGCGGCAGCGCAGGCCTGCGGGAAGGGTGTTTCCGGGGTTGGGCAGGGTCAGGCGGACCCGAAACGTGTTGCTGGCGGCGTCCACCACCCGATCAACCAGGGCCACGGTGGCATCCAGTGCCGCGACATTGGGCAAATCCGGCTTGATGCTGGCCACCTCGCCTACCCGGATCGTACCGAAGCGGGCTGCGGGCACGATGACCTCGATGCGTAGCGGATCAATCCTGGCAACCTTGAAAATCGGCTTCTCTTCAACCCGCTCGCCCAAGGAAAGATAGCGTTCCACCACCACGCCATCGAACGGGCTGCGAATCGTCCGCAGGCCCACTTGGGCCTCTGCCACACCTACCTCGCGACTCCACACCCTGAGCTGTTCGCGGGTCTGCTGCACTTTCTGCTCCGCCATCTGGAAATCGGTCCGAGCTTGATCAAGAGCCTGCTGGGCGACGAAGTTTTTCGCCACCAGGTCTTCCGCCCTGCGCATCTTCTGGCGGGCGAGATCGCGACTGGCCTCGGCGCTACGCAAATCGGCCTCGGTGGTGGCACGGGTGCGTGCTACCTCGGCGGTGGCCCGTTCCACGTCGTTGCGCAGCACGGCCAGCACTTGGCCCTTGCGGACCATGTCGCCGCGCTCGGCGCGCAGGTTGTCCAGCACGCCAATGACGGCACTGCCCAGGTCGGCAACCTTGTCGGGCTCGATCAGGCAGCCGAGACTCGCGGGTGTTGCCGCGCTGACGGCGCTGCCTGCCGCCTGCGGACCTGCCGCCGCAGCCAGACCTGCCAGTCCAATTAGCGCGAAACCCAGTATCCAGTTATTCATTCTCGTCATTCCCCGGGGCCGCCAAAGGACAGCCCTCGCTCCCACTCCCGATCCGCCTGCAACAAGCCTCTGCGCATCCGTTGCGCCTGCCTTTCCTGGCGCCACTGGTACCAGCCAAGCAACAGGCGCAGCGACCGAGACCCCAGCCTGACCGCACCCTCGGGCAGGGTTCCATACCGATGCGCCAGCAGCGTCAGCAGCGGCACGTTCGCCACCCTGGGCAGATCCAGGCTGATCCAGGTTTCAACGCTGCCCGGATCCCCCTGGCGTGCACCCCGCCCTTCCAGTTGCCGATCGATCCGGCGCGCGGCATTGAACTGGCAACACATCACATGAAGCCCCCCCGCTGCCGCCACGCCCGCGCCAAGTGGAATATCGGTACCCCGCCCTGCCATGTTGGTCGCTACCGTCACTTGCCCCGGTTCACCGGCGCAGGCCACGATGGCCGCTTCGTCCGCATCGAAACGGGCGTTAAGAACCCGGTGGTCGATGCCGGCACTCACAAGCCGGGCTGAAAGCGACTCGGAATCGGCAACTGACGAAGTGGCAATCAGCACCGGACGCCCCGTCCGCCGGACATCTGCAACCCGGCGGGCAACGGCGTCCCACAAAGCGTGTCTTGCCCTGTATAAACGGCTCGGCAGCGATTTCCTTGAGGCCGGCAAGCGTGATGGAATGCACACGACATCCAGCCCATAGATCTCGCGCAACTCGCCCCTAGCCTCGCGCAGCGTGCCACTCATGCCACAGAGCCTGTGATAGCGTGGGAAGAACCGCTGGAAGGTGATCTGGGCAAGGGTCTCGGTGGCGGGGGACGGCCGGTAGCCTTCCTTCAGTTCCACCAGTCCGTGCAGCCCCCGGGACCACACCCGGCCCGGGGCAGCCCGGCCGGTGATCTCGTCAATGATTTCCACCTTCCCTTCCCGAACCAGGTAATGGACGTCCCGGTGATAGACGTGACGTGCAGCCAGCGCAAGGCCTACTACCTCCTCCCGCAGGCGGGTCGAGCGCCATCGCCCCCCAAGGGTTGCTGCGCGCCCGGCCAGTCGCTCCCGTCCACTGTCCGTCAGCGTCACCTGCTTCGCGGGCCCATCCAGCCTGAAATCGAGATCCGGCAACATCTCACCTGACAGGGACCATGCTTGCCACATGAAGGCGCGCACCCCGCTGTCGCCCACCTGACGGGATAGGATCAAGGGCATCATCGCCTCGTCGATCAGCAGGCTGTCGGCCTCATCCACCACGGCCATGCAGAGGCCACGCAGCAAGGGCTGCACGGTGTTGTTCTGATGAAACGCGGCAACCCGGCGCTGCAGATCCGAGCGCGCAAAGCCGCGCCGCTGCCCGTCGCGCAGATAGTCGAAAACCAGCTCTCGCGCGGTCACGTAACAGATCGGGGCCGCATAGGCCTCCCGCCGCTGGGCCTCGTCCATGGCGCCGGTGACATAGCCGGCATGAAGCCCCAGGCAGTGGTACAAGGGGGTCAGGCCCGTGGCGTCCCGTTCAACGAGATAATCGTTGGCGGTCAGCACATGCACCGGTGTCCCGGCGAGGGCGCCGACACTGGCTGCCAGGGCTGCGGCCAGGGTCTTCCCCTCCCCCGTTGCCATCTCGGCGAGGCGGTTGTCCAGCATGATCAGCGCCGCATGGATCTGGGTGTCGTAGGGTTCCAACCCAAGTCCGCGGCGAGCGGCTTCGGTGGCCGCCGCCAGGGCTTGCACGGTGTGCTGCTGGGTCAAACCGTCACGGCCGATGGCCGCGCGCAGGCTACGCAGACGGGTTTCGAACGCCGCGCCATCCAGCGTCCGCCACGTACCCCGCTCCCGCCCCACAGCCGCGATCTGACGCCGGTAGGGGGCGCGCGACCAAGGCCAGCGCGCCTGGGGTGCCTCACGGCGCTCGGGGTAGCTTCCCCATGCCGGCCCGGGCAGGGGCATGCGTGCATGCAGCGAGGGAGTCACGAGCCGGGATCGAACTGTCGCAGAAAGAGCTGCTTCAAATGGCGCCCCCACTGCATGCCCAGGGGCATCCAGCCGTGGTCGAAACGCACCCAGGCGCGGCCCCCGGCCCGTTCGAGAATGCTGTCGCTTACCCCGATGTCGAAGATGAACACCGGGGCCTGTGCCCGCTGATGATCCTTGTCGGCGGGATCAACAGCAATGTCGCCGCCCGCGTGCTCACCGAGGGCAACACTGGGGAGCTTCTCCGTGGCCGCCGGTACGGCACGCAGCAGTCGGCCGGGCAGCGACTCTCCCGGCATCTCCGCCAGACGCACCGAGACCGCCCGCGTCTCCCCGCGGACGAGGGCAGCGTCGCCCTGCTCCACCGCGATACGCACCACGGCCGCCTCGCCGGTGAGAATGTGCCCGAGCAGCGTTCCGCGGGGTACGAAAGCCCCGTCCATGTCGTCCTGCCTGGGCATCACCAAGCGCCCCGAAACGCCGGCCCGCAGCACCAGCATGCCCTGAAGTTCTCCTATCCGGCCCAGCTCGGAGCGGATACGCACCATCTCCTCCTCCACGTTGCGAGCCTTGACGGGGTCACGCAGCATGGCGTTGTAGAGGTCCACATCGAGGGCCTCCAGCTGGCTGCGCAGCTTGATGGCCTCGGCTTCGAGCCGGCTGTCGGACAGGTGCGCCACGACCTGCCCCGCCTCCACCTGCTCACCGTGGCGCGCATCCAGGTGTGCGATGAAGCCGTCGGTGCCCGTGCGAAGCTGGGCCTGTTCGGGTACCCAGACCACGCCACGTCCCACCGTGGCAAATGGAAGCGGTACGACCCAGAAGAGTGACAGCACGGCCAGACTCAGGGCCCCTGCGCCCCTGAGTGCCCGCCGCCGCATGGGCATGGACAGGGGCATGGACAGCAGACGGCGCCAGAACCTGAGCACGGGACGAAAGACCATTGCATAGGCCAGACCTGCACCCGCAAGCAGCCCCAGGGGCGTCGACCAGCTCCCGATCCAGGCCACGATGGCGATCGAAAGCACCAGTCGGTAAGCCATGGAGGCCGGCGCGTAGGTGTACAACCAGAAGCGTTCGCCACGACCCGGCTCGGGCGATGCGTGCTCGGTGAGACCCAGGCGACGATTGAGTATCACGTATCGCCACCAGGCGACGCTGCGAGACGCCAGATTGGGCAGATCCAGGGCATCGCACAGCACATGGTAGCCATCGAAGCGCAGCAATGGATTGCCGTTGAAGAAGATCGTGGAGACGCCGCAGACGAAGGCGACGACGAGGGCCGCATCGCGCACGATACCGGGCTCGACGAGTGCCCACAGGATGACCGCAAGGGCCGCGATCACCATTTCCACCATGATGCCTGCCCCGCTGACCACCAGGCGCTGGAAGGCATAGCGGAAAGCTGATGCGGCCGATGCGTCCACAAAGGGTGCCGGCATCAGTACCAGCAAGCTCACCCCCATTTGATGGACCTCACCACCAAACCGCCGGATGGCCAGGGCGTGCGCGAACTCGTGGATGGCCTTGATGAAGGGGTACAAGAGCCAGGCCATCAGGAGAAAGCGCGGTGTTCCCATCCGGGTTCGGACCTGCAGCGAGAGCTCCGGCAAATTCATCGCCGCAGTCAGGGCTCCCGTCAGGATGAGCACCACGCACAAGGCCAGGATGGGCCGCGCGAAGAGGGTGCGCAGCCAGGGATCGAAGCGCGCCAGAATGGCCGTGGGATCACCCAGCCGGACCCGGAAAGCCAGCGGGTTGATCGCCAGGCGCCGCTGCTGACGTTCAACCAGCGCTTCCCGATGGAAGATCGATTCCACGTCGGGGGTCAGCTCACACTGGATCAGGCCGTGCTGATTGAGCTGGACCAGAAGCCGCACGATTTCGTCCTGGGTCAGCGCCGAATCAGGATCGCCGGCCAGCAGCGCCTCGCTGATCTCATCGACCGAGTGCCGTCCGTCGCAACGTCCCACAAAGGCGTATGCCGTGGCGTTGATACGATGGAAATGCCCGCTGACCGGGTCGGCCAGCACGTGCCACACCTCGTTGCGGTAGATCTGTCGGGTCACGCGCACATGGGCGCGGAGCCGGGGATGAAGTCCGGCGACACGGTACCACTGGGCACTGAAGACGCTATTGACCACGCTAGCCGCCCCACAGGCCCCAGGCTTTGAGCCGCAACCACTCGCCGAGGCGATGGGTCCAGGCCCACAACATGGGCGCCTCGCCCACGGAAATCCGGGCCACCCCCTGCAAGCCCGGGCGAAGGGTGTCGGGCTGGCTTTCCAGGTTGGCCTCGACTTCAAACACGTTGCGCCCCTCCATCGGGCTGGCCATCGGTGTGATGCGGACGACCTTCAGGGGCAGCGTGTCCCAGGGCAGGGCCGACAGCGCCAGACTGCCCTGCTGCGCCACCTTGATCCAGGCAATGTCGCGCTCATCCACCTCGATGATGACCCGGAAGCGATCCCGCGGTGCAACCGTGAGAAGCACATCGCCCCGCTGCACCGGTGCCCCCAGGGACTGACTGAGATCACCCCGGATCACCACGCCATCGAAGGGCGCCTCGAGACGGATGCGCCCGAGCTGCTCGTCCACCAGAGCGAGCTGGGCCCTGGCCTCATCGGCGCGCGCCTGGCTGATGACGAGTTGCGTCCGGTCTGCCCGGGCCATGGCTGCTGCGTAGGCGTTCTCATGCTGGGCAAGCTCGCTGCTCCACTTGTTCCGTTCAAGCTGAAGATCCTGCCCGGCGAGTTCGGCCAGAACCTGCCCTGCCTTGACGCCATCACCCGGCCTGACGTGGCTCTGGCTGATGAATCCGTCGGCGGGCGCGACCAGGACGCGCTGAACGGCACCTTCAACCCGGGCCGTGCCTCCGACCTTGAAATCCATGGGGATAATCCCCAGAGCGACCACGCCCAGCAACGCGGCGCCCAGCCCGAGACGCAGGTGCCCACGCCCCGGGGCCTGAAAGTCGGTATAGAGGTGCCGCAGGCGATCCTTCAGACGCTTGCGCCAAGGGCGCTCACTACGACGCATGAGATGAAGCACGGGGCCCAGCAGGGCGAACGCATGTTCCCATTCGACAAGTTGTGCCGGGACAACCGGCCCCACATGACGGAACTGGCAGAGAACTGCGCCGACCAGTTGATGCGCAACCACCAGCGGAATCGTGATCGCCATTCCGCCGTCGTGGCGCAACAGCTCTTCATGAGCCAGAACAATCCGGGGTACGTGGTCTTCGGGTGCCGGCGCCACCACGGTGGCCGCCTGTTCGATGGACTCATCCATGGCAGCACCGATCACCCGCAGCATCTCGCTAGTGTTGGTGCTGATCGCCCCGTGGGAGATGGCCACCACCCGGGTAAAGCGATCCTCCACGAATCCAATGGAAACGCGCTCGCAACCGAGACGGTTGGCCAGCTCGGACGCAAGCGCAGTGGCCGACGCACCCAGGCTGTCATGGGACACCAGGGCGGCCAGCAAAGCGAGCACATCAAGTTTTACCGGCTCAACGGCAACAAGGAGAGGTGGCGCGTTCAGAGCGTGGATCCTGAAAGAATGTCGTCCTCGTATTGACGACGCATCTTCGAAAAACTTTATGCCTTCAGGACAGGGAGTGTGTCATGGGGCACGATCAGGGAACATGACCGAGGCGTGAACGCAAAAAAGGGAACCGCGTTTCCACAGTTCCCTTTCGGCTATTCTGGCGCGCCCGGCAGGATTCGAACCCACGACCCCTTGGTTCGTAGCCAAGTACTCTATCCAACTGAGCTACGGGCGCATCATTCCCAACTTTCAACGTCCGGCGAACCGGCAGAAAGAAGACTCTTTCTGGTTGAAAAGAGCGGCTGACAACCACTGAAAACCGCTCTTGCAAAACTGGCGCGCCCGGCAGGATTCGAACCCACGACCCCTTGGTTCGTAGCCAAGTACTCTATCCAACTGAGCTACGGGCGCGCTGAGAGACCGAGATTATACACACGCTCGAAGATATTGGAAGCCTTTCGTCGCAGATCCTTGAATTTGTCGTCCAAGCCGCCCTTTTCGCCGGGAACGGTCTGGCGCTGGCGCGACGAAACCCGGCGTTTGAACAATAATCGGACTGCCCCATCGGCAACGACACGACAGGCGGGCTCGAACCGCCGGATACACAACGGGAGACGCACATATCCATGAAGACCCATCTCGATCTCGGCGGCAGGGCCATCGAAGTCCAGCACCTTGCCTCGGCCCATCCGCACCCCGACGCCCCACCCCTTGTTTTCTTGCACGAGGGTCTCGGCTGCAAGGGACGTGGAACTGGTCAAGCTCGCCGACTGCCGCCACTCACCCCACAAGGACCAGCCGGAGGCCGTGATCGCTGCCGTGGCTGGCTTTGTGGCCGATCTGCTCGCACAGTAACTCCATCCACACGCTCCGAGTAACATCCATGCGCGCCTATCTATGCAAGGCCTTTGGCCCCATCGACACCCACGGCTGCTCTGAGCTGCCTGCCCCCCTTCCGGCCGACGATGAGGTCATCGTCGACGTGGCGGCGGCCGGGGTCAATTACTACGACACCCTGATCGTCCAGGGCCGGTATCAGATCCGCCCGACGTTTCCCTTCTCACCCGGTGGCGAGTTCGCCGGAACGGTTTCGTCCATCGGTGCGGCGGTGGACGGCTTTCATCCGGGGCAGCGGGTGCTCGCCTTCAATTCGTATGGCGGTTTTGCCGAGAGGGCTCGCGCCCGGGCAAGCCAGGTATTTCCCCTGCCCGATGCCGTCAGCTTCGATCAGGCCGCGGCGGCCCTTGTGGCCTACGCTACGGCCTGGTTTGCGCTCCATGACCGGGGGCGCCTGCAAGCCGGAGAAACCGTGCTGGTGCTGGGGGCGGCCGGCGGTGTCGGCCTCGCGGCAGTGCAGATCGCCCATGCGGCCGGCTGCACCGTGATCGCAGCGGCGAGCACGGCCGAGAAGCTGGAGGTGTGTCGTCAGTCAGGCGCCTCCATCGGTATCAACTACGGGGTTGAGGACCTCAAGGAAGCCGTCAAGTCAGCCACCGGCGGGCGCGGTGCCGACGTGGTGATCGATGTGGTCGGTGGCCCGTACACCGAGGCGGCCGTGCGGGCCACCGCCTGGCGTGGCCGGGTGCTGATCATCGGTTTTGCCGCTGGCGACATTCCGCGCGTCCCGGCCAACCTTCTCTTGCTTAAAGGATGCGAACTCTCCGGCGTCTTCTGGGATGAGTTCCTGCGCCGCGAACCGGACGCCTGCCGCGCTCAGGTTGGTGCCATTCTGGCCGGGATTGCCGACGGGCGCTTCAACCCTCCGATTCACGGCCGCTACGCCATCGAAGAGGCAGGGCTGGCCCTGAACGCCCTGGCGGAACGCCGGGCGACCGGCAAACTGCTGATATGTCCGCAAGGCTGATCGTTCGGGCTCCGCCCGGTCAATGGCTGGTAAGGTGTTCGCGACGCAGATCGGGGGGCCTGCAGCCCTCCATCAGCGGATAGAAGAAGCAGTAGCCGGCACGGCCGGCGCGCTTGGCCTGGTACATCGCCTTGTCGGCGTGCCGAAGGAGGGTGTCGGGGCTGCCGTCGTCCATGGGAAAGAGGGTGACGCCGACGCTCGCCGATATTCCCTTGCGCCCGCCCGCCAAGGGCACCTGGGAGAGGCTCAGGAGAATGCGATCAAGCACCGCCTGGATGTCGGCCACCGCACCGGGCTCCGCGAAGAGCATCACAAATTCGTCTCCGCCAAGGCGCGCCACCGTGTCGCCGCTGCGTACTTCAAGGCTCAGGCGCGAGGCCACTTCAACCAGCGCGCTGTCGCCCGCATGATGACCCAGGCGTCATTGATGGCCTTGAAGCCGTCGATGTCCAGGTAACAGACGGCTACCTGCCGCCCATGCCGGCGGGCGGCTGCACACATCTGGCGGAGGCGATCCATCAGCAGCATGCGATTGGGCAGGCCGGTGAGCGAGTCGAAGTAGGCGAGCTGCTCAAGGCGACGCTGGCGCGCCTTCAGGGGTTCAATGTCGGAGAACACACACAGGTAATGGGATATCTGCCCGATGCGGTTCCGGACGGTGCCGACGGTCAGGAAGGCGGTGACCAGCGTGCCATCCTTGCAGCGCTTCACGAGTTCGCCCTGCCACACCCCGCTCTTTCGCAGTGAATGCCGGAGGTGGGCGAAGAACTGGGGACCATGGGCGGTCAGTTTCAGGCAGGCGGGCGTCCTGCCCCGCACTTCGGCGGGGTGGTAGCCCGTAGCCCTGCAGAAGGCGCCATTGGCTTCCAGGATCACGCCGCGGGGGCTGACGATGAGCATGCCATTGTGGGCGTCGGAGAACACGCGCCCGGCGCGTGGGGTGGTATCTGCCCGGGATCGCACTGCCGGCAGGGACGCGCGGCGGCGCATTCAGGCGCGGCCCTCGTGGCTCGGGAAGCGTTCGGGATAGAGGATCTCGGCCTCGCTGATCAAGCCTGGCCCAATCACCCGCACAAGCCTCTCGGCCAGTTCGGCCGATGCGCGGCACAGACCGGCTTCCACCGCGGAGATGTGGGCCTGGCTCACGCCGCTCTGCCGGGCGAGTGCCGACTGGGTCATTCCTCTCCTTTTTCGGGCACTGCGCAGCGGCGTCATTGGCGATCGATTGCTATTCATTATGCGTATGCAAATATAGGCATGGGCAATGGGTGTGTCAATAGGCTAAACTTATTTCCGATTTATAGGTTTTACCTATATTTTTCAACCATGAAGATCGGAAACCGAATCAGGGAGTCCAGGGAACAGAAGGCCCTCAGCCAGAGCGAGCTGGCGCGCCGGCTGGGAGTGTCGCAACCCACTGTCTCCGATTGGGAGAACGGCAAGACGGAGCCCTCGGTGGACAATCTCCGTACCCTCGCCGTCGAACTGGACGTATGGTTCGAATGGATCGTCACCGGACGTGGCCCCCGCGACTTCAGGCCGGAAGTCCAGGAGGCGCAGCGCGAATACCGTGTCGAACGTGAATTGCCTGCGGACGAGCGCCATCTGCAGGCCGTGTACCGCCGGCTGCCGCCAGCCCGCCGCGAGGCCCTCCTTGAGTTTCTGAAGCACTGGTCATGAGGCGGTGTATAACGGAGCTCATGCAGCACTCAGACCCCTGCTCCCTGCCGGCCCGATGATCGCGCGGAAGTTTCTCTACCTGATCGCCCTCGCCCGGGAAAAGCACTTCGGCCGCGCAGCGGAAGCCTGCCACGTGTCGGCGTCCACCCTGTCCGCAGCGATTCGCGACATCGAATCCGAACTGGGCGTGACCGTCGTGGAGCGCGGCCAGCAGTTTTCCGGTCTGACCCGGGAGGGCGAACGGGTGCTTGAATGCGTCCGTCAGATGGCGGCCCGGGCCGAAGGGCTGCGCCAGGAGCTGTCCCAGATGCAGGACGGGCTGGCTGGGCGCCTGCGCCTCGGCGTCATCCCCACCGGTCTCACCGCGGTGGCAACGCTGACCGCGGCCTTTGCCCGCCGTCATCCGCTGGTGGACGTGGAAGTATTGTCCATGAGCACCCAGCAGATCCTTGCGGGCCTGCGCAGCTTCGAGCTTGACGGCGGCATCGCCTATCAGGAATCCACCGCTGCAGACCTGGATGCCCTCCCCCTCTGGCGTGAAAACCATGTTCTGCTCACGCCCGCGAGCAGCCCCTTTGAAGGCCGCGATTGCGTCACCTGGCAGGAGGCTGCCCAGATCCCGCTGGGTCTGCTGACGCCTAACATGCACAACCGTCAGACCATTGATGCCGTCTTTGCCAGCCTGGGCCAGAAACCCCATCCCACCTTCGAGACCGACTCCATCATCAGCATCCTCGCCCATGTCAGCGCCGGCCACTGGTCGAGTATCGTCCCGCGAGCCGTACTCGACCTCATCGGTGTCCCCGCGGGCACACGGGTATTCGATCTGCGCGAACCGGTTGTCGAATGGGCAACCGGCCTGCTGGTGCTCAACCGGCAGCCCCGCACGCCCATGGTTGAAGCCCTGTTGAACGAAGCCCGGGCGCTCGCCCATGGCATGCAGGACAGCACCCGCATCGGCTGAGAGCCTTGTGAACAAATCGGTCGCGGACCGATTTCGCCCCTGCGATGCGTAGCTTGTCCCTTGTGCGCTTGCGCTTCCTGGTGCGAACTCTAAGCGTTCGCCATGATGCCCGTATCCGCGCCGCGCCCTGATTTAGTGCTCACAGCAGCAAAAAAGGGCAAAGATGCGTCAGACGCATGGACTGGCGCACCGCGCTGGTGCAAAATTGTGTCTTTGGCCCATACCTCCTTATGGGTAGAGGTGGCGCGGCGCACTCCACGAGGGGCCCGTTGCCCAAAATGGAACTCGGCAGCCCTTTGCATTCAGTGAACAACCTCCCGTGGTAAAGGAAGCCCGTCTCCCCACAACCCGGGTTCCCGCGAAACGATCGAAGGGTGAGCGGCCCGAGTGGTTGCGCTTCGCACTGCCCCTGCTGGCACTGTCCCTGGTGATCAGCATCATCGGGAGCGTCGTATATGGCTATCTCAGCAGCGAGATCCGCCGCGAAACCCAGCGCACCCTGGCCGTCATCGCCGAACAGAAGCGGCAGCAGATCGAGGGCGCCCTCCACACCACACGCGTCGATGCCAGCCTGTACTTTTCGAGGCATTCCCAGCTCGAGATGCTCTTTGCCCAATGGCTGGACGGCAAACGCACCGACGGAGCGATCCGGGCGCGCTTGCAGGACCTCATGGCGGACCTGGTCAGGATACGGGGCTGGAACGGCATTGCCCTGCTCGATGGCGAAGGCCGGGCGGCCCTTGCGGTCGGAGAAGCGGACCTCCTGACCCAGCGGGAACGGGCCAAGGACATCCTGCGCGATCCCCGCATCGAACTCGTGGACCTGCACCGGGATGCCCGTGGGCAGGTGATCTACGGCCTTTTGGCCCCCATCGGGGGCGCCGGAGGCGCGCCGCGGGGCGTCGCCTACCTCACCTGGCGGGCAAGCCAAACGCTCTTTCCCCTTGTCGAGTCCTGGCCGGTTCCCACCCGCACCGCCGAGACCTATCTCGTCCAGCGTGACGGCGATGGTGTTCGCTTTCTCACCCCCTTGCGCCACCGGCACGATACCGCCCTCACGCTGACACGGCCGCTCGCTACCCCGGGGCTGCCGGCGGCCCGGGCCGTGTTGGGGGAACAGGGCATCCTCGAGGGGGGCTTGGATTATCGCAACGTGCCCGTGCTTGCCTATGCCGCCGCCGTGGGGGGCACGCCCTGGTTCATGATCGCCGAGATCGACGAGATGGAAGCCTATGCGGGCATCCGCACCATGGCCTGGGGCACGGGGCTGGTGATCGGCTTCGGTCTGCTGCTGGCCTACTCGGCCACCTATTTGCTGTGGCGGCGCAATCAGGAACGCCAGGAGCTTGCCGCACTACAGACCCAGCGTGCAGCGGAAGCCCGTTTTCGCGTCATCTTCGAACAAGCGCCCCTTGGGGTCGCGCTGCTTGACTCCGGCAGTGGCCGGATCACCGAAACCAATTCGCGCTATGCCGAGATCGTCGGCCGCCGGCCGGACGAGCTGATCGATCTGGATCCGGTACATCTGACCCATCCGGATGACGTCTCCGAAAGCCAGGCACAACTCGGGCGACTGGGTCTGGGCGAGATCAGTGGCTATCGCCTCAACAAGCGCTACCTGCGCCCCGACGGCTCGGTGGTGTGGGCCAGCGTTACCTGTGCCCCTGTCCGGGTGGACACCGAACAGGCCCCGCGCTACCTGGCCATCGTCGAGGACATCACCGCCCGTCGTCTGATGGAGGAGCGCCTGCGCATCAGCGAAGAGCGTCATCGGCTGCTGGCCGACAACGCCATCGACGTGATCCTGACCATGGACCTGGAGGGGCGCTACGCCTATGTCAGTCCCTCCGTCGAGAAGCTGCGCGGCTACACCACCGACGAAGTCATGAAGCAGTCCTTGGAAGACACCCTTACCCGGGAATCCTTCGAGGTGGCGCGAGACTACCTCGCCCGGCTGCACGCCAAACTGGCCGCCGGCCTGCCCCCGGAGCCCTTCCGCGGCGAGCTTGAGCACCGTTGCAAGGACGGCTCCACGGTATGGACCGACGTCACCGCCAGCCCGCTGATGAGCGCCGACGGGCACTTCGTGGAGATCCTGGGGGTGATCCGTGACATCAGCGAACGCAAGCGCTACGAGCACGAACTGCGGCAGGTCTATGACGCCGCCGAGGCGGCCAACTCGGCCAAGAGCGAGTTCCTGGCCCACATGAGCCATGAGATCCGCACGCCCATGAACGCCGTGCTGGGCCTGGCCCAGGTGCTCGAACGCGAGCCCCTCGCCGACAACCAGCGCGACATGGTCGAGCGCATCCGCAGCGCGGGCCAGTCTCTGCTCACCATCCTCAACGACATCCTCGACCTGTCCAAAATCGAGGCCGGCCAGCTACGCATCGAATCACGCCCCTTCGATCTGGCGGCCCTGCTCGCCAACCTCGACAGCCTGATGGGCCAGGTGGCCCGGAGCAAGGGCCTGTCCCTGCGTCTCGAAGCCCCCTCCAACCGCCTGGGCCCGCTGCTCGGCGACGGGCTGCGCCTGGAGCAGGTGCTGTTCAACCTCACCGGCAATGCCATCAAGTTCACCGAGCAGGGTGAGGTGGCCGTCCATGTAAACACCCTGGAAAGCAGCGCCAGCGAACTGCGACTGCGCTTCGAAGTGCGTGACACCGGCATCGGCATCGCCCCCGATGCCCTGACCCGATTGTTTGCCCCCTTTGCCCAGGCCGATGCGGGCATCAGCCGTCGCTTTGGTGGCACCGGGCTGGGACTGTCCATCTGCAAACGCCTGGTGGAACTCATGGGGGGCGTGATCGGCGCCGAAAGCCAGCTTGGCCAGGGCAGCAGCTTCTGGTTCGAGCTTCCGTTCGTGCGGGGGAGCGAAAGTGAAGCCGCCGCGCTGGCGGTCTTGTCACCTCCGATTCCGTCCGGTCCGCGCCTGATCGGAGCCCACCTGCTGGTGGTGGACGACAGCGCCATGAACCGGGATCTGGTGGAGCGCGCCCTGCACCTGGAAGGCGCCACCGCAACCCTTGCCGCCGACGGCCTCCAGGCTGTTCAACTGCTCCAGACTCGCCCCGAGCGCTTCGACGCCGTGCTGATGGACGTGCAGATGCCGGTGATGGACGGCCTGGCCGCCACCCGCATGATCCGTGGCCAGCTCGGCATGCTCGATCTGCCCATCATCGCCTTCACCGCCGGTGTGCGTGACGACCAGCAAGCGGCTGCCCGGGCGGCTGGTGCCGACGACGTGCTGGCCAAGCCCATGGACCTGGAGCAGATGGCGGTACTGCTGACGAGGTGGATTCAGCCTCGTCCGGCTAGCTTTCAGCCCCCGGTCGCGGCCGAGCCCGAAGTCGTGGAAGCCTTTCCGGAAATCGCGGGCATCGACAGCGCGCGGGCCAGCCAGCGCCTCAGTCGTGACCGGGACATGTTCATTGGCCTCCTCGAACTGTTTGTCCATGACAATACCGACGCCGTTTCCCAGACCCGGGAGGCACTGGCTGCGGGGGATCGGGAGGCCGCCTCCCGGCGCATGCACACCCTGGCCAGCAATGCCGGCTTCCTGTGCGCCCTCGACCTGATGGCATCCGCCCGGGGGCTCGAACAGGCCATCGACCAGGGCGAGACCGACCTGGACAAGGGCCTTGATGCCCTCGAAAAGGGCATTGCCGACCTGGTGGCCGCCAGCGCGCCCTGGCGCTGAAAAGCCCGCGCCCGGGCGAGCGCCTTCGCCCCAGCCGAATACCTCTTCGATATTTCCCGATTCCCCCACGGTCCGTGCGGGCATACCATCCTCGAGGAATCCATTGCACGCACTTGTTGCGGCCGAAATCGAGGAAGGTCATGCCCCAACTCCCCGCCACGCCTCCGCCCCTGAGCGACGTCGCACGCGAAGCAGTACAACACGCCCTGGTCACCCACGCATCGCGCCCTGGCGCGCTGCTGCCCATCCTCCACGCCATCCAGGACGCCATCGGGTGGGTGCCGCCACAGGCCGTTCCCCTCATCGCCACGGCCCTCAACCAGAGTCGGGCCGAGATCCACGGGGTCATCAGCTTCTATCATCACTTTCGCAGCACCCCTCCCGGGCAGACCGTGGTGCAGGTGTGCCGTGCCGAATCCTGTCAGGCCCGGGGCGGCAAGGCCCTCGAGGAACACGCTAAGCGCAGCTTGGGTATCGACTGGCATGGGACCACCGCCGATGGCGCGATCAGCCTGGAGCCGGTGTATTGCCTGGGCAACTGCGCCTGCTCGCCCTCCATCCGGGTTGGGGACGAGATCCACGGCCGGGTCAGTTGCGAGGGCTTCGATGCGCTGCTTGGTGGCTTGAGGGGCGCTGAAATCCGACCGGAGCCGACACTGGCGGATGGGCCTGCGGGGGGTGTCAGCATCCCCGGCGGCATCCGTATATACGTCCCGATGGATTCCGGCGCCCTGGCGGTCGGGGCTGAAGAGGTCGCGTCGGCCATTGCCGACGAAGCCGCCGCCAGAGGCGTCCATATCGAGCTGATCCGCAACGGCTCCCGCGGACTGTACTGGCTGGAGCCGCTGGTGGAGGTGGAAACCCCCGCCGGCCGTCTGGCCTACGGGCCGGTGACGCCGGGCGACGTGGCGGCCCTGTTCGACGCCGGATTTCACACCGGCGGCATGCATCGCCTGGGGCACGGGCTGACCGAGCACATTCCCTTCCTGGCCGGTCAGGAACGCCTGACCTTCCGCCGTGTGGGCATCACCCGCCCGCTGTCCCTGGAGGATTACGAGGCCCACGGTGGCTTCGAGGGCCTTAAGAAGGCTGTAACCCTGGATGGCACCACCATCGTCAAGGAGGTCACCGACTCCGGCCTGCGCGGCCGTGGCGGGGCGGCCTTCCCCACCGGCATCAAGTGGAACACCGTGCTCCATGCCGCCGGCCCCGAGAAGTACGTGGTGTGCAACGCCGACGAGGGCGACTCCGGCACCTTCTCCGACCGCATGCTGATGGAAGGCGACCCCTTCTGCCTGATCGAGGGCATGGCCATTGCCGGCCTGGCGGTGGGTGCGACCCAGGGCTACATCTACCTGCGCTCCGAATACCCCCACGCCTTCCACACGCTGCAGAAGGCCATCGACCTGGCCCGGGCTGCGGGCTGGCTGGGCGCTGACGTGGCCAGTTCCGGCCGGGCCTTCGAGCTGGAAGTGCGCCTCGGTGCCGGCGCCTATGTGTGCGGTGAAGAGACCGCCATGCTCGAAAGCCTGGAGGGCAAGCGCGGCGTCGTGCGTTTCAAGCCGCCCTTGCCGGCCATCCAGGGCCTGTTCGGCAAGCCCACGGTGATCAACAACGTGATGAGCCTGGCGGCCGTACCACTGATCCTGGCCCGGGGCGCGGCCTACTACCGGGACTACGGCATGGGCCGCTCCCACGGCACCCTGCCCTTCCAGCTGGCCGGCAACCTGCGCCACCCGGGGCTCGTGGAGAAGGCCTTCGGCATCACCCTGCGCGAGCTGTTGCTGGATTACGGCGGCGGCTCGGCCAGCGGGCGGCCGATCCGCGCCGTGCAGGTGGGCGGCCCCCTGGGCGCTTTCGTGCCGGAATCCCGGTTCGACGTGCCACTGGACTACGAAACCTACGCCGCCATGGGCGCCATGATTGGCCACGGCGGCCTGGTGGCCTTTGACGATAGCGCCGACATGGCCCAGCTAGCCCGTTACGCCATGGAATTCTGCGCCACCGAGTCCTGCGGCAAGTGCACGCCCTGCCGCATCGGCTCCACCCGCGGTGTCGAGGTCATCGACCGCATCATCGCCGGCGACAACCGGGACGCCAACCTCGACCTGCTCGATAGCCTCTGCGACACCATGCTCCACGGTTCCCTGTGCGCCCTGGGCGGCATGGCCCCGTATCCGGTGAAGTCCGCCCTGACCCATTTCCCGCAGGATTTCGGCATCACGCCGGTCACTGCCGAGTAAGGAAGCCCCATGTCCCTGCCCCGCGAACCCGACTACGGCACCCCGGCCTGCGATTCCGCGCAGTCCGTCAGCCTGCTCATCGATGGCCAGCCCGTCTGCGTGCCCGCCGGCACCAGCGTGATGCGCGCCGCCGGCCAGAGCGGCTGCGCCATCCCGAAGCTGTGCGCCACCGACAGCCTGGAACCCTTTGGCTCCTGTCGCCTGTGCCTGGTGGAGATCGACGGCCGCAAGGGCTACCCGGCCTCGTGCACCACGCCGGTGGAGCCCGGCATGGTGGTTCGCACCCAGACGCCAAAGCTGGCCGAGCTGCGCCGCAATGTGATGGAGCTGTACATCTCCGACCACCCGCTGGACTGCCTCACCTGCCCCACCAACGGCAACTGCGAGCTGCAGGACATGGCCGGCGTCGTGGGCCTGCGTGAGGTGCGCTATGGCTTCAAGGGCGAGAACCACTTCGAATGCAGCCAGAAGGACGAATCCAATCCCTACTTCAGCTACGACCCGGCCAAGTGCATCGTCTGCAACCGCTGCGTGCGGGCCTGTGAGGAGACCCAGGGCACCTTCGCCCTGACCCTCTCCGGCCGGGGCTTCGATTCCCGCGTGTCGCCGGGGCAGAGTGAATCCTTCATGGATTCGGAATGCGTGTCCTGCGGCGCCTGCGTCAATGCCTGTCCCACGGCCACCCTCACCGAAAAATCGGTGATCCAGCTCGGCCAGGCCGAGCGCAGCGTCACCACCACCTGCGCCTACTGCGGCGTGGGCTGCTCCTTCAAGGCCGAGGTCAAAGGCAACCAAGTGGTGCGCATGGTGCCGGCCAAAGATGGCGGCGCCAACGCCGGCCACGCCTGCGTGAAGGGCCGCTTCGCCTGGGGCTACGCTACCCACCCCGACCGCATCACCAACCCGATGATCCGCCCGAGTGTGGATGCACCCTGGCAGAAGGTGAGCTGGGACGAGGCCCTGGCCTACGCGGCGGGCGAGTTCAAGCGCATCCAGGCCAAGTACGGGCGCAGTGCGGTGGGCGGCATCACCTCCAGCCGCTGCACCAATGAAGAGACCTACCTGGTGCAGAAGCTGGTGCGTGCCGCCTTTGGCAACAACAACGTGGACACCTGCGCCCGGGTCTGCCACTCCCCCACCGGCTATGGGCTCAAGCAGACCTTGGGGGAATCCGCCGGCACACAGGACTTTGCCTCGGTGCTCCAGGCCGACGTGGTTGTGGTGATGGGGGCCAACCCCACCGACGGCCACCCGGTGTTCGGCTCCCTCCTCAAAAAGCGCATCCGCCAGGGGGCGAAGCTGATCGTCATCGACCCCCGCGCCATCGATCTGGTGCGCTCGCCCCACGTGGCGGCCGCCCATCACCTCAAACTGCTGCCCGGCACCAATGTGGCCATGGTCAACGCCCTGGCCCACACCATCGTCACCGAAGGCCTGGTGGCCGAGGCCTACGTGGCCGAACGCTGTGAAGGCCCGGCCTTCGCCGCCTGGCGCGAGTTCGTGTCCCGCCCGGAGAACTCACCCGAGGCCGCCGAAGCCATCACCGGCGTGCCGGCCGCGGAGATCCGCGCCGCCGCCCGCCTCTACGCCAGCGCCGGCAACGGCGCCATCTACTACGGCCTGGGCGTCACCGAGCACAGCCAGGGCTCCACCACCGTGATGGGCATCGCCAACCTGGCCATGGTCACCGGCAACGTGGGCCGGCCGGGCGTGGGGGTGAATCCCCTGCGCGGCCAGAACAACGTACAGGGTAGCTGCGACATGGGCTCCTTCCCCCACGAGCTGCCCGGCTACCGCCATGTGTCCGACGCCACCACCCGGGCGCTCTTCGAGTCGGCCTGGAACGTGAGCATTGACCCGGAGCCGGGCCTGCGTATCCCCAACATGTTCGAGGCGGCGCTGGATGGCAGCTTCAAGGGCATCTACATCCAGGGCGAGGACATCGTCCAGTCCGACCCCAACACCCAGCACGTGGAAGCCGCCATGGCGCAGATGGAGTGCGTGGTGGTGCAGGACCTCTTCCTCAACGAAACCGCCAAGTGGGCCCACGTGTTTTTGCCGGGCTCCAGTTTCCTGGAGAAGGACGGCACCTTCACCAACGCCGAGCGCCGCATCTCCCGGGTGCGCAAGGTGATGCCGCCCCTGGCCGGCAAGGCCGACTGGGAGGCCACCCTGGCCCTGGCCGACGCCCTCGGCTACCCGATGCACTACAGCCACCCGTCCGAGATCATGGACGAGATCGCCCGCCTCACGCCGAGCTTCCACGGGGTGAACTACGACCTGCTCGAAAAGAAGGGCAGCATCCAGTGGCCCTGCAACGAGGCCGCACCCGAAGGCACACCCACCATGCACGTGGGCGGCTTCATCCGCGGCAAAGGGCGTTTCATGCTCACGCCCTATGTGCCGACCACCGAAAAGGTCACCCGCCGCTTCCCGCTGATTCTCACCACCGGGCGCATCCTCAGCCAGTACAACGTGGGTGCCCAGACACGGCGCACCGCCAACGTGGCCTGGCATGACGAGGACCGGCTGGAGATCCATCCGGTGGACGCGGAAGACCGGGGCATCAAGGAGGGTGACTGGGTCGGCATCGCCAGCCGCGCCGGTGAGACGGTGCTGCGCGCCACGGTGACGGAGCGGGTCCAGCCGGGCGTGGTGTACACCACCTTCCATTTCCCCGAGTCCGGCGCCAACGTGATCACCACCGACAACTCCGACTGGGCCACCAACTGCCCCGAGTACAAGGTGACGGCGGTACAGGTCACCCTGTGTGCCCAACCCTCGGAGTGGCAGCAGCGCTTTGCCCGGCGCCGGGAGCAGCAGCACGGCTTGTTGAAACCGGCCACCACCGACGCAGGCTGACTTCGCCATGAATAACGACTACGTCATCCGCATGGCCAACCATATCGCCGACGCCCTGGGCATCAATCCGGACCGGGACCAGGCTATCCATGATCTGGCCGATCATCTCAACCGCTTCTGGGAACCACGCATGCGCGCAAGCCTGCTGGCCGTGGCCGGCAGCGTCGACGCTGCGGCCCGGCTGTCACCCCTTGTCCGGGAAGCCATCGCCCGCTTGCGTCCTCCGCCCTGAGAACGGCAATAGGGATGGGGTGGGCGTGGTCTGAACATCTGCGGGCTATACTTGCGGCCGCCCATCCCGGTGCGCCCTGCTAACTGCGTGCTTCCCCCACTGATGCCTTTGCCGGACGACTCCCCCAACCTCGCCAACACGGCGCCGAACACGGGTTTGTCGCCCGTGCAGCGCATCCTGCTGACCGGGGCAGGTGTGCTTGCACTGCTCCTTGGCCTTCTCGGCATCGTACTGCCCGGGCTTCCCACGACGCCCTTCGTGCTCCTGTCGGCGGCCTGCCTCGCCCGATCCTCCCCCCGCTTGCACCAAAAGCTCATCAGTCACCGCCACCTTGGTCCACTGGTACGTGACTGGGAGGAAAATCGCTCCCTCACCCGGCGGACAAAATGGCTATCCACCACGATCATGAGCACGATGGTCGTCCTGTCGGCGTGGCAGTTCTCCGGGCGCCCCTTGCTCCAAGTGCTGGTGCTGACACTCGGAGTGGTGGGCTGCATCGTGGTGTGGCGGATACCCACCCGCCGCTGATCAGGGGCGGGACGCTCGCGGGATCTCGAAGAACTCGGACAGGTGACAGAAGTCCAGCGCCTCGTGCACGCATGTGCTGGGTGCCAGGAGGCGCAAGCGACGAGCCGAATCCCTGGCCCGCTGACGCAGGCATACGAGCGACTGAATGGCAGAGGCGTCGATAGCGCTGACGCCGGACAGGTCCACTTCCATGTCCTCGGCGGCATCCGTCGCGGCCTGAAGGCGTTGTCGCCAGTCAGGCGCGGTCGAGAGGGTCATCGGGCCGGCAATCAGCAGACGGCGACGGCCCTCAAGGCGCACTTCGAATTCATTCACTCCTACTCTCCTTTGGGGGCAACAATCAGGCGGTGGACGTTCTCTGGCGGAACACCTCAATGCCCGGGCAAGGCTTCGTCGGACTCCCTTCATCCCGCCGTCGGAACAGACTCCCCGGGGGATACCACCTTTCAACCGCACCCTCCCCCACGACTGACGCCTGCCCATCGGGGCCGGTGAAGGCTGAAGAAGGTCCATTGGTATAAGGGCATCGCCGATCAAATGCCTGCGATGTTTTTGGTGTTTTTATTGTTAATCAATGGCGCGCCCGGGGCTGAGGATTCCTTCACGACCCCATTCCGGATCTCGTCAGCAAAGCTGAACAAATGCACGAGGAAGCCAATTATCCTAATTTCCTCCGTTATCCCGTCAGTCCGAGGCGCCCCTCCTGGGGTTGGGCGCCTGTCCATGGGGTTGGAGGGGGTTTGGCGTCGAAGAGGCGGGCGAGGATGTAGCGCACGAGGGCAGGCCATCGGTCTGTGTTCCTCAACTGAGGCGCAGTTGCCAGAATGCTGTCTAAACCCTTGCGGACATTGGCGGTCATGGCCTTGATGAGATCGCCTGAGGCATGGGTCAGGGTGACCAGCAGGCGCGCCTGCCCCGCATGGTGGGTCAGGCGTGCGATACCAGCGAGCAGCAGAGGGCGACTGGTGATGGCCTCCCGGCGGGACTTCGGATGGGCAAGCCGGACGTACCAGCTCCACCAGTTGTAGATCAGGGCCACGGCCCGGGCCGAGAGGTTGCAGCGCTCCAGATCCTGCGTGGTGTAGCCTCCCCAGCCCCACTGGTTCTTGAGTTCATCGAAGCCGTTCTCGCAATCGGCCCGGTCCCGGTATAGCTGCCCCATGGCCTCCAGATCGTAGTCGGTGTTGGTCACGAGGACGGCGTACTCCCACAGCTTGACCGGCATCATGGGCTCGGCGAAGTGCAGGCCCTGCTGGCGTGGGCTCCGCTTGTTCTTGGCCTTGCCCTCGTCGATCAGACAGTCCCGCACCGCCCGGCGCAGCACGACGACGCGCCGGGCCTGACGCCAGCCGGCGAGTTTGAGCGAGGCCTCGACCGCATCAAAGCCCTGGCCGACGCTCTGCCAGTCCTGCCGTGACCACTGGCGTTCGATCAGACTCTTGACCCCGACGCTCTGGCGCAGCTTGAAGAGGTAGGCCTGGGCCTGGGATTCCAGATCGGTCATCACCACGTCGTTGCCAAAGGCCAGGTCGCCCCGGACCAGGCGTGGTCGTTTCTCCGGGGGCAGCGCGTCGAGCAGCCTGCGCAGGTGCGGCAGGCTGTGCCGGGCGGCATGCTCCTTGCCGCTTTGTACCTGGGCATCGAGCACCAGGCGCAGGTTGGCGATCCAGTAGGTGTGGATGGCATGGCTCGGCCGCCCCGGCTTGGTGGGGTTGTAGCTGATCTCAGCTCCGTCCTGATGGCCGTACAGCGGCTTCACGGTCACATCGCAATCGAGGATCCAGTCGGTACTGAGCGCCTCCCGGGTGCTCTCGGCCAGCGCCTGGTCCATCCACTTCGCGCTTCGGGCCAGCTGGGCTTCACGGCGCAGACGCTCCGCCTCCGGATAGCGCGGGCTCGGTGTGGGCGCCAGATGCGCCAGGGCCCGGCGCAGGCTCTCGTCGCTGACGATCTTCTTCATGCCCAGGATCTGCGGTGCCACCGCGTCACCGCGCAAGCCCGCCACATGAGCGTAACGCCGCTGACCGTCCAGGATGGAGAGCAGCCAGGTGCCCAGCACATCCCGGGTCGCAGGGGCATTCGGGCTGGTGTAAGCCATCGGGCAGCACGCCACCCAGCGCTCGAACAGCCCCGAGACCTCCAGAAACTCGGCAAAGAAGGCCAGCTGACCCAGCGCCGTCGCACTCCCGCCCTCGTCCCAGCGCACCTGAAAGCGCCCACCGGGGGTGCCGATGCTCACCTCCGCCGCTACCGTGGCGAGCTCTGCCAACGCTCCATGGACCGCTTCGACCAGTGCCTTCGACTCAAATTCCGCTTCACCCATTGGGTGATCCTCCTCAGCTCAGTCAAACCCACACCAGCACTGAGTTTGACGCAGTTTCGGACGGCCCAACTAAGGAAAATAGGTTCATTCGACCTCGGCACGTTGCTCATCAGCATGCCGCTCAGCACCGTCCGCGGTCGAATGAATTCGACCCCACGGGAAAGGCGATGGCGGCCTGGGTGGCAGACTCCTTCAAACTGAGGAAAGTAGGACTATCCGAAATGATCTCCAGAACGATAATTTATCGAGATTGCGACAAAAGCCAATAAACAAGGCTCACCCCCCGCGCAGGCCCCCGGGCGTCACGCCAAACAGCCCCCGAAACGCGGCGATGAAGGCCGATGGCGATTCATAGCCATGGGCCATGGCGACCTCGGTGACGCCCACGCCGGCCTGCAGGGCATCGAGGGACAGCACCAGGCGCAGGCGCTGGCGCCACAGGCCAAAGCCGAGCCCGGTCTCCTTGACGAAGAGGCGGGCCAGGGTGCGTTCGGATGCGCCGACGTGCCGGGCCCAGTCGTTCAGGCTGCGGGGGTCGGCGGGGCTTTCCTGGAGGGCGTTGCAGATGGCCACGAGGCGGCGGTCCTTGGGCAGGGGCAGGCGGAAGCCGCCCCGGCGCAGCACGGCCAGCTCGTCCAGCAGCACGGCCACAAGGCGGCCGGCGGGCCCCTGGGGGTCGTATTCCACGGGCAGCTCGCCGATGCGCTGGACCAGCTCGCCGGCCAGGGGGCTCATCTCCATCACGCAGCATTCGGTCGGCAGGGCGGTGGCCACCTCGGGGGCCACATACAGGCTGCGCATCTCGGCGCGGCCGCGGTTGAGCACCTGGTGGGGTACTCCGGGGGGGATCCACACCGCAAAGTGTGGCGGGGCCACGTAGTCGCCCATGGCTGTGCGCACCCCCAGCACGCCGCTACTGGCGTAGGAAAACTGGCACCAGGGGTGGGTGTGCTCTTCGGTCCATGATCCGGGCGCGAGGGCTTCGTGCCGGCTGAAGAGGGGGCGCGGCAGGCTTGTCATGGCCGGCACGGGGCGTTGATTGGGCTGCATCATGGGTCGATTTGTCTGTCTGGCGGCATCACGTGGCGATCTGTCGATAGATGGACAGGGCAACTGCCCCTAAAGTTGCTGGCATCGATCACAGCCTTCTCGTCATCATGGCCCACACATCGCCCTCCCCTTCGGTCTTTCGGCGCGGCCTCAACTGGCTGCACAAGGAATGGTTTCTGGTGGGCATGCTGGCGGCGGTGGCCCTGGCCACCCTGCAGCCCGACCTGGGGCGCAGCGGCGGCCTGCTGCATGCCGAGCTTGTCACCAAGCTGGGCATCGCCATCGTGTTCTTTCTGCATGGGCTGGGGCTGTCGTTTGCCAGCCTGCGCCAGGGGGTGCTGAGCTGGCGCGTGCACCTGGTAGTGCAGGCCATGACCTTTGCGGTGTTTCCGGTCACCTGGCTGGCCGCCGATGCACTGGTGGGGCGCTGGCTGCCCCCCGACCTGGCGCTGGGCTTCTGCTACCTGTGCGCCCTGCCCTCCACCATCTCGTCGTCGGTGGCGCTCACCGGCCTGGCCCGGGGCAATGTGCCGGCGGCGATCTTCAACGCCACCCTGTCCAGCGTGCTGGGCATTGTCATCACGCCACTGCTGGTGGGCCTGCTGGCCCGGGTGGACGGGCAGAGCCTGCCCTTCATGGAGACGGTGATCGGCATCGCCCAGCTGCTGCTCCTGCCCCTGGTGCTGGGCCAGCTGGCGCGGCCCCTGCTCCACGCCTGGCACCACCGCCACAAGCGCCTCACCACCTTGCTCGACCGCTGGGTGATTCTGCTGCTGGTGTATTCGGCCTTCTGCGATTCGGTGGCCGGCGGCCTGTGGCGCGACAACGGCGTGGGCACGCTGCTTGAGGCGGCGGTGGGGGCCGGCGTGCTGCTGGTGCTGGTGCTGGCCCTTTCAACCTGGGTGACGCGCCGCCTGGGCTTCAGCACCGAAGACGAGATCACCGCCGTGTTCTGCGGTTCCAAGAAGACCCTGGCTTCGGGCGTGCCCATGGCCAAGCTGCTGTTCGGCGCCAACCCGGCCATCGGGCTGATCATGCTGCCCATCATGTTCTATCACCAGATCCAGCTGTTTGTATGCGCGCTGCTGGCCAACCGCTACGCCCGACGGCGGGACTGAGCCCACCGGCAGCGTGCACATTTCCAGTGGGGTCGAATTCATTCGACCGCGGACTTGCAATCACCGGCATGTCGATGGTTTGACGTGTCGAGGTCGAATGAATTCGCCCCCACGGGGCAGGCTCCCTCAGCTGGCGTTCACCACCGTCAGCGCGGTCATGTTGACAATGCGCCGCACCGTGGCGGTGGGGGTCAGGATGTGCACCGGGCGGGCTGCGCCGAGCAGGATGGGGCCCACCGTAAGGTTGTCGCCGGCCGCCACCTTGAGCAGGTTGAAGGCGATGTTGGCGGCGTCGAGGGTGGGCATCACCAGCAGGTTGGCCACCCCCTTCAGGCGGCTTTCGGGAAAGGTGCGCAGGCGGATCTGTTCGTCCAGCGCCGCGTCGCCGTGCATCTCCCCTTCCACCTCCAGCCCGGGGTCGCGCTCGGTGAGGCGGGCCAGCACTTCGCGCATCTTGAGGGCGGTGGGTGAATCGTCGGTGCCAAAGCTCGAATGGGACAGCAGGGCCACCTTGGGGGTGATGCCGAAGTTGCGGATCTCCTCGGCGGCGAGCAGGGTCATGTCCACCAGCTGGCTGGCGCTGGGGTCGTAGTTGACGTAAGTGTCGCCGATGAACACGGTGCGCTCGGGGAGCATCAGCAGGTTCATGGCGTAGTAGCGGTCCAGGCCTTCGCGGGTGCCGATGACGTTCTGCACGTAGCCCCGGTGGGTCTCGTGGCGGCCGAAGGTGCCGCAGATCAGCCCGTCGGCGTGGCCCAGGCGCAGCATCAGCGCCCCCAGCAGCGTGGCCCGGCGGCGGACTTCACGCTGGGCCGACTCCGCCGACACGCCCTTGCGGGCCATCAGGCCGTGATAGGTGGTCCACAGGGCCTCGTAGTGGGTGTCGAAGAAGGCCCCGCTGCCGGGCTGCACCACCTCGAAGTCCACACCCTCGCGGATGCGCAGGCCGGCGGCCTGGATGCGCGCCCCGATCTCCGCCTGGCGGCCGATCAGGATGGGCCAGGCGATGCCCTCGTCGCGCACCACCTGCACCGCGCGCAGCACCCGCTCGTCCTCCCCCTCGGCAAACACGATGCGCCTGGGCGCCAGCCGAGCCTGGGAGAACACCGGCTTCATGATCAGGCCGGAGTGGTACACAAACTCGTTGAGCCCCTGCAGGTAGGCGTCCCAGTCGTGGATGGGCCGCGTCGCCACGCCCGAGTCCATGCCGGCCCGGGCCACCGCCGGGGCGATCTTGACGATCAGGCGCGGATCGAAGGGTTTGGGGATGAGGTAGTCCGGCCCGAAGCCGGCCACCTTTTCGCCGTAGGCGCTGGCCACCACCTCCGACTGCTCGGCCCGGGCCAGCTCGGCAATGGCCTTCACGGCGGCCATCTTCATCTCTTCGGTGATGGTGGTGGCGCCCACGTCCAGCGCTCCCCGGAAGATGAAGGGGAAGCACAGCACGTTGTTGACCTGGTTGGGGTAGTCGGAGCGGCCGGTGCAGATGATGGCGTCGTCCCGCACGGCCTTGACCTCCTCGGGCAGGATCTCGGGGGTCGGGTTGGCCAGGGCCATGATCACCGGGCGGGCGGCCATGCGCGCCACCATGGCCGGCTTGAGCACGCCGCCGGCCGACAGGCCCAGGAACACGTCGGCGCCATCGATCACCTCCGCCAGGCTGCGGGCCGGGGTGGCTTTGGCGTAGCGGGCCTTGATGTCGTCCATCAGGGTGGTGCGCCCCTGGTACACCACGCCCTCGATGTCGGTCACCCAGATGTTGTCCACCGGCGCCCCCAGCATCACCAGCAGGTCGAGGCAGGCCAGGGCCGCGGCGCCGGCGCCCGAGGTGACGATGCGGACCTCGCGCAGATCCTTGCCCACCAGGTGCAGGGCATTCAGGATGGCCGCGCCCACCACGATGGCGGTGCCGTGCTGGTCGTCATGAAAGACCGGGATCTTCATGCGCTCGCGCAGCTTCTTCTCGATGTAGAAGCACTCGGGGGCCTTGATGTCTTCCAGGTTGATGCCGCCGAAGGTGGGCTCCAGCGAGGCGATGGTGTCGATCAGGCGGTCCGGGTCGGCCTCGTCGATCTCCAGGTCGAACACGTCGATGTTGGCGAACTTCTTGAACAGCACGCCCTTGCCTTCCATCACCGGCTTGGCGGCCAAGGGGCCGATGTTGCCCAGGCCGAGCACGGCCGTGCCATTGGTGATGACGCCCACCAGGTTGGCCCGGGCGGTGAGCGTGCCGGCCTCGTGGGGGTTGGCCACGATCTCGTCGCAGGCGTAGGCCACGCCGGGCGAATAGGCCAGGGCCAGGTCGTACTGGTTGGTGAGCTGCTTGGTCGGGGTGACCGCGATCTTTCCCGGTCGGGGCTGGCGGTGATAGTAAAGCGCGGCGGCGCGCAACTGCTGGGCATCCATGTCGTGTCTCCGGTGCGTTCTGGACTGGCAGGCAATACCTCCCCCTGCCGACGCCGCAACGGGCCAGCACCACATGACGTTTTTCTTGGAGCGGGATGGGGAGGTGCGGCGGCCGGCGGAACTGCCCGGCCACCGCAGGGAGGGCTTACTTGATGAAGCTGAGCTGCTTGTTGATCTTTTCCAGGATGGGCTTCTTCTTCTCGTTGAAGCCGGCCTTGTTCTGGGAGATCAGGTTGTTGCCATGGGTGTCGATGGAGATGATCAGCGGGCCGAACTCCTTGACCCGGTTGATCCACAGGGTCTCGGGCATGCCCAGGTCCTGCCATTCGGCACCTTCGATCTCTTCCACCTGGGTGGCGGCCAGCACCGCGCAGCCGCCCGGGAAGATGGCATGCACCGCCGGGCCTTCCTGACAGCCGGCCGCCGTTTCCGGCCCCATGCCGCCCTTGCCGACGATCAGCTTGACGCCGGTCTGCTTGATGAACTCGCGCTCGAACTTCTCCATGCGCATGCTGGTAGTCGGGCCGATGGAGACCATCTCGAAGTTGCCGTCGTCCTTCTTGCGGACGATGGGGCCGGCGTGAAAGATCGCGCCGCCTTCCAGATTCACCGGCAGCTCGCGGCCCTGCTCGATCAGGCGGCGGTGGGCCACGTCACGGCAGGTCACCAGGCGGCCGGTGAGGTACACCACGTCGCCCACCTTGAGGTCTGCCAGGTCTTCGTCCTTGATGGGGGTCGTCAGGATCTTTTTCACAGCACCACTCCTTCGTGGGAAAGGATTTCGTAGGACATGTCGGCGTTGATGCGGATCTTGCCGCGGCGGTGGGCCCAGCAGCCGGTGTTGACGGCCACGCCGATGGTGGAGGGATGGCGGGCGGAGGACTCGATATTGACGCCCATCACGCTGTTGTTGCCGGTGAGGCCCTGGGGGCCGATGCCGATCTCGTTGAGGCCCTGCTCCAGCAGCTCCTCCATCAGCGCGGCGCGGGGGTTGGCGCTCTTGGAATCCACCGGCCGCATGATGGCCAGCTTGGACAGGCGGGCGGCGGTTTCCACCGAGGTGGACACCCCCACCCCCACCAGCAGCGGCGGGCAGGCATTGACGCCGCGCTCGGTGATCACGTCCATCACGAACTCGGCCACGCCCTCGTAACCCTGGCCCGGCATCAGCACCTTGGCCGCGCCCGGCAGGGTGCAGCCGCCGCCGGCCATGTACACGTCGATGGTGCAGGTGTCGGAATCCGGCACGATGCGCCAGTCCAGCCAGGGGATGTTGGTGCCGGTGTTGGTGCCGGTGTTCTTCTCGTCAAAGGTCTCCACCGCGTTGTGGCGCAGGGGGCCCATGCGGGTGGCCTCGGCGGTGGCTTCTTTCAGGACCTCCTCCAGCTCGCCCAGCAGCGGAAAACGGGCGCCCGCCTCCACAAAATACTGGATCACCCCGGTGTCCTGGCAGCTCGGGCGGTTGAGCTTGTCGGCGGCCTCCTGGTTGCCGGCCATGGAGTCATAGATCGACTTGGCCAGGGGGTTGGTTTCCATCGTGCGCAGCTCGGCCAGCTTGGCCTTCACGTCCTTGGGCAGACGCTTGCCGATGTAGGCCGTGAATTTGGCCATGGTGTCCGTCAGGGACTGAACGGCGACTTCCTTGTCCATGTTGTGCTCCTCTCAGAATCTGTAGGTATGGGGTTGGGCTTTGTTTCAATGGGCCACAGCTTCGGCGGGGACCGCCTGCGACCTCTGGGAGCGGGCCAGTACCAGGGTGAGGACTGCCGACATCACCAGCAGACCGGCGACGAAGTACAGGCCGCCGGCAAAGCTGCCGGTCTGATCCTTGACCCACCCGATCATCGCCGGGCCGGCAAAGCCGCCCAGGTTGCCGATCGAGTTGATGGTGGCGATGCCGGTGGCCGCCGCGGCGCCGGACAGGAACATCGTCGGCATGCTCCACAGGGGCGGCTTGGCGCAGCTGATGCCCACGTTGACCAGGGTCAGGGCGGCGATGAGGCCCACCACGCTGTTGGCGCTGGCAGCCACCACCAGGCCGACGGCCGCGGCCACACAGGCCAGCACCACGTGCCAGGTCCGCTCGCCGCTGCGGTCGGAGTGACGGGACCACAGCACCATGGCCACCACCGAGACGATCGGCGGAATGGCGTTGAGGAAGCCCACGGTCATGGACGAGACGCCCAGCTGCTTGATGATCTGCGGTGCCCAGATGCCCAGGGTGTACAAGCCGGCGGAGGTGCCGAAGTAGATCAGGGCCAGGGCCAGCACGCGGGGGTTGGCCATGCCGCTCAGGATGCCGTGCTTGCCACCGCCGGCCTTGCTGGCGTGCTCGGCGTTCATGGCGTTGACCAGCCAGGCCCGCTCGTCATCCTTCAGCCACTTGGCCTGCTCGGGCTTGTCGGTCATGTAGAAGAACACCACCACGCCCAGCACCAGGGCCGGCACCGCTTCGAGGATGAACATCCACTGCCAGCCACGCAGCCCCATCACCCCGCTCATCTCCAGCAGGGCCGCCGAGATGGGCGAACCGAGGGCGGTGGAGATGGGCGCCGCGGCCATGAACAGGGCCGTCACGCCGGCCCGGTGGCGCGCCGGAAACCAGTAGCTGAGATACAGGATTATGCCGGGGAAGAAGCCCGCCTCGGCGGCCCCCAGCAGGAAGCGCATGACGTAGAAGCTGGTGGCGCCCTCGACGAAGGCCATGGCGCCGGAGATGATCCCCCAGGTGACCATGACCCGGGCGATCCACAGGCGCGCCCCGACCTTGTGCAGGATGATGTTGGAGGGCACCTCGAACATGAAGTAGCCCCAGAAGAAGATGCCCGCCCCGAAGCCGAGGATGGAGGCGGTGAAGCCCAGATCCTCCTTCATGGTCAGCGCGGCAAAGCCGATGTTGACCCGATCGAGGTAGGCGACGAAGTACAGCAGCATGATGAAGGGCACGATGCGCCAGGTGATCCGGCGCAAGGTGCGTTTCTCTAGATCCATTTCCATTTGGTGTCTCCTCTTGTAGTGACGATGACCAGTCCAGCGCGGGGTCTTGCCGTCTTCTGCGGCTCTCTTGCCTGCCACGAAGCACTGCTCGGGAAGGCCGCTGTTCTCTGCTGGGTGACGCGTGAAGAGGAGGTTAAAACCTTGGTAAATAATATGAATCGAGCTAAAGTTAATTCATCGTTGCAAAAAATTTACTAATGAACGCAGACTCTGAACTCCGCTTCTTCTGCCTGCTGGTCAAGCAGGGCAGCCTCGCCGCCACCGCGCGGGAGCTCAACCTCACCCCCCCGGCGGTATCCCGGCGCCTGTCACAGCTTGAAGAGCGCCTGGGCGTGCGCCTGCTCAACCGCACCACCCGGCGCATCAGCCTCACCAGCGAGGGCGAGGTGTACTTTGGCAACGCCCTGCGCATCCTCAGCGACATCGAAGAAATGGAGCGCCTGGTGTCCAGCAGCCGGGCCGCCCCCAAGGGCCTGCTGCGGGTCAATGCGCCCCTGGGCTTCGGGCGCTCCTACATCGGCCCGGCCATCCCGGCCTTCTCCCGGCGCTATCCCGACGTGGAAGTGCAGCTGCATCTCACCGACCGCCCCATCGGCCTGCCCGACGAGGCCATCGACGTGTCGATCCGCTTCGGCGAGCTGCCCGACTCCCGCCTCATCGCCAAGAAGATCGCCGCCAACCGGCGCCTGCTGGTGGCCTCGCCGGCCTACCTGCGCGCCGCCGGCACCCCCGCCTACCCCCACGACCTGGTCCAGCACCAGTGCATCGTGCTGCGCCAGAACGAGACCGCCTACGGCAACTGGCGGCTGTCCCGCGGCAAGCAGACGGAGACCGTCAAGGTGCACGGCAAGCTCAGCACCAACGATGGGGAGGTGGCCCTCAACTGGGCCCTGGAAGGCCACGGCATCCTGATGCGCGCCGAATGGGACGTGGCCAAATACCTGCGCAGCGGCCGCCTGCTGCAAGTGCTGTCCGACTTCGACACCCCGCCCGCCGACATCTACGCGGTGTATCTCGAACGCCTCAACCTCTCCGCCAAGGTCGCCTGCTTCGTCGACCACCTGCGCGACTACCTCAGCCACCACGCCGACGGCCCCAGCCCGGACAAGTCAAACTGGTAAAGGCGCGCCAGATACACCGCCGGCCGCGGCAAACCCCGTGGGGTCGAATTCATTCGACCTCAGCCGCCCAGACCATCGGCATGCCTTCAATCCAGGTCCGAGGTCGAATAAATTCGACCCCACGGGAAAGGCACGGGGCTCAGGCGGCCTCGTTCATGCCGGTCTGCTCGAACCAGTCTTCGAGGAACTCCACGCACACCTTGACCTTGGCGGACACGGACAGGCGGGAGGGGTACACGGCCCACACGTCGGCCTGCTGGTAATAGGCGGGGAGCACCGGCACCAGGAGACCGGAAGCGATCTCCCGGGACACATCCCAGGTGGAGCGCAGGATGATGCCGTGGCCGTCGATGGCCCACTGGCGGACGATCTCGCCGTTGTTGGCCGACAGCGGGCCGCTCACCTTGATGGCGGTGAGGCCCTCGGGGCCGGCGAGCTCCCAGCGGCCGAAATCCTGGTCGCGCTCGCGGATGGGGATGCAGCGGTGGGCCTTGAGTTCGTCCAGCGAGCCCGGCGTGCCGAAGCGCGCCAGGTAGGCCGGTGAGGCGCACAGCACCCGGCGGTTGCGGGCGATGCGGCGCTTGATCACGTTGCCCTCGCGCACGCGGCCGATGCGGATGTCGAGCTGGAAGCCCTCCTCCACCAGGTCCACCAGCCGGTCGAAGAGCTCCACCTGGATCTCCAGCTGGGGATAGCGGACGGCCAGGGCCGACAGGGCCGGGGCCAGGCGGCTGCGGCCAAAGCCGGTGCTGCTGCAGATGCGCAGGAGCCCGCTGGGGGCGGCCTTCTCCCGGGAGATGGCCTCGCCCATCAGGTCCACGTCCTCGAGGATGCGCTGGGCCCACTGGTACACGATCTCGCCCTGGGCGGTGAGGGACACGCTGCGGGTGGTGCGGTGAAACAGGCGCTCCTGCACGGCGGCTTCGAGCAGGGCGATGCGCTTGCTCACCACCGCCTTGGAAACCCCCAGCTCCCGGGCGGTTTCGGCAAAGCTGCGGTGGCGGGCCACGACGCAGAGCAGGCGGAGATCATCGAGCTGGGGATTGGCGTTCACGTTTCGTGTCCACAGGATTCACATCCAGACGGATTGTAAATATTTCCGTGACCTCTAAGCTAGCCTGCTCTGACCATCGTCCACGCCAAGGAGCAGCCCATGAAGCACCGCATCGCAGTCATCGCCGGCGACGGCATCGGCAAGGAAGTCATGCCCGAGGGCCTGCGCGTGCTCGACGTGGCCATGCGCCGCTTCGGCCTCGAGCTCGAGTTCGTCACCTTCGACTGGGCCCACTGCGACTACTACCTGGCCCACGGCAAGATGATGCCGGACGACTGGTTTGCGCAGCTCAAGGGCTTTGACGCCATCTACTTCGGCGCCGCCGGCTGGCCGGCCACGGTGCCCGACCACATCTCCCTGTGGGGCTCGCTGATCAAGTTCCGGCGGGACTTCGACCAGTACGTCAATCTGCGCCCGGTGCGCCTGATGCCCGGCGTGCCCTGCCCCCTGGCCAACCGCAAGGTGGGCGACATCGACTTCTACGTGGTGCGCGAGAACACCGAGGGGGAATACTCGTCGGTGGGCGGCCGCCTGTTTGAAGGCACCGAGCGGGAGACGGTGATCCAGGAGTCGATCTTTACCCGCAAGGGCGTGGACCGCATCCTCCGCTTTGCCTTCGACCTGGCCCGGCAGCGCCCCAAGAAGCACCTGACCTCGGCCACCAAGTCCAACGGCATCGCCATCAGCATGCCCTACTGGGACGAGCGGGTGGAAAGCATGGCCACCCGCTACCCCGACGTGCGCTGGGACAAATACCACATCGACATCCTCACCGCGCGCTTCGTGCTCAGCCCCGAGCGCTTCGACGTGGTGGTGGCGTCCAACCTGTTCGGTGACATCCTCTCCGACCTGGGCCCGGCCTGTACCGGCACCATCGGCATCGCCCCGTCGGCCAACCTCAACCCGGAGCGCAGCTTTCCGTCCCTGTTCGAGCCGGTGCATGGCTCGGCCCCGGACATCTACGGCCAGGGCATCGCCAACCCCATCGCCATGATCTGGTCGGGGGCCATGATGCTGGACTTCCTGGGAAATGGCGACGCGCGCTACAAGGCCGCCCACGACGCCATCATGCAGGCCATCGAGCAGGTGCTGGTGAACGGCCCGCGCACGCCGGACATGGGCGGCCGCGCCAGCACCGTCGAATCGGGCCAGGCCATCGCCACCGCCCTGGCAGCCCTGCCCGCCCCCTGACGCCCCCCGCCCCGCCCCACCGGAAAGCCCCCGATGCACGCCCTCGCCATCCCCGACCTTCTCTCCGTCCTCACCCTGGGGGCGGCCCTGGGCTTCTTCGGTGGCCTCTTCGGCATCGGCGGGGGCATCATCGCCATCCCCTTCCTGGCCCTCGCCTTCGGCATGGAGCAGGCCCTGGCCCAGGGCACCTCCCTAGCCATGATGGTGCCCATCCTGATCGTCGGCTGGTGGCGCTACACCCGCCGGCATCCGGTGGCGGCGCGCACCGCCCTGCCCCTGGCCGTGCTGGCCTCGGCCACCACCTACGGCGTGGCCCAGGTGGCCACGGGGCTGGATTCGTCGGTGCTGCGCGCGCTGTTCAGCGTGTTCCTGATCGTGGTGGCCCTGCGCATGCTGGCCGCAGGCAAGCGCAAGGCCGGCGAGGCGGACACCAAGGCGGCGATCGGCAGCCGCTGGCTGCCCCTGGTGGGCATCCCCGGTGGCGCCTGCATGGGCTTGCTGGGGGTGGGCGGCGGGCTGCTCGCCACGCCCTTCTTCACCCAGCTCTTCGGCCAGCGTCAGACGGTGGCCCAGAGCCTCTCCCTGGTGCTGGTCACCCCATGCTCTGCGGTGGCGCTCCTCACCTACGGCCGCGCCCACCAGGTGGAGTGGTCCATCGGCCTGCCCATGGCCATCGGCGGCCTGCTCACCGTGTCGGCCGGCGTCTCGGTGGCCCACCGCCTCCCCGAACGCACCATGCGCCTGGCCTTCGCCTGGATGATCCTGATCACCGCCCTGTGGATGCTGCTCAAGCCGCTGATCTTGTAGGGGCCAATACTAGGGGCGACTTCAGTCGCCCAGAACGCGCCGATCACCGGCATGCCCTTGATCAAAGTCCGCGGGCGACTGAAGTCGCCCCCACGCCTCCCCGAAGTCCCTGCAACTGTGGATGCGACCGAGGGCGCCAAAAAGCGCGGTCTGCGTCTGGCTAAGGGAGGGCAACGGAAAAAATCAGGTTCATTTGACATCCCCGCGCCAGCTTCCTCCGGCGTTTCTGGCGAGCTGTACGGCGGCCACCAGGCGCCGGGCGGCCAGATCGTTGGCGCTGCGCTGGGCGCTGAGGTGGGCCGCCTGCAGGACGATCACATTGAGGTAAGCGACGGTGCCGGCCCGGTACTGGTTGAGGGCGATGGCCTCGGCTTGTGCAGCCGCCGCCACGGCCGCCGACTGTTCGACCGCGGCCTCTTCCAGCAGGCGGGCGGCGGCCAGGTTGTCTTCCACTTCCTGGAAGGCCACCAGCACGGTCTGGCGGTAGGTGGCGACGGCCTGCTCCCAGGCCGCCCTGGACTGGCTCACCGCCGCCTTGCGGGCGCCGGCATCGAAGAGGGAAGCGGCCAGGGTCGGCCCGAGGGACCAGTAACGGCTCGGCACAGTGAGCAGATCCTCGATCTGGGAGCGGCGGAAGCCCGCCGAGGCGGACAGGCCCAGCACCGGGAAGCGGGCGGCTTCGGCCGCGCCGATGGCGGCGTTGGCGGCGGCTACCCGGCGCTCGGCGGCGGCGATGTCGGGGCGGCGTTCCAGCAGGGTGGAGGGCAGGGTCACGGCCACCGGGGCGGTGGGCAGCGGGCCGGCGCTCACCGGTAGGGAGAAGCTCGCCGGCGCCTGCCCCAGCAGCACGGCGATGGCGTGTTCGTACTGGCTGCGGGACAGGCGGGCCTCGACGGCCGACGCACGGGCGCTGCGCAGCTGGCTCTCGCCCTGCACCACGTCGGCCTTGCCGGCCACACCGGCGGCGTAGCGGTTGCGGGTGAGTTCAAGGGAGCGCTCGTAGGCGGCCACGGCGGCATCGAGAAGCTCCTGCTGGCGTTCGGCGGCGCGGAGCTGGAAGTAGGTCTGGGCCAGGGTGGCGTGGGCCGACAGGCGCGCGGCGGCCAGGTCGGCCTCGCTGGCCTGGATGCGGGCGTCGGCGGCCTCCACGTTGCGGGCGATGCGGCCCCACACGTCCAGCTCCCAGCTGGCGGTGGCGCCCAGGCTGAAGCTGTTGCGCGGCGGCGCACTGCCGGCGCTGTCGGTGGCCGCCGACGTGGCCGAGCGGGTCGCCCCGGCGGTGGCGTTGACGGCCGGCAGCCACGACGCCCGGGCCGCATCGGCCAGGGCCCGGGCCTGGCGGTACTGGGCTTCGGCGATGCGCAGGTTCTGGTTGGAGATCTCCACCTTGTCCTGCAGGGCATCCAGCACCGGGTCGCCAAAGGCCTTCCACCAAGTATCGGCGGCCAGTGGGTCGCGGGGCTCGGCGGGCTTCCACTCGCCGGCTTCCTTGAAGGCGGCGGGGGTTTCCAGCGCGGGGCGGACGTGATCGGGGCCGAGGGTGCAGGCGGCGAGGCTCAGGGCGCAGAGCGCCGCAAACAGCGCATTTACGGCGCTAGGGGCGACTGTAGGGGCGACTTCAGTCGCCCATGGACTTCGATCCAAGGCATTGCGGTGATCAACGCACGATGGGCGACTGAAGTCGCCCCTACAAGCTGCCCCGACGGGGACGGGGTAATTCCGGTCATTCATGGGCAGGCAGGCTCCGCTTGCGGCGCAGCCGGTCGAGCATCACGAAGACGACCGGCGTGGTGTAGAGGGTGAGGATCTGGCTGAGAATCAGGCCACCGACGATGGCGATGCCCAGGGGCTGGCGCAGCTCGGCGCCATCGCCGCTGCCGATGGCCAGGGGAATCGCCCCGAAGAGGGCTGCCAGGGTGGTCATCAGGATGGGCCGGAAGCGCAGCAGGCAGGCGTGGTGGATGGCGTCGCGGGCGTTCTCGCCCTGGTGGCGCATGCGCGCGATGGCCACGTCGATCATCATGATGGCGTTCTTCTTGACGATGCCGATGAGCAGGATCACCCCGATCATGGCGATCAGGCCGAACTCGGTGTCCCGGGCCATCAGGGCCAGCAGTGCCCCCACCCCGGCCGAGGGCAGGGTGGACAGGATGGTGATGGGGTGGATCAGGCTCTCGTAGAGCATGCCCAGCACGATGTAGATGGTGATGATGGCGGCCAGAATCAGCAGCGGCTGGCTGCTCATGGATTTCTGGAAGGCCCCGGCCGAGCCCTCGAAGCTGGTGCGGATGCTCACCGGCACGCCGATGCCCGCCAGCGCGGCGTCGATGGCCTCGGTCGCCTCGCTGAGGGAGCGCCCCTCGGGCAGGGCGAAGCTGATGGTCGACGCCGCCGAGCCGCCCTGGTGGCTGACCGACAGGGGCGCCAGGGTGGATTCAAAGCGGGCCACCGCCGACAGGGGCACCTTGGCGCCGCCAGGCGCAATCAGGGTCAGGCGGGAGAGGGATTCGGGGCCCTGCAGGTATTCCGGCGCGGCCTCCAGCACCACGCGGTACTGGTTGAGGGGGTTGTAGATGGTGGACACCTGGCGCTGACCGTAGGCGTTGTTGAGAGCCGTCGTGGCGGCCCGCATGGTGATGCCGTAGCGGGCCAGGGCGTCCCGGTCGAACAGCACGCTGGTCTGGGGCCCCCGGTCCTGCTGGTCGCTGCTCACGTCGGTGATCTGGTCGAGGCGGCTCAGGGCGTTGCGGATGCGCGGCTCCCACAGGCGCAGCTCCTCCAGGCTGTCGGACTGGAGGGTGAACTGGAAGCTCGAATTGCCCGAGCGCCCGCCAATCCGGATGTCCTGGGTGGCGCTGAGGTAGAGGTTGGCGCCGGGCACCTTGGCGAGCTTCTTGCGCAGTCGGCCGATCACCGCCTCGGCCGACTCCTTGCGCTCGCCGATGGGCTTGAGGGTGACGAACATGGAGCCGTAGTTGCGCTGGGAACCGCCGGTGAAGCCGGTCACCGTGGCCACCGCCGGGTCGGCGCCGACGATGGTCAGAAACTGATCCATCTTCTCCTTCATGGCCTGGAAGGAGATGGCCTGGTCGGCCTCCACGAAGCCACGCAGGCGGCCGGTGTCCTGCTGGGGGAAGAAGCCCTTGGGGATGGTCTGGTAGAGATGCACGTTGAGGCCGACGGTGGCCGCCAGCACCAGCAGCACGATCCAGCCGTGGGCCAGGGCCCAGCCCAGGGTGCGCCGGTAGCCCTCCAGCAGTGCCGCCAGGGCACGCCCGATGGCCCGGTCCACCCGCCCCCGCTCGGTCTCCGGCGGGCGTGGCCGCAGCAGCCGGGCGCACATCATCGGCGTGGTGGTGAGGGACACCACCAGGGACACCAGGATGGCCGCCGACAGCACCACCGCAAACTCCCGGAACAGCCGCCCGACAATGCCGCCCATGGCCAGGATGGGGATGAACACGGCGATCAGCGACAAGCTCATGGACAGCACGGTAAAGCCGATCTCCCGCGCCCCGCGCAGGGCCGCCTGACGGGGTGGCATGCCCTCGTCCACGTGGCGGGAGATGTTCTCCAGCACCACGATGGCGTCGTCCACCACGAAGCCGGTGGCGATGGTGAGAGCCATCAGGGACAGGTTGTCGAGGCTGAAGCCGGCCAGGTACATGATGGAAAAGGTGCCCACCAGGGACACCGGCACCACCACGCTGGGGATGAGGGTGGCGCGCCAGTTGCGCAGGAACAGGAAG
>WBZV01000216.1_pt1 | contig 39205 bp, 36 predicted proteins | sample 5204221 | NCBI WGS metagenome assembly WBZV01 (sample SAMN12344360, study PRJNA552823) | activated sludge metagenome | biome: Activated sludge suspended growth; feature: Nitrification reactor; material: Wastewater; isolation source: activated sludge from nitrification reactor of wastewater...
AGCAACGGTAAAAACTGCGGCACCGGAAACCAGCAGGGTGACAGCGCCCAGGAACAGGAAAGACCGCACTCGCATTGTCGTTCGTCCCGCTCTCAGTCTCGTTGTGATTGCCGCTTGGCCCGGGAGCGCCGCAATCGGCCAACCGTTGCGACGACACCGCCGATCGCCACCAGGATGATCGGCACGGCGGCGATGTTGGCGAACTTCACGTCCTGTTGCAGCCGATCGATATCGCGCTGCAGGGCGTGTTGGACGTTGCGCAGGTCACGGCGAACCGTCAGCATCTCGCCGCGAAAGCGCTCAATCGCGGCCTTATCATCGGCGCTCAGCACCAATTCCCCGCCTGGCCCTTCACCGCGCTGCTGGACACCTTGCAGCTGCTGCTCCAGGTCTTTAAGCCGCTGCTGCAATTCCTGCTCCTTGTTGCGGTATTGCGCTTCGGCATCACGCCGCAGTTCCTCGACCAGGGTGAAAGGTCGATAGGAAGTGCCCCGGCCCCTCAGGCCAATTAAAGCGTCCGCATCCGCCAGGTTCTCCAGAGCGTTGATGACGAAATCGGCATTGCTGGCGGTAGGCACCTCTACACGTTGACCGAAGAAGTCCGAACTCTGCAGCCAGAAACGATCATAAAGCATGTCGGCATCGGCGACGACGATCACTTGGACCGGCTTCGGTTCTCCCGCTTCCGCGCTCTCGGCAAGAGCCAGGGGGGCATTGCCGCTGATCCTCGCCGCCAGTGTCAGCGGCTTATCACCCGGCTTGAACGCGCGCAGCAGTCCCGCGATGTCGGGAACGACGCGCAGCTTGTCGGCCTCGATCGGCATCGAGCGAGGCCCGGTGGAGATCAGCGGCGTTACCGTCAGGGGCGTATCGGCCACCCTTTCCAGGATGCCGCTGGATGCAAGATTGAGACGTTCGATGTTCGCCATCACCGGATCGCCGGTGTCGAAGTTGTCCGGGCCGAGCGTCAGCCAGGCCACGTAGGAACCAACACCGCCCCGCTCGCCCGTCGATACCCGTCGCGCCGCATCAATATCGCCTGCGACCATTCCGGGGAGCAACTCGACGCCCCAGTTTCGCAGCAGCTTCTGCATCTCCTCCGGCGCTGCCGGCCCGTCGTCCGGCCCACGAGCTCCCTGAACCGTCTCGATGAAGGGATCGGTAAACAGCAAGGCCCGGCCGCCGTCATGGACGAAGCGATCCACGACGCGAAGGCCGTCCGCGTTCAGTTTCGCCAAGTCGGTGATGAGCAGCGTCTTGACGGTGGGGGGGATCACCAGAGCTTCGGGCTCGATATTCTCGATGGTGAAAAACTCGCCGATCTGGTCGAGCACCCGTAGCGACGGCGCGCCACTCTGGGGCCCGGCCATTGCGCTCAGGCTCGCCAGTGAGTCGATCACGCCCAATACCGGCCGGTCAGGGTTGGCGAGGCCATGGATCATTTTCGTCAAGTCGTACTCGAGAAAGGACTCGCGCTCGAGGTTGAGAAACGGAATGACGGAGCGACCATCCGTCGAGTTGCTTCCCGACAGCCCGAAATAGCCGACCTCTCCCGCCTGGTTGAGGGGCACGGCCTGGAGACCGTCTGCCACCGCCCGGTCTTCCGCGTCGGAATAAGGCTCCGGGTCGAGCAACTGCAGGCTGAGACTTCCGCCCGACAGTTCCACGTAGCGCTGGAGCAATTCCCTGACGCGCTCGTGGTAAGCGGCATAGGGTGGTGCAGCGTCACCCAGCGCCCGCGAGAAATAGAGTCGGAGTTGGATCGGCTCCTTGAGTGAGGCCATCAACTGACGCGTACCCTTGGAGACCGTGTAGAGCTGGCCTTCGGTCAAATCGACCTGGGCGCCGCGCAGGACGGAGCCGGCGAGGACGTTAACGGCCAGAAAAAGCACCACTGCGAGGACGAGTCCCGCGAGCGCCAAGCGTGAGCCTTCGAACTTGCGCAGCCACTGCATTGGATTGTCCCTGTCTCTAGGCCGCACGCTCGACATCCACGACGACAACCGTCGCGAACAGCCAGAAGGCGATCATCGAAACGAAAAAGACGATATCGCGACCGTCGATGACCCCCTTGGAAATGGCGCCAAACCGCGTCAGGAAGCTGAAACCGGCAACCGTATCTGCGACTTCCACGGGGAACAGGGTCCGGACGGCGTCCTGCACCAGTTCGAGACCGGCCATGCACAGGAGGAACGACACGGTGGCGGCCAGAATGAAGGCGATCACCTGGTTGCGGGTCACCGCCGAGAGGCAGGACCCGATAGCGAGAAATGCACCGGCCATCAGCAAGCTCCCGAGATAACCCGCGAGGATCACGCCATTGTCCGGTTCGCCCAGAATGTTGACCGTAATCCACAACGGAAACGTGAGCGCCAGGGCGACCGCAACGAAAATCCAGGCCGCAATGAACTTCCCGAGGACCGCCGAGGTGGTGGACATCGGCATCGTCATCAGCAACTCGATCGTCCCGCTCTTGCGCTCCTCCGCCCACAGCCGCATGGCGACCGCTGGAATGAGAAACAGGTAAAGCCACGGGTGAAAGGAAAAGAATGGCTCCAGGCTCGCCTGCTGACGCTCGAAGAAGCCTCCGACATAGAAGGTCAGCGCGTTAGCCATGGCCAGAAAGATGACGATGAAGACATATGCGACCGGGGTGGAAAAATAGCTGACCAACTCGCGGCGAGCGACGGCACGGATATCACGCAGCATGTTTGGCCCCACCCTCCGTGGTCAGCATCCGGAACACGTCATCAAGTCGGCCCCGTTCGCTGCGCAAGGTCTCCACGGTAACTCCGGCAACCATGAGGCGCTGCGCCACATCGGCGATGGGCACGGGTCCCCCGGCGGGACAGAGCAAGCGGAGGGTAACCCGACCGTTGTCGGAATCATCCGCGCGGAGCGTTCCATTGCCGGCGACCTCCGTCAGCGCGGCTCGGGCCGCCGCGACGTCAGCGGTCGCGACGACCACGACCACCGAATCGTGGTCCGGCAGGCGACGCAGCAAAGCTTCCGCCGTGCCGTCGGCGACGAGCCTGCCACCGGCGATGATGACGGCACGGGTGCAGACTGCTTCCACTTCCTCGAGGATATGTGTCGAGATCACGATGGCCTTGTCCCGGGCCATGCCGCGGATGAGCGCACGCACGTGATGCTTTTGATTCGGGTCCAGACCGTCGGTCGGCTCGTCGAGAATCAACACTGGCGGGTCATGGATCAGGGACTGGGCAAGACCGACGCGCCGCTTGAAGCCCTTCGACAGCGTTTCGATCGGCCGGTCCAGCACCTCTTCGAGAGCTACCATGGCGGCAACGTTGTCGATCCGGCGTTTCCGCTCTGCCCCGTCAAACCCGCGAACTTCGGCGGCAAAGGCGAGGAAACGGCGCGCCGTCATGTCGCCGTAGAGCGGCGCTCCTTCCGGCAGGTATCCAATGCGGCGCTTGGCCTCGATGGGTGAGGTGGCAAGATTGAATCCGCAGACTTCAACGCGGCCGTCGGTGGGCTCGAGGTAACCTGCGATCATGCGCATGGTCGTCGTCTTGCCGGCGCCGTTGGGGCCGAGGAATCCCAGGACTTCGCCCTGGCGGACCTCAAGCGAGACCGCATCGACAGCGGTCAACGGACCGAACTTCCTGGTCAGGCGGTCTAGATTGATCATCGTAAGCTTGTTCCGCAGTGATCGCGCCGCCCCCGCAGCGCCCCCTCATGTCAGGCGGTCGGAACGTTAGCCAAAATTTCCTGAAACGCAAGCATGCGGCCGTCCCGGTGCAAGGGCGCTCGCGTCGAAGTGATAATGTCATGGCATGCGCAGAGGCCACCCATCAGGGTCCGGTCCTTGATCGGCCATTTGAGCAGGGCTTGTCGCAACTGTTGTGCGCGAATGAGCGTCGCTCTATACGATTTCGCTGATTTGAAGTCAGACGGTTGATCGAACGACCGCGACTGGATCCGCTGCCGGCAAGACGCGGCGCAGAGGGATCCTCACCAGCATCGGCAATTCACGTGTCGTGGGGGGAGCCCTGCTGAAGAAATCCGACATCACCATCGAGCAAGACGATGGCAAGTTGAGCGTCGAAGCTGGCAGCCGCGCAAGAGCAAATCGGCTTCCGTCGGGACTGTCTGATAAGAGCCTGAGATCATGGTGGTAATGACATGCCGCAAGCCCAAACTCTGCCGCTGCAACCTCCACATCAGGTGACATCAGCACGCACCTTCGCCTTCGCCGCGATGGAGATCACATGGGCGGCTGTTGCGCTGGCAATCATCGCTGGTGTCGGCGTCCTGAAGCTGTTTACGCCGTTCGACGGCGATCAGGCGCTGTTTTTGTACTTCGCGCAGGCGATTGATCACGGCGAGACGCTCTATGTGGACGTCTGGGACATGAAGCAGCCTGGCGTCTTCTGGTTCTATTGGCTCGGGGGCAAGATGTTCGGCTTCTCCGAACTCTCCGTAAAGCTGCTGGAACTGGCGTGGATGCTGGCCTTTGCGATCTGCCTGATCGTTTGTCTGCGTCGCTGTTTCAATTACCCCTGGTTGAGCAGCGTCGTGGCTGTTGCCGCGATCGGCAGTTACTATGCTTTTGCCGGCACCCGCGAGGTGACGCAGGTGGAAATGCTGATCAGCTTCCCGATTTTCCTTTCCTCGTGGCTGCTCGCCGCCGACTACCATTCGCCGGGTACCGGTGCGGCGGGCCGTGGCCTGGCGGGGGTGTTTGCGGGTATGTCGGTCAGCTTTAAGCTGTTCTATGCACCGATCTTCATTGCTTTCGTCCTCGTGGCCATCATCGTGACGTGGTGGCGGAGGCAGCCGCGCCCCTCGTTTTTCCGCGTGGCCTGGTCGATACTCTGGCCGTTTACGATCGGCGTGGCCGTGGTGCTCAGCACCGTGTCGCTGATCCTGTGGAGGCAGGGCTCCTTCGACATCCTGCTGTGGAACAGCTTCGTCTATCCGCTGCTCGCGCTGGGTTCGTCCGCAGAGGGCACGGATCTGGGCCGCCTTGCGCGCAACTTCAGCTGGATGCTGGTGTCGATGGCGCCTTGGCTGCTGTTTGCATTTGTTTCCCTGTGTCGCCTGAACGATGCGCGCGAACCGGCAATCTTGCGGCTGATGCTGGCCTGGTTGCTCGTCGGCTCCGTGCTGATCGGGCTGCAGTCGCTGATGTTCTGGAAGTACCACTTCCTGCTGCTGTTCGTGCCGATCGCCGTGCTGGCGGCACGCGGCATCGATCTGCTGCTGACCGGGCTGGGCGGATCGAAGTCCGGCCGCTGGCTGACGCCAGCGATGCTTTCGCTCTTCTTCGTGCTGCCGGCAATGGGCTCCATCGGTTACGCGGCGCAGCGACAGGCGGAGCAGTTTCAGATGGTGGCGTTGCGGCCTGGGACGGTAGATCTGGAAAGCTATCGTCGCGCCGTCGGGCGTGATTATGGATGGATTCGCGAAAATCTCTCGTCGCTGCGCAACCCCGCGGGGGGCGAACCAATCTACGTATTCGGCGATCCGCTGGTCTACCTGATCACCGAACGCCGGCAAGCGATTCCCGTCAATGGCTGGTCCTGGGAAGCCTATCCGGCGCGCTTGTGGCAGGACCTGCCGCAAGCGCTGATGGCGGCCCGGCCCGGCTATATCTTCGTCGATCAATTGGCGATGACGCTGATCCCGAAGCTAAGCCCCCAGACCGACGCCTTTATTGCCAGCGACTATGCGGTCGTCCGCGAGCTGGACAAAGGCCGGCTCTATGCCCGCCGTTCGCCACCGCCGGACGCCGAGCCAGACCTCGGATGGCATCCGAGAATGTGATCCGACGCACTATTGTGCCGGCGGCGGCATGGTCGCCGGGTTCATCCGAAAGTCGGCATGGCAAAACCGTCCGGCCCATCGCCGTCGCCGGTGCGCGGCCAGCGAGCGGTCACGGTTTTCGGTCGCGTGTAAAAGCGCACGCCCTCGGGGCCGTGCATCGCGTGATCCCCGAACAGGGATTGCTTCCAGCCGCCAAAGCTGTGGAAGGCGAGCGGCACGGGGATGGCAACGTTCACTCCGACCATGCCGGCCTGGGAACGCTGGCCGAAATGCCGCGCTGCTGCTCCGGAACGGGTAAAGATGGCGGCACCGTTGCCAAACCGGTTCGCCTCGATCAGGGCGAGCGCTTGGTCGAGGTCGCGAGTTCGCACGACGCCGAGAACGGGGCCGAATATTTCCTCCTGGTAAATGCGCATCGCGGGTGTGACCCGGTCGAACAACGAGCCGCCGAGAAAGAAGCCATTTTCCCAGCCCTGCAACGAAATCCCGCGTCCGTCGACAACGAGTTCTGCTCCCTCCTGCAGGCCAAGATCAATGTATCCCGCGACTTTTGCTCGGTGTTCGGCGCTGATGAGCGGGCCCATCTCCGCTGCGGGGTCGGAGGAGGGGCCGATCTGCAGGGCGCGCACCCGCTCCGCCAGTTGAGACACAAGCGGGTCGGCGATGGCGCCGACAGCAACCGCCACCGGCACCGCCATGCACCGCTCGCCGGCGGATCCGTAGGCGGCACCCATCAGCGCATCGATCGTCAGCTTCAGGTCGGCATCGGGCATGACGACAAGGTGGTTTTTTGCGCCGGCCAGCGCCTGCACCCTCTTGCCGGACGCCGCCGCAACGGCGTAGACGTGCCGTGCAACCGGGGTTGACCCGACGAAGCTGACGGCGCGCACCAGCGGGTGCGTCAGCAGCGCGTCAACGGTTCGCCCATCTCCTCCCAGCACGTTGAACACGCCCGGTGGCAGGCCTGCCTCGTGCAGCAGTGCCGCCAGCCGCAGCGAGCACGAGGGCACCTTCTCGGACGGCTTGAGCACGAAGGTATTGCCGCAGGCGATCGCGACCGGAAACATCCACATCGGCACCATTGCCGGGAAGTTGAACGGAGTGATGCCCACGCAGACGCCGAGCGGCTGCCGGAGCGAAAAGCAATCCATGCCATCGCCGATGCCGGCGGAGAACTCCCCTTTGAGCAGATGCGGGATCCCGGTGGCGAACTCGACGACCTCGATGCCACGCTGGAGCGATCCGCGGGCATCGCTGGCAACTTTCCCATGTTCAGCGGAGATCAGCCTTGCGAGCTCGTCGGCGTGCTCCTCCAGCAGGTGCTTGAAGCGGAAGAGGATACGGGCTCGGACAAGAGGCGGTGTTTCCGCCCATTCCGGGAACGACCGCTGCGCCGCGCGCACCGCCTGATCGACCTCGTGGTCTTCGGCAAGCGGCAAACGCGCCCGAATGGCGCCCGTGGAAGGTTCGAACACGGAAAGAAACCGGCCGCTGATTCCGGCGACCGCCGTTCCGCCGATGAAGTGATGAAGATCGAAGGTCACCGGACTGCCTTTCGCGATGGGCTGCGACCGCCTAACGCCGCAGACGACGAGCTTTGTCTTTCGTCGATGCCTGCCCGTCAAGAAACGAGGGGGTCGTGCTCTTGCTTACCAAGCGGATGCGTGTTGTCCTAGGAGCCGATTACGCTCGCTTCCAGGTCCCGCGCAGGTGCGGTCGGAGCAACGGATGAAGGAATTCTATAGTCGATGCAAGTTTCCGGCACCCGTGGATCGGGCCAAGGTCGCTGCTGACTGGCGGACTCGTGGGTACTCGTGCGCCGTGTTCGTCGATCCGCCGGGTCGCGCCTGGACCGACTTCGTCCATGGATCAAACGAACTGGTGGCGGTTGCGGAGGGGCGCTTGGAGGTGATCGTGCACGACGTTCGGATGGTTGCCGAACCGGGCGACGAAGTCTTCATTCCAAAGGGCGCCCGCCATTCGGTCCGGAACATCGACCGCCATGCGACGCACTGGCTCTATGGGTACGACTGACCATGATGGGGCCAGGATGAGCCCTCGGCGAGCATCGCCCCGGCGGGCCAGACAAATTTTTCACGTGCCAGCGGCTCATCACAGGCTGCGGTGCATCACTCCCCTGACCACGATGAAGTCACCGCCCGTTGCGGGCCTGAACAACATTGTTGCGATTGAGAAGCCTTCTGAATGACCAGACACGTTCACGATATGCGCACCGGGTTTGGGGAGCCGCCGATCTCCGTCGCAAACGGGGGGGGCGGAAGCGGGTTCGTGCTGAACCGAGAGCTGGCGGCAGACACGCTTTCGATCGGGCGGTTGGAACTGTGCCGCCTGCTGTTGATGAACGACGCGACCTATCCGTGGTTCATTCTTGTGCCGGAGCGCCCGGGCATTCGCGAGATTTTCGAGCTGGAATCGGGGGATCGGCTGTCTTTGATCAATGAGATCGCGCAGGTGTCCAAGGCCGTTGGCGAGATTTTTGACCCCGACAAGCTCAACGTGGCAGCCATCGGCAACCTCGTCCCGCAACTGCACGTGCACATCGTGGCGCGGTTCCACAGCGACCCCGTCTGGCCAATGCCGATGTGGGGGCGTACGCCACGCTATCCCTATAAGGCAGCGGCCGCCGCGGCGGTTCGTGGACAGGTGCGCCAACACCTGGGTGGAGCACTGCTGGAAATCGCATGAGAGGGTGCGCGGGCGGGAGGCATTAAAGATGGGACGGCCCGCACGCTGACGTCGCGCCAAACAAAACTGTTTGGCGTCGCCACGGCTTTGTCCGACAATCAGTACCGCAGAAGGCCACCTAATGGGGCGGAAACGGGCAATGTCTGACGAAGCGATCAAATCGTTCCTGATCACATATTCTGAAGAGATTGAGGCGGATAATGCCGCGATTTTCGCCGGCGCAGGCATGTCCAGGCCGGCCGGCTTTGTCGATTGGAAACTATTGCTTAAGTCTGTTGCGACTTCGCTGGAACTAGATATCGACAGGGAACCGAATCTGGTCGCGCTGGCGCAATATTATTGTAACGCTCGGCTGGGCAGCCGAGGCCGCATCAATAAGCTGCTGCTGGATAAATTTTCGCGCGATGCAGTGATCACAGATAATCACAAAATCTTGGCAAGATTGCCAATCTCGACATATTGGACAACGAATTACGATCGTCTGATTGAAAAAGCGTTGGAAGATGCAGGTAAGAGGCCAGATGTTAAATATACGGTAGACCAGCTAGCATTAACGGTGCCACATCGCGATGCCGTTGTCTATAAGATGCACGGAGACATTTCGGAACCATCACAGACAGTCCTAATAAAGGACGACTACGAGAAATATCATACGGCACGGTCCGCTTTTATAACAGCGTTGACGGGCGATTTGGTTTCGAAGACATTCTTATTTCTCGGATTTAGTTTTACAGATCCAAATATAGACTACATACTAAGCCGCATTAGGGCTGGATATAATATTAATATGCGGACCCATTACTGTTTTATGAAGCGGCTTAATTCAGACGATTATCGGGACAAAGCAGAGCTTGCGTACAGAAGCCGGCAGCAGGCGCTCTTCGTCAATGATCTCCTGCGTTTCAACGTGGAGACACTCCTGCTCGACAGCTATAGCCAGATCACCGAAATTCTCGAAGGCCTGGAGCGCATCTATCGCAGCCGGTCGGTATTCATTTCCGGTGCTGCGCATGAATGGGGTCCGGGATGGCCAATTGAGAGGGCGCGCAAGCTGGTGCGCACCCTGAGCAAGACGCTCGTCAACAGAGGCTATCGCCTGGTCTCCGGCTTTGGTTATGGCGTCGGGAGTGCGGTGATTGCCGGTGCGCTTGAGCATATCTACGCGACCAAGGGCGGAAAAATGGAGGACCAGCTCATCCTGCGGCCCTTCCCGCACGAAATTATTGGCGGCGACAACTGGATGGCCGTTGCGCGTCGGTACCGCGAGGACATGGCGAACTACGCCGGTGCCGCAATTTTCCTGTTCGGCAACAAATTGAAGGATGGATCGGTAGTCAAGTCCGATGGGGTCGCCCAGGAATTCGAGGTTTGCAGGGAGAAGAAGCTGGCTCTCATACCGGTCGGCGCCACCGGCTCGATTGCCGGCGATCTCTACAAAACGGTCATGGATGATTTCGCCACTTTTTACCCAAATCGTACGAGCGAGTTCAAACCGTTGATGGACGTCCTGGGCGATCGGGACGCGGAGCCGGAAGTGTTGGTCGACGCCATCGTGCACATCCTTGAGCTTTGGGCGCAGGGATAGACGGGCGAAGAATGGTGTTGCGTAAAGTCGGCGTCTTCAGCCGGCGTCCTCTGCGCGCTTGATGCCGTCGCGAATCAGCTGGAAGGCTTCGTCCGGCTCACCCCAGCGCTTGACCTTGACCCACTTTCCGGTTTCCAGGTCCTTGTAATGCGAGAAGAAATGCGCGAACTGCTCGCGCATGATCGTCGGCAGCTCGCGGTATGACGTAATGTCGGCGAAATAGGGATGAAGATCGTCGACCGGGACGCAGATCATTTTTTCGTCGGTTCCCGCTTCATCCTCCATGATCAGCACGCCGATCGGACGCGACCGGATGACAACGCCCGGGGTCACAGGAACCTGGCCGATGACCGCAGCGTCCACCGGATCACCGTCCTCCGACAGGGTATGGGGGATAAAGCCGTAATTGAACGGATAGTACATGGCGGTGTGCAGGAACCGATCCACGAAGATGGCGCCGGAAGCTTTGTCCAGCTCATACTTCACCGGGTTGCCACCCATCGGGATTTCGATCATGACGTTTACGTCGTAGGGAGGATTCTTGCCGACCGGCACCTTCTTCAGATCCATGTGTGCATCCGCTCGTCGATGGCAGCCTCGCCGCCGCTGCCGCATGCTCGGCTGTCAGCGCCGCGGATGCAACCTGTTTGCAGCGGTTCTGGCGCTAATCGTTGCCAACGCGACCGGAATCTCCGCCGCCGCCGATGCTCCGGAAGCGCCGCGCGCGGGATCGCAGGTCCTGCTCGACCGGCTGTGGACGCCCGATCAATTGCGGGCAGCGTCGGCAGACGGACGGATGAAACGGCTGCGGCCGGCGGACCACACGCCGCCGGACGCCTTGCCGGAAGGTATCTTCGCCGGCCCCCCCGACTCAGCTACCGCGGCCTCGCCGGCGGTGGCCGGCTCGATCCGCCGGGTCAAGCCCGCCGCCGGTGACCGCCCGGTGGCGCTGACCTTCGATCTGTGCGAACGTGCCGACCAGCTCACCGCCTACGACGGAGCCGTGATCGATACGCTGCGCCAAGCAAAGGCACCGGCGACTTTCTTCGCCGGCGGCAAGTGGATGCGGGATCATCCCGAGCGCGCCATGCAGCTCATCGCCGATCCGCTGTTTCAGCTCGGCAACCATGGCTGGACGCACGGCAACCTGCGGGTGATGGACGCGGAAAAGGTCGAACAGCAGATCGCCTGGACGCAGCGCGAGTTTGTCCTGCTGCGCACCGCCCTTACTCAAAGGGCCGCTGAGGCCGGTGTTCCCGCTGAGGAGATTGCTCACCTGCCACAGCAGCTGACGGCACTGCGCTTCCCTTACGGCGTCTGCTCAAAGCCATCGCTCGATGCGGCCGCCAGCTACGGGCTTGCGGCGATCCAGTGGGACGTGATCAGCGGCGATGCCAGCCCCAGGGCGACGCCGCCACAGTTGGTGCGCACGGTGCTGAGCGAAGCGCGCCCCGGCTCGATCATCGTCTTCCACGCCAACGGCAACGGCCACGGTACCGCTTCGGCGCTGCCGGAAATCATCGCCGGCCTGCGCGCGAAGGGCTTCCGCCTCGTCACCATTGACGAACTGCTGCGCTCCGGCGAACCCTTTGCCGCCCCCGACTGCTACGAGCTGCGGCCCGGTGACAATAGCCGGTACGACCGGCTGTTCGGCGAGGGCACCGGATGAGAGGGCGCCTTCCGTTCGCCGCCGCCGAACACCCGCTGTCGAGCGCGGGCCGGCTGGCGCCGCTGCACGATGCGTCGGACGCCGCGGCAATCGCCGCCATGCTTGTGAAACTCGATCCGTGGCGGTCGCTGGGTTACCGGAGCGACCAGCTCACACGCTACCTGCTGCGTGTCGATCCCGCCCTCCACCGCTTCCGGATTCTCGACCGCGAGGCGCTCATCGGCGTGCTGTGCGTGCGCTACCCCTGGCTCCGCGGCCCCTACATCGAGCTCGTCGGCATCACCCCGCAGGCCCGCGGCAGCGGGCTCGGCAGCGCCATCGTCGGCTGGGTCGAAACGGAAGTGCTTGGGGAAGCCGGCAACCTATGGGCCTGCGTCTCCGCTGGCAATCAAGCGGCCCGCCGCTTCTACGCCGGTCGCGGCTTCTGCGAGATCGCGCCCATTGACGACCTGGTGAGCCGCGGCCACGCCGAGATCCTGCTGCGCAAGCGCCTGACCGGCTGAGCCTGCCCTTTTACGCAGGACCGGCCGAATGACCCGTGCCGTGAAGTTCTCTCGCGATTAACTCCCATTTGCAGTATAACAGATCGGGTCAACACAGCGGGGTTGCGATGCGCACGCCGTCTGCTCCTCAGCGGGCGCCCTTCCATCGGCGTCTGTTTCCCTGCGGCTGCGGCCGGGCACAGTCGTTGCACCGCAGCTTACCCGGCTGACCCCAAGTCCTCACCGTCGGATCTCTCAGCGCTACCGGGAGTCAGTGCCATGGATCGCCAGCAGGCCAACAAGCTCGCCACGGACCTCATCGCGCACGATCAGCCCGTGGGCACCCCCTCCGGGCATGCCGACCGCGTGCCGAACGCATCGGAACACACCGGCGCTCCGGCTGCGGCGGCGCTGTCGGGCGCAGTCTCCGATGCGCAGGTCGCGAGCGCGGCGACGCAGGTCTCCCGCCGGCAGCTGCTCGGCGCCGGTCTCGCCGGCGTGGCGTGCGCCGTCCTGACGTCGCGCAAGTCTGCTGCCAGCGACCCGGCCGAGACCGCGACGGCCGGGCCGGTTGAGTACATCATCGTCGGCTCCGGCGCCGGCGGTGGTCCGCTGGCCTGCAACCTTGCGTTGGCCGGTCACAAGGTCATGCTGTTCGAGGCGGGCGGCGCCAACGACGCCGAGGACATCGCCGCGGTTCCGTTCTTCAGCGGCTTCACCACCGAGGACAACCGTATCAGCTGGGACTATTACGTCCGGCATTATGCCGATACCGCCCAGCAGCAGCGCAGCACCCAATACCTCCCTGACAAGGACGGCATCTGGTATCCGCGCGTCGGCTCGCTCGGCGGCTGCACCGTCCACAGCTTCATGGTGGACATCTATCCCAGCGACTCTGACTGGGATCACATCGCCCGGATAACCGGCGACAGCAGCTGGAATGCCGAGGCGATGCGCGGCCACTTCCAGCAGCTGGAGCGCTGCGGCTACGTCGCCCGCTCGCCGCTGAACCCGTCGCGCCACGGCTTCAACGGCTGGCAGCCGACGGAGACATCCGACCACAGTGTCTATGCCGATGATCCGCAGATCCCGCCGATCCTGCGGGCTGCGGCGCGCGAGGCACGCGACAGCCGTTTCTCGCTGTCGAAGCTGCTGGCCGGCACGCTCGATCCCAACGACTGGCGCCTGCGCCACGACCGCGACGGCATTTACGATATTCCCCTGTTTACCAGCAACGGGCGCCGATACGGGCCGCGCCAGTTCATCCAGGAGACGGCGGCGAAGCTGCCCGACAAGCTGATCGTGAAGACCCACCGGCTGGTGACCCGGGTGGTGTTCGAGGGAACTCGGGCGGTCGGCATCGAATACCTGGAGGGTCGCTATCTCTACCGTGCGGATCAGCGCTCGACCTCGGTCCCAACGCCGCCGGTAAAGAAGATTCAGCGCGCCAGCCGCGAGGTGATCCTCGCCGCCGGCTCCTTCAACACGCCGCAACTGCTCAAGCTCTCCGGGATCGGTCCGCGCGATGAGCTGGACAATTTTGGCATCCGCACCATCGTCCATCTGCCCGGCGTCGGCCGCAACCTGCAGGACCGCTACGAAATCGGGGTGGTTACCGAGTTCAACGAGCCGTTCACCTTTGCCGCTGCCTGCCGGCCGGGGCAGTCGGTCGATCCGTGTTTCTCGCAGTGGCTCAACGGCAGCGGCCCTTACACCGGCTATGGCGACGTCGCCGGCATCCTGCACACATCGCCGACGCAGCGGCGTGACGGCCGGCCCAATGCCGACCTGCTCATCTCCGTCGCGCTGACCCGGTTCAAGGGCTACTATCCGGGCTACTCGGTGAAGGATCTGGCGGCGCCAGATGCGCACAACAAGCTGACTTGGCTGATCCTGAAGGCGCACACCCGCAATCGCGCCGGCACGGTTACCTTGCGCTCCCGCGATCCGCGCGATACGCCGGTGATCAACTTCCACTATTTCGAGGAAGGCACCGACCAGGAGGGCAAGGACCTCAACTCGCTGGTGGACGCCATCCAGTTCTCGCGCCGCATCAACGCCCGGCTCACCGGCATTTCCAGCGGCGACAACTGGCCGGGACCGGATGTGCGGACGCGCGCGCAAATCGCCCAGTGGGTGCGCGACGAGGCCTGGGGGCATCATGCCTCATGCAGCTGCCGGATGGGTCCCGCTGAGGATCCGAAGGCGGTGGTGGACAGCAAGTTCCGGGTGCGTGGCACGCGGGGCTTGCGCATCGTCGATGCTTCGGTGTTCCCGCGCATCCCCGGCTATTTCATCCTGATGCCGATTTACATGATCAGCCAGAAAGCTGCAGGCGAGATCATCCGCGATGCCCGCACCGCGGATAGCTATGTCGGCTCGGCAGATCTGGCGGGAGCCCTGTAGAGGGGGACCCACGGCACGAGGACCACGGTGTCGGCGGCGCTCAATCCTCCGGCTGGTAGCGGTGCATCAGCAGCAGGAGGAGGAGCAGGCCGGGGACGGCGGCGAGTGTCGTCAGAATGAAGAACGTCGTCCACGGGACCTGATCGGCGAGCCAGCCGGCGCCCGAGGACAGCACCGTCCGCCCCATCGCCATCAGCGAGGTGAGCAGCGCATACTGCGTCGCCGTGTAGGCGACATTGCACAGGCTCGACATGTAGGCGACGAACGCCGTCATCCCCATCCCCGTGGTGATGTTCTCGATCGAAACGGTAAAGGCGAGGACGGCGAGATCCGGCCCGGCCCACGCCTGGAGCACGAAGACGAGGTTGGAAGCGCTCATTGCGATGCCGCAGACCAGCAGACCGCGCATGATACCGAGCCGCGCCAGGACGAGACCGCCGATCAGGCTGCCGGCGACGGTGGCGACAAAGCCGAACAGTTTGACCACTTCGGCGATGTCGGTCTTGCTGAAGCCGAGCTCCAGGAAGAACGGCACCTTCATCACCCCCAGAACGGCATCACCGAACTTGTAGAGAAGGATGAACAGCAGCACGATCACCCAGCCCCGCCGGGTGGCGAACTCGAGGAACGGGCAGACGCAGGCCGCCCACAGCCAGGCGGCGACGGTGGCGAGCGAGCGCGGCCAGCGCGCCCCTTGTCCTCCCTGCAGCCAGGCGGCCGCCTTCTCCTCCAGCAGCCGCGCCGCCGGCGTCGTGCGTACCGCCGGCTCCGGGTTGAGCAGGATGGCGGCAACGCCGACCAGCACCGCGGCCGCCATCACGGCGTAGACGGTGGGCCACGGCAAGAGGTCGGCGAGAATCAGGCCGCCGGCGCCGGCCGCCATCTGGCCGAGGCGCCAACCGAAGGTGGCCGTCGCGGCACCCGCGGCCTGCGAATGGTCGTCGAGCAGCTCCACCCGGTAGGCATCGATCACCGTGTCCTGCGTCGCCGACGCCAGCGCCACGGCGAACGCGAGAGCGGCAGTGGCGAAGGGATCGATGCCCGGCTGGGTCGCGCCGAGGCCGAACAGGGTTGCGATCAGCAGCAACTGTGTTGCCAGCGCCCAGCCGCGCCGGCGGCCGAATCTTCGCCCCAGCAGCGGCAGCGGCAGGCGGTCGGCGAAGGGCGCGAACAGGAACTTCAGCGAATACGGCAGGCTGACCAGGGCGAACAGGCCGATGGCGGTCTTGTCGAGGCCGGCGCCGGTCAGCCACGCCGACAGCGGCTCGGCCAGCGCGCCGAACGGCAGCCCGCTGGAGAAACCGATGAACAGCATCGCCAGCACCCGCCGGTCGCGATAGACGGCGAGGGAATCGAACCAGGCGCGCAGCCGTCCAGACCGGGACGACATGGCCGGCGGCGTTGCCGGCGCCACCGTGCCTGGGGCGGGTGCCGACGGTGCCGGCTCGCTCACCCCAGCTTCTGCCGGACCAGTTCGGCGAGCGAGGTCTCCGGGCGGGCGCCGACATGGCTGATCACCTCGGCTGCGCACACTGCAGCGACGCGGGCGCAGGTCTCCAGTCGCAGCCCTCGTGCCAACGCCCACAGGAACCCCGCGGCGTAGGCATCGCCGGCGCCGGTGGTATCGACGACGTGAGCGACCGGCTCGGCGTCGATGATGTGCACCGCGTCCCCCGCCACCACGACCGCGCCCTTCTCCGAGCGGGTCAGGACGGCGATCGGGCAGTGATGGCGCACCCGCTGCAGCGCCGCGTCAAAGGCGTGTTCCTGATAGAGCGAGACGATCTCGTCCTCATTGGCAAACAGCACATCAACGTGGCGCTCGACCAGCTGCAGGAAATCGGCGCGGTGGCGGTCGACGCAGAACGGGTCGGAGAGGCTCAGCGCAACGGTGCGCCCGGCGTCGTGGGCGATGCCGGCGGCATTGATGAACGCCTGTTTGGCCCGTGGCCGGTCCCACAGGTAGCCTTCAAGGTAGGTGGTGTGTGCGGTGGCAATGACGCTGACATCGATGTCCTCCGGGGCCAGCTCGGAGCTCACGCCGAGGAAAGTGTTCATCGTCCGCTGCGCATCTGGCGTCACCACGATCAGGCAGCGGCCGGTGGAGAGGCCGTTGGCGGCCGGCGCGGCGGCGAAGGTGACGCCGAGAGAGACGATGTCGTGGCGGAAGATGGCGCCGAGCTGGTCGTCCCGGACCTTGCCGATGAAGGCGGCGCTGCCGCCGAGCGAGGCGATGCCGGCGATGGTGTTGGCGGCCGAGCCGCCGGAGACCTCGACGGCCGGGCCCATGGCGGCGTAGAGCGCCTCGGCCTGAGCGGCGTCGATCAGCGTCATCGTCCCTTTGTTCAACCCCTGGCGGATGAGGAACGCATCGTCCGCCGCGGCGATCACATCGACGATGGCATTGCCGATGCCGACCACGTCATAAAGGCTCTCCGCCATCCCACCCGTCCTGCCGTTGTTCCGGAATTGAGGCGCAGTATACCGGCGCGCGGCGCGGCGGCAATGCAGGCAGATCGCGAGTGCGTGAGCGAAAGCGATGCGCATCAGTCCTTTCTCCGCCACCCTCGCAATGCCCGGGACATTGTTGGGTCGGAGTGTCCTATTTTTCGATTCCGCTCAGCCTAAAGGAGTTCCAGCATCGCTATCGTTGGAAGGTGGAGGATGCTGTGGTGCACGTAGCTTGCACTCAGGGACACCCGGCGCGCGCCGCCTCTGCGAGACGGCCGGGTCTTGGCGGGGCGCCACCCGGTCGAAGGCGCCGCCCGGTCGGAGGCACGAGGAGAGGGAATGATGACGGACGGTCTTGTCCGTGCCGGACCGTCAGCCCCGCAAATCCCTGGTCCGGGATTTGCGGGTCTCTCGCATGACGGCGCCTGCCCTGGGTGCAGGAGGAATATCCCTGCCGGGCTCAGGCCTCAGATTTCATCGGCTAGACGCGCTTCGGATCGAAAGAGACCGCGATCCGGGGACGATCCGGATGCTGCGAGCGCAGCACGCCCCGGTAAACAGCGATTGTTTGACCGACCATATGCTCGAGAGAAAGATCGAGGCTCTTGCGCAGACTCGCCGCTTTCATTTTCTGCCGCAGCATCTCGTCCTTCGCCAGTCTGACCAGGTGAGCCTCCAGCTCCCGCGCCGCATTCTGCGGCAGGATATAGCCGGTGAGGCCGTCCTCGATGGCCTCTTCGGCACCGCCAACCTCGGTGGAGACGATTGGCACGCCGACGGCGAGTGCCTCCAGCAGGACATAGGGCATTCCCTCGTAGAGGCTGGGCAGCAGCAGAACGTCGAAAGCCGGGAGTACCGCCGGGCCGGGCTGATCGGTAATCCACGCGATCTTGTGGAAGACGCCCGCGTCCCGGGCCGCCGCATGAACCGACTCTTGCAGCGGACCGGAGCCGACGATAACGCCGCGCACGTTCGGAACGGAGCGGGCGAGCGCGGCAAAGGCGTCGATGAACCGCTCGGGCGCTTTCTGGATCACCAGACGGCCGATAAACCCGACGCAGAAGTCGTTTTCGGCAATCCCGAGAGAGCGGCGGATCGCCTGGCGGTCGGTGGGCGGGACCCGCGGCACACCGTTCACGACAACGCACGTTTTTTCGGGAGGAACACCCTGGCTCACAATGTGACTACGCTCGGACGACGAGACGGCAATGACCGAATCAGAGCACATCCTGGCAAGTGCAACCTCGGTGATGCGACAAAACAGATGCAGGATCGGGTTCAACGTCGGATCCATCGTGCGCATGGCGTGCGGGGTGTAAATTCTTGCGGCCCCGGAACCGACAGCGGCCAACCGCGCCAGGACGCCCGCCTTCGACGAATGCGCGTGAATGACGTCGAAACCTCCCGCCGTCCGGATATACCGGCGGATGCGCATCATGCAGGCGAAATCGCTCCAGTGCGGCTCGCGCCGCATCGGTACACTGAGGAGGCGAACACCCTTCAGCCCCGCCAGCCCGGACCTGAAGTTGGCATCCATCCGCAATTCGGAATAGATGAGATGCACGCTGCAGCCGGCAGAGACCAAGCCTTCCGCCAACTCGATCACGTGGCGGCCAGACCCCCCGCCAGCCGCCTCGACGACGATGAGAACCTTGGGGGGGGCCTCGTACGATGAGTCGCTCCCAGCAAGGGTGAGTCCGCCGACGTGCGAGTATCCAAGCATTAGCCGCATTTCCGAGGTGCCCATGTCTCGACCCGATCGGCGATGATTGTTCGGAGCGACCGCCGCTGCCGAGGCGCGATCCGATACGCAAGGCCAGATTATACATCCCAAGGATTTATTTTGTTGTGATGGGCGACACTGTAGATTGTGCTTGCTGGAGCCGGACTTGGCCGCTTTACCCATTGCGACGGGTGCCCGAGCAGCTCCAAAATATTCTCATGGGCGCGGTCGTGGGGCGCGAAGCTGGAATAGGGGAGGGGAAGATGCCGGCGTCTGAGTCTGGCGTGGCTATGTCCGCCACGAGATACCAGGATTTTGCAGCAGGCTTCTCGGCTGCCGCCATCGAAGCTGAGCTTGCCGGCCGCCTTGAGGGCGGACTGAACGCGTGCGTCGAGTGTTGTGATCGCCATGTCCGCCCGGGCCGGGCCGCCCTCGTCTGGGAAAACAAGGACGGTCAGAGTGCACGCGTAACCTTCGCCGAGCTGAAGGAACGCTCGGCGCGGCTCGCAAACGTTCTGCGCGCCCGAGGCGTGCGCCCGGGCGATCGGGTCGCCGGGTTGTTACCCCGGATTCCCGAGCTGCTTGTTGTCGCGCTCGGAACGTGGCGGGCCGGGGCCGTCTACCAGCCGCTGTTCACGGCGTTTGGCCCGAAGGCAATCGAACATCGGGTCGGATCCAGCGGGGCGCGGCTGATTTTCACCAACCGGGAGAACCGACACAAGTTGGTGGACGTGGCGGGATGTCCGCCGGTGGTCGTGGTGGACGCAGAGGATGACTTTTCGGCGGAGCTGGAACGACAGGCTGCGACGTTCGAGCCGGTTCCGATGCGCGGCGACGATCCGTTCCTGATGATGTTCACCTCCGGCACCACCGGGCCGGCAAAGGGCGTTCTCGTCCCGCTGAAGGCGCTGCTTTCGTTTCTGGTCTACACCCGGTGGGCACTCGATCTCCGGGACGATGACGTCTACTGGAACATTGCCGATGCCGGGTGGGCCTACGGCCTCTATTATGCCGTCATCGGTCCCCTGTTGCTGGGGCACGCGACGACGCTCTACGACGGTCCCTTCACCGTCGACAGCACCTATCACATGATCGGAAAGTATGGCGTCACCAACCTCGCGGGAGCGCCCACCGCCTTCCGGCTGCTGATCGCTGCCGGCGAACAAGTGGCCAAGCCGATCAAGGGCCGCCTGCGCGTGGTAAGCAGCGCCGGCGAGACGCTCAATCCGGAAGTTATCCGTTGGTTCGCGCAAACACTCGGCTGTCCGATCCATGATCACTACGGACAAACCGAGGTGGGGATGGTGCTGTGCAATCACCACGGCCTCGCCCATCCCGTGCATCCCGGCTCGGCGGGGCTCGCCATGCCGGGTTTCCGGCTTGCGGTGGTTGATGACGATGGCCGGGAGTTGCCGGCCGGTACGCCCGGCATTCTCGCGGTGGACCGCGAGAGATCGCCGCTATTCTGGTTTGGGGGCTACTGGCGGCAGCCGACGACGAACTGGATCGGCGCTTACCATCTGACCGGCGACACCGTCGAGCAGAACGCGGACGGCACGATCAGCTTTGTCGGACGCAGTGACGATATCATCACCTCGTCCGGATATCGGATCGGCCCGTACGACGTCGAGAGCGCGCTGATCGAACATCCGGGCGTTGCCGAGGCGGCCGTGGTCGGCAAGCCCGATCCGCAGCGGACCGAGTTGGTTAAGGCGTTCGTCGTCCTGCGTCCGGGTATCGAGCCGACACCGGAGCTGGCCGAGGAGCTGCAGGCTTTGGTCAAGACCCGGCTCGCTGCGCACGCCTACCCGCGCGAGATCGAGTTCGTTGCCGATATCCCGAAAACGCCGAGCGGCAAGATCCAGCGCTTCATCCTGCGCAACCAGGAAGCGGAAAAAGCAAGGACCTCGCAAGCTCACCATTCTTGAGTGACGTTTGCCGGGCGCGGCGCGCGGTTCGTGGCAAGCGACAAGCACGCGGACGCAACGCTCTTGCCGATAGCGACGGCTGCTACCATTCGGGCTATCGACGCCCGCCGCCGAAACGGGAGTTTCGGTGGCGGCGCTATCGAGCATTCCTATTCACCCGGTGCCGACAGATCGTCGGTATCGGCCGCTCCGGTCAGCAGCGATTCGGAAACCAGACCGGCGTTCTGGCGGATTTTCGTCTCAATCTCCGCCGCACGGTCCGGATGATCCCTGAGATACTGCTTGGCGTTCTCGCGGCCCTGCCCGATGCGCTCGGAGCCGTAGGAAAACCACGATCCGGATTTCTCGACAATGCCGGCCTTGATGCCCAGGTCCAGCAACTCTCCGGACTTCGAGATGCCCTCGCCATACATGATATCGAACTCGACCATCTTGAACGGGGGCGCCAACTTATTCTTCACAACCTTGACGCGCGTCTGGTTGCCAACTGCCTCGTCGCGGTCCTTGATAGCGCCGATACGGCGGATCTCCATTCGAATCGAGGAATAGAATTTCAGGGCATTGCCGCCGGTGGTGGTCTCCGGATTGCCGAACATGACACCGATCTTCATGCGAATCTGGTTGATGAAGATGATCGTCGTACGCGAGCGGGCGACGGAGCCGGTCAATTTGCGCAACGCCTGGCTCATCAGCCGCGCCTGCAAGCCCACATGGCTGTCGCCCATTTCACCTTCCAACTCGGCGCGTGGGACGAGTGCCGCCACCGAATCGACCACCAGCACGTCAACGGCGCCAGAGCGCACCAGCGTGTCTGCAATCTCCAGAGCCTGTTCGCCGGCATCCGGCTGCGAGATCAGCAGGTCATCGACACAAACCCCGAGCTTGCGCGCATAGACGGGGTCGAGCGCGTGCTCCGCATCGACGAAGGCACAAACGCCGCCTTTTTTCTGGGCCTCTGCAATGGCATGCAGCGCGAGCGTGGTCTTGCCGGAGCTTTCCGGACCGTAGATTTCGACGACCCGTCCGCGCGGCAGGCCGCCGATGCCGAGAGCGATGTCGAGCCCGATCGAACCGGTGGAGACCACTTCCGTCTCGACGGTTTCCCTCTGACCCAGCCGCATGATCGAGCCTTTGCCGAAAGCTCGCTCGATCTGGCTCACCGCCGCGTCGATGGCGCGCGTCTTTTCCGTAGCGTCCTTGTCCACCACTTGCAGCTTGCCGACCAGCATCACGTCATTCCCCTTATTCCACGCGCCCGGACCAATGGCAATGTCCAGGCGAGTGTACACGTTGTGTTCTGGTCCGAAAGCCTTTTTTCTAACACATTGCAATGCAAGGTTTAATTGACACTCAAACAGGCTAGTTATAACCCTAAGGGGTGCTGAAAGAAAACGGTTGCATGCCAATGCGGTAATATTAGATGGCGGTGATGGGTAATATTGACTACGTATTAGGCACTTGCTGCGGTAAAATTTCCCGTTAATGTGGCGCGGAATGGGCGCGAGCAGCACGCGCAGCGGGCGATGCACGGCAGTGCGGGGACGAAACTGCCCGAGGAGGAGTGGAGGGTTAATAAGTTGAATAGTAAGGGGCAGTTTGTAGACCGCCGGTCCGGACACGATCGTCGGAGTGTTCAGGATCTTAAGCAGTCAGACGATCGCCGCTCCGGCTACGACCGGCGGCGGACCGACCAGCTTGGATCGGTGCGGTCTGGGAGCGATCTTCGCCTGGATCCGCGCGGGCCGTTTCGCGATGCGGGCGCCCGATCGGCCGGTGCGGGGGGAGATTTCGGCTATCCGGCAACCATCAATGACTTCCTGGCCGGAATCGGAACAGTGCTGACCACCGTGGTCTCCGGCTTCTACGAAGCCAGCATGGACCCGAAGCTTTGGCCGGAAGTGCTCGGCAAACTGCGCGACGCACTGCATGCCGACGCCGCCGCCGTGATCTCCCATGACTTTGAGCATGGGCGCGGGCAGCTGGAGCACTCGGTGAGCATTGATGCAATGTTCGTGACCGCCTATCGTGAATTTTATGGTCGCCAGAATGTCTGGCTGCAGCATCCTGAGCATTTCCGCCAGGCGGGAACGGTGCTGACCAGCCGCCAGATCATCGATTCGGCAAGCGTAATGGAGACGGACTTCTACCGTTACTGGTTAAGACCGCAGAATCTGTTTCATCATCTTCTAGGGGTTCTCGAGACGCAGGGATCGCAGGTTACGCTGCTGTCTTTCGCCCGGGCGCGCGACAAAGGTGCCTTCTGGGACGAGGACACTGAGCTGTTATTTCGACTCCTGCCCTATTTGAGGCAAGGAATCCGCTCGGGCGGCATGATTCGCCGTGTGCAGGATGCCGAGCGCATTCTGCTCGATACGCTCGACGTCATGCCGATCGGCATCGTTGTTCTCAGCTGCTCCGGTGCCGTCCTCAACGCCAACCGCGCGGCACGGGAGATCATCGACCACGAGGAGGCGCTTTACCTGGGCAGCGGAGGCCTCGGCCTGAAGCTGACTGCTGGCCGATTCCGATTTCGGGATTTCCTGGCCGGCTCTGGTAGCGAATCAAAGCCGGACCCTATCGGCGACACGCACACGTTCTCGATACCGCGTGAAAACGGGAAACGCCCGCTGACGCTGCTGGTGATGCCGGTCAAGGACAGGACGCACCGGCGCAGCGATCGCGATCCGGGGGCGGTGCTGTTCATCGGAGATCCGGACCGTCCGGTCGATATTGACCCCCGCCAGCTTGTGCGGATGTACAACCTCAGCCGTGCGGAAGCACGGGTGGCGGTGCTTCTGGCGCGGGGTATGCGGCTCGATGAATCGGCACAGCAACTTGGCTTGACTTACGAGACGGTGCGCAAACACCTCAAGCAAATCTTTGCCAAGACGGGCACCGACCGCCAAGCTGAACTGATCCGCACCTTGACGTCAGGCCCCGCTGGAATGCGGATATAGAGGGGGATCGGCGGATTTCGCGGAGTTCGTCTCCGCGAGAACGCGCTCCACAAACGAGACCAGCTCTGCCAGCGAGAACGGTTTCGGCAGCTGAAACCGCTTGTTGTCGCGCGCTTCGTCCGCCAGGTCGGCGGAGATGATGACGATGGGCAACTGCGGGTGACGGCGGCGGGCCTGCTCGATCACGGTCAAACCGCTCATGTCGGGCAGGGTCAGATCGCTCAGCAAGACGTCGAACGTTGCCTCATTCGCCAAAGCCTTCAGGGCGCTCTTGCCATCGGCCGCTTCCGTCACCGACCAGCCATGGCCGCGCAGTGCACGCGCGGCGAACCGGCGAACCACCTGTTCGTCCTCGATCAGAAGGATGTTCGCCTCGCGACGCTGCGGGGGATCTAGGGCGCGCATGCCTATCGTCGCCGGTGAATCGGCAGGGCGAACGGGATCTGCTGCCGGCTCCGCCGCTGGCAACAGAATATGGAAGGTCGCACCGGCGCCAAGTGCGCTTTCGACGCTGATATGACCACTGCTCTGGCGGATGATGCCGTAGACGGTGGCCAGACCTAGACCTGTCCCTTCGCCCTGCGGCTTTGTGGTGAAGAACGGCTGGAAGATGTCGTCGATGATCTCCTTCGGGATCCCGGCGCCGGTATCCGACACGTTCACCTGCACGTACGTTCCCGCCGGTAGCGTCTGGCCCGACAGTTGTGTCGAGGCGGTAAGGCAGAGGCTCTTGGTGCTGAGCGTCAGCCGTCCGGCCGCCTGCATTGCATCCCGCGCATTGACGGCGAGATTGACGATCACCTGATCAAACCGTCCCGGATCCATCCGGGCGAGCGGCAGACGCGGAGCGTGCCGAGTCTCGATGCTGATTCCGGCCCCAAGCAAGCGCCGCAGCATCGGCAGCAGGTCTTCGATCGCCCTGTCCAATCGCAGCGGAATGGGACGCAGCGGTTGCTTGCGCGCGAAGCTCAGCAGCTGGCGGACCAGATCGCGTGCGCGAAGCGCCGTCGATCGGATGTCCGAGAGGTCATCGTATCCGGCGAAGCCGGGACGAGAGTCGCGCAGCAGCATCTCACAGGATCCCAGCATCGCCGTGATCAAGTTGTTGAAATCGTGCGCGATGCTGCCGGCAAGCTGCCCGAGTGCCTGCAGCTTCTGGGAATGCGCAAGACCGACCTCGAAGTTGTAGCGATCGGTCTTATCCAGGACGTGCACCAAAAGGCCGCTCAGCTCGCCATCGTGCTCGATAACCGTGGCAAACAGTTGGACGGCGAGGCCGCCGCCCTGGCCCGTGGCGGTCAGCCGCAGATTCTCCGTCGTGCTCTTGCGCGTTGCGCCCATGACGAGCTTGGCCAGCTGCGCCCGCACATCATCTCGATCCTCCGCGGCGAAGGTGTCGGCGAATGCGCGCCCCTTCAGGGCGTCCGGTACCGTTCCCAGCATGCGCGCCAGGACACCGTTGCAGCAGACGATGGCACCGCTGCCGTCGAGCCGGGCTATGCCCATCGGGCTTTCTTCGAACAGCGTCGCAAATGCCGCGGAAGATTCTCCGCCGTCCGCTGGCATCATCCGCCGTTCATGGGCTGGGCCTCTCGCGTTTCGATTTCATCACCCAACTGATGACCTGAGCGACGGCCTGATAATGCTCCGGTGGAATCTCGTCGTCGATCTCCACCGAAGCATGGAGTGAGCGGGCAAGCGGTGGGTTCTCGACCACCGGCACGTTGTTTGCCGCGGCGACTTCGCGGATGCGCAGCGCCACCCGATCGACGCCCTTGGCCACTACCTTGGGTGCCGGCATGGCGGCCATGTCATAGGCTAGAGCAACAGCGAAGTGCGTCGGGTTGGTAATCACCACCGTGGATGTCGGCACTGCCGCCATCATCCGCTTTCGCGCGCGCTCCTGGCGCAGTCGGCGGATGCGCGCCTTGATCTGCGGATCGCCGTCCGCCTCCTTGAACTCCTCGCGCAGCTCCTGCTTGGTCATCCGCATGCGCGCGAGGAACGAGAACCGCTGGTAGAGGTAGTCGGCTGCCGCGATCAGCGTGGTGACGGCGGCAACCGCGGCGGCAATGTGGACCAAAAGGTCGTTGCTGCGTCCCAACGCCACAACCGGCGACAGAATCGGCCACTGCTCGATACCCGCCGCAAACGGCCGCAGCACCAGAACAAGAACCGTCATGACCATGGCCAGCTTGATCAGGCTCTTCATCAAATCGACGAGCGCTCGCGCAGAGACGAGGCGCTCAACGCCCTTCATCGGCGACAGTCTGGAAAGCTGGGGGGTGAGCCGCTCCGGCGCCCACATCGGCCCCGCCTGTGCCAGTCCGCAGCCCACGCCGAACAGGCCCAGCAGCAGCACCGTCGGACCGAGGATCACGGCCATTTCCAGCAGAACCCCAGAGAAGCCGGCACGCATCGACGACAGCTCGACGTGCATGGTCTCGGGCTGCTCCAGAAAACGCAGGCCAAGCCGCAGGGCACGATCGGCGGCGGGTGGCGCCAGCATGGCCAGCGCAATGGCGCCGCCGCAAAGCGTCGCCCACACCTGAACTTCCTGGGAGTGCGCGACTTCACCCCGTTCGCGCGCCTGCTGCAGGCGTTTCGGAGTGGCCTCTTCGGTTCTCGAAGATCGGTCTTCGTCCGCCATCGCTCTGCGACCCGCCCCTGTTCAGCTCCCCACGGAGGCAAGAACAGAGCGGCCAAAGTGGTTGAGAAAGACCAGCATAATGCCCGAAATCGAGAGCATGATCACGCAAATCTGTAACGCGAGCTGCAGAGGGAGGCCAAAGAAGTAGACCTGAAGTTGTGGGACCAGCCGGCTGAGCATGCCCATGCCGACGTTGTAGACGAGGCTGACCACAACGAACGGAGCCGCGAGCTGCACGCCGAGCGCGAAGCTGTCGGCGACCGCGCGCGCTATCGCCGCTGACAGATCTCCGACCGGCATTCCCCCCTGCGGCAGAAAAACCGCATAGCTGTCGACCAGTGTCCGCAGCAGCAGATGGTGCAGGTCGGCGGCGAAAAGGACTACGACACCCAGGGTCGTGAAGAAGCCGCTGATGGTGGAACTCTGCTGATCCACGATCGGATCCTGCACCAGGGCGTTGGCGAATGAGGAGAGCAGGGCCACGTAGCTCCCGGCGACCTGCAACGCCGCGAACGCGATGCGCGCGGCGCAACCGATGAAAAGCCCGATGGTCGCTTCGCTCAGCATCAGCATGACGAGGAGGGCGGGGCTCTTCGGCAGCGCGGGCAGTACGCCCGTCAGCGTCGGCGTCACCAGCAGGCTGAGGAGCAGCGCCAGCAGCAGGCGCAGGCGCATCGGCACGTACGCAGCGCTGAAGCCGGGCAGAAAGGCGATCGCCGTGCCGATGCGGACGAACACGATGAGGACGGCAAAGGCCTCGGTACCGGCCGGCGCTAACGGGATCTGCACCTCAACTCCCGACGACGATGCGGTCGAACAGGCGCTGCGTGAACTCGATCAGCGAGGTTGTCATGAACGGCAGGAACAGCACCATCGCCACCAGCATGGCGATGATCTTCGGCACGAAGGTCAGCGTCGTTTCCTGAAGTGTGGTCAGCGCCTGCAGCAGGGCGATGACCACGCCGACGACGGTGCCGACGATCAACAGAGGAGCCGCGATCAGCAACAGCATCCACGTCGCATCGCGGGCGATTTCCAGAATGGCGGTTTCGTTCACGGTGTGGCTTCCCCCTTGCCCTGCTAGGCTCAGATCGGCATGCGCAGGATTTCCTTGTACGCCTCGATCACGCGCTCCCGGACGGCGACCACCGTCTGCAGGGTCATCTCTGCTTCGGCGACGGCGGTAACCACGTGACTGACGTCGCCCTTGCCGCTGGCGGCGGCGACCGATGCCGCCTCTGCGGCATGTCCCGCAGACACCGCCTCGCCGGCGACGCTCTTCAGCATATCGGCGAAACTGGAGCCGGCCGCGGGCTCGTTCGTTCTCGAAGGACCCCCGGTGGCCGCCTTCTCATAGGCGGCCAGGGCCTTGCTGTAGCTGTCGATGGGCGTGGGCATCGGGTTCTCCCGGGCCAGTTGGGCTCGCTCAGCGCAGGACGTCGATCGCGTCCTGCAACATTCCCTTGGTGGCGCGAATGACGTTCAGGTTCGCTTCATAGGAACGCTGAGCTTCGCGCATGTCGGTCATTTCGATCAGCGGGTTGACGTTGCTCTCCAGCACGTAGCCCCCGGCATCGGCGGCGGGATGGCTCGGATCCCATCGCCGCTGGAACGGGGAAGGATCGTCCGCGATCTCTTTCACGCGCACCGTTTCGGCACCCGCTGCCTGGTCGAGGGCGCTGCGGAACGTGACGACCTGCCGGCGATAAGGCAGCTCGCCCGGCTGTGTCGCCGCGGAATCGGCGTTTGCGATGTTTTCGGCGATCACCCGCAGCCGGGTGCCCTGGGCCCGCATGCCGGCGGCGGAGATGCGCAAGGTGGCGTTGACGTCGTCCATCAGTAACCTCTTCGGCCGCGTGCCCGGTGACTAGCCGCGGGCGCTGGCGGCGGTCCGGATCATGCCGAGATACTTCCGATAAAGTTGCGTCGTCAGATGGCTTGAGGCGCTCACCTCGTTCAGCTTCGCCATCTGCTCCTCGAGATCGACGGCGTTGCCGTTCGGTGTTGCCTCAACCGGATCCCGGTCTTGGCGCTCCTTCCAGCCCGATGCCGAAGGAAGCGTGCCGGCCAGATGGTTCGGCGCGGTGGCGGCCACCTGCACCGGAGCGAGCGCGCCACGGAGCGTCGCGCGGAACTGGAACGGCTCCACATCGCTCGGCTTGAAGCCGGGGGTATCCGAATTGGCGATGTTTCGGGCGAGCACCTGCTGGCGCTGGTCAAGCCAGTTCAGTCTCTGCTTGAGGACGCCCAAGGGCCCGGTCGTGCTCCAGTCCATGGCGGTTTGCGCTCCCGGCCTGCTGAGTTGCGGCCGCCTGTCGAATTGCGGGCTGAAAGTATCGGCGAAGGCCTTAACATCGGGTAAACGTCACAGGCGTTGCGGGGGAGTTCGAGATGTTCGACGAAACGTTGCGCGTGATCTTCTCATTGTCCGAGATCGAGCCGATCGAGGCGCTGCCGGAGGACCTTGATGGGTTGTTCCGTCGGCTGCGCGAAGACGCCGCCGCGGCCGACGCGTGGCACATCGAGGACAGCATCTGGGAAATGTGGACGGCGCATCCCGACGCCGACGCGGTCGCGCTGATGACGAAAGCGATCACCGCGATCGCGAGCAGGCACTGGGAAGAGGCACAGACGCTGCTCGACGACCTGGTGCGCGCCCAGCCGCTCTGGCCGGAGGCGTGGAACAAGCGGGCGACTTGCGCATTCCTGCGCGGCGACGACGAGAGCAGCGCCCGCGATATCCGCCGCACCCTGCAACTGGAGCCCCGGCACTTCGGCGCGCTGGCCGGCTTCGCGCAGATCTGCCTGCGGCACGGCGAGGCCGCTTCGGCCCTGATCGCCGTCGAGGCGGCGCTGCACGTCCATCCGCACCTGACGCAGATGCGCATCCTCGCCCAAGAACTGCGCCGCCGCCATCCACCGACCCTGCACTGAGGGCAGAGCTTCTCAGCGCATGGGGCCTGGCGCTGCGGACATTGAAGGGGCGTAGCGGACAGGTTACCCTTTCGGGAAATCGGCCGACGGGCTGGGGGCACCGGGGGTGGCGGACAAGACCTATCACGTTTTTCTTAGTCACAGCCGCAACGATCCGGTGGCGACGGGCGATGTCTTTGCGCAGCTCCGGCGGCAGGGGCTCGACGTGTTCAATGATGACGAGAGCATCCAGCCCGGAGATGAGTGGCTCGTCCGGTTGCAGTCGGTGCTGGAGGGGTGCGGCGCGTTCGTGGTGCTGGTGGGGCGCGACGGGGTGCGGCGGTGGGTCGGCGCCGAGGCGCAGGTAGCCCTGAACCGTCATTTCGGTCCCCACGACGACGCGCGGCGCCTGCCGATCTTTCCGATCCTGCTGGACGGCATCCCGCCCGAAACGCTACCGCCGCTGCTGCGGCTGTTCCAGGTGACGCGCTGGACGCCCGGCGAGGCGCTGCCGGCGGACCTGCTGTCCAACATCCGCGATCGCAACATCGTCCTCAAGGCCGAGCCGATCACCGGCTGCCCGTTCGTCGGTCTCGCCAGCTATCGGCCGGATCAGGCGCACCTGTTCTTCGGCCGGCGGGCGGAGACGCTGGACGCGCTCGCCTGTTTCCGCCGTCAGCCCACCGGCCCGCGGGTGAAGTGGCTGGAGATCAGCGGCAGCTCCGGCTCCGGCAAGTCCTCGCTGATGCAGGCGGGGCTGCTTCCGCTGATCGATCGGGGCTGGCTGTGGCCGCGCACCGGCTTTGCGCACTGGCGGCGGATCGGGCCGATGATGCCGGGTGCGCGCCCGGTGGAGATGCTGGCGGAGGCGCTGGCGCGCGCCTGGCAGGTCGAGATGGCGGATGTCAACGACCGGCTCAAAGCCGATGGTGATGCCGCGCTCGCTCATTGGCTGCGAACCCGCAAGCAGGACGATAGCGCGTTCCTGCTCGCCATTGACCAGTTCGAGGAGCTGTTCACCTTCGCCGACGCAGAGGAGCGCTGCCGGTTCGACCGGCTGCTCGCCGCCGCGCTGGAAGACCCAGAGTGCCCGCTGTTCGTTCTCTCCACCGTGCGGGCTGACTTTCTCGACCGCTTCGCCGGGGACCTGCCGCGTCTGGTCGCTGTTCAGAACCGCTTGGGCAAGTCCTGGAAGCTGGCGCCGATCTCGGCCGACGGCTTGCGCGAGGTGATCGACGGCCCGGCGCGGCTGGCGAACCTTGACGTGGGCGAGATCCAGGAAGCGATGGTGGCCGAGGCGCGGGACGAGGCGGGAGCTCTGCCGCTGGTTGAGAATGCCCTGTATTGGCTGTGGGACAAACGGACGGACGGCCGCCTCAGCGGCAAACTCTTGGGCGAGACCGGCGGCGTTGCCGGCATCCTCAGCCGGTGCGCCGACGACCTGCTCGCGGGCCTGGAGCCGCGGCAGCGTGACCGGGCGCTGGAGCTGCTGTTCCGGTTGGTCCAGGTCGATCCGGAAGGCCGGCGACACGCACGCCGGCGAATTCCGCTCGAAGAGGCGATTGCAGTCGTGGGCGGCGGCGAGGTCGGCCGCGGCCTCGTCCACCGGCTGGCCGGGGAACGCGCCCGGGACGGCGGGGTAGCAGGCCCGTTGCGGCTGATCACCGTCACCGAGGAGGCGGAAAGCGGGGCAACGGCGAGCGCGCACCGCCGTTCGGTCAACCTGATCCACGAGACGCTGATCCGCAGCAAGGGCCTGGACGCCGCCGGTAAGCCACAACCCTACTGGCCAACGCTGTGGAGCTACATCGAGAAGAATAAGGATAGGGCGGCGCGGCGGGAACGGTTGCAGTTGATGGCGCGAGAGTGGAAGGAGGGCAGGGGACTTTCTCGGTATTTCACGTTGGCGGGCTGGTCGTCGCTATTCGGTTTTCGCGGACTGGCAGCAGCGGGGAGCCTTGAAAAACGGTACTTGGGGTGGAGTCAGGCGAAAGCCGCAGGCCAAGCCATCGTGTTGGCGACGGTCTTGAGCATCTTTGGCGAGAGCGTTTATTGGGCGCTGGGGCGTGGGGCGCAGTTGGAGGGGATTGTCGAACGCTGGTCCTACATTCTGGGGGCAACGCCATCCCTTCCGAAGCTTGTCAAAATCCCGGCAGGGTCCTTTCTTATGGGGAGTGAGGGGACGGAGTATTACAGCGGGGATTTGCGGCCTGTGCATGTGGTGAGGTTCGCTCAGCCCTTTTATCTTGGCGAGACGGAGGTAACGTTTCGGGAGTGGGACGCCTGCGTCGCCGACGGCGGCTGCGGCTACCGCCCTGCCGATCAGGGCTGGGGCCGCGACGTGTACCCAGTGATCAACGTCTCCTGGCAGGATGCGCAGACCTACGTCGCGTGGCTGAGCCGAAAGATGGCAATGACCTGTCGACTACCGAGCGAGGCTGAATGGGAGTATGCCGCCAGCGCACGCGCAGCGAACGACTTCTTTACGGAGAGCGATGGGGAGTATGCCGTGCACGCTCGCGTGATGGCGCTCGTCCGGGCAGGCGCCGAAATCTTTAAGTTTTCTCTCCCTGCTCCGAACGGCAGTGACGACATCCAAGGAAAAGCGCTGGCCAACTGTACGGACTGCGGTAGCCAATGGGATGGGGAGCAAACGGCGCCCGTAAAAGAATTTCCCGCCAATGCCTGGGGTCTGTATGCCGTACACGGCAACGTCGGAGAGTGGGTGGAAGATTGTTGGCACCGCGACTATGAGGGTGCTCCAGACGACGGCCGAGCATGGGACGGGGAGGACGGTGGCAATTGCAAATTCCGTGTGCTGCGCGGTGGGTCCTGGGATAGTCCCCAGGATGACGCTCGCTCGGCCGCCCGCCACCGAAGCATCCCGAGGCGTCGGATCGACAACATCGGTTTCCGCGTGGTATGTTTGGACCCTTCCTTCGGGCACTGACCACTGATAACCAGCCCGCCAGCGCCGCCCTTCAGATTCTGGCGGGCTGGCGGGCTGGTTCCTGGTGAGCCGTCGCCTGCCGTTCGCGAACCTGTGAAAAGCAAAGGCCCCGCGAGCGGGGCCTTTTTCAGGAATGCACCGTCTGCGTTCGCCGGATCACTCGCTGCGGGCGACGCCCACGAGCTGGAGGATCCAGATGAACATCGTCACGAAGCTGCCGTAGAGCATGAAGGCACCGAAGATCGCTTTGCGCTGGATCAGCTCGCCAGCATCGCTCTCGTAGTACCAGCTCTTGATTTGCTGCGTCTCGTATGCCGTCAGCCCGGCGAAGATCACCGGCACCAGGAACGACATGAACAGATGCAGGCCGCTCGACTGCAGGAAGATATTGACGACGAGCGCGATCAGCACGCCGAAGCTCGCCATCACCAGGAAGCGGCCCATCGCCGACAGGTCGCGCTTGGTGGTGTAGCCGTAAAGGCTCATGCCCGCGAACGCGCCGGCGGTGATGAAGAAGGCGCGCGCGATGCTGTCCTGCGTGTACATGTAGAACATCGGGGCGATCAGTGCGCCCCACAGCGCCGCGTAGACCCAGAACGACATCTGGGCGGCGCCGACGCTCTTCGTCATCATGATCTTCGGCGCGAAGAATCCGAGGCCGAGGATGCCGATGAACAGCACCCACTTCATCGGTCCAAGCGCGATCGCCTGCATGACCTCCGGGTTCATCGAAACCAGCAGCGCAACGATACCGGTGCCGGCGACGCCCAGCGCCATGTAGTTGTAAACCCGCAGCATGTATTGGCGGAGTCCGACATCGATCTGTGCGGCCTCGGCGCCGGCCCGGGTCAGCGAGTCGGTCCGCAACTGGAACCGTCTGTCAGGTCCAACAGCCATTTGTCCTCTTCTCCTCTCTATGGAGACCCTGATCATATATGGCCGAGTATTGGAGTCGGTTCAAGCGCCCCTGCGTTGTCTTTGCGGGAAGGGCGATGGGCGAGCGGGATGTTGCGTTGCCTGGCCTGAGGCGGCACCATGCACATCGCCGAGACGCTGATCCGGCGTGAGGAGGCTTGAGCCATGTTCCGTCTGTTCGTGGGCATCATGCTTCCGCCGGACGTGCGGGCCAGCCTGTCCAGGCTCTGCTGTGGACTGGCTGGCGCCAAATGGGTGGATCCCGACAGCCTTCACCTGACGCTGCGGTTCATCGGCGAAGTCGGGGGTGGGTTTGCGGAAGATATCGACGCGGCCCTCCAGCAGGTGGACGCCCCGGCGTTCCCGCTGATGCTCACCGGCATCGATTGCTTCGAGAGCGGCGGCAAGGCGCATACGCTGTGGATAGGGGTGGGCAAACAGCCGCTGCTGTCGCACCTGCGGGACAAGGTGGAGTCGGCGCTGGTGCGGGCCGGCTGCGAGCCCGAGCGCCGCAAGTTCAAGCCGCACGTCACGCTGGCGCGCCTGCGCGGCGGCGAAAGCGCGCGGCTCGGCGCCTTCATGCAGCAGTACAACCATGTCGCCGTTGGCCCTTTCCTGGTGGACAGCTTCACGCTGTTTCGCAGCCATCTGGGCAGCGAGCGGGCGCACTACGAATCCCTGGTTGATTACCCGCTGGAGCCGGTGCCGGCCTGAGGGAGCGACGCGGCGCAAGGCTCGCCGCCCAACAACCCGAGCAGGTCGGCCATGCGGGTGAAGACCCGCTCGGCGCCGGCCGCCAGCAACAGGGCGGGCACCTGCGCATCGCAGTGGCCGCCGCCGGCAAAGCCCATTACCCGCATTCCAGCGGCGACGCCCGCCTGCACCCCTGCCTGCGAATCCTCGATGACGACACAACGCGATGGCGGAAACCCCATGCGTTCGGCCGCGTAGAGGAACAGGTCGGGTGCCGGTTTGCCGTGCGCGACCATCTCCGCCGAAAACAGATGAGGTTCAACGAACGGAAGCAAGCCGGTCAGCCCCAGAGTCAGCCGCATCTTCGCGAGCCGCCCTGAGGATGCGACGCAGCGCGGCCATTGCAGCGCCGCCAGCATCTCGCGCGCACCCTCGATCGGGCGCAACTCGGCGCGAAAGGCCGCCGCGTCCTGCTCGCGCACCCGATCGATGAAGTCCTCCGGCAGCGCCCGGCCCCATTCCGCCTCGATCTTCTTCACCACCGAAGCCATGCTGATGCCGGTGTAGCGGGCGATGCAGTCCGCCGGGCTCAACGGAAAGCCGACAGCGGTCAGCTCCCGCGCCATCACACGCGCCGCGACGACCTCGGAGTCAACGAGGACGCCGTCGCAGTCGAAAATGATCAGTTGGCGGGCGACCGAGTCTATACTGATGCCCTCCGGCGTGGGCCGGTAAAGTTACAACTGCGCCTCGAACCCCAACAGTGCGGCCAGCTTGGCCTTGACTTCGGCGAGGACTGACGTGGGTACGGTCCCGGCGATCTGCAGTCCGCGCGCACGGCGATCGATGGACTTCACCTGATCGGCGAGAACGGCGCCGCCGATCGGAAGGTCGACCGGGAGCAACACCTTGAACGGATAGGGAGTCGTGTTCGAGGTGATCGGACAGACCACCGCCAGCGCCGTCCTGGTATGGTAGCCGCGGGGACTCAACACCAGCGCCGGGCGGCGGCCCGACTGTTCGTGTCCGGACTGGGGATTGAAATCGACCCAGACGAGATCTCCCGCTTCGGGATCCTCGCTCACAGCGCTTCTTCTCCTGTGGGCCTGACGTCGATCACTTCGGGCTCACTCCCCGGGGCGATCTGTGCCAGGAGGTCTTCCAGACGGTAGTATGGACGCGCCGCGCGGATCTCGATGCGATCGCCCTCGATGCTCAGCTCTACAGGTACGCCCTCTTCCAGGCGAAACTTCTCGACCGCCACCTTAGGCAGACGGATGGCCAAACTGTTTCCCCACTTTGATACGAGCGCCCTCATCGGTTTCTCTCCTGATACAATCTACAATGTAGATCATTGCCAACCGTGAACCAAGACGGGCATGGCGCGGGGAGGGCGATCCGCCGAGGGCGGCCTCTGCGCCGGGCGCAACGGAATGGTGGCGGCGGACGGGGGGCGGGCGTAAGTTCAATATCGCGCATATAGGACCGCGCGGGTAGGACCGCGCGGGCGGGAAGAGGCGATCGCGCGGAGGAGGACCGTGGAGGCAGGCATGCGGGACCAGGGTGGAAGCGCCGGACCGATCGTGGTGCTGACGGGGGCGGGCATCTCGAAGGAATCGGGTCTGGATACGTTCCGATGTGAAGACGGCATCTGGTCGAGGGTCAACCTGGAGGACGTGGCGACGCCTCAGGGCTTTGCGAAGAATCCGGAGCTGGTGCACGCCTTTTACAATGCCCGGCGCGAGAAGCTGGTGGATGCGACGATCACGCCCAATGCCGCGCACACCGCGCTCGCCCGGCTGGAGCAGGAGTGGCCGGACGACGTCCTGATCGTCACGCAGAACATCGATGATCTCCACGAGCGGGCCGGCAGCCGGAAGCTGCTGCACATGCACGGGGAGCTGACCAAGGTCCGCTGCGGACGGTGCGAAACGGTGACCGACTGGCGAGCGTCGCTTGGCCTTGCGGATGCCTGCCCGCGGTGCGGCGCTGTCGGCAAGATGCGGCCGCATGTCGTCTGGTTCGGCGAAATGCCGATCGGCATGGAGGAGATCTACCAGGCTCTCGACGCGTGTGCGCTGTTCATGTCGATCGGAACGTCAGGAAACGTCTATCCGGCGGCGGGGTTCGTCAGCCATATCCGCAGATATACCCGGGCGCACAGCGTCGAGCTGAACCTGGAGCCGTCCACCGGCGCCAGCATTTTTGCCGAGACGATCTATGGTCCGGCGACGGAAGTGGTGCCGCTTTACATCGACGCGCTGCTCGCCGGCCGTCTTCCCGTTTGAGCCGCTGGGGGCTCGCGGTGTCCCGGTGCTCAGGCGTTGACAGGCAGGCGCACCGCCCGCATGGTCGCCGCTCGCGCCACCCCTCCTGATCGAGGTTCCTTGCCGATGACCGACGTGCTGCGAGCTGCCATCGACGCCGCCTGGGATGACCGTGCCAAGCTCGACGCCAGCACCGGTGGTGCCGTTCGCGAGGCCGTGGAGCAGGCGCTTGCCTTGTTGGATAGTGGTGGCGCGCGGGTCGCCGAGCCGGTCGCGGACGGCTGGCAGGTCAACCAGTGGCTGAAAAAAGCGGTGCTGTTGTCGTTCCGGCTCAACGACAGCGTCCCTGTGCCGGGCGGGCCGGGTGGCGCCGGCTGGTTCGACAAGGTGCCCCCCAAGTTTGCCGGCTGGGACGACGCCCGCTTTCGCGCCGCCGGCTTTCGCGCCGTTCCCGGCTGCGTCGTCCGGCACTCGGCGTACGTGGCACCCGGGGTCGTGCTGATGCCGTGCTTTCTCAACGTCGGCGCCTTCGTCGACCAGGACAGCATGATCGACACCTGGGCGACCGTCGGATCCTGCGCCCAGATTGGCAAGCGCTGCCACATTTCGGGCGGCACTGGCATCGGCGGTGTGCTGGAGCCGCTGCAGGCCGGGCCGGTGATCATCGAAGACGATTGTTTCATCGGCGCCCGCGCTGAAGTAGCCGAGGGGGTCCGCGTCGGCCGCGGATCGGTGCTGTCGATGGGCGTCTACATCGGCGCGTCCACCCGCATCGTCGATCGGGTGACCGGGGAGGTGCATTACGGTGCGGTTCCGCCCTATTCGGTGGTCGTTTCCGGCACCATGCCGGGCAAGCCGCTGCCAGACGGCAGCCCCGGGCCCGGGCTTTACTGTGCCGTGATCGTCAAGCGGGTGGATGAGAAGACCCGCGCCAAGACGTCGATCAACGAGCTGCTGCGCGACTGATCAGACAGGCTGAAAATGAGACGATCGAAATCGATGCATGGGCCGGCATTCTCGTCATGCGCGGACTTGATCCGCGCATCCACGTGGCTCCGTCGGGCACGGCGTTCTCGGCCCGGAGTGGATGGCCGGGACAAGCCCGGCCATGACGGTGTTGCGCCGAGCTCAAACGATTCATCCCGAGTCGGGCACTAAGGTCCGGCGTTGTCCATGCTTCTCGATCCCCTGGCGCTCGCCCGCGCGCTGATCCGCTGCCCCAGCATCACGCCGGAGGATGCCGGCGCTCTGGCGGTACTCGAAGCGACATTGCAGCCGCTGGGCTTCGTCTGCGAGCGGATGCGCTTCGAGGAAGACGGCACGGCGCCGGTGGATAACCTTTGGGCTCGGCTAGGGACAGGCGCGCCGAACTTCTGCTTCGCGGGACATACCGATGTCGTGCCGCCGGGCGATGCGGCGCTATGGGGCATCGATCCGTTCGCGGGCGAGGTGCGGGACGGGCGATTGTGGGGCCGCGGCGCGTCCGACATGAAGGCGGCGATCGCCTGCTTCGTCGCCGCGGTGTCCCGCTTCCTCGCCCGGGACGGCGTTCCCGCGGGCTCGATCAGCCTGCTGATTACCGGCGACGAAGAGGGCGTATCGATCAACGGAACGAAAAAGGTCCTGGCGCACCTGGTCGAACGCGGCGAGGGAATTGATGCCTGTCTGGTTGGTGAACCGACCAATCCGGCAGAACTCGGCGAAATGATGAAGATCGGCCGGCGCGGCAGCATGAATGCCTGGATCACCGTCAACGGCGTGCAGGGGCACAGCGCCTATCCGCATCTCGCCGACAATCCCATCTCGCGGCTGATCCGGCTGCTGTCGCTGCTGGAAAGCACGCCGCTGGACCACGGCACGGTGCATTTTCCGCCGTCGTCGCTGGTCGTTACGACCGTCGATGCCGGCAATCCGGCGACGAACGTCATCCCGGCCCGCGCCACCGCGCGGCTCAACATCCGCTTCAACGATCAGCACTCGGGGGATGATGTTTGCCGATGGCTCGCCGCGCGTTGTGCCGAGATCGGCGACGGGATCACGTTGCGCTACGAGATCTCGGGGGAGCCGTTCCTGACCGAACCTGGCCCGCTGACCGCGCTGATTGCCGGGGCTGTTCAACGGATCACCGGGCGCGAGCCTGAGTTGAGCACCAGCGGCGGCACCTCCGATGCCCGGTTCATCAAGGATGTGAGCCCGGTTTGTGAATTCGGGATGGTCGGCCTAACGGCCCACAAAGTGGACGAGAACGTTCCGGTGGCGGACGTCGAGGCGCTGACGCAGATTTATGAAGAGGTGCTTCGCGGCTTTTTCGCCGGGAGCCGTCTCGCATGATTGTTCGCGAGGCGATCGTCTCGCTGTACGGCGCCTGGCGGCTGGCTCACCTGGACAAACGCGGCTTCGAGCTGTTCGACAAGACGCCGGCGGGCGCGATCCGCTCGTTCTCTGCCGCGGTGCTGGTGGCACCCATGTATGCCCTGGTGCTGACCATGGCGCCCGTCGAGCGAGCCGGATCGGGGGGGCCGCAGTGGCTGCTGGTCGAAGCGATTGCGTATGTCCTCTCCTGGGTCGCGTATCCTGTCGTGACCGAATATCTCAGCCGGTCGATGGGCTGCCGCGAACTTTTCGACGGCTATCTCTCTGCCTACAACTGGTCGATGGTGCTGCAGAATGCAGCCCTGTTGCCGCTGACCGCGCTGACGGCGATGAACATTCTTTCGTCGGAGATCCTGCAGCTTCTCTGGTTGATGGCGATCGTGGCCATTATGGCCTGGCTTTGGTTTATTGCTCGCACGGCCCTCAACGTGAGCGCGGTTACCGCTGCGGGGCTGGTTATCCTCGACGAACTTCTGAGCTTTGCGATTGATTCCATCGCCAACGGGCTGTCGTAAGCACGGCCGCCGCGACGCCGTCCAGCACCTACAGCCGGGCAAGAAGCTCCGCTTTCTTGGTGGCAAATTCCTCCTCGGAAAGGATCCCCTTCTCCCGCAGGCCAGCAAGTCGCTCGAGCTTGGAGAAAATATCGTCGCTGGCGCCGGTATCAGGAACCGGCTGGCGCGATGGCACGGGAGGCGCCGCTAATGGTGCCGCGGGGTCCCCCGCGGGTGCGCGCCGGGCTTC
>WBZV01000217.1_pt1 | contig 39205 bp, 38 predicted proteins | sample 5204221 | NCBI WGS metagenome assembly WBZV01 (sample SAMN12344360, study PRJNA552823) | activated sludge metagenome | biome: Activated sludge suspended growth; feature: Nitrification reactor; material: Wastewater; isolation source: activated sludge from nitrification reactor of wastewater...
TGCGCAAAGTCGATGCTTTCCCACTGGCCAGAACCACGCGCCCCGGCGCGCTTGAGTACGCGGCGGATACGGTACGGATCGTAGGCGCTTTGCAGCCCGGCCTGTCCCTTCGGGCAGATCCAGCCACAGCGTGAGCGCGGGTTGCAGATCGCCGTGCACCCAGCTCTCGAGCTGCGCCAGCAGCGCGAGGTCGAAGCCGCGCCCGCTGCCCTGGTAGGCGAAGGTCGCGTCGGTGAAGCGGTCGCAGACCACGCTCGCGCCGCGCGCCAGCGCCGGCTGGATGACGCGCTGCACGTGGTCGCGTCGTGCCGCGAACACCAGCATGGCCTCGGTGAGCGCATCCATGCTCAGGTGCAGCACCAGCTCGCGCAGCTTCTCGGCGAGTTCGGTGCCGCCGGGCTCGCGCGTGCATACCACCTCGGCGCCGCTGCGACGCAGGCGCTCGGCCAGCGCCGCGATGTGCGTGGACTTGCCGGCGCCGTCGATGCCTTCGAAGGTGATGAATCGGCCGCTCACGGCGTGGACGTGGGGCCCGAGGGCCTGTTAACGCTATGGGAGGGCTCGCGCCGCCGCCTGGCTGGCCCCAGGGCTAGGCGCGAGCGAGGCCGCGTGCCTGCGGCACGCAACGAGGGAGCAACGACGCCCCGGGGCCAGCCAGGCGGCGGCCCTGCGGGTGATCTCGGCAAACAGCCGCCAGCGGCGTTGCACGGCTTGCCCAGGCGCAAAGCATGGGCTGCGCCGCGCGCCTTGCTGGCGGCTGTTTGCTGAGTCACGCGAGCCCTCCCATAGCGTTAACAGGCCCTAGCGGCCGCGCTGATACTTGTTGACCGCGCGATTATGCTCGGCGAGCGTGTCGCTGAACTCGCTCGTGCCGTTGCCGCGCGAGACGAAATAGAGCGCCTTCGACGCGTCCGGCCGCACCGCGGCGCGCAGCGAGGCGGCGCCCGGCATCGCGATCGGCGTGGGCGGCAGCCCGGGGCGTGTGTAGGTGTTGAAGGGCGTATCGGCCAGCAGGTCGCGCTTGCGCAGGTTGCCGTCGAAGGCCTCGCCGAGGCCGTAGATCACAGTGGGGTCGGTCTGCAGCGGCATGCCGACGCGCAGGCGGTTGGTGAACACCGCCGCGATGCGCCCACGCTCGGCCGCGGCGCCGGTTTCCTTCTCGACGATGGAGGCGAGGATCAGTGCCTCGTCGGCCGTCTTCAGCGGCAGGTCGGATGACCGTGCAGCCCAGGCCTCCTCGACGCGCTGCTGCATCGCGCGGTGCGCGCGCTTGAGCACGGCCAGATCCGGGCTGCCCTTGCTGTAGGCGTAGGTGTCGGGGTAGAAGCGCCCTTCCGGCGCCTGGCCCGGGCTGCCGATCGCCTCCATGATCTGCGCGTCGCTCATGCCGGCGCTGGCCGGCTTGAGCGAATCGGCCTTGGCCAGTTCGGCGCGGAACTGCCGGAAGGTCCAGCCTTCGATCAAGCGCACCGTGGCGAGCGTCTCGTCGCCGCGCACCATCTTGCGCAGCAGTTCGCGTGGCGTGGTGCCCACGCCGATCTCGTAGCTGCCGGCGCGGATGCGCTTGGCGTCGCCCGACCAGCGGAACCAGTGGTAGAGCGCCCAGGGCGGCGCCTGCACGCCCGCATGCACCCAACCCTGCGCGATGTCGCGCGGCAGCTCGCCCTGCTCGATCGAGAGCTCGACCGAGTCGGCCGCGAGCGCGAGCGGCTGGTTCAGCCACCAGGCGACGCCGCCGGCAGCCGCTGCCGCGGCGAGCAGCACGAGCAGCAGCAGGCGCACCAGCCACTTCATCAACGAGACCACGACGCGATGCAGACCATGGCGGCTGATGATAATCGGCCCATGTCTACCGCCTTCGCAACCAACGGTGTCGTGCGCCTGGCGCACTGGGGTCTGATGCGGGCTCGCGGCGCCGATGCCGCGCGCTTCCTGCACGGCCAGCTGACCAAGGACATGCTGCAACTGGCCGCGGATCGTGCCGTGCCGGCCGGCTTCTGCTCCGCCAAGGGGCGCCTGCAGGCGAGCTTCATCGTCTGGCGCACTGGCGCCGACGAACTGCTGCTCGCCTGCGCGGCCGACTTGCTCGCGGCAACGCTCAAGCGCCTGTCCATGTTCGTGCTGCGCGCGCAGTGCAAGCTCAGCGACGCGAGCGCGGAGCTGCCGCTGCATGGCCTGGCCGGCGAGGCGGCCGCGGTGCGCCTCGGTGATGTGCCGGTCTGGGCTCGGCGCGACACCGCCGAGGGCACGCTCATCCGCCTGCCCGACGTGGACGGCGTGCCGCGCGCCCTGCTGGCCGGCAACGCGCCGGCCGGCCTGCCCGTCATCACGCTGGATGCCTGGCGCTGGCTCGAGGTCGGCAGCGGTGTTCCCCTGATCGAGGCGGCGACGGTCGACCAGTTCGTTCCGCAGATGGTGAACCTCGAGCTGGTGGGCGGGGTGGATTTCCAGAAGGGCTGCTACCCCGGCCAGGAGGTGGTGGCGCGCAGCCAGTACCGCGGCACGCTGAAGCGGCGCATGTTCCTGTTCGACGTGCCTGCCGAGGCACGCGCCGGCCAGGAGATCTTTCACAGCGCCGATCCCGGCCAGCCGGCCGGCCTGGTGGCCAACGCCGCGCCAGCGCCGAACGGTGGCGCGCGTCTGCTCGCCGAGGTCAAGCTGGCGGCCCTCGACGGTGGCAGCCTGCACCTGGGCGCGACCGACGGCCCGTTGCTCGTGCGTCGCGAACTGCCCTACACCGTGCCGGCCGAGGCGGCCGAGCCGAGCTCCACCGCCTGAGCCGCCGAAGCGAAGCGCCTATGCAATTGCGCAGCGCAGGCGGCTCAACTCAGGCCGACGCTGGCCAGCTTCGCAGGGCCTTCGCTCTGGCCTGAGGCCCGCGGCAGACCGCACGGGCGGAATTCACGCCGCGACTGGCGCGCCGATCGCCGGAGCGCCGCCGCGGAGGGGCTTCCTCTACGATTGCCGCCATGACATCCCGCCCCTGCTGCGACGAATCACCATGTGCCTGCTGACGCTGGCGCTCGACGAAAGCCGGCGCTTTCCGCTGGTGGTGGCGGCCAACCGCGACGAGTACTTCGCCCGTCCGGCCGCGCGCCTCGCCTGGTGGACGCCGGAGCCCGGTGCCACGCCCATCCTGGGCGGGCGTGATCTGGATGCCGGCGGCACCTGGCTCGGCCTGAGCGCCGAAGGCCGGCTCGGCCTTCTCACCAATGTGCGCGACCCGGCGCACAACGACCCGGCGGCGCCCTCGCGCGGCCGCATCGTGCCCGAGTGGCTGGCGGCGCGCGAACGTGTCGACCGCTTCTGGATGCGCACCGCGCTCGCCGGCTACAACGGCTTCAACCTCATCGCCGCGGATTTCGCTCAGGGCGAGTGCTACTGGGCCAGCAACGACGGCAGCCACCCGCAGCGACTGGAGCGCGGCATCTACGGCCTGTCCAACGCCGGGCTCGACACGCCCTGGCCCAAGGTCACGGCGCTCAAGGCGCGCACGCGCGAGGCGATCGCCCAGGCGGGCACGGTGGAGGAACTGGCCAATCGCCTGTTCGAGGCGCTGGCCGATCGCCGCGTGCCGGCCGACGACGAACTGCCCGACACCGGCGTCGGCCTGGACAAGGAACGCATGCTCGCGCCGGCTTTCATCCGCTCGAGCGACCAGCAGTACGGCACGCGCTGCTCGACGCTGGTCATCACCGAGCGCGCGAGCCGCTACAACGTGACGCACGTGTTCGAGCGCAGCTTCTCGCCCGCCGGCGGCATGGCGCTGCTGCGCCGCGCCACGCTGAACCACTGGCCGCCGCGCTACAGCGCCGGTGATGCAGTGCAGGCGATGGAAGGCGGCGCGGTCTCGGAGTCCGAGATCGACGGCGTCGCCGCGGGCGCACCGGCCAAGCGCACGCGCGTGCGCAGCCTGCTGCGCCGCGAGCCGAAGCGGCGTCGCGCCGCGGCCGTCGCCGGCTGAGACACGGCGGCTCGGCGCGCTCGCCTCAGAGCGCGCGCGTCATCTCCACGTGCGGGATGCCCGCCTCCTCGAACTCCGCCCCGCGCGGCGTGAAGCCGGCGCGCGCGTAGAACGGCGCAGCGCTGGTCTGCGCATGCAGCAGCACCTCATGGTCGCCGCGTGCGCGGGCCGCCTTCATCAGCGCATCCAGCACCTCACGCCCCACCCCGCTGCTGCGCACCGCCTGGCTCACGGCCATGCGACCGATCTTGGCCACGCCCGGCACATGCTGCAGCAGCCGCCCGGTGGCGAGCGGCAGACCGAGCCGGTTGTAGGCCACAGCATGGACGCACTCGGCGTCGGCGGCATCCCACTCCATCTCGGCGGGAATGCGCTGCTCCTCGACGAATACCGCCGTGCGCAACGCCGAGGCATCGCGGCCGAGCATGGCCCAATCGCCGACGCGCACCTCCACCATGCCCTGCCCGGCCTCGTAGCCCTGCAGAAGTTCGCGCAGCGCCGGCGGCACCGGGCGCGAGGTCTGCGTGTGCGGATCGGCGAAGACGTAGATCAGCTCGCCCTCGACCAGCAACTCGTCGGCGCGGAATACGCCGCCGAGAAACTGGATCGAGGAGTTGCCGATGCGCGCGCAGCGCAGGCCGACGTCGAGCCGGTCGTCGTAGCGCGCCGAGCCGTGGTATTCGACGGTGGCCTTGCGCACGTAGAGATCGCCGGCTAGCGATTCCATCGATTCCGCATAGGGTAAGGCGAGCGCGCGCCAGTAGCCCGCCACGGCCGTGTCGAAGTACATCAGGTAGTGCGCGTTGAAGACGATCTTCTGCGCGTCGATCTCCGCCCAGCGCACGCGCAGGTGATCGAAGAACCGGAACTCGCTTCGTTTCATGGTTCGAATGCCCTCTTCAGTGCGGCGCCGAGCAGCGCCTGGGCGTGGCGCGCTTCCTCGAGCACGCGGCCCATCTTGATGAAATCATGCGTCATGCCACGCACCAGCTCGAGCGTGACCGCGACGCCGGCCATGCGCAAGCGGTCGGCATAGGCCATTCCTTCGTCGACCAGCGGGTCGCACTCGGCCAGCAGCAGCACGGCCGGCGCCACGCCGTCCAGGTCGTCGGCGTTCAGCGGCGCGAAGCGCCAGTCGCTGCGCTGTGAGCGCTCGATGTACTGCTCGAAGAACCACTCGATGGTGCTGGCGTCGAGCAGGAAGCCGTTGGCGAACAGGCGGTGCGAGGCGGTGTCGGCATGCGCCGTGGTGCCGGGGGTGATCAGCAGTTGTGCGCGCAGCGGCAGGCCATGGTCGCGCGCCAGGATGGCTGTCACCGCCGCCAGCGTGCCGCCCGCGCTGTCGCCGGCCACGGCGAGGCGCTGCGCATCGAAGCCGTGCGCGGCGCCCTGCTCGGCGAGCCAGCGCAGCGCGGCCCAAGCATCGTCCACCGCGGTCGGAAAACGGTGCTCCGGCGCGAGCCGGTAGTCGAGCGCGAGCAGCTCCGCGCCCGAGTGCAGCGCGAGCTGCCGGCACAGGCTGTCGTGCGTCTCCAGGCCGCCGATCGTGAAGCCGCCGCCGTGCAGGTAGAGCAGCGTGCCGCGCGGCGACTCGCTCGGCCGGTAGCGGCGCGCGGCCAGCGGCGTGCCGTCGAGGGCGGGCAGTTCGATGTCCTGCACCGCGGCCAGCTTCGCGCGCGGCAGGTCGAGCACCTCGGCGGCTGTCACGTAGGCGACGCGCGCCTGCTGCGGCGTCATCGCGTGGAAGGGTGGCCGCTTGGCGCGCTGGATGCGTTCCAGCACGCCGGCCATGCGCGGTGTCAGCAGATGGGTGCTCATCGAAGCGCGGCAGTCTGCCATATGACGGCCCCTCGCTCGACGGGTACGTCGGACGATCCCCCGAGGGGATCGCGGGCCGGCTTGGGAGCGGCCCGGCGCTCGGCCCGCTTGCGGGCTGCGACGGATGGCGCGCCGCGCTGCGCGACCTACACTCGCGCGCATGGCCTTCATCAACTACGTCACCCAGATCCAGCTCGACTTTGGTGCGGTGTCGCTGCTGCCGCAGGAATGCGAGCGCACCGGCATGCGCAAGCCGCTGATCGTCACCGACCCCGGCGTGCGCGCCGCCGGCGTGCTCGACAAGGCGTTGGCCGCGCTCGGCGCCCTGCCCCACGCGGTATTCGACCAGACGCCGTCGAACCCCACCGAAGCGGCCGTGCGTGCCGCTGCCGCGATCTACCGGCAGCAGGGCTGCGACGGGCTGATCGCGGTCGGCGGCGGTTCGAGCATCGATCTCGCCAAGGGCGTGGCGATCGCCGCCACGCACGAGGGCCCGCTCAAGACCTACGCGACCATCGAAGGCGGCAGCCCGAAGATCAGCGAACGTGTCGCGCCGTTGATCGCGGTGCCCACCACCGCCGGCACCGGCAGCGAGGTGGCGCGCGGCGCGATCGTCATCGTCGACGATGGCCGCAAGCTCGGCTTCCACAGCTGGCACCTCGTGCCCAAGGCGGCCATCTGCGACCCCGAGCTCACGCTCGGCCTGCCGCCGCTCTTGACTGCGGCGACCGGCATGGATGCGATCGCGCATTGCCTGGAGACCTTCATGGCGCCGGCCGTCAATCCGCCGGCCGATGGCATCGGCCTGGACGGCCTGGAGCGTGGCTGGGCGCACATCGAGCGCGCCACGCGCAACGGCGCCGACCGCGAGGCGCGCTGGCAGATGATGAGCGCGAGCATGCAGGGCGCGATGGCGTTCCAGAAGGGCCTGGGTTGCGTGCACAGCCTTAGCCACAGCCTCGGTGGCGTGAACCCCAAGCTGCACCACGGCACGCTCAACGCGGTGTTCCTGCCGGCGGTGCTGCGCTTCAACGCGAATGCCGAATCGATGGTGAAGGAGCGCCGCCTGGCGCGCCTCGCGCATGCGATGGGCATCGGCGCTTGCGACAGCAAGGGCAGCGAGATCGCCGAGGCCATCCGCGCCATGAATGCGCGCCTCGGCCTGCCGAATGGCCTGCGTGCGATGGGCGTCGGCGCGGATCTCTTCGAGCGCATCATCGACGGCGCGATGGCCGACCACTGCCACAAGACCAACCCGCGCATCGCCACGCGCGACGACTACCGGCAGATGCTCGAAGACTCCATGTAGCTCGAAGCGATCCGCCGGCCAGCGCCGGGCCGCTCCCAAGCGGCCGGCGACCCCCGCGGGGGGGTGGCTGCGGTACTCCGCAGCCGGGGGCTCAGAACACCGAGTCGCGGTCGATGCCGTGGCGCAGCATGCGCCGCTTCAGCTTGATGAGCGCCTCCTGCTGGATCTGGCGGATGCGCTCGCGCGTCAGGCCGAGGCGTTCGGCCAGCACCTCCAGCGTCTCGGGCTCGCGATCACGCAGCCCGTAGCGGCCGGCCAGCACTTCGCGCTCACGCTCGTTCAGTTCGTCCAGGCCGTGCGCGAGCAGGCGCTCGACCTCGTTGGACAGCGTCAGGCTCATCGGGTCGCTGGAGCCGTCGTCGGCCACGCTGTCGAGCACCGACTCGGAGTTGCCGTCGGCCGGGTGACGCTCGATCGGCGCGTCCAGCGAGGTCGGCTGCTCGGCGAAGCGCAGCAGTTCGGCCACCTCCTGCACCGGGCGGCCCACTGCGGCGGCCACGTCCTCGACGCGCACCGGCCGCTCGCCGTCGGCCTCCAGCGGCGCCTGCGATTCGAGCGCACGGCGCGCCTTGAGCACCTGGTTCAGTTCGCGCACCACGTGCACCGGCAGCCGCACCAGACGCGCCTGGTGCATGATGGCCCGCTCGATGCTCTGGCGGATCCACCACGAGGCGTAGGTCGAGAAGCGGAAGCCGCGTTCCGGCTCGAACTTGCCGATCGCGTGCATCAGGCCGAGGTTGCCTTCCTCGATGAGATCGGGCATCGGCAGGCCACGACCGAGATAGTTCTTCGCGATGCTCACGACCAGCCGCAGGTTGCGCTCGATCATCGCCTGGCGTGCATCGAAGTCGCCCTGGCGGGCGCGCGTCGCGGTCTCGAATTCTTCCTGCGGCGTCAGCAGCGGCGCACGGCGGATCTCGCGCAGATAGGTCTGCAGCGTGTTGCCGATCTCGCTCTCGCCGGCAGCGAGTTCGGGCCGCCTCTCGGCAGGTTCGGCCTCGCTGTCGGCGTCAGGGCCGGCGATCTCCGATGCACCGTCCTCACCGTCGATCAGCGAATGACCGTTGAGCGGTGGAGGCGGGTTGACCGTGCCCCCGGATGGCGTCAAACGCTTCCTGGGCATCGGTTGGCCTCCTTGGTTCGCCGCTAGCGTGGCGGCAACAAACGCGCCGGATCGACCGGCTTGCCCTGCTTGCGGATCTCGAAGTGCAGCAGCACGCGATCGGAATCGGTGTTGCCCATCTCGGCGATCTTCTGACCGCGCTTGACCGCCTGGTCTTCCTTCACCAGCAGGGTCTGATTGTGCGCGTAGGCCGTGAGGTAGGTGGCGTTGTGCTTGAGGATGACAAGGTTGCCGTAGCCGCGCAGGCCCGAGCCGGCGTAGACCACGCGGCCGTCGGCAGCCGCGAGCACCGGGTCGCCGGGCTTGCCGGAGATGCCCAGGCCCTTGCTCTTGCCTTCCTCGAATACGCTGCTCACCGGGCCGGCCGCCGGCCACATCCAGTTGATGTCGTCGTCGCCTTCGCGCGCGGCGGCCACCGGCGCGGGCGCCGGGCTCGGCGCGGCCGCGGGGGCGCTGCTGGCAGCCGTCGGCGCGGGCTTGGCATCCAGCGGCCGTGTCTCGGCCTTGGACACCGTGATCGGCCGCGTCGACACGCCGCTGGCGTTCTCGCCCGGCGGCACCACGCGCAGCACCTGTCCGACCTCGATCACGTTGGCGTTCTCGAGGTTGTTCCACTTGACCAGATCCTTCCAGTTCTGGCCGCTCTCGAGCCCGACGCGGATCATCGTGTCGCCGGGCTTGACGGTGTAGTAACCGGGCTTGCCGGCGTTCTCGGCACCGGGCAACGGCTTGCTCGTGTCCGACGCGGGCAGCGCCGGTGCGGTGCCGGGGCCGGCGACGATCAGCGGCGTGGCGCGCGGGCCGAGCGCACGCTCTTCCACCGGCGCCGGATTCTTGGACGTCGCGCAGCCGCCCAGCAGCGCGGCAGCGCACAGAGCTGCCGCGAGGTGTTCAAAGTGTCGCTTCGAGAGGGAATTCACCGTTGCTTCGATCATTCATCAGCCACCGAGGCCGGATTTTAGGGGCACGAACTTCACGGCTTCGTGAACGCTGTGCTCGTAGCCAGCCTCGTGGCGATCCACGACGACGAGCACCTGCCGGTTCGTGCGTGGCTCCTGCAAGGGCGCGACCAGCCGACCGCCCACCGCGAGCTGCTCCAGCCAGGCCGGAGGCAGCGCTTCGCCGCCCGCCGCAGCGATGATGCTGTCGTAGGGGGCGTTGGGCGGGTGTCCCCGCATGCCGTCACCATACACCAGACGCAGGTTCGTCATGCGCAAGGGCGCGATGTTCTCGCGCGCCTTGTCGTGCAGCGGCTTGAGGCGTTCGATCGACAGCACCTGGCGTGCGAGGAGCGCCAGCAGCGCGGCCTGGTAGCCGCAGCCGGTGCCGATCTCGAGCGTGCGTCCGAGCCCGCTCGCGGCGCGTGCGCGCGCACCGTGCATCAGCAGCTCGATCATGCGCGCCACCACCGACGGCTTGGAGATGGTCTGGCCGAGGCCGATCGGCAGGCTGGTGTCCTCGTAGGCCTGGGTGGCGAGCGCGGCATCGACGAAGGCATGGCGCGGCACTTCGGCGAGCGCGGCGGCGACGGCCTCGTGCTGCAGCCCCTGCGCCTGCAGGCGCTGCACCATGCGCCGCCGCACATCGGCCGAATCGAGCCCGAGGCCCGAGGGCGCCGCGCGCCGCGCTGCATCGGCATGCGCCTGCTGCAGCGGTGCCTGCGGGCGCAGCAGTTCCTTGCGCGGGGCGGGAGCCTGCCCGCCGACCTGGTCGAGCCGCAGCGGAAATCGTGGAGCTTTGCCCGCCGGATCGTTCATGCAGCAGGCCCGCCCAGCCAGGCGCGCCAAGCCGGCAGCGCGGCGTGGTCGGTGAGGTCCACCTGCAGCGGCGTGACCGAGACGGCGCCGGTGGCCACGGCATGGAAGTCGGTACCCTCGCCGCCTTCGCGCGCGTCGCCGGCCGGGCCGATCCAGTAGATGGTGTCGCCGCGCGGGCTGGTCTGGCGGATCACCGGCTCGCTCGCATGGCGCCGGCCCAGGCGCGTGATGCGCCGTGGCAGCGTGTCGGCATCGGCGCGGTTGGGGATGTTCACGTTGAGCAGCCAGGCCGCGCCGGCGGGCGGTTCGCGCAAGGCATGCTCGATCACGCTGCGCGCCACGCGCGCTGCCGCGTCGAGATGGGCCCAGCCCTTCTCGACCTGCGAGAACGCGATCGCCGGCACGCCGAACAGGAAACCTTCCATCGCGGCGGCCACCGTGCCCGAGTAAAGCGTGTCGTCGCCCATGTTGGCGCCGTTGTTGATGCCCGAGACGACCAGATCCGGCCGCTGCGGCAGCAACCCGGTGAGCGCGACGTGCACGCAGTCGGATGGCGTGCCGGTGACGTAGCGGAACGAGTTGAGCGCCTCGCCGTGGCCGTGGCGCGCCGGGTAGACCGACAGCGGCCGGTTCAGCGTCAGCGAGTTCGAGGTGCCGCTGGCGTTCTGCTCCGGAGCGACCACGTCGATCTCGCCGAGCCCCGCGCAGGCCTGGATCAGCGCGGCGATGCCGGGGGCGAGATAACCGTCGTCGTTGGCGATGAGGATGCGCATGCGGCGATTGTAGGGAGGCGTCCGGGGCGGCGTCGCCGAGGCGACGCGGACCGGAGCAGTTGATGCTTATCATGCCGCGCCATTCGATCCACGGAGACGTCCGACATGCATGCCTGGCTGTGCGAAAACCCGACCGGCGTCGACGCCGTGGCCTGGAAGGAACTGCCGACGCCGCAGCCGGCGGCCGGCGAGGTGCTCATCGCCATCAAGGCGGCGAGCCTGAATTTCCCCGACCTGCTGGTGGTGCAAGGCAAGTACCAGGTGAAGCCCACGCCGCCCTTCGTGCCCGGCTCGGAGTTCGCCGGCGTGGTGGAGGCGGTGGGCGACGGCGTGCGCCACGTGAAGCCCGGCGATCCGGTCGCGGCCTTCGCCGGCACCGGCGGCTTCGCCACCCACGCCTGCGTGAAGGCCGAGGTGGTGATGCCGCTGCCGCGCGGCTTCGCCTTCGACGACGCGGCGGCCTTCGTGCTGACCTACGGCACCTCGCACCACGCGCTGGTCGACCGCGCCGCGCTGAAGGCTGGCGAGACGCTGCTCGTGCTGGGCGCCGCCGGTGGCGTGGGCACGGCGGCGGTGCAGATCGGCAAGGCGGTGGGCGCGCGCGTGATCGCGGCCGCCTCCAGCGACGAGAAGTGCGCGCTGTGCCGCGAGATCGGCGCCGACGAGACCATCAACTACGCGAGCGCGAACCTGCGCGACGAGCTCAAGCGCCTCACCGGCAGCAAGGGCGTGGACGTGGTCTACGACCCGGTCGGCGGCGATCTCGCCGAGCCGGTGTTCCGCACCATCGCCTGGCGCGGGCGCTACCTCGTGATCGGCTTCGCGCAAGGCGGCATCCCCAACCTGCCGCTCAACCTTCCGCTGCTCAAGGGCGCCTCGCTGGTGGGGGTGTTCTGGGGCGAGTTCGCGCGCCGCGAGCCGCAGGCCAACGCGCGCATGCTGGCCGAGCTGGCGCAGTGGTATGCGCGGGGCCTGGTCAAGCCGGTGATCGACCAGCGCCTGCCCATGACCGCGCTGCCCGAGGCCTTCGCGCGCATGGGCACGCGCAAGGTGCGCGGCAAGCTGGTGCTGGTCAACGACTGACTGCCCCCGTCCCCCGAAAGCGGGAACTTTGTCACGGATGCGCCGGGGCGTGCGTCCGCTGCGCTAACATCCCGTGCAAACGACAACAAGGCCTCGTCGCAAGGTCGAGACGGGTGGAGCATGTCAGTCAAAGTCCTCATCCTCGAAGACAACCCGGTGGCGCGCAGCTTCCTGTGCCGCGTCGTGCGGGAGAGCTTCAGCGATGCCATCGCGATCACCGAAGCGGGTGATCTGGAAACCGCACGGCGCCACATCGGCCCAGTCACGGCGGGCCGCGAGCCGGTCGATCCCTTCAAGCTGATCCTGGTCGACCTCGAACTGCCCGACGGCAACGGCATGGAACTGCTGGCCGAGCTGGTGAAATACCCGGCCACCAAGATCGTCACCACGCTCTACTCGGATGACGACCACCTCTTCCCCGCACTGCAGTGCGGCGCCGACGGTTATCTGCTCAAGGAAGACCGCTTCGAGGTGCTGGTCGAGGAACTGCAGAAGATCGTGCGCGGCCAGCCGCCGCTCTCGCCGGCCATCGCGCGCCGCCTGCTGACGCACTTCCGCCAGGGCGGCGAGAGCAGCGCGCCCATGACGCCCAACACCGGCTTCCAGAGCAGCCGGCCCGTGCCGATGGGGCGCGGCGCGCCGCTCGATCACGAACGCCTCACACCGCGCGAGAGCGAGGTGCTGACGTACCTCAGCAAGGGCTTCACGATCAAGGAGATCGCGAACCTGATGGGCATCAAGTGGTTCACCGTCAACGACCACATCAAGTCCATCTACAAGAAGCTCAACGTCTCCAGCCGCGCCGAAGCCGCCGTGCTGGCGAGCAAGCAAGGGCTGGTCTGACGCCCCGCGGCGCGCCGTGTCGCATCGTGCCGCCAAGGGTCCGCTGCAAGGCCCGCTGTCCACGCTGACGCCGGCCGATAGCGTCCTCGAATCGACGTTCGGCGAGCGCCTCGCCCTGCACAGCGATGCGATGTCGCGCTGGATGGGCTGGCGTCTGCGCCTGCTGGTCGTGTGCGCGCTGGCCGGTTGCCTCGGGCTCTTCCTGCTCGCCCGCGAGATGGCCAGCCTGCCGCGTGTCGATGCGAGCTGGCGCACCAACGCCGACAACCGCGTCGAGCTGGTGCGCGCCGCCGACCCCATCCTCGAGCCGCTGGCCGGGCAAGTGCTGGTGGCAGTGCAGGCCGACGGGCGCAGCGTCGAGCTGAAGGACGCGCTGACGCTGCAGCGCTCGGCACGCTGGGTCGTCGACGACGCGGCGCGCCAGCACCACCACCTGCTGCACGAGGAGCTCGACGCCCTGCTCTCCCAGCCGGCGGTGCAGTTCGTCTTCGCGGGCGGGCGCAGCGCCTATGTGCAGACCGCGCCGCGCGGCTTCACCGGTCTGCCGGCGGTGTACTGGCTGCTGTGCGCGATGGCACTCGCGGTGTATCTCGTGGGCATCGTCGTGCTGATGGCCAAGCCCAACGGCCGCAACCTGCTCTACGCGCTGATCACGCTGTGCCAGGCCGGCAACCTCGTATTCATCGCGATCGAGTCGACCGCCGACCTCGCCATGCCCGGCCTGGTGGCGCACCTGGATCTGCCCCTGCGCGTCGGCTTCGATCTCTTCACGGCCGCGGCCATCGTGCATGCTGCTGCGGTGCATCCGCGCCGGCTGCCGGGTGCGCCCGCCATCGCCGTGAGTGCCTGGCTGCTGGCCGCCGCGCTCACCGCCGGCGTGTCGGCCGGCCGAGTGCCCTACGGCTGGTGGTGGGTGCAGGCCGCGGTGGTGGCCTACGGCCTGACCATGGTGGCGTTGATGACCTGGTCGCACCAGCTCGAGCCGCACCCCTTCGCGACCGTGCTGCGGCGCTTCGGCATCGTCACGCTCGTCACCTGGGTGCTGCTCACGGCCTCGCTGGCGGCGGCCATCACGCACCCGGGCGTGCTCCACAACATCGCGTCGATCGGCTCGACGGTGTGGTACGTATTCTTCGCCTCGCTGATCGTGCTGGTGCCCTTCCTGTCGCGCTCGCAGCAGGTGATGCGCGAGTTCTCGCTGCTGGCCGCGGTGAGCACGGTGGCCACCTCGCTGGACCTGCTCTTCGTCGCGGTGTTCTCGCTCGGCCAGTTCGCCTCGCTGACGCTGGCGCTGTTCGTCGCGCTGGCGGCCTACTCCGGCGCGCGGCAGTGGATCCTGACGCAGTTGCTCGGCAGCAGCATGCTCACCACCGAGCGCATGTTCGAGCAGCTCTACCGCATCGCGCGCGAAGTCGAGGCGCACCCCGAGCGCACCGGCATGCTGCTGTCGGAGCTGCTGCGCGACCTGTTCGAGCCGATGGAGGTGCTGCTCGCCGAACGGCGCGTGCGTGCCACGCGCGTCTCCAGCGACGGCTCGACGCTGATCCTGCCGGTGCCCGCGCTCGGCGGCGACGGCTCGACCGCCAGAGGCTCCATCGTGCTGCGCTTCGCGCGCCGCGGCCGGCGCCTGTTCACCTTCGAGGACGCCCGGCTCACCGCGCGCGTGGTCGAGCAGTTGCGCCGCGCCGTCGCCTTCGACAAGGCCGTCGAACAGGGCCGCAGCGAGGAGCGCGCCCGCATCGCGCAGGATCTGCACGACGACATCGGCGCGCGGCTGCTGACGCTCATGTACAAGGCCCAGTCGCCGGAGATGGAAGAGTACGTGCGGCACACGCTGCAGGATCTCAAGACGCTCACGCGCGGCCTCGCCGCGGCCAACCACAGCCTCTCGCACGCGGCGGCGGAGTGGAAGGCCGACCTGTCGCAGCGCCTGACCGCGGCGCACGTGCAGCTCGACTGGGCCTTCGATGCCGACACGGAGGTCATGCTGTCGGTGGTGCAGTGGTCGGCGCTGACGCGCGTGCTGCGCGAACTGGTCAGCAACACGATCGCGCATGCGCAGGCCACGCGCGTCGAGGTCTCGCTCGTGCTGCGCCGCGACCGGCTCGACCTGCAGATCCAGGACAACGGCGAAGGCCGCAACCCGCGCGCCTGGGCGCATGGCCTGGGCCTGGGCGGCGTGCGCAAGCGCGTCAAGCAACTCGGCGGCGAGGTCGAGTGGCGCGAGCTGCAGCCGCGCGGCATCGGCTGCCGGGTGACGATCCGCGAGCTCTCGGCGCGCAGCTGAGGGCGCAAACGAAGAAGCCGGGCGCAGGGCCCGGCTTCTTCAGTGTTCGGTGGGGTGGCTGATGGGACTCGAACCCACGACGACAGGAATCACAATCCTGGACTCTACCAACTGAGCTACAGCCACCGCAGAGCCGCGCATTATAACGAAGCGCGGCGCATGCTTCGCGCGCCGGGCGTCAGTTCGCCGCCGGCGCGCTGGCGCCCTTGGCCGCCGCGGGCAGCGTCTCGGCGTGGAAGCGCTGCTTGAGCGCCGCGTAGTAGGCCTGTGCCTCGGCGTCGCCCCAGGCCTGGCCGTACTGCGCCTGCATCTGCTTGGCGTCGCCCGTGGCCGGGTCGCGGCCCGACACCTTCGTGATGCGAACGACCGCGTAGCCTTGCGCGCCCTGCTCGACGCCGAGCACCGCAGGCAGCTTGGCCACCGGGGCGCGCAGCGCCGCATCGACGATGTCGCGCGGCACGTCCTTGGTCGCGGCGCGCGAGAGGGTCACGATGCTGCCGGGCATCGCCGCGTCGGGCGTCTTCTGCAGCTCGGCCAGGCGTGCCTCGCCGTCCTTGCGCGCGAGCGCGCTCGCCTGCTTTGCCGCCACGCGTTCGCGCACCATCGCCTTGACCTCGTCGAAGGCGCGCTGGCGTGCCGGGCTGTACTGCACGATGCGGCCGGAGGCGAGCTGGTTCGGGCCGACCTCGACGGCTTCGATGTTGCGCTTGTTCTTCACCGAATCGGCGCCGAAGATCGCCTCGAGAAACTTGGCGTTGGCCAGCGCGCCGCTGGCGCCCGGCGCCGGCGTGCGCTTCACGTCGGCCGCGCTGCGCAGCTCGAGCTTGAACTTCTCGGCCGCCGGTTTGAGGCTGTCGGCCTGCTCGTAGACCATGTTGGTGAAATCGACGGCGGCCGCCGCGAAGCGGCTCTGCGCCTGCTGCTTCTTCGCCTCGTCCTCGATCTCGGCGCGCACCTGCTCGAAGCTCTTCTTGCCGCCGCCGCGGATGCCGGTGACCTGGATGATGTGGTAGCCGAAGTCGCTCTCGACCACGCCGCCGATCTCGCCCTGCTTGAGCCCGAACGCGGCGTCCTCGAAGGGCTTGACCATCGCGCCGCGGCCGAAGAAGTCGAGATCGCCGCCGCGCTGCGCGGAGCCGGGGTCGTCGCTGTTCTTGCGCGCCAGGTCGGCGAAGCTCGCCGGCGCCTTGCGCAGTTCGGCCAGCAGGTGCTCGGCCTTCGCCTTCGCCTTCTCGCGCTCGGCGGCCGGCGCGCTCTTCTCGGCCTTCACGAGGATGTGGCTGGCGCGGCGCTCTTCGGGCGTCGTGTAGCGCTTCTCGTTCTCCGTGTAGTACTTGCGCAGTTCTTCCTCGGGCACGGTGATGCCCTTCTTGATCGAGTCGAGGTCGAGCACGAGGTATTCGATCGTCGCCTGCTCGGGGGCCTGGAACTGCGCGGCGTTCTCCGGCGCCTTGTAGTAGGCCTGCAGGTCGTCGTCGCTCGGGTTGACCTTGGCGAGGTAGTCCTTGGCGTCGAATCGCTGCACCTGGACGTCGCGTTGCTGCAGCAGCGCGTCGAAGGCCGCGTTGGCGCTGCCAGCCGCACCGAAGGCGGTGCCGCTCAGGCCTTCGAGCACCTGGCGCTGCGTCGCATCCTGGCGCATGCGCGCCTCGAACATCTCGGGCGACATGCCCTGCGCGCTCAGCAGCGCCTTGTAGGCATCGACGTCGAAGCTGCCGTCGGGCTTCTTCAACTGCGCCAGCTGCGGGATGGCGAGCAACTCGCGCTGCAGGCGCTCGTTGGTGACCACGAGGTGCGCCTTGTCGGCCGCCACCATCAGCACGCGCTCGCGGATCATGCCGTCGAGCACCTGCTTCTTCATCTCGGGCGTGTCGAACAGCTTGGCGTCTAAGCCGGGCATCTGGCGGCGCACGCGCTCCACCTGCTCGCGCTGCGCGGCCGTCCATTCCGACTGCGTGATGTTGTGGCCGTCGACCTTGGCCACGGCCTCGTTCTCGCCGCCGGCAAAGCGCGTGTAGCCCTGGATGCCGAAGAAGACGAACGAGGGGAAGATCAGCAGCACCAGCACGAACTGCAGGAGCCGGGTGTGCTTGCGGACGAAGTCGAACATCGGGAGCCTCTGGCTAGCGCGGTAGGTCCAGACGCGACAAAGGCGAACCTGGGTTCGCCTTCGTGTCTGGTTTGCGCCGTGATTCTATCGCAGGCCCGGCGGGCCCCTGCGGGGTTGGTGGTGGGTGCTGAGGGGCTCGAACCCCCGACCTACGCCTTGTAAGGGCGCCGCTCTACCAACTGAGCTAAGCACCCGCTCATCTCGCTGCGATCAGTTGACCGCGTCCTTCAGGGCCTTGCCCGGGCGGAACTTCGGCACCTTGGCGGCCTTGATCTTGATCGTGGCGCCGGTGCGCGGATTGCGGCCGCTGCGCGCGGCACGCTTGCCGACGCTGAAGGTACCGAAGCCGACCAGCGAGACGCTGCCGCTCTTCTTCAGCGTCTGCTTCACACCGCCGATCACGGCTTCCAGGGCGCGCGTGGCAGCAGCCTTGGAGATGTCCGCCTGACGGGCGATGTGTTCGATCAATTCAGACTTGTTCACGGGATATCCCCCTCTCAAAAGTTTCTCGAACGGTGGTATTCGGTGGGCGTCTCGAAGCACGCTCTCGTGCCCCCTGCCCGGCGCGGGCCATTACATGCCGCGCCCCCAGGGCTGTCAAGGGCGGAGCGGGATTCTATGCGCAATCATGTGTAGCACCGCGGCGTCGCCGAGACGCCATTGCGCAGTGCATCAACGTCCGTCGCGCACCACCAGCGCAACACCGATCGCAGTCAGTGCCATGCCCATCATCATGAGCGGCGTGAAGGCTTCGCCGAACAAGGCCCAGGCCATCGCCGCGGTGCACGGCGGCACGAGGTAGAGCAGGCTGGTGACCTGCGTGGCCGCGCCGCGCTGGATCAGCAGATACAGCAGCGAACTGCCGCCCAGCGTCAGCGCGAGCACCGACCAGGCGAGCGCGGCGATCAGGTCCGGATGCCAGCGCATCGCCTCGGTTTCGAGCAGCGCGAAAGGTGCACTGACGAGCAGCGCCGCGGCCAGCTGCACGGCGCTCGCCGCGCGCACGTCGGCGACGCGCACATGGCGCTTCTGGTACAGCGTACCGACGGTGATGGCGAGCAAGGCGCCGACCGCGAGCGCGAGGTTGGCCGGCGTCACTTCGCCCACGCCGAGCTTGCGCCACACCACCAGCGCGAGCCCGCCCAGGCCGAGCGCGAGGCCGAGCCACTGGCGCGGCGTGACGCGGTGTTCGGCGCTCGCCGTGATGCTGATCCAGATCGCCGTCAGCACCGGCTGCAAGCCCACCAGCAGCGCCACGGTGCCTGCGCCCATGCCGGCCTTCACGGCCGACCACACGCCGCCGAGGTAGCCCGCGTGCATCAGCATGCCGCTGATCGCCAGCGGTCGCCACTGCGAACGCGGCGGCCAGGCCACGCGCGCCAGCATCATCCACAGCGCGAAGCACAGCACCGAGAGTGCGTAGCGCACGCAAAGAAAGGACAGCGGCGGCGCATGCGGCATCCCCAGCCGGGCGACGACGAAGCCGGTGCTCCAGATGAGCACGAACACCCACGGCATCGCCCGCAGCAGCGCTCCGGACGACGCCGCGCCCACGCTCAGCGTGCCTTGGCGCGGATCTCCGGCAGCGCCTTCTGCAGGTAGTAGACCATCGACCAGATGGTCAGCACGGCCGCGGCGACGATCAGCACCGTGCCCCACAGGTGCGTATCGATCACGCTGAACAGGCGGCCGTCGAAGAGCAGGAACGGAATCGCGACCATCTGCACCACGGTCTTGATCTTGCCGACCATGTGCACCGCCACGCTGCGCGAGGCGCCGATCTGCGCCATCCATTCGCGCAGCGCCGAGATCGCGATCTCGCGGCCGATGATGACCAGCGCCACCAGCGCATGCAGGCGGTTGAGGTGCACCAGCACCAGCAGCGCCGCGCAGACCAGAAACTTGTCGGCCACCGGGTCGAGGAAGGCGCCGAACGAGGAGGTCATGTTCAGCCGGCGCGCGAGGTAGCCATCGAGCCAGTCGGTGAGCGCGACCACCACGAACAGCACCGTGGCCAGCAGGTTCTGCAGGCCCGGTTCGAGCTGGAGGTAGAAGAGCCCGACGATCAGCGGGATCGCGACGATGCGCGCCCAGGTGAGCAGGGTCGGCAGATTGAAGAACATCGGCCGCATTGTGCCGAAGTTCTGCGACCTGCCCGCCGCGCGGGCCGACGTGCGCTACAGCTGGCCTTCGGTCAGCGTGTCGAGCTGGAACTTGCCGCTCTTGTCCATCAGCCAGGTGTCGGTGTACTTGACGCTGTTGCCCAGGCGCGCCGGCGCCGGCAGCGGCGAGGCCTTGCGGATCATGTCGCGCACGCGCGCCGTCACCTCGGGCGCGTGGCTGGGCGCGCGCAGCATGCGCACGTCGCGCACGTTGCCGTTGGCGTCGAGCTCGGTCTCGACCACCGCGATGGCGTAGAGCAGCGGCGGCAGCTTGCCCTTGTAGATGCTGTCCGGGTAGGCCGCATAGATGGCGCGCGCCGCATCCTGCCGGTAGGCCTTCTCGTTGCTGGCCTGCGAGACGCGGCGGTTCGCCGGTGCCGGCGCGGCCGCCGGCGGCGCTGCGGGGGCGCGCGCCACCGGCGCGGGGGCCGGAGCGGCGGGCGGCGGCGGCGTGGTACAGCCGGCCAGCCAGGCCAGCGTGGCCAGCGCGAGGCCGGCCCTCGGATCAATGCAACGCACGATAGATCTCCTCTGCAAGTTCTCTCGATATTCCGTCCACGCTGGCGAGATCGTCAACGCTCGCCTGCCCCACGCCGCGCACGCCGCCGAAGCGTTGCAGCAATCTTGCACGTTTGCGTGGCCCCACGCCGGGGATCTCCTCGAGCCGGCTGCCGCCGGTGCGCACGCTGGCACGGCGCGCGCGCATGCCGGTGATGGCGAAGCGGTGCGCCTCGTCGCGGATCTGCGCCACCAGCATCAGCGCTGCCGAATCGCGCCCGAGCCAGACCTTGGGCCGGCCGTCGGCGAACACGAGTTCCTCGAGCCCGACCTTGCGGCCTTCGCCCTTCTCGACGCCGACGATCAGGCCGAGGTCAATGCCGAGTTCCTCGAAGACCTCGCGGGCCATCGCCACCTGGCCGCGCCCGCCGTCGACGAGCACGAGATCCGGAAGCCGCGCGGAGCCGCTCGATGCGCCCTCGGCCAGCTTGGCATAGCGGCGCGTGAGCACCTGGCGCATGGCCGCGTAGTCGTCGCCGCCGGTGATGCCTTCGATGTTGTAGCGGCGGTACTGCGCGTTCTGCATCCGGTGGTTCTCGAACACCACGCACGATGCCTGCGTCGCTTCGCCGGCGGTGTGGCTGATGTCGAAACACTCGATGCGAAAGGTGTCGAGGTTGTCCGCTGCGAGGTCGAGCGCATCGACCAGCGCGCGCGTGCGCGACTTCTGCGAGCCCTCCTCGGCCAGCAGCTGCGCGAGCTTGAGCTGCGCGCCCTGGATGCACATGTCCAGCCAGGCGCGGCGCGCTTCGCGCGGCTGGTGCTGCGCCGTCACGCGCACGCCGCTTGCCACCGCGAGCGCCTCGATGAGCGACTTGTCGACCGCGTGGCTCGTGATCAGCAGCGGCGGCACCGGCGCGTCGAGATAGTGCTGCGCGATGAAGGCCTCGAGCACCTGCACCTCGGGCGAAGCCTGCGGCGCGCCCTCGTCTTCATCGCCGGCCAGCACCGTGCCGTCCTCCACGTGCGCCGGAAAGTACGGCCGGTCGCCGAGGTGGCGGCCGCCGCGCACCATCGCGAGGTTGACGCAGGCCTTGCCGCCTTCGACGCGCACCGCGAGCACGTCGGCGTCCTTGGTCGTCACGCCGCTGTTGTCCTCCACCGCCTGGCGGTGCAGCACGCGCGACAAGGCGCCGATCTGGTCGCGAATCTCCGCCGCCTTCTCGAACTCCAGCGCGTCGGCGCGCGCCATCATCTGCGCCTGCAAGGCATCGAGCGTCTCCTGCTCGCCGCCGAGCAGGAAGCGTTCGGCGTTGGCGACGTCGCGTGCGTAGTCGGCCGCATCGATCATCTTCACGCACGGCCCGGAGCAGCGCTTGATCTGGTAGAGCAGGCAGGGCCGGGTGCGGTTGGCGAAGACCGTGTCTTCGCAGGTGCGCAGGCGGAATACCTTCTGCAGCAGCTGGATCGATTCCTTCACCGCCCAGGCGCTCGGATACGGGCCGAAGTAGCGGTGCTTCTGGTCGACCGCGCCGCGGTAGTAGGCGATGCGCGGAAAGGCGCCCGAGACGATCTTCAGGTAGGGGTAGCTCTTGTCGTCGCGGAACAGGATGTTGTAGCGCGGCGCGAGGGCCTTGATGAGGTTGTTCTCGAGCAGCAGCGCCTCGGCCTCGGAGCGCACCACGGTGGTCTCGAGCCGCGCGATCTTGCCCACCATGTGGCCGATGCGCGTGCCGCCATGGTTCTTGTGGAAGTAGCTCGAGACGCGCTTCTTCAGGTCGCGCGCCTTGCCGACGTAGAGCACGCTGCCCTGCGCGTCGAAGTAACGGTAGACGCCGGGCAGCCCCGGCAGCGCGGCAACCTCCTCGAGCAGGCGCGCCCAGATGGCGTCTCGGTCGGGCTCGGCGGGCGTGTTCATCGCCGTCGATTATCCGTGTCCGTATCATCGACACGCATGCAAACGCCCATGCAATGGGATCTGTTCTGCCGCGTCGTAGACAACCACGGCGACCTCGGCGTGTGCTGGCGCCTGTCCGCCGATCTGGGCTCGCGCGGCGAGACGGTGCGGTTGTGGGTCGACGATGCGAGTGCGCTGGCGTGGATGGCGCCGCAGGGGGCGGCGGGCGTCGAGCTGCGTGCCTGGCCCGAGGCGGAAGACGAGCCCGAGCCGGGCGACGTCGTCATCGAAGCCTTCGGCTGCGACCCGCCGGCCCCGTTCGTCGCGCGCATGGCCACGCGCGCACGGGCGCCAGTGTGGATCAACCTCGAATACCTCAGCGCGGAGCCTTATGTCGCGCGCAGCCACGGCCTGCCTTCGCCGCAGCGCAACGGTCTCGTCAAGTGGTTCTTCTATCCGGGCTTCGACGCGCACAGTGGCGGCCTGCTGCGCGAGCGCGATCTGCTCGCGCAGCGCGAGGCCTTCGATGCGCAGGTCTGGCTCGCCTCGCTGGGACTCGCGCGCCGCGCCGGCGAGCGCATCGTGAGCCTGTTCTGCTACGACAACCCGGCGGTGCCGGCGCTGCTCGATCAACTCGCGGCACAGCCGACGTTGCTGCTCGCCACGCCCGGCCACGCGGCGCGACAAGTGCGCAACTCGCTCGGCGACACGCTCGCGCGCGGCGAACTGCGCGCCATCGAGCTACCCCATCTGACGCAGCTCAGCTTCGATCGATTGTTGTGGGCCTGCGACCTGAACTTCGTGCGCGGCGAGGATTCGGCGGTGCGCGCGATGTGGGCCGGCGCACCCTTCGTGTGGCAGTTCTACCGCCAGGCCGACGGCGCGCATCGCGCCAAGCTGGAGGCCTTTCTGAGCCGCTTCCCCGCGAGTTGCCACGAGTTCTGGCGCGCCTGGAACGGCTTCGCACCTCTGCCCGAATTACCCGATCTCTTGCCCTGGCGCAAAGAGGTTCTCGCCTGGCGTTCCGCCCTCGCCGCCCAGCCCGATCTCGGCACCCAGCTCACCGGTTTCGTGGCCCGGAAGCGCTAGAATCGCGAGTTTTGCGCCAGACGGGCTAGTCACCATGAAGATCGCTCAGGAAATCCGCGCGGGCAACGTGATCATGCAGGGCAAGGACCCGATGGTCGTGCTCAAGACCGAATACAGCCGCGGTGGCCGCAACGCCGCCACCGTGCGCATGAAGCTGAAGAGCCTGCTCAACAGCTCGGGCACCGAAGTCGTCTTCAAGGCCGACGACAAGATGGACCAGATCGTGCTCGACAAGAAGGAGTGCACCTACTCCTACTTCGCCGACCCGATGTACGTGTTCATGGACAGCGACTACAACCAGTTCGAGGTCGAGGCCGAGAACATGGGCGACGCGATCAGCTACCTGGAAGACGGCATGCCCGTCGAAGTGGTGTTCTACGACGGCAAGGCGATCTCGGTCGAACTGCCCACCAGCGTGGTGCGCGAGATCGAGACCGAGCCGGCCGTCAAGGGCGACACCTCGGGCAAGGTGATGAAGCCGGCGCGCCTGGTCGGCACGGGCTTCGAGATCTCGGTGCCGCTGTTCGTCGAGAACGGCGACAAGGTCGAGATCGACACCCGCACGCACGAATACCGCAAGCGCGTATAACGTCTATCGACCAGACGGATGGCGGGCGCCCTGTTGGGCGCCCTTCTTTTTGGCTTTTCCGGAAGTGGCATGCCGTTCGATTTCAGCGCCGTCAGCACCCCCTTCCGCATGCAGCCCGGCCTGCGCGCGCTGGCGCCCGACGCCATTCAACTGACGCCGATCCGCCCCGGCGAGCGCACGTTCGCCGAGAAGCTCGGCGTGCTGACGCAGCACGCCGATCAGGCGCTGGTTGCGCAAGCCGGCTTCGATGCCGGCCCGGCACTGGCTGCGTTGACGGCGCAGGCCGAACGCGAACATCCGTTGGCCTGGCGCGAAGCCCAGGCGCGGCTCGAAGGCCATCCCGCCATCGGAGCCTTGCCGGCGCCCTGGCGCGCGAGCGCGCGGCTGTGCCTCGCCTTCGCCGAAGACTTCGCGATCATCGATGGCGCTACGGCCCGCATCCCGTGGCTGGCCGTGTGCCTGCCCTCGCACTGGGCGCCGCAGGACAAGGTCGGACGCCACTTCGCCGAAGTGCATGCGCCGGTGGCAGACAACCGGTTGTTGCTCACGGCCAGCGAGCACCTCGCGCGCCTGGTCACCGGCACGCAGCGCTGGGAGCGTTTCGTCTGGACGATCACGCCCGAGCCGCGGCTGGACATGCATCCGGCGCGCGTCGGCCAGCCGCGCTGGGGCGACGACAGCGAAGCCTTCTTCCGCACCGAGCGCCAGACTTTCATCCCGCTGCCCGAAGCGCGCCAGGCGGTATTCACGATCCACGTCGAGAGCCGGCCGCTGGCCGAGGCGATCACGACGCCGGCCGAAGCCGCCACGCTGCACGCCGCGCTGGCATCGATGAGCGATGCCGTGCTCGCCTATCGCGGCCTGACGAGCGCGCGCGATCGCCTGCTCGCCTGGCTGGCAGAGCGCGCGGCATGAAGACCGCACCCATCGTCGCGGCGCGCATCGAGCGCTCGCCCGAAGGCCTGCCCTTCGCCGCGGCTTTCGGCGACGTCTACCACCCGCGCGCCGGCGCGCTCGAGCAGGCGCGCCACGTCTTCCTCGCCGGCAACGGCCTGCCCGAGCGCTGGCGCGGCCGCGCGCGCTTCGTGATCGCCGAGACCGGCTTCGGCCTGGGCAACAACTTCCTCGCTGCTTGGGCAGCCTGGCGCGACGATCCGCAGCGCTGCGAGCGGCTCGACTTCCTCTCCGTCGAGCTGCATCCGCCGAGTGCCGCCGACCTCGTGGCCTGGCCGCGCGATCCGGCCGTCGCCGAACTCGCCGCGCAGCTGCACGCGCAATGGCCGCCGCTCACGCACGACTTGCATCGCCTGAGTTTCGAGGGCGGCCGCGTCACCCTGCAGCTCGCCTTCGGCGCCGCGGCCGCATGGCTGCCCGAGTGGGTGGCGCGGATCGACGCCTTCTTCCTCGACGGCTTCGCGCCGGACCGCAACCCGGCGATGTGGGAGGCGCGCCTGTTCAAGTCGCTCGCGCGGCTCGCGGCGCCGGGCGCGACGACGGCCACCTGGTCGGCGGCGCGCGCGGTGCGCGATGCCTTGCACAGCGCCGGCTTCGAGGTCGACAAGGCCGCGGGCAGCGGCGGCAAGCGCGACATCAGCGTCGCGCGCTTCGCGCCGGAGCCTTCGACACGTTCAGCGCGCTCGACGCCGCCGGGGCGACCGCGCGTGCGCCCGGTCGAGCCGCGCGCGCTGATCGTCGGCGGCGGCCTGGCCGGCTGCGGCGCGGCCTGGGCGCTGGCCGAGCAAGGCTGGCACTGCACGGTGTTCGATCGCCACGCCGAGCCGGCCAGCGAGGGCTCGGGCAACCCGGGCGGCCTCTTCCACGGCATCGTCACGCCCGACGACGGCGCGCACGCGCGCTGGTTTCGTGCCGCCGCGTTCGCCTTCGCGCCGCTGGCGCGTGCCGCGCTGGCCGATGGCGTGCCCGGCGCGATCGACGGCCTGCTGCGGCTCGAATACGAACTGCCTGACCTCGCGGCCATGTGCGAACGACTGGCACGCCTGGGCTTGCCACCCGAGTATGTGCAGGCGCTTTCGCCCGAGGCTGCGTCGGCACGCGCCGGTCTGCCGCTGCGCGACCCGGCCTGGCTGTTCACGCAAGGCGGCTGGATCTCGCCACGCGGGCTCGCGGCCTGGTTGCTGCGCCGCTGTGCCGTGCCGGCGGAGTGGCGTGGCGGCACCGCGGTGCAAGGCCTGCAGCGTGAGGGCGAAGACTGGTGCCTGCTCGATGGCAGCGGAGGCGTGATCGCGCGCGCGCCGACCGTGGTGCTGGCCAATGCCGGCGACGCGCTGCGCCTGCTTGGTGCGAGTGACGCCGCGGACTGGCCCGTGCAACCCGTGCGCGGCCAAGTCTCCACCGCGCCTGCCGCCGGCCTGCAACTGCCTGCGCTGCCGCTCGCCGGTGCGGGCTACGTGCTGCCGCCGGTGGGCGACCGTGCGGTATTCGGAGCGACCGCGCAGCGCCGCGATCTCGATGCTGCGGTGCGCCTCAGCGACCACGAGGAGAACCTCGCCAAGCTGTCGCGCCTGCTCGGCTCGTCGCCGCTGCCGGACGCGTCCACGCTGCAGGGCCGCGTCGGCTGGCGCTGGACGGCGCTCGATCGCCTGCCGTTGATCGGCGCGGTGCCGGATGCAGCGGCCGCCGGCGTGGGCTCGGCCGACCAGCCGCGGCTGCTGCCGCGCCACGAGGGGCTGTTCATGTTCGCCGCGCTCGGCTCGCGCGGCATCGCGATGTCGGTGCTGGGGGCGCGCCTGCTGGCGGCCTGGGTGACCGGCGCGCCGGCACCGGTGGGCGCGAGCCTGATGGACGCCGTCGACCCCGCGCGCTTCGCGGCGCGCTCGCGCCGCAAGGGGCTCAGTTCGACCCGGGCTGCGCCGGCTGCGGAGTGACCTCGGCGTCGTCGGCGGGGGCTTCGCCCTCGGCGCCATCGCTGCCCTCGGCAGCGCCGCCGCCGGACTTGCGTTCGGCCTTCTCGCGGGCCTTGTCTTCCTTCTTCTTCTTCTTGGCCAGCTCGCGCTGGCGCTTCTCGTACGAATAGTTCGGCTTCGCCATGCGTGGTGTCCTTCCGGGGTGATCTCGTATTCGCGACAGCTGCGAGGTTACGCGTTTTTCGGCGCGCCGCCTCGCGTGGCGCTCAGAAAGAGAGTGTCTTCACGCCAGCCGCCGTGCCCAGCAGGCAGACGCTGGCGCGATGGCGCGCGAAGATGCCCACCGTCACCACGCCCGGCCACTGGTTGATCTCCTGCTCGAGCGTCAGCGGATCGCTGATCGCGAGCCCGTGCACGTCGAGGATGCAGCCGCCGTTGTCGGTCACCACGCCGGCGCGCAGCACCGCCTCGCCGCCCAGCGCCGCGAAGCGTCGCGCCACCTGCGCACTGGCCATCGGGATCACCTCCACCGGCAGCGGGAAGCGGCCGAGCGTCTTCACCCGCTTGGATTCGTCGGCGATGCAGACGAAGCGCGTGGCCAGGTCGGCGACGATCTTCTCGCGCGTCAGCGCCGCGCCGCCGCCCTTGATCATGTGGCCGCCGTGGTCGATCTCGTCGGCGCCGTCGATGTAGACCGGGATGCGTTCGACGCTGTTGCTGTCGAGCACGACGATGCCGTGCGCCTGCAGGCGCTGCGTGCTCTTCTCGCTGCTCGAGACGGCGCCGGCGATGCGGTCCTTCATCGTGGCCAGCGCGTCGATGAAGCAGTTCACCGTCGAGCCGGTGCCCACGCCGACGATGCTGCCGGGTTGCACGTAGGCCAGCGCGGCCTGGCCGACGAGGGCCTTGAGTTCGTCCTGGGTCATGGCGGAAGGCGTTCCGTGCAAGGGGTTTGCGACAATCGCGCGATTATCCAGGACGCTCACGCGCGACCTTTTCCATGGCCCTCGTTCCCTACCCGCTCGCCCGCACCCTGCTCTTCGGCCTGGATCCGGAAGACGCGCACGACCTGACGCTGGCCGCGCTGGCGCGCATCCAGCATTCGCCGCTGCTGTGCACCGTCTCGCAGCCGCGCATCGACGATCCGGTGACGCTCGCCGGCCTGCGCTTTCCGAACCGCATCGGCCTGGCTGCCGGACTCGACAAGAACGGCCGCTGCATCGACGGCTTCGGCGCGATGGGCTTCGGCTTCGTCGAGGTGGGCACGGTCACGCCGAAGGCGCAGCCGGGCAACGAGAAGCCGCGCATGTTCCGCCTGCCCGAGGCGCGCGCGCTCATCAACCGCTTCGGCTTCAACAACGACGGGCTGGAGGCCTTTCTCGCCAACGTGAGGCGCGCGAACTTCCGCACCCAGGGCGGCATCCTCGGCCTGAATATCGGCAAGAACGCGGCCACGCCGACCGAGCGTGCGGTCGACGACTACCTGATCGGCCTGGCCGGCGTCTACCCGCATGCCGACTACGTGACGGTCAACATCTCCAGCCCCAACACCAAGAACCTGCGCGCCTTGCAGAGCGACGAGGCGCTCGACGCGCTGCTCGGCGCGGTGCAGCAGCGCAAGGCGGAACTGCAGCGCGAGCATGGCCGCAAGGTGCCCGTCTTCGTGAAGATCGCGCCCGATCTGGACGAAGACCAGGTCAGGCTGATCGCCGCGACGCTGAAGAAGAACGGCATCGACGGCGTGATCGCCACCAACACCACCATCGCGCGCGACGCGGTGAAGCACCTGATGCACGGCGGCGAAGCCGGCGGCCTCTCCGGCGCGCCGGTGTTCGAGGCGAGCAACCGCGTGATCCGAGCGCTGCGCGCCGAGCTGGGCGCGGGCTATCCGATCATCGGCGTGGGCGGCGTGATGAGCGGCGCCGATGCGGTGGCCAAGCGCGAAGCCGGTGCAGATCTCGTGCAGATCTACACCGGCTTCATCTATGCGGGGCCGCCGCTGGTGACCGAGGCCGCGCGCGCACTCAAGGCGCGCGGCTGAGGGCGTGCGTCACTGCAACGTGACGCCGGTCTTGGACTGAACTTCCTCGCGCGTCACGCCCGGCGCGAGCTCGACGATCTTCAGGCCGTGCGGCGTCACGTCGAGCACGCACAGGTCGGTGATGATGCGATCGACCACGCCCAGGCCGGTGAGCGGCAGCGTGCAGTGCGGCAGGATCTTCAGGTCGATGCCGCCGTCCTTCTTCTTCGCGACGTGCTCCATCAGCACGACCACGCTCTTGACGCCGGCGACCAGGTCCATCGCGCCGCCCATGCCCTTGACCATCTTGCCGGGGATCATCCAGTTGGCCAGATCGCCCTTCTCGCTGACCTGCATCGCGCCGAGGATCGAGAGGTTGACCTTGCCGCCGCGGATCATCGCGAAGCTGTCGTGGCTGCCGAAGATGCTGGAGCCGGGCAGCGTGGTGACGGTCTGCTTGCCGGCGTTGATGAGGTCGGCGTCGACCTCCGCGTCGTCCGGGAAGGGGCCGATGCCGAGCATGCCGTTCTCGCTCTGCAGCCAGACGGTGATCTTCGGGTCGACGAAGTTGGCCACCAGCGTGGGCAGGCCGATGCCGAGGTTCACGTAGAAGCCGTCGGCGAGTTCCTTGGCCGCGCGCGCGGCCATCTCATCGTGGGTCCAGGCCATCTCAGGCTCCTTTGGGGTTCTGCTTCGTCGTGCGCTTCTCGATGCGCTTCTCGGGCTTGGCGTTGAGCACCAGCCGATGCACGTAGATGCCGGGCAGGTGCACGGCGTCCGGGTCGAAGGTGCCGGTCTCGACGATCTCCTCCACCTCCACCACGCTGATGCGGCCGGCCATGATCGCGGCCGGATTGAAGTTGCGCGCGGTGCGGCGGAAGATCAGGTTGCCGCTCTTGTCGGCCTTCCAGGCCTTGGCGAGCGACACGTCGGGCACCAGCGAACGCTCCATCACGTAGGTGTGGCCGTCGAACTCGCGCAATTCCTTGCCCTCGGCCACCAGCGTGCCCACGCCGGTGCGCGTGAAGAAGGCCGGGATGCCGGCGCCGCCGGCGCGCAGCTTCTCGGCCAGCGTGCCCTGCGGCGTGAATTCGAGCTCGAGCTCGCCGGCCAGGTACTGGCGCTCGAACTCCTTGTTCTCGCCGACGTAGCTGGAGATCATCTTCTTGATCTGGCGCGTCTCGAGCAACTGGCCGAGGCCGAAGCCGTCGACGCCGGCGTTGTTCGAGATCACCGTCAGGCCCTTGGCCTTGGAGTCGCGCAGTGCGGCGATCAGCGCCTCGGGAATGCCGCACAGGCCGAAGCCGCCCACGGCGAGCAGTTGCCCGTCGTGCACGATGCCTTCGAGCGCCTTGGCCGCGCTCGGGTACACCTTGTTCATCGAGTCGTCTCCTGGGTCGGATGAGAAGCGGGCGAAGCGTACTACGTATGGCATTACGTAGGTGCTACGTAGAATTGACTAATGCCTTCCCCTCAGCCTGCGCCTCAACCCGCGCCGCAGCTCGACTACCGCACCGCCTTCGACCTCGCGCCGATGGGCATGGTGCTGTCGCGCCACCGCCTGATGGTCGACTGCAACCGCCAGGTGCTGGAGATGTTCGGCGCCGAGCGCGAGCAGCTGGTCGGGCAGAGCTTCGAGGTGCTCTACCCCACGCACGACGAATTCGAGCGCACCGGCGCACGCATCGCCGCCAGCCTGGACCGCCAGGGCTGGTACAGCGACGAGCGCGTGATGAAGCGCCTGCACAGCGCCGGCGGCCCGCAGCGCGGCGAGCTGTTCTGGTGCCATGTCTCCGGCCGCGCGCTCGACCCGGCGCAGCCGCACGCCGCGGGCATCTGGGTGTTCGAGGATCTGTCGGCACGGCGGCGGCTGGCCGTCGACCTGACGCCGCGCGAGCGCGAGATCGCCGCGCTGCTGATCGAGGGCCTCACCAGCAAGCTGATCGGCAAGCGCCTCGAGATCAGCCCGCGCACCGTCGACGTGTACCGCGCGCGGCTGATGAAGAAGCACCGCGCCGCGACCACGCCGGAGCTGGTGCAGAAGCTGCTGCGCGCCTGAGAGGAGCGGCAGGAGCGGCGCGGGCTCGGCCCGGTTGAAAGCGGCCGGGCGCCTCCTATTCTTGGGAGGCCACAACGAGGAGACCGCCATGGCGCTGTACACCGTGCTCGCGAACTTCACCGACCAGGGCATCCGCAACATCAAGGACACCACGCACCGCGCCGAAGCCGTCGAAGGGGCGGCGCGCAAGGCCGGCGTCACCGTCAAGAGCATCCAGTGGACGCTGGGCGCCTACGACCTCATCTGCCAGTTCGAGGCGCCCGACGACGCCACGGTCACCGCCTTCGGCCTGACCATCGGCATGCAGGGCAACGTGCGCACGCAGACCCTGCGCACCTACACGCGCGACGAGATGAACGCCATCCTGGCGCGCCTGCCCGCCTGAGCGGCGTCACTCGACGATCTTGCGCACCCAGTCGGGCAGCGGCACCGACTTCTGCTTCGGGAAGTCGACCCACACCGTCTTCGCACCGCCTTCGCTGTAGATCACGCCCGGCTGGTCGGTGCGCTCCAGCGTCAGGTAGGTGTCGAAGCTGGTGCGGCCCGGGTTGGCCACATAGTGCTTGGCCAGCACCTCGCCCGGGTATTCGAGCTGGCGGATGAAGCTGCAGAAGGCGTTGACGATCACCGGCCCGATGCCGTCGGGCCCCGGCAGCGCGCCGATGCTGCGCATCCAGTCGATGCGCACCGTCTCGAAATAGCGGAAATAGACGGCGTTGTTGACGTGGCCCATCGCGTCCATGTCGCCCCAGCGGATCGGCACGACCATCTCGTAGACCAGCTTCTTCTGTTCGGGCAGGTGGAATCGCAGCATGGCTCGGGCCTCGTCGTTCAGGGCTTGGCGATGCCGAGCTCGGCATGGAGCCGCTCGACCAGCGCACGCAGTTCGTCGACTTCGCGCTGCAGCACATCCTGGCGCGCCTTCAGCGCGGCGATCTCGCTGCTGGCGACGATCTCGTCGGGCGCCGCCGCCGGCAGCATCGAGACGTCGACCGCCCCGGCCAGCAGATGCGTCCAGCGCGGCTCGCGTGCGCCGGGCGCGCGCGGCAGCCGGAGCGCCAGCGGCCCGCCCTTCTCCGCCGCACGCGCGGCGAGCTCGTCGAGGAAGGCTTCGACCGAGGAGGTATCGGCAAAACGGTGCAGCCGCTCGCAGTTGGCGCGCAGTTCAGAGGCCGTCTGCGGCCCGCGCAGCATCAGCACCGCGAGCAGCGCCACCGATTGCGAGGGCAGCGCGAGCACGCGGCCGGCGTTGTGTTCGTAACGCGCCACGCGCGAGCCGCTGCTCTCGAACACCAGGCTGAGCACGCGCAGCGCGTCGACGGCGTCCTGCACCTCCGCCTCGGTGGCGTTGAGCACCGGGTCGCGCGCCGTCTTCTGGTTGCAGCCCAGCGTCAGCGCGTTGAGCGAGAGCGGGTAGCTGTCCGGCACGGTGTGCTGCTTCTCGACCAGCACGCCGAGCACGCGGGTCTCGAGCAGCGAGAGCGGCCGCAGCGACATGGCAGGCTCAGACCGCGAAGCCGTCGTCGGCCTGGATGACGGCGCCGTTGATGAAGTGGCTCTCGTTGGCCACCAGCATCAGCAGCGTGGTGTCCAGATCCTGCGGCTGGCCGACGCGCTTGCGCGGCAGCATGTCGACCAGCTTCTTGCCCTGCTCGGTCTGCCAGTGGTGGTGGTTGATCTCGGTGTCGATGTAGCCCGGGCAGATGGCGTTGACGTTGATGCCCCAGCGCCCCCACTCGAGCGCCATCGCGCGCGTCATGTGGATCACCGCCGCCTTGCTCATGCAGTACACGCCGATCTGGCCGAGCACGCGCAGGCCGGCCATCGAGGCGATGTTGACGATGCGCCCGCCGGTGAAGGTGCCGGGCGCGGCGCCCTTGGCACGCGCCAGCATGCGCTTGCCGACCTCCTGTGCGACGAAGAAGGCACCCTTGGTGTTGGTGTCGAAGACGAAGTCGTAGTCTTCCTCCGTCACGTCGACCAGCTTCTGCGTGGTGCTGACGCCGGAGTTGTTGATGAGGATGTCGATCGTGCCCATCTCGGTCTCGGCGTGGGCCACGGCCGCCTTGATGCTGGCCAGGTCGGTCACATCGAGCTCGACCACGTGGGCATCGCCGCCGCCGGCCTCGATCTCGGCGCGCAGCGTCTTCAGCCGCTCGACGCGGCGGCCGGCCAGCACCACCGCGCAGCCGGCGCGCGAGAGGGTCTTGGCGAACTGTGTGCCCAGGCCGCTCGACGCCCCGGTGACCAGGGCCACGCGGCCGGAAAGATCGATGCTGTAGCTCATGCGCGCTCCGTATGCAGACGTCGTTGGCGGATGACGATAGCACGCAGCATCGCGCCGCAAGCGCTGTCGCGCAGGCGACTTGGAGAGCCGCATCCAAGCTATCGAACGATCGTGCTATTTTGCAATGGCAGCACGTAGAATCGCGCGCAGCCCGATCTACAGGACGACAGGACAAGCCCGATGAGCCCGCAACAGATCCTCGAACAATACGGCCCGCGCGAAGCGATGGAATACGACGTGGTGGTGGTCGGCGCCGGCCCGGCCGGCCTGGCCACCGCGATCCGCCTCAAGCAGCTCGCGGCTCTCGAAGGCGGCGAGGTCTCGGTGGTCGTGCTCGAGAAGGGTTCCGAGCCCGGCGCGCACATCCTGTCGGGCGCGATCATGGATCCGCGCGCCATCACCGAGCTGTTCCCGCGCTGGAACGAGATGGATGCGCCGCTGAAGCAGGAAGTCAGCTCCGACCACTTCCTCTTCCTCGACGAGAGCGGTGCCAAGTCCACCCCCGAGTGGCTGCTGCCCGACTGCTTCAAGAACCACGGCAACTACATCGTCAGCCTCGGCGCCGTGACGCGCTGGCTGGCCCAGCAGGCCGAAGCCCTGGGCGTGGAGATCTTCCCCGGCTTTGCCGCCGCCGAAGTGCTCTACAACGACGATGGCTCCGTCAAGGGCGTGGCCACCGGCAACTTGGGGCTCGGCAAGGACGGCGAGCCGACCGAGAACTTCCAGCTCGGCATGGAGTTGCACGCCAAGTACACCATCTTCGCCGAGGGTGCGCGCGGCCACCTGGGCAAGCAGCTCATCGAACGCTTCAAGCTCGACGCGGGGCGCGACCCGCAGAGCTACGGCATCGGCCTGAAGGAGCTGTGGGAGATCGATCCGGCCAAGCATCAGCCCGGCCTCGTCGTCCACACCGCCGGCTGGCCGCTGGACGCCAATACCTACGGCGGCTCCTTCCTGTACCACGCCGAGGACAACAAGGTCGCGCTCGGCTTCGTGGTCGGCCTGGACTATGCCAACCCCTGGCTGAGCCCCTTCGAGGAATTCCAGCGCTGGAAGACGCACCCCGAGATCCGCAAATACCTCGAAGGCGGCAAGCGCCTCGCCTACGGCGCGCGCGCCATCACCGCCGGCGGCATCCTGAGCCTGCCCAAGACCGTGTTCAAGGGCGGCGCCCTGGTCGGCTGCGAGGCCGGCTACCTCAACGCCAGCCGCATCAAGGGCAGCCACGCCGCCATCAAGACCGGCATGCTGGCGGCCGAAGCAGCCTTCGCGGCGCTCAAGGCCGGGCGCCAGCACGACGAGCTCACCGACTACCCCAAGGCCTTCGAAGAAAGCTGGCTGCACGAGGAACTCGACCGTGCGCGCAACTTCAAGCAGTGGTTCAAGAAGGGCCGCAGCACCGCCACGCTGATGACCGGCATCGAGCAGTGGCTGCTGCCCAAGCTCGGCTTCAAGGCGCCGCCCTGGACGCTGCACCGCACGGCGGCCGACCACACCTACCTCAAGCCGGCCGCCGAGTGCGCGCAGATCGCCTACCCCAAGCCGGACGGCAAGCTCACCTTCGACCGCCTCAGCTCGGTGTTCATCAGCAATACCAACCACGAAGAGAACCAGCCCGCGCACCTGACGCTCAAGCGGGCCGACGTGCCGGTGGCGATCAACCTCGCCAAATATGCCGGCCCCGAGAGCCGCTACTGCCCGGCCGGGGTCTACGAGTTCGTCAAGAACGACGACGGTTCGGATCGCCTCCAGATCAACGCGCAGAACTGCGTGCACTGCAAGACCTGCGACATCAAGGATCCGACGCAGAACATCGTCTGGGTCACGCCCGAGGGCGGCGGCGGGCCGAACTACGCAGGCATGTAACGATCAGCGGCGCGCGGCGTAAACCTGCGCGTCCGGCACCGCGAGCATCTGCGCGACGAGCGGCTTGCGCGCCTTGTCCGCCCAGTACGGGTGGGCGAGGTCGATCACCATGAAGGGGCACGGCAGCTCGATGCGCTCGCGCAGCTCGGCCCACCAGCTTTGCGCATCCGGCTGGCCGATGCCCTTGGCGCGCTCGACGATGACGAGGCAGAAGCGCCAGTCGGGCGCCGCCGCATCGCTCTTGCGCACGACGAAGGCGCGGCCGGCGGCGCGCTCGCCGCGCAGCAGATCCTGCAGCGAGCGCAGCACGCGGCGGCTCAGCTGCGCCGGCTCGAAATGCTGCGCGGCGTCGTCGAACTCGTGCAAGGCCTGCATCGCCTCGGTGGCTTCGGCGTCGCGCTTCTTCAGCAGCTCGCGCCACTTCTTCAGTTCGTCGAAGCGCTCGCCACGCTCCAGCCAGGTTTCGCGGCGCGCGGCGGCGCTGAAGGCCCAGGGGTTGTTGCCGGCCTCGGCGACGCGGCGCAGCAACTCGGCGCCCTCCTCGCTGCGCGCCGCATCGGCCTCGTCGATCAGCAGCATGCCGAGCTCGTAGCAGCCGGGCAGGTTGTCGGGCCGCTCGCCGACCAGCCGGCGCAGCACCGCCTCGCCGGCCGCGTCGCCATCGAGCAGGCGCACGGCGCGCGCCCACAGCAGATGGTCGTCGGCATCGACCGCGCCGGTGGCGCTTTCCTTCTCCAGCTCCTCGATGAGATGGCGCTGGCCGTTGGCGTAGCGGTGCCGCTCGCTCCACAGGCGCGCGACGTCCTCGCGCCAGCGCTCGTCGAGGCGGCGGATCCAGTCCTTCAGGCTGCTGCCCAGCAAGGCCTCGGCCGCCGACACCTCGGCCGCGCTCGGCACGCCGGGCTTGAGCTCGGCGAACGCCAGCCGGTCGCGCAGCGAGGGATGCGTATCGTCGACGTCGGCGAGCCGCTTGAGACCGTCGGCCAACCACAGCGACGCCTTGGCATGCACCAGGCTGGCCGGCATGGCCTCGCGCAGCACGCGGTAGGGCTGCTCGGCCGCGGGCGTCGGCGTGCCGGCCGCGCGGCGCCACACCGCGGGCCAGAACTCCTCCTGCAGGTAGCGCGCCTGCACCTCGATCGCCTGCAGGCCCTCGCCTGCGGCCTGCTTGCCGACGATGCGGTGCGCGGCGCGATCGGCCTCGTACTCCTGCTGGCGCGAGAGCACGAAGGCGCGCGCGTTGAAGCGCGGGAAGAAGTGGCGGAAGAAGAAGGCCAGCACGACGTCGGCGACATTGCCGCCCAGGCTGGCTCGCTCGCGCGCCAGCGCCAGCAGGGTCCAGCTGCGCCGCGTGCGGTAGATCCATTGGCCGAGCTTGCCGTGCGCGCCGCGCAGGTGGCCGAACTCGTGCGTGATCACCGCACCGAGCTGGCGCGTCGACAAGCCCATCATCAGCGGCAGGCCGAGCACGAGGTGGTTGCGGTGCCAGCCCAGCAGGCCCAGGCGCGGCTGCTGCCACACCGCGGCGTTGAGCTCGCCGTCGATCAGCACGCGGTCGGGCCGCGGCGCGCCGGTCTTCGCGCGCACCTTCTCGATCAGCTCGAACAGGCGCGGCGCCTCCTGCGCCGTCACCGGCAGGCCCTGCGGCGCTTCGAGGCGCATCCACAGCGCGCGCAGCAGCGAGAACAGCAGCGAGGCGCAGCCCAGCACCAGCATCACTTTCCAGCCGGCCCAGCGGCCGTGCAGCAACTGCCGCGTGCCCCACACAAGGCCCCAGGTCGACGCGGCGAGCGCCAGCAGGATGGCCGCATAGCCGAAGGCCGCCATCGCGGCGGTGCGGCGCGCGAAGCGGGCCGGATCGTCGCGGCTGTCGTGCTCGTAGGCCGCGACCAGGCGGCGGAAGAACGCGTCGTCCATCGTGCAGTGCTCTCGACCCGGCATCTTGACGCCCGGGCCGTGCGTTCACTTTGTCACGCGCCGGCGGCGCTGTCTTGACGTCGAGTTGTTCACACATTCACACCGGGCTGCGCAGGCAGGCCGATACACTGCGGGGCATGTCGCTGCTCAACCGTCGCCGCTTCACCATCGGCTTTGGCGCCCTCGCCGCGGCGCCCGTGCTCGCGCAGGCGCGCAGCGGCGAGGCGCGTGTGCTGGAGTTCAGCCACCTGCACACCGGCGAGACGCTGGAGGTCGAGTATTTCGCCGCCGGCCGCTATCTGCCCGATGCGCTGGGCGCGGTGAACCACCTGTTGCGCGACTTCCGCAGCGGCGATGTCGGCGCCATGGACCCGGCCCTGCTCGACCTGCTGCACACCCTGCACGCGCAGACCGGCAGCCGCAAGCCCTACCAGATCATCTCCGGCTACCGCTCGCCGGCCACCAACCGCATGCTGCACGAGCGCAGCAGCGGCGTGGCCACCAAGAGCCTGCACATGAGCGGCCAGGCCATCGACATCCGCGTCGCCGACGTGCCGCTGGCGCAGCTGCGCAATGCGGCGCTGTCACTGCAGCGCGGCGGCGTCGGCTTCTACCCGGGCTCGGACTTCGTTCACGTCGACACCGGGCGCGTTCGTTCCTGGTAAGCCCATCTCAACGCCGCCGCGCGGCCAGGCGTCGTTCCAGAGCGGCATCGTGGCCGTACAGGTCGTCCGCGAAATGCAGCAGCCCGTCGTCGGGCGACACCAGCGCGGTCAAGTAGTACAGCAGCACCGGCACCGGCGCGCTCAGGTTGACCTGCTGCGTGCGCGTGCCGTTCATCGCCGCTTCGATCGCCTCGCGCGTCCAGGCCGGCTGGTCCTTCAGCAGCCACAACGCCAGCGCCGGCGGATCGGCGACGCGCACGCAGCCGTGGCTGAAGTCGCGCCGGCTGCGCGCGAACAGCTCGCGCGCCGGCGTGCCGTGCAGGTAGACGTCGGCATCGTTCGGGAAGATGAATTTCACCAGGCCGAGCGAATTCTTGGGCCCCGGCCGCTGGCGCACGCGCGGCGCGCCGCCGTCCGCGCCGGGAACCATCTCCATGTCGTGGCGTGCCAGGTAGCCGGGGTCGCGCTCCATGGCCGGCAGCACTTCGTTCTGCAGGATCGAGCGCGGCACGTTCCAGTAGGGCCGGAAGATCAGGTGCGTCATCTCGTCGGCGAACACCGGCGTCTGGGTGCGCATCGCGCGGCCGACGATGACGTTCATCGCGAGCGCCGGTGAGGCCTCGGCGGCGTCGGCGTTCCAGGCCCAGAGGCGGAACATCGGAATGTTGATGGCGATCAGCGGCCGGCCGCTGCGCTGCGGCAGCCAGCGCAAGCGCTCCATCGCGAGTTCGATCTGGCGCACGCGCCGCGCCGGCGGCACGGCCAGCGCCGCGGTGGTCGCGCGGCCGATCACGCCGTCGGCTTCGAGGCCGTGGCGGGCCTGGAAGCGCTTGACGGCTTCGTCGCTGACATCGGTCTCGGGTGCCAGATCGCCGAACGCCACGAGCTGCGCCTGCAACGTGACAGGGGTCGGCGCGCTGGCCAGGCGGCGGTAGCGCGCCAGCATCTCGCGCAGTTGCCGGTACTGCGCCAGCGGCGGCGTCAGACGTTCGACCGCGTTTGCGAGCCGCCCCGCCGCGACGGCCTCCTGCAGCGCCTGCGTGACGAGTGCGCCGTCCTGCACCGGCACCGTGACGCCGAAGCCCAGATCGCGGGCGCGCACGCGGCCGAGGTGCAGGTCGTGCAGGTAGCGCGCGAACGCGGCCTCGACCGGCCCTTCACGGTAGTCGGCCGGATCCAGGCCTTCGCTCGCCGCGCCGTCGAGAATGCTGCGCGCCTCGCGCTGCAGGGCATCGCTCCAGCCGGGCATCGCCTCGGCCGCGCGCAGCGCCGGGGCGCCGAGCGCGGCGGCGGCGCCGGCCAGCAGTTCGCGCCGCCTCAAGTCGGCTGGCCCCAGCGCGGCGGGCGTTTGTCGATGAAGGCCTGCACGCCTTCCAGCGCGCTCTCGTCCATCATGTTGCAGGCCATGGTCTGGCCGGCGTCGTCGTAGGCGGCGGCGATGCCCTTCTCGAGCTGCCGGTAGAAGAGCTGCTTGCCCATCGCGAGCGCGACGCGCGGCTTGGCGACGATCGCGGCCACCAGCGCTTCGACGGCCGCATCGAGCTCCTCGGGCGCGGCAACGCGGTTGACCAGGCCCTTGGCCGCGGCTTCGTCGGCCGAGATGAAGCCGCCGGTGACCAGCATCTCGAAGGCCGCCTTGCGCGACAGGTTGCGCGACAGCGCCACGCTCGGCGTCGAGCAGAACAGGCCGAGGTTGACGCCGCTGACCGCGAAGCGCGCGTCGCGCGCGGCCACCGCCAGATCGCACATCGCCACCAGCTGGCAGCCCGCCGCGGTGGCGATGCCGTGCACCCGCGCGATCACCGGCACCGGCAGCTTCTGGATCGCCAGCATCACCTGCGTGCACTGCGCGAAGAGCTTCTGGTAGTAGTCGAGCGAGGGCTCGGCGCGCATCTCCTTGAGATCGTGGCCGGCGCAGAAGGCCTTGCCTGCGGCGCCGAGCACCACCACGCGCGCCGCTTCGTCCTTGGCGATCGCGTCCAACTCGGCCAGCAGCGCCGCGAGCATCGCCTCCGAGAGGGAGTTGAAGGCATTCGGCCGGTTCAGCGTCAGCTTCACCACGCCGCGCGCATCGGTTTCGCGCAGCACCAAGGGATCGTTGGTCGTCATCACGCGCTCCTCATTCGATGGCGGAAGCGCTCTTGGCGCGCTCGCGCAACTGGAATTTCTGGATCTTGCCGGTGGAGGTCTTGGGGATGGGCTCGAAGCGGATCTCCCTGGGCACC
>WBZV01000218.1_pt1 | contig 39033 bp, 29 predicted proteins | sample 5204221 | NCBI WGS metagenome assembly WBZV01 (sample SAMN12344360, study PRJNA552823) | activated sludge metagenome | biome: Activated sludge suspended growth; feature: Nitrification reactor; material: Wastewater; isolation source: activated sludge from nitrification reactor of wastewater...
CACCCGGCGACTGAAGTCGCGGGCTAGTTAGGACCAAGTCCACTGGCGTGGACTGCCGAAAGCGCTACATCGCCTTGATGTCTGCTCTATTGGTGCTTATAGGACGCATGGGACGCATAGGACCGATGCGTCACAAGGGTCCTATGGGTCCCGCGGGCCCTAACGGCCCGCTCAACCCACCACCCTCACCCTCACCCCACCCCACCCACTCCAGCCCCGCCTCCCCCTTGAAGCGTTCCGCCATGACCGCCAGGGCCTGGGGGTTGTCGTCCACCAGGAGGAAGCGGCGCCCCAGCTCCAGGGCGGCCGCGCCGGTGCTGCCGCTGCCGGCGAAGCAGTCCAGGACCAAGTCGTCGGGCCGGGAGGAGGCTTGGAGGATGCGCCGCAGGATGCCCAAGGGCTTCTGCGTGGGGTAGCCGGTGCGCTCGGCGCCCTGGGTGGGGACGATGGTGTGCCACCAGGTGTCGGTGGGCAGCTTGCCGCGGGCCGCCTTCTCGGCGCTGACCAGGCCCGGGGCCATGTAGGGGATGCGGCCCACGGCCTCGGCGTCGAAGAAGTAGGCGGCCGGGTCCTTGGCGTAGAAGAGGATGTTGTCGTGCTTGGCCGGCCAGCGGCGCTTGGAGCGGCCGCCGTAGTCGTAGGCCCAGATGATCTCGTTGAGGAAGGCCTCGCGGCCGAAGATGCCGTCCATCAGCACCTTGAGGTAGTGCACCTCGCGGTAGTCCAGGTGCAGGTAGATGGAGCCCGTGGGCGCCAGCACCCGGCGCGCCTCCTCCAGGCGCGGCGCGAGGAAGCCCAGGTAGTCGTCGAAGAGGTCGGCGTAGCGCAGGGTGCCCAGGACCGTGCTCCTGTAGCGCCGCCCCCCGAAGCCCGTGCGGTCCCCGGCCTCTCCCTCGGCCACCTGCTCGGTGCGCAGGCGCCGGCGCTGCTGGCTGCGGCCGGTGTTGAAGGGGGGGTCGATGTAGATGAGGTCCACCGACTCCGCGGGCAGGCCGCGCAGGACCTCCAGGTTGTCGGCGAGGTGGATGCGGCCGCGGAGGTCGGGGCTGAGGGGGGAAGCAGCCTTCACTCGGCCCGCTTCCCGATCCAGGGCAGCAGGCCGCGCCAGGGGTAGCGCCGCGGCGGTCCGGCCGAGCGGAGGGCCGCGCGGGCAGGGTGGCCGTCCGCCCAGGCGCCCATGCCCAGCTGCTCGGACCCGCCGCCGAAGGCGTAGGCGCAGTCGGCGCCCAACTGCCCGCAGCTCAGCAAGGCGTCCAGCCACTTCCAGCCGCCGTAGCCGTCCAGGCCGTCCAGTTCGCCCAGGGGGGCGTCGGAATAGGCGGCGCGGTGGTCGGCGTTCATGGCGGGCCGGCCGTAGCGGTCGCTGCGCAGGACCAGGCGCTCGCGCCAGAGGCTGGGGACGTGGGCCAGACGGTCCCAGAGCAGCTCCTCCAAGGCGATGTCCGGGGCGGGATCCTCGGCGGCGGCCACGGTCAAGGCCTGGAGGTCGGCGGGCAGGCGGCGCAGGGCGGGGCCGTCCACCCAGGAGCCGCTGTCGCGCGGCTGCATGAGGAAGAGGCTGCGCGGCAGGGGCAGCTTGAGGCGGAACCAGTCGGCGGCCAGGGCTGCGGCCAGCGCCCCGCCCTCCAGGTGCCCGGCCCAGTACAGGACCTCGCGGTCGACCCGTCGGTCCCAATCGGGGTCGGCGCGCAGCTCGGCCAGCGCGGCGGGCAGGATCTGGTCCAGGCGCGCCCGCCAGCCGTCGGCCGGGCCGGGTCCGTAGGCGGGGACGATGACGACGGTGCCGGCGAGGGCCAGATGCTCCAGCCAGCGGCGGTAGGGGGCGATGGGGCCCTCGGCGGCGGCCTCGGCGGAGGGGAGGAAGACGAGGACGGGCAGGGGCGCGCTGATCAGGGGGTCCTCGGCGGCGGCGCCGGCGGGCAGGATGCGCCACCAGGCCAGGTCCCCCACCTGGCGGGGCTCCAGCAGGCTGGCCTCGTAGATGGCGCGGCGGGCGGAGCCGGGCCCGCGCGGGGGGAGGCCGGGGGGGAAGGCGTCCACGGGGGTGGGCGTGGGCGAGGGCGTGGCGGTGGCGGTGGGCGTGGCCGTGGGGCGGGGCCGGGCGGCCATGCGCTGGCGCACGAACTGGAGGATGAGGTCGGTGGCGTCGTCGGTGGGCTGGCCGAGGAAGGTGAGCAGGCTCGCGGGGCTGCGGCCCTCGATCACCCGCGCATCGCCCAGGCTGCCGGCGCGGATCAGGGCCTCGGCCAGGCCGGCGGCATCGGCCCGCCGCGCCTCGCTGTCGCCATCGGCGTTGACCAGGAGCATGGGGGGCGTCGACGGCCGGAGATGGCTGTGCGGCGAGGCCTCGCCCCGTGTGAGGGGATCCAGCCCGAAGACATCGGCCCAGGTCCCGTCGTCGGGTGCGATGCGGTAGATGCCCCCCAGGCCGATGACGCCGCGCAGGTCCGCGGGGCTCAGGCCCTGCTCGGCGAGCTGGCGGGGATCGGCGGCCAGGAGGGCGCCGAGGTGCGCCCCGGCCTCGTGCCCGCCCACGAAGATGCCGCCCGTGTCCAGGCCGCCGACCAGCAGCCAGGTGCGCAGGAAGGCGAAGGCCCGGGCGAGGTCCCGCACATGCTCTGGGTGCCGTACGCCCCCTGCGGATCCGTCGCTGACGCGGTGGTCCACCAGGGCCACGCCCAGGCCCAGTTCGGCCAGGGCGAAGGCCTGGGGACGGTAGACGGTCCGGTCCCCGGCGGCCCAGGCGCCGGCGGGGGCGAAGAGGAGGACGGGCGGGCTCTGGCCGGCGGGCAACTGGGGCAGGTAGAGGTCCAGGCGCTGCCGCGGCGACGCATCGTGGTAGGCCAGGTTCAACCGCTCGGTCACCGGGTAGCGGGCCTGGGCGGGGCGGGGGGCCTCGCGGTCCCGCTCACCCACGCCGGCGGCGGCCCGGCCGGCCAGGCCCGCGCGCCATCCCAGCCCCAGCAGGCAGATGAGCGGCAGCAGGGCAAGACGGGCGGGCCAGGCGTGGGGGGTGGGCATGGTGGGGGCTGGCGTCCTGGCGCCAATGCTAGGCCCCGGAGGGCCTGGCCGCAAGGGGGGATCTGCGCGGCGGAGCGTTCCACCACGGCCTGGCCGGCCGCCTGACGCGTCCTGGCCGCCCTGAAGGCTCCCGGCAGGGGCATACGCGCCGGCGCAAGGTCCGGGCCGCCGGTTGTGATAGAATGCCGCCCCGACAGAGGCCGCAGATCGGTGATCCCCAGACCGATCAAGGTATCCGCCTCGCCGGGCCCGGATTTGCGGGCACGTCGTCTGCCAAGGTCTACACGGGTCGTACGTTCATTTCTTGCCGGGATTCCCACCGCACGAGCGACTTGACGTTGATCGACCTCCCCCTCGACATCATCGCCCATCAGCTGGACCGCCTGCTGCTGCCGGCCCTCCTCCTGCTGGCCCTCTGGCTGGGCCGTCGCGCGGCGCTGCGCGGCGGCGGCGCGGGCCTGGCCTTGTCGACGCGCCTGGCCCAGGGCCTGCTCCTCGTCGCCGCGCTGTGGTGGCTGTGGCTGGCCCTGACGGCCTTCATCGGCATCCCCCGCGACCAGTGGATCGGTCCCTTCGACCGCCTGCTCCAGACCCTGGCCCTGGCCCTGGTGGCCTGGCTGCTCCTGGATGGCGGCCAGGCCGGCCTGGGGCGGCGTGGGCGCCTGGGGCTGGCCCTGGCCTTCGGCGGCCTGCTCCCGCTCTACCTGGGCTGGGCGCCCCGCTGGGCCAGGGCGATGCAGGCGGCGGGCGCTTCGTCCTTGCCGATGGGCACGGCCCGGATCTGGGATGCCTGGCAGGCGCTCCTGGCCCTGGGCCTCACGGGCTTCCTGCTGCCGGGGCGCCGGGGCGGGCGGGCCTGGCCCTTGGGGGTGCTGGGCTGCCTCGTGACGGCCTCGCTGCTCGACCTCTGGCAGGCTCCGGAAGCGGCGACGGCCTACGCCCCGGTCTGGGGGCGCCTGGGGCTCCTGGGCATCGGCGTGGGCCTGGCGGCGCAGGCCCTGCAGCGCAACCTGGAGCTGGGCCTGACGGGCGGGGGCAAGGCGCCGCCGCGAACGCCGCCGGTCATGGAGGGGACGCCCCCACCCGCGCCCTTCGTCGCCCCATCCCAGGGGCAGCGTGATCAGGCCCTGGCGCGCTCGGTGGCCGAGCAGGCGACGCAGATCGGGCGCCTGGCGGATGCCTTGGCCGCCCTGGGAACCAGGCTGGATCGCCTGGAGCGGGCCGCAAGACCCGATGAGGCCACGCTGCGCCGGCTTCGGGACTACCAGGAGTCTCTGGAGCAGTTGCCGGTGGGCCTCCTGCTGACCGACGCCCGCGGCCGCCTGAGCTTCGCCAACGGGGCGGCGACCGCGCTCCTGGGGCAGGAGCCGCGGACGGGCCAGGCCCTGGCGGAAGCCCTGGGCGCCGGCGAGCCGGTGCAGGCGGCCCTGCGCGAGGTGCTGCGCGACGGTCGGGCCCGACTGACCGGCCTGTCTGCGGGCGGCGCGTCTGCCGAGATCGACCTGGTCCTGCACGCCTTCCGTGATCCTGAGGGCGGCATCCGGGCCCTCCTGGCCCTCCTGGCCCGACCCGCGGCGGCCCTTGATCCGGCAGGCCTGGCCCTGGTCCCCGAGCTGCTGGAGGCCATCCGCGCGCCGATCACCAGCATCAAGGGCTACAGCCACCTGATCCAGGGCGGGCAGACGATGCTGACCGGCCAAGGCCAGGTGGAACGCTACCTGGAGCGTATCGACGCCAACCTGAGCATGGTCAAGGTGATGCTGCGCAACCTGGGCAAGGTGTTGGCGCTGGAGCCGGCCACGGCTGCGGCAGGCGAAGAGCCTCCGCTGAACGTGGCCGATAGCCTGGCGGCCGCCTGCGAACGGGCGGGGGCCTTGCTGCACGACAAGGGCCTCAGCATCGTTCCGGCGGCGCTGCCGCTGCCGTCCCTCCGCCTGGACCCGGCGATCCTGGACCTGGTGCTGGACAACCTGCTGCTGCACGCGGTGCACCGATCGCCGCTGGGGGGAGACATCCAGCTCAAGGCACACCTGGCAGAAGAGGGCCTGGTCCTGGCGGTACTGGACCGGGGCCGTCCGCGCGAAGAGACCGGCGCCCCGCCCGAGCCGGCCCCGCGCCTCGACGACCCGGCCACCCCCACCGAGTTGAAGGTGGCCTTCTACCTCAGCCGCCGCGCCGAAGGCCGGGTCTGGCTGGAGCAGGCGGAGGAGGGCCTGTGGACCTGCGCGGTCCTGGCTTGCTCGACCGCGCCCCGGGTGCCGGCGGCAGGCTGGGCCGCCCCCCTGCACGCGGTGCCGGAGCTGGCCGCATCGGGCCGGGCCCGATCTCCGGTCGGCTGAGCGACGGCCGCAGGCGAGGCAGGGCCTTCCACCGCGACGATGCACGACGGATCCGCCCCACAACTCCCCCCTCGCCCGCCCTCCGCCAAGGGGCGCCTCCCTCGGGCCATCTGGGTGCTGGGGCTGGTCTCGCTGCTGATGGACATCTCGTCGGAGATGATCCATGCCCTGCTCCCGGTATACCTGGTGGTGGCCCTGGGCAACTCGGCCCTGATGGTGGGGGTCATCGAGGGCGTCGCCGAGGCGACGGCGGCCGTCACCAAGGTGGTCTCGGGCGCTTGGTCGGACCGCGCGGGCCGGCGCAAGCGGCTGGCGGCGATCGGCTACGGCCTGGCGGCCTTCACCAAGCCGGTCTTCGCGCTGGCCCCGACGGCGGCCTGGCTGGTGGCGGCCCGCTTCGTCGATCGCGTGGGCAAGGGCATCCGGGGAGCGCCGCGCGATGCGCTGGTGGCGGACCTGGCGCCGGCGGGACTGCGCGGGGCGGCCTTCGGCCTGCGCCAGTCCTTGGACACGGTGGGTGCCTTCCTGGGGCCCCTGCTGGCCATCGGCCTGATGTGGCTGACGGGGAATGCCTTTCGCACAGTCTTCTGGTTCGCGACGATCCCGGCCTTCGCGTCGCTGGCGCTGATCGTCTGGGGCCTGCAGGAGCCGGCGCCGTCGCCGGAGGCCCGGGATGCGCCGCTGCCCCCGACGCTCTCACGGGCGTCGCTGGGCCTCCTGGGCGAACGCTTCGGCTGGGTGATGGTGGTCGGCGCCCTCTTCACCCTGGCGCGCTTCAGCGAGGCCTTCCTCATCCTGCGCGCCCAGGCCGACGGGCTGCCGCTGGCCTGGGTGCCGGCGGTGCTGGTGGTCATGAACCTGGCCTACGCGGCGGGTGCCTACCCGGCGGGCGCCTGGTCGGACCGCACGGAACGGCGGCGTCTGCTTCCGATGGGTCTGGCCCTCCTGATCGCCGCCGACCTGGCCTTGGCCTGGTGGCCGGGCCTGGTGGGCGCCTTCGTCGGCGTGGTCCTGTGGGGCCTGCACTTGGCGTTGACCCAGGGCCTCCTGGCCACGATGGTCGCCGACACGGCGCCGCCCCACCTGCGTGGCACGGCCTTCGGTCTCTTCAACCTGACGATGGGCCTGGCGATGCTGGCGGCCAGCGTGATCGCCGGCGTCCTCTGGGATGCGGGCGGGCCGGCGGCGACCTTCAGCGCGGGGGCGGGCTTCGCCCTCCTGAGCTGGCTGGGCCTGGCCTGGCACGGGCAACGCCAGGACCGGCCGGCCTGAGCCGCCGGCATTGCCGCCCCGTCCGCCGCATGCTATGATCCCGCCCACCTAGGCGGGTAGCTCAATTGGCAGAGCAGCGGTCTCCAAAACCGCAGGTTGCAGGTTCGAGTCCTGTCCCGCCTGCCTGATTTGTCAGGGGTTTGCTGGCCCCCCATGAGCCAACCCGTTCCGCTGATCGCCTCGCGTTGCGAACGCCCCGCCGCTTCAGGTGGCACTTGCGATCAACCCTGCATGCGGCCGACCTGCGCGCGCAACGCATCGACGCTCGCCCGTGAGGGCGACCTCACGGCTGAGCTTCCACTTGGGTAAGCTCAGCTGCAGCTCGGACTTGCCGGCTTCAAACGCCGCGTTTCCTTGCTTGAAACCCAGACTTGCTCACTTGAAATGAAATGTTCCCAGCTTCAAGTGCTGCACTTCCCGGCTTCAAACGGGTACTTTGCTGCCTTCAAAGGGTCCGTTCATCACTTCAAACGGTGCCTCCTCTAGCTAGGGAATGCCTTCCTGCCTGCCTAGGAACGCCGCCTCGTCCAACGAAAGCGGGCGGTCCATGCGCGGACCACCCTCCGGACGCACCACCTCTTCTCCGTCCCCTCGGGCGGCGGCCAGTTCGGCGGCCACCCAGGGATCCGTCTCCAGGCGGGCGGCGGCGCGGAGGTCGCTGCGGGCCCGGCGGGCCGCGGCGGCGTCGGGGGCCCGGCGCAGGCGGCCCAGGGCCCAGGCGGCATGGCCGCGGATCAGGGGCTCGGTGTCCTGCAGGGCGGCGGCGAGGGCCGGCAGGGCCTGCGGCGAGGCCCAGTTCCCCAAGGCCACGCAGACGTTGCGCAGCAGGCCCCGCCGCCGGCTGCGCGCCACCGCCGTGTGGCCGAAGCGGGAGCGGAAGCCCGCCTCGTCCAGAGCGATGAGGTCCAGGAGGGGTGGGGCCAGGCGCGCGGGGTCGGGCGCCAGTTCCGCATCCAAGCTGGGGCGGGCGAAGCGGCGGTTGTAGGGGCAGGCCTCGTTGCAGAGGTCGCAGCCGAAGACCCGGTTGCCCAGGAGCGGCCGCAGGGCCGTGGGGATGGGGCCCTTCAGTTCGATGGTCAGGGTGCTGATGCAGCGGCGCGCGTCCAGCACGTAGGGGGCCGGGAAGGCGTCGGTGGGGCAGGCCGGCAGGCAGCGTTGGCAGCGCCCGCAGCCGATGCCTGTCTCCGGCGCGTCGGCCGGCAGGTCCAGGTCCAGGAGCAGCTCGGCCAGGAAGAACCAACTGCCCCATCGGGGGTGGATCAGCATGGTGTTGCGCCCGATGAAGCCCAGCCCCGCCCGCTGCCCCAGGTCCCGTTCCAGGAGGGGGCCGTGGTCCACGTAGACCCTGGCCCCCACCGCCCGCCCCAACTCGGCGGCCAGGCGCTGCCGCAGGTCTTCCAGGCGCCGGCTCAGCAGTTCGTGGTAGTCATCGGCCCAGGCGTAGCTGGCGAAGAGGCCGCGCGACGGGTCGGCGGTCAGCTCGGGCGGCAGCAGGCCGCTGAAGTAGTTCTTGCCCACCACCAGGACCGAGCGCAACTCCGGCAGGCTGCGCCCCGGGTCGAGGGCCCGCTCCACCCGGTCCGGCCGAGCCAGGTACGCCATGGGTCCGTGGTGGCCTTCGGCCAGCCAGGCCTGGTAGGCCGCCGCTGCCGCCGGGTCCGGCGCGGGCGTCGCGATCCCTGCCAACTCAAAGCCCATCTCCAGGGCCAGGCCCTTGACCTGGGCGGCGAGGGCCGGGGCCGCGGTGCTGCTCATGCCCCCATTATGGACCCGCCCCCGCCGTCCTGCCCCTCGCCCGCCGCTGGCATCCCACGCCGCCGGAGGCTATAACCCTGCACCGCCCGTCATCCGAACCGGCCCCCCTGCCCATGACCGACCCCTTCCCCTGCCCCGCCGCCCGATCCCGATGGGCCGCGCTCCGGCGGCACCCTGCGCGCCCCTGGGTCCTGGCCGCCCTGGCCTTGGCCCTCTGTTTGCGCGCCTGGAACCTGGACCAGCACAGCCTCTGGCAGGACGAAGGCCTGTCCCTGTACCGCGCCTCCCTGGGCTTGCGGGAACTCCTGGGCGGACGCATCCCGCTGGGGGCTCTGGTGACGCGGGACGTGCACCCTCCGGTGTACTTCCTGCTCCTGGGGGGCTGGCTGCGCCTGCTGGGTCCGGAGACGAACCTGGTCTGGGGAGCCAAGGTGCTCAGCCTGCTCCTGTCCCTGCCGGCCCTGCCCTTGACCTGGGCCCTGGGCCGGCGCCTCCTGGCCCGCCAGAAGGGGGCGGCCGAGCTGGCCGCCTTCCTGGGCGCCCTCTCGCCGGCCTGGCTCTGGTACAGCCAGGAGCTGCGCAGCTACAGCCTGATCGTCAGCGCCGGCCTGGCCTTTGCCTACGGGCTCTGGCGCTGGCTGGAGCCCGTGTCCGACGCGCCGCGCGCTCCCGGCCCTCCTGGCGCGCTCCGATCACCGGGCGCGCCGCCGTCTCGGCGCCCTTGGGCGGGGCTGACCCTGGGGGCCGCCCTGCTGCTGGTCTGGACCCATTACCTGAGCTTCCTGCTGGTGGCAGCCCTGGCGCTGTGGGCGCTGGCGGGACGGCTCCGCAGGTGGCGGCAGGGGCGGGGCGGCGGGGCGGCGGCCGGAGGATCGGCTGTGGGAGCTGCATTCGAGGCGGACGGAGGGGCGGCGGCGGCCGCCGGATCGGTGCAGGCCGGCGGGATCGCCGGCCCTGCGCCCCGCGCGGGCCCCGTCGACCGCCGCGTCCTGGCGGCCCTGGGCCTGGCCCTCCTCACCGCCGCCCCCCTCCTGCCCTACGCCCTCTGGCGCCTGGGCCTGGGCGCCGAGCGGCACCAGCACTTCGTGCCCTTGCCCACCCTGCTGCGCGACGTCGTCCTGGGCTTCGGGCTGGGGCGCACGGTCGACCAGGGCCTGTGGTTCGTGTGGATCCTGGATGCCGCCCTGGCCCTGGCCCTGGTCCTGGGCCTGCGCGCGCTCCGGCATCGCCGCCCTGCCGCGGCCGGCTTCCTGGGGGCCTATCTCCTGGGGCCGGTCCTCCTCCTCTTCCTGCTCACCTTGCTCAAACCCGTCTACCTGGGTCTGCAGCACATCCTCCTGGCCTCTCCGGCCTTCTACCTGCTGCTGGCGGCCGGCCTGACGGCGTTCCCTGCGGCCCCGCCGCGCGCCGTCCGCAGCGGCCTCCTGCTCCTGGTCCTGGGCGGCATGCTCTATGCCGACCAGGGCTTCTACGGCCGGCCGGAGTTCGCCAAGGACGACCATCGGGCCTTGGCGGCCTACGTCAGGGCCCGCCTGGCCCCAGGCGACCAGATGGCGGTGACCGATCCGGTGCTAGAGGTCCTCTACCGCTCGCTCCTGCCGGGCCTGCCCATCCGCACCCTGCCGCCCCTCCTGCCGAATGGGGCTCCGGACGACCGTCCGCCGGGCGACCTGCTCCGCCCCCTCCTGGCCGAACTGGACCAGGACGGCGGCCGGCTTTGGTTCGTCGACGCCGCCGACGACCTCAGCGCCTGGCTGAGCGCGCATGCCCTGCATGTTGACCGCCGCGTCTTTCCGGCCGCCAGCATCGCGCTGGACCTGGATGCCTGGGAGCCGCACCCCAACCTGCGCAGCAGCACGGCGCCGCAGCGGCGGGAGAGCCACAGCCTGGGGCCCCTCACCCTCTTGGGCTGGTCTCCGGCCGGCGAGGCGGTCCTGACGGCCGGCCGGACGGCCCGCCTGCGCCTGGTCTGGGTGGTGGGGCAGGAGGGCGTCCCTGCCCCGCTCAAGGTGGCGCTCAGCCTGGTCGGACCCGACGGGCAGGTCTTGGGCCAAGGGGACCACGAGCCCTTCATGGGCCTGAAACCCAGCCAGGCATGGCCGGCCGGCGAGACGGTCTACGCCCCGCAGGAGCTGAGCGTCAGCGCGGGCGCCCTGCCCGGCGACTACCGCCTCCTCCTGCGCCTCTACCGGGCCGACGGCGCTGCCGCCTGGCCCGCCGGGGGCCTGCTGGAGCTGGGTAGCCTCCGCGTGGCCCGCCCTCCCCGGCCCCTGGGGCCCAGGGCCCTGGCGGCCCAGGCGGGCCTGGCACGGGCGTCGGCCCGCGGCCCGGGCGTGGACCTGGTCGCCTGGGAGCCGCCGGCGGAGCGGCAGCCGCAGGCCGGCGGACGCCTGTCGCTGGCGGTCTGGCTGCGCTACCGCCGCCCCCTGGCCAGCCCCTGCCCCCGCGTGGTGGCCGAACTCCTGGACGGCCGGGGCCGGCCGCGGGCGACGCAAGGGGCGGTCCTCGCCGGCTGCGTGGGCGCGGCGCCGGGCGACCTGCAGCGCCTGGACCTGTCCCTGGACCTCCCGGCCGAGGGCGGACCCCATGCCCTCCGCCTGCGCCTGGAGGAGGAGGATGGCCGCAGGCGTCTCTGGCGCCAGGGCTGGCCCCTGGCCTGGCTGCCTTCGGCAGGCGCCCACCTGGCGATGCTCCGCCTGGCCGAAGCACCTCGGCTCGCGGAGCTTCCGCCTGGCGCGCGCCGCCTGGACCTGCCCCTGGTGGACGGGCAGGCGAGCCTCGTCGGCTGGGAGGGCCCCGCGGAGGGCGCCGCTGTCCGGCCGGGGCAGGACCTGGACCTGACGCTCTACTGGCAGGGCGGCAAGGCCCCCCGGCCGGCCTGGTCGGTGACCGTGCAAGTCCTCCCGTTGCCGCCGGAAGGGCAGGGCGAGGAGCCCGTCGGCCCACCGGTCGCGCAGGCCGACGGCCCACCGGCCGGCGGCAGCCGCCCGGCCCCGGGCTGGCGGCCGGACGAGCTGGTGGCCGATGCCCATCGCCTGGGACTGCCGCCGGAGCTGCCGCCCGGCCGCTACCTGCTGATCGCCGCGGTCTACGATCCCGCCCGGCCCCAGGAGCCCCGTCCGGCCCTGCGCCAGGAGGGGGAGACCCGGGACCATGCCCGCCTGGGCCACCTGATCGTGCTGCCACCCGCGAAGGGAACCCCTTGACGATGGGCCTCTTGATCCTCGGCCTCTGCCTGGCCCTGGGCTTCCTCGCCCTGCGCCATCTCCCCCTGCCGGCGGACCTGGATCGCCTGGAGCGCTTCTCGCTGGCGGCGGCCCTCGGCCTGGCCTTGCAGGCCCTGGCCCCCCTCGCCGCCGCCCTGCCCCGGGCCCTCAGCCTGCCCCTGGTCGGGGCCTTCCTGCTCCTCCTGCCCTACCTGCTCTACCGCTCCTGGCTGGCTCGCTTCCAGGCGGCGACCGCCGCCCCCGCCCGCCCCGAGGCAGCGATCGGAGGGTCCCGATCCGCCCGCCTGGCCCTGCCCCTCCTCCTGCTGGCGGCCGCCTGGCTGCGCCTGGGCCACCTGGGCTACGCGGAGTTCCAGGGCGACGAGGCCCGGGCCGTCCTGATGGCCGAGCGCCTGACGAAGGCCGGGGATGCCCAGATCCTCCTGCGCCACAAGAAGGGGCCGCTGGAGGTCCTCCTGCCGGCCGCGGCCCTGGGTCGGGGCGATCCGGGCGAGGGCTCGGCCCGCCTGCCCTTCGCCCTGGCCTCGCTGGCCGCCCTGGCCGGGCTCTTCGCCCTGGCGCGCCGGCTCTGGGGCCCGCGGGCCGCCCTGCTCACCCTGGCCCTGGCCGGCCTGGACGGCTACCTCCTGGCCTTCGGGCGCATCGTCCAGTACCAGAGCCTGGTCCTGCTCTACGGGATCACCGCCGTGGCCTGCGCCTGGCGCTGGTCGCGGCGCTACAGCCGCGGCGACGCCGAGCTGATCCTGGCGGCCCTGCTGCTGGCCTTCGGCTGCTGGGCGCATTACGAGGCCATCCTGGCCCTGCCGCCCATCGCCTTGCTGGCCTGGGGGCGGGCGCGCCGCGAGGCGGCCGGGCGGGCGGGGGCCTGGGGTCGCCTCCTGGGGCCGCTGCTGGCGGGCGGCGTCGTCCTGGCGGCCTTCTACCTGCCCTTCGTCCGCCATCCGCAGTTCGCCGAGACCTGGCGCTACATCGCCGAGCGCCGGGTAGGGGGCTCACCACCCTACAACCTGCTGGGCGACTACTTCCTGCGCGCCTCCTTCTACAACGCCAGCTACTACGTGCTCCTGATCTCGGCGGCCGGCCTGGGCGCCTTGGCCTGGCGCCTGGCCGGCTTGCTGGGGGGCGGAAGGCGGGGCCGCCGGGCGGCGGGGCTGTGGCTGCTCCTGCTCCTGGTCCTCTTCCTGCGCCCGACCTGGTTCCAGCTGGGCGCGGCGCCGCCCGAGGGTCCGGCGCGCTCGGCGGCCATCCTGCTCTTCGCCCCGGTGCTGGCCTTCCTGGTGCTGGCCCGCTGGCGCAGCGATGCGCCGCCGGACGCTGCCTGGCGCCTGCAGGTGGTCTGGCTCGCCTTCCCCCTCCTGGCGGCGGGCTTCCTGGTCAAGAAGCCGCACACCCATTTCTACACCCTGCTGCCGGCCTGGCTGCTCCTGGGGGGCTGGGCCCTGGACCGTGCCGGCGCCGCCCTGGAAGCGCGTCGGCCGCCCTGGGGCCGGTGGCTGGCGGGGGGACTGGCGACGGGACTCTTCCTGTTCTTCCTGGGCCACCAGCACTGGGTCTTCGTCAGGCACCACCCGGAGTACAAGCGGGTCTATCCGGAGGCCCGGCTGCCGGGGGTCTGGATGCCCTTTGGCGACGAGCCGCCGCGCGGCGGCTACTTCGGCTTCCCCTACCGCGCCGGCTGGAGCGTGGTCCGAGACCTCTACGCGATGGGTCTGATCGCGGGCAGCTACGACAGCAACGAGGAGCTGCTGATCACGGGCTGGTACAGCCGCGGCGCGCCGCGCTGCGCCCCGGATCCGGACTGGATCTTCCTGGCCTGGCGACCCCAGGACGAGGAGGAGCTCCCCCAGGAGGCCATCCGCCGCGAACGGCGCCTCTGGGCCACGGTGACGGTGGAAGGCCAGCCGAAGCTGGAGCTCTTCGCCCGGCCCGACGCCGGGCAGGGCCCGGCGGCCGATGGGACGCCCGGCCGCCTGGAGGGGCCTCTGACCCTGGATGCCGACCTCGCGCCCCGCGCCCTGGCCACCGCGGTCCTGGGCGAGGACCCGCAGGCGGTGGCGGCCGCGCTGAAGCGCCTGACGGAGGCGCGGCGCCAGGGCTTCCCGGTGGGCCAGGCCCTGGAGCTGCCCCTGGCGGACGAGGAGGCGGACGATGGCGGCGCGGGCCGTTGTGGCGCGGTGGGACGATTTTGAAACGGCGGTTGCGCTAAGGGAGCTGTCGGCAGCGGCCGGGAAGGCCCTGAAGGCGCGCGCGGCCGACCCCGAGCGACTCCGACGACCGGCCGGGTGCAGGCGGATCGGAGGGTCCTGCGCCGATCGGTCGTGACGCGATCAGGGGCGAGGGGCATGGCAGGCGGGGGCGTTCATCTCCCACCCCTCCACCCGGGCCCCGCCCTGCTCCCACGCCCCGCCCTGCTCCCAGCCCCGCGCGCCCAAGGCGGCGCGCAGGGCCTCCACCTGGCCCGGCTCCGAACGCAGGAGGAGCAGCCAGAGGCGGCAGGCACCGCTGTGGCGCGCGAACAAGACCGCAAGGTCCGCCGCGGGCGGCCGCTCCGGGGGGGGCGCGCCCAGCACCAGGGCTGCGTCGAGGTCCCTCGGGGATCGCGGGCCATCGGCCGCTCTCCGGCCGCCATCCAGCCGTGCGCGGTGCCGGTAGTAGGCCAGGGCCGGCCCCGCTGCATGGCTGACGTAGACCGGCTCGCCCGGCCGATGGCGCTCGGCCAGCCAGGCCAGGGCCTCGGACAGCGGCTCGCGGGGGACGGCCAAGGAGGCCGTGGCCTCGTCGCCCTGGGGCAGGAGGAGGGCGAAGGCGCCCAGGGCCAGGCCCAGGGCCAGGCCGCCCGCTCCCGTCCGCAGCCGCCCCAGCCCGGCGAGGCCCGCCGCCAACGCCAGCAGGAGGACCGGGCTCAGGAAGAGCGCCCAGCGGTTGCCCAGGGGGTAGAGGCCCAGGAGGTCCACCCCGTAGAGGAGGCCCAGGGTTCCCAGGCCGTGGGCGATCAGGGCGCGGCCTGAGCCGCGGTCGCCGGTGCCGGCCCTGGGAACAGGGCCATCGGTGGCGCGGCGGCCCTCGGCGATCGTCGCCGGCTCGCCGTCGCCCTCGCCGCCCCGCCCTTCCCCGCCCGCCTCCCCGCGCCACAGCCTCCCCGCCCCCCAGAGCGCCAGCAGACCCAGGCCCCCCGCCGCCGCCAGGGCCGGGCCGCCCGCGAAGGGCGTGAACTGGAAGACCACCAGCTCGCGCCAGAGATGGTCCGCCAGGTAGTCCAGCTCCTTGATCGGCCCGGTGCCGAAGAGCCGCGCCTGGCTGTGCGGCGTGGCCAGGCGGGCGCCCAGGCCCAGGCGCCAGAGGGCCAGGGCCTGGGCGGCCAGGAGGGCCAGGTGCAGGGCGAAGGAAGGCCAGGTCGCCCGCGCAGGGGGGCGCCCTGCCGACCGCGGTGCCATGCTCGGCCCGGCGGACGCGGCTGCCGGATCGCCCGCCGGCCGCAGCCGCCGCGCCCAGCCCACCGTGTGGACCAGGATCGGGAAGGCCAGGCCGTAATGCCAGGCCAGGGCGACCAGGCTGCAGGCCGTCAGGCGCACCGCATCGCCCCGGCCGCCCCGGCGGCGCGCAAGGTCGGCCGCCCACCAGAGAAGCAGGCCCAGGGTGGCCACCCCCGCGTACTGGTTCAGCTCCTGGCCGTAGTGGACCTGGGCCGGTGCCAGGGCCGCCAGGGCCGCCGCGCGCCGGCCCAGGGCAGGCCCCCAGCGCCGCGCCGCGATCGCGCCCAGGAGGAAGACCAGGGCCGCTCCCCAGAGCGCCGAGGGTGCGCGCAGCCAGGCCTCCTGGTCGCCCGCCCCCCAGCCCATCCAGAGCTTCAGCCCCAGGGCCATGAGCGGCGGATCCTGGTCGATCGCCCTGCCCGCCAAGAGCGGCCCCCAGGGCAGGCCCGCCCGCTGCCATTCCAGGGCCTCGTCGTGCCAGAGGGCCGGGCGACCGGCGGCGTGGAGGCGGAGGGCCAGAGCCAGACCCGCCCAGGCCGCCAGCTGGGCCGTCAGCCGCAGCCCGCCGCCGGGTCGCCGGCCGGGCGGCGTCGCGGCCCGCCCCATCGCCCTGCGCCGCGCCGGCTCAGCCGAACTGGATCCCCTGCGCCAGGGGCATCTCCCGGGAATGGTTGATCGTGTTCGTCTGCCGGCGCATGTAGAGCTTCCAGGCATCGGAGCCCGACTCGCGGCCGTCCCCCGTCTCCTTCTCGCCGCCGAAGGCCCCGCCGATCTCCGCCCCCGAGGTGCCGATGTTGACGTTGGCGATGCCGCAGTCCGAGCCCGCCGCCGCGAGGAAGCGCTCTGCCTCCAGCAGGTCGCGGGTGAAGATGGCGCTGGAGAGGCCCTGCGGCACCCCGTTCTGCAGGGCGATCGCCTCTTCCAGGTTGTCGTAGGCCAGCACGTAGAGGATGGGGGCGAAGGTCTCCTCGCAGACCATGGGGGTCTGGGCGGGCATGCGGATGATGCAGGGCTCCACGTAATGCGGTCCCAGGTCCGGGCGGCGGCCGCCGCCCGTCAGCAGTTCGCCGCCCTGGGCCAGGGCGGCGGCCACCGCGTGCTCCATGTCCGCCACCGCCCGGGCATTGACCAGGGGGCCCATCAGGGTGCCGGGCGCCAAGGGGTCGCCGATGGGCACCTGGCGGTAGGCCGCCACCAGGCGGTCGACCAGGGGGCCGGCCACCGAGCGGTGGACGATCAGGCGGCGGGTGCTGGTGCAGCGCTGCCCCGCCGTGCCCACCGCGCCGAAGAGGATGCCGCGCACCGCCAGGTCCAGATCCGCCGCCTCGGTGACGATGATCGCGTTGTTGCCGCCCAGCTCCAGGAGGGATCGGCCCAGGCGATCGGCCACCGTGCGGGCCACGTGGCGGCCCACCCGCACCGAGCCCGTGAAGCTGATCAGCGGCAGGCGCCCATCGGCCAGCATCGGGTCGCCCACCTCGGTGCGCTCGCCGACGACCAGGGTGAAGAGGCCCGTCAGGCCGTGGTCCGCCATCACCTGGTTGCAGAGATGCTGCACCGCCACCGCGCAGAGCGGCGTGCTGGAGGAGGGTTTCCAGACCATGGTGTCGCCGCAGACCGCCGCCAGGGCGGCGTTCCAGGACCAGACCGCCACCGGGAAGTTGAAGGCCGAGATGATCCCGATGGGCCCCAGGGGATGCCACTGCTCGTACATCCGGTGTCCCGGCCGCTCGGAATGCATGGTCAGCCCGTAGAGCTGGCGGGACAGGCCCAGGGCGAAGTCGCAGATGTCGATCATCTCCTGCACCTCGCCCAGGCCCTCGGCGCGGATCTTGCCCATCTCGAGGCTGACCAGCTCGCCCAGGGGCTCGGCCTGCTCGCGCAGCAAGGTGCCCAGGTCCCGCACCACCAGGCCCCGCTTGGGCGCCGGCAACTCGCGCCAGTGCAGGAAGGCCTCGGCCGCCGCGCCCGCCACCCGCTCGTAGGTGGCCCGCGTGGCCTGGGCCACCGCGGCGATGGGCTGGCCGCCGGCCGGATCGTAGGAGACCAGGGGCCGACCGGCGGGATCCTCGATCCAGCCGCCGGGACCGATGCAGGCGCCGGGGTTCAGGTCGCTGAGGCCCAGCCGCTTGAGGATGGCGTTCATCGCGTGGGGACTCCTTGGTCGCCAGGGGGAAGGGTCGATTCTAGCACGGGGCGTGGCGCCTCTTTGGCGCGGTGGGACGTTCCTGCAACGCCCGCCGCCCTATCTTCAGGCCATCCAGCGGGTGGGTCCGCCCCGTCGAGCCTTGAACCCCAGAAGCCGGACCGGACCCCGCCGCCGTCGGAACCAGAGCCGATCGGCGCCTGCCGGCCGCCTTGAACAGCCCCTTGAACCCAACCTTGCAAACGACGGCCCCGTCCGCAACCAGGAGAGCAACGTCCGATGAGCAGTCCAGTCTTGGTGGAACTCCAGCATGTCCGCAGCGCCCTGCGCCACCTGGCGCGGCACCAGAGCCCCGCCCGCAACCCCCTGGCGGAATTGGCCTGCGTGCGCCAGGCCGCGTGCCGGAGCGGCTTCGACCTCTCGCGGGAGGCCCGCGAGTTCGAGCTGGGGCGCCTCCTCGAGGAGCTGGTGGTGGCCGAGCTGGAGCGGCTGCGCCAGCAGGCCGGCCTGGCGGGGACCGGGGCGCCGCGGGACCTGCGGCGCTGGCCCGCCGGGGCCCGCATCCGCGCCGACTTCGAGAAGGAGCAGCCGGAACTGGAGGCCTGGAGCGCCCTCTATCACCGCTACCTGCGGCCGGACCTCAACCTCTCCTTGCAGGACCTGTCCGCGCTCCTGCCCGCCCGCTGCCGCCGCACCATCCAGCGCCGCCTGCAACGCGGGCTCCAGGCGCTGACCGAGCGGCTGGGCGCCCTGGAGCGCGCGATCCGGCGCCAGGAACAGGTCGAGCCGACGGCCGGGGCAAGGCCCGATCCCTGGCTGCCCGATGCCTGGGCCCTGGGTCAGCCGCTGCGGGCCCTGGCCGAGGATGGAGCCGCGTCGCCTCGGCCCGTATTGCGGCCCGTGCTGCCTCAGCCCGCAGCGCCCCAGGCCCCGCCTTCTCAGGCCATGGGCTCTGCCAGGAGGTAGCGGGCCCGCTTCTCCTCCTTCTGGCGACGCTCGGCATCCAGTTCGCGCTTCCGCAGGCGCAGGCCTGCGGGTGTGACCTCCACCAGCTCGTCGGGGCCGATGTACTCGATGGCCTCGTCCAGGCTGAGGCGGATGGGCGGGGTCAGGAGGACCCCGTCCTCGGCGAAGGACTTGCGGTGGTTGGTGACGTGCTTCTTGCGACAGACGTTGACCACCAGGTCCCCGGCCTTGGGGCGGCGGCCGATGATCTGGCCCTCGTAGACATCCACCCCCGGATCGATGAAGAGCTCGCCGCGCTCCTGGACCATGTTCAGGGCGTAGCTGGTGGCCAGTCCCGTCTCGTGGGCCACCAGCGAGCCCTGCTCCCGGTGCTCGATCTCGCCGGCCCAGGGCCGGTAGGCGTTGAAGATGGTGTGGATGACACCCGTGCCGCGGGTGGCGGTCAGGAAGGCCGAGCGGAAGCCGAGCAGGCCCCTCGTGGGAACGATGTAGGTGAGGGAGACGGCGCCGTCGCCGGTGGGCTGCATGGCCTGCATCTCCGCCCGGCGGCGGCCCAGCATCTCGACCACCACCCCCACGTGCTCCTCGGCCACCTCGATGAAGGCTTCCTCGAAGGGTTCGAGCAGCTTGCCCCCCTCCTCGTGGGTGATGACCTCCGGGTTGCCGATGGACAGCTCGAAGCCCTCGCGGCGCATCGTCTCCACCAGGATGGCCAGGTGGAGCTCGCCGCGGCCGCTGACCATGAAGGTGTCGGGGCTCTCGCCCGGCTCCACCCGGAGCGACACGTTGCGCTCCAGCTCCCGCTGCAGGCGGTCGCCGATGACCCGGCTGGTGATGTGCTTGCCCTCTTTCCCGGCAAAGGGGCTGTTGTTGACCATGAAGGCCATGCGGAGGGTGGGTTCTTCCACGTGGATGGGCGGCAGGGCGCGGGGTGTCTGCGGGTCGCTGACCGTCTCGCCGATGGCCACGTCGGCCAGGCCGGTGATGGCCACGATGTCTCCGCTCTCCGCCTGCTCCACCGCGTGGCGCCCCAGGTTCTCGAAGACGAAGAGCTCGGCCACCCGGCCGCGGCGCGGTGCCACCTCCGGCTCCAGCAGGGCCAGCTCCTGGCCACGGCGGATGCGGCCCGCCCGCAGGCGACCGATGGCGATGCGACCCTTGTAGTCGTCGTAGTCCAGGCTGGTGACCAGCATCTGCAAGGCTTCGTCGGGGGCCACCTCGGGTGCCGGCAGGTCCAGGATGGCCTGGAAGAGGGGCTGCAGGTCCTCGCCCGGCTGAGCGGGGTCCAGGGAGGCCGTGCCGGCGAGGGCGCGGCAGTAGACCACCTTGAAGTCCGCCTGCTCTTCCGTGGCCCCCAGGTCGATGAAGAGGTCGAAGGTGGCATCCACCACCGTGTCCGGCCGGGCCTGGGGCCGATCCATCTTGTTGACCACCACGATGGCCTTGTGACCCAGGGCCAGGGCCTTGCGCAGCACGAAGCGGGTCTGGGGCATGGGCCCCTCCACCGCGTCCACCAGGAGCAGGACCCCGTCGACCATGTTGAGCACCCGCTCCACCTCGCCGCCGAAGTCCGCGTGGCCGGGGGTGTCCAGGATGTTGATCTTCGTGCCCTGGTAGCGGATGGCCGTGTTCTTGGCCAGGATGGTGATGCCCCGCTCCCGCTCCAGGTCGCCGGAGTCCATGACCCGTTCCTGGACCACCTGCTTGGCGTGGAAGACGTCGGTCTGCCGCAGCATGGCGTCCACCAGGGTGGTCTTGCCGTGGTCGACGTGGGCGATGATGGCGATGTTGCGGATGTCCTGGCGACGCATGACGGTTTCGACCTCGATGGGATCCCTGGAGGGTCCTGGGGTGGGGAGAAGGGCGGCCGGGGCGACGGCGCTGGGCGGCGGACCGCCAAGGGGTTAACCATAGCATGGCAGCGAAGGCCTGGGGATGGCGCCGAGCTACCGCGCGCGGTGTTGACAGGAGGCCAGGAGGGGCTTAGCATCGCCTCATGCACACGAATGACACAGACCCGCTGGACAAGCCGGACACCCGGGAACGACTCATCCGCGCCACCCTCGAGCTGCTCTACGAGGAAGGCCTGGACCAGACCACCACCCGCCGCATCGCCGAGCGGGCGGAGGCCAACCTGCAGTTGATCCAGTACCACTTCAAGGGCAAGGAGGGCCTGATCGCCGCCGCCCAGGAACAGGCCCGCCTGCGCTTTCTGCGGCTGTTGGAGCCGGCCGTGTCCCAGGCCCCTGACCTCCGGGGGGCCATCGTGGCCGGCCTGGCCCTGACCTGGCGTCTGGCCCAGGAGCAGCCGGCGCTGATGCAGCCGGACCTGCTGCTCCAGGTTCGCCGGGCCGCCGGCCAGGCTCCGGGCCAGGACCTGCCGGCCCGCGAGACGCAGGCCGACCTGCAGCGCCTGCTGGAGCAGGTGATGGCCCAGAGCGGCGAACGCCTGGCCGCCCCCATGGCGCCCTTCATCCTGCTGATGATGAGCGGGGCGGCGGGCCTCTTGATGGAGTATCGCATCTCCGGCGACGGGGGCACCATCGGGCAGGCCTTTGATCTCCTGGCCGAGCAATTGGGCCGGTGGGTGCTGCCGCCGGGATGAGGTGGCTGGCCCGGCTGCGCCTGCCGGCGGCAAGACCGCCCTTGTCCAGCGCCTTAAACGTGGGGAGGCGTGACCAAAGGCCACGCCTCCCCGTGCGCTGTCGTCGGTCGATAGTTGTCGGGTATGTACTGGCAGGACGACCGTTGATCCCGCCACCCTCACGCGCTAGACCGTGGCTGTCGGCCAGTCGGGATATTCATCCCGCCGCAAGATCGCAAACGACGATCTCATCGCAGCAACCGCTCATCCAGACGCATGCGGAGCCAATCTTAGCGACTTTTGTCCGGCTTGGCAAGCCAATTCTTCACGGGATGGCTCCGAAACCCGGACACCGCGCCGCAGTTCGCGGCCGGCGCGCTCATCCGCGCGCCTCGATCAGGCGGCGGCTGCGCCAGGCCCGGTAGGCGAAAAGCAGGGGCATTCCCAGCCAGAACGCCAGGCCGACGGGTCCCCAGTAGACGTGCCGCCGGGGCAGGGCCGTCACAAGATCTTCGACCGCCGTCGCCTCGGGGCCCAGGGCCACGAAACGGTGCTCGTGCCGCCAGAGGGCGAAGGGACCTTCCTCCTGGCTGTCGACGAAGCCCTCCGGCCCCATCTCGCTGATGCGGGCCGCCCAGGGAATCGGCAGCAGGCCCGCCAGGCGCAGGGTGAAGCGCATCCGGTCGCCTTCGCCCAGCAGAGCGGGCGTCGGGCCAAGACGCAGGACGATGCCCGGAGGGGTAATGGCGGCGAGGCTCTCCGGGCGACGGTGGAAGGCTGCCACCGCCTCGCGCGGGGCCGCGACGACGAAGCGGTGGCGGTAGACCCAGGGGCGCCGTCCCGCGGGGATCGCCGAGGTCTCGGGGAGCGCGGACAGGGGGTGGCTCATCCGACCAGGTCCTTCAGCGCCCCGTCCAGGCGCGGGAAGCGGAAGGGGTAGCCGGCGGCGAGGAGCCGCGTGGGCACGGCCGGCTGGCCGTCCAGCAGGATGGTGGACATCTCGCCCAGGGCCAGGCGGAGGGCCGGCGCGGGGGCGGGGAGGAGGGAGGGTCGGTGCAGGGCGCGGCCCAGGGCCTTCGAGAAGCCGGCGTTGTCCACGGCTTCCGGGGCCGCGAGGTTGAAGGGCCCGGTGGCGTCCGGTCGCGCGATGAGCCATTCCAGGGTCCCGACCACGTCGGCGAGGTGCACCCAGGGGAAGGGCTGACGGCCTGAGCCCAGGGGGCCGCCGACGAAGAGCCGGAAGGGAAGGAGCATCTTCGGCAAGGCCCCCCCATCCAGGCTGAGGACGATCCCGATGCGAGCCACCGCCCGCCGGACGCCCAGGGCCTCCACCCCCGCCGTCGAGGCCTCCCAATCCTGGCAGACCGAGGCCAGGAAGTCCTGGCCCGGCGCCGCGTCCTCGCTCAAGGGGCCGGTCCGGCCGGCGCCGTAGTAGCCCACGGCCGCCGCCTGGATCAGGTGGGCCGGGCGCTCCGGGCCCAGGGCGGTGAAGGCCTGCACCAGGGCTCGGCCCGCCTCCACGCGGCTGGAGCGGATGAGGTTCTTGCGGGCGGCGGACCAGCGGGCATCGGCCACGCCGGCGCCGGCCAGGTTGACCACCGTCTCGCAGCCGGCGAGGCTCTCGGCCAGCTCGCCGGGCCGCCCCGGGGTCCAGGCGGCCAGGGTCAGGCCGGGTGCCGCCAGCGCCCGGTGTCGATCCGGGGTGCGGCTCAGCACCTTGACCTGGTGACCGGCCGACGCCAGGCTCCGTGCCAGGGCCTGGCCGATGAGGCCGGTCCCACCGGTGATCGCGATCTGCATGGTCTGCCTCCCTCTGTGCGACCCGAACGTCGCTGTTTAGAAGTATTGTCTAACTACAGTATACAATACAAAGGCAATTCATTGACAACTACGGCCTCGGCCCTATGATTCAGAGACAGATGACCATGGAACCCTTACCCGCCCCCCCTCCTGCCGAATCACAGAACGGCCTCGCCGCCGCCGCCGTGTTCAACATCGGCGCCGTGGCACGGCTGACCGGGCTGTCGATGGCCGCCCTGCGCGCCTGGGAGCGCCGCTACGGCTTCCCTCAGGCGGCCCGCAGCGCCGGCGGCCAGCGGGCCTACAGCCAGAGAGACATCGAAGCCCTGCGCTGGGTCAAGGCCCGTCTGGACCAGGGCATGCAGGCGGGCCAGGCCATCCGCGCCCTGCACCACCTGCGGGCTGAGGGCGCCGGTGCGGGGCGGTCGGCCGCGGCGGCCGATGCGGCTGCGCCGCGCGTTCCGGCCGCGCCTTCCGGACCGGCCGCCCCGCACCTCGAACCGATCGCCGTTTCCAGCCCGGCCACGCCCGGCACCGCCCATGCAGCCTTCGCCGCGCGCCTGCTGGCGGCCCTGATGGCCCATGACCTCGCCGCCGCCGACCGCCTTCTCGCCGAGGCCCTGGCCCTTCTCAGCCTGGAGGAGATCCTGCTGGAGGTCCTGCGCCCGAGCCTGGCCGCTCTGGGTGAGGCCTGGGAGGCCGGCCAGGCTTCGGTGGCCACCGAGCATCTGGCCTCGGCCTACCTCCGCCAGCGCCTGCTGCTCTGGCTGTCCGAGGGAGCGCCCACCCGCCCGGTGCCCCCTACGGTCCTGGCCTGCGCGCCCGGTGACTGGCACGAGTTGGGCCTCCTCTTCCTGGCCGTGCTGCTGCGTCGCCGCCTCTGGCCCATCCATTACCTGGGCCCGGCGGTCCCCCTGGACGACCTGCGCGACTTCGTCCGGCGCACGAGGCCGGCGGCGGTGGTCCTGGTGGCCACCCTGCCCCAGACCGCCCAGGCCCTGCGCGAGGACCTGGCGGCCCTGGCCCCCTCGCCGATGGACGGGGTGCCGATGGCCTTTGCCGGCCCCGGCTTCGGCCGCGCGTCCGCCGCGGGGCAGGGCCTGCCCGGCCCCTACCTGGGCACCGACCTGCCGGAGGGTCTGCGGCGCATGGAGGCCTTGCTGCGTGACAGTACGGGCGTCCTGACCTAGTATTCCGATCCGCAGGATCCCTCAGTCTCCGGCTCAGGCGTCGGGCGCCGCCCGGCCGTCATCCGCGACCCAAGTTACCTGGGAGGCAACGTGGCAGAACGCATCGAAGGCCCGGTCCAGCTCATCCTTCACCTGGAGTCCCTGCAGGCGCGCCAGAACCCGGAGCTCTTCGGGAAGGCCGAGTACCGGGTCAGGGTCTGGCTCAATGGGCTGGAGCGCTGGCAGTCCGAGCAGTTGGTCAAGGTGGCGGAAGGCGCCGCGGTGCCTCTGGCGGCGGCCATCCCTCTGCGCCTGGAGGACGAGACCGACGTGGTCAGCATCCAGGTGGGGCTGGAGGAAAAGGACCTGCTCAGCGCGGACGATCCCGCCGAGGGCAGCTTCGAACTCTACCGCTCCGCCGGCTTCTTCGCCGGCGAACGCTTCTCCATCCCCGTGAGCGGACCCGATGCCGACCTCACCCTGCACTGTCGGGTGGAGGCGAACGCCCTGGCGCAGGACTGAGGCCGTGGGCCAGGGCTCCCGCCCACCCCAGAGGTTCTTTGGCGGGAGCGGGCGCGCCTTCGGCTTCTAGGCCATTGCCAGGAAGGCGCGGAAGAAGCGCAGCCCGTCGGGCTCCTCCGGTGCCGGAAGACGGCGCCAGCCCGGGTGCTGGAAGCGGCTGATGTAGCGCTCTGGGTGGGGCATCAGGCCGAGGATGCGGCCGCCGGGATCGCGCAGGCCGGCGATGGCCGCCAGCGCGCCGTTGGGGTTCGCGGGATAGGCCTGGGTGGGCCGGCCGTCCTCGTCCAGGTAGCGCAGGGCCACCAGGCCGCGGGCCTCGATCTCCCCCAAGGTGTCCGGGTGGGCGAAGAAGCGCCCCTCGCCATGGGCCAGGGGTAAGGCCATCTCGGAGGGGAGGGCCCCCAGGGCTCCTTCCCCGCCGCTGACGCCCAGGCGCACCCAGCGGCATTCGAAGCGCCCCCCGGCGTTCAGGGCGAGGGTGGACTGCATGCTTCCCAGCCGGCCGAAGGGGAGCAGGCCCGTGCGGACCAGCACCTGGAAGCCGTTGCAGATGCCCAGCACCGGCTTGCCGGCGGCCACGAAGTCGGCCAGGGCATCGCCCAAGAAGCTCAGCAGCTCGACGGCCATCACCTTGCCGCTGACCAGGTCGTCGCCGTAGCTGAAGCCGCCGGGCAGGATCAGGGCGTCGTAATCCGCCAGACGGGCCTCGCCCTCGCGCAGGAGCCGCATCGGCAGGACGTCGGCCCGGGCGCCGGCCAGCCGGCAGGCATGGGCGGTCTCCAACTCGCAGTTGGTGCCGTCGGCCTTGAGGATGGCGACGCGAGGGCCCGGGGCGATGGCGGCGCTGATCATGGCGGGGCCTCCTCGAGCGGGGCTGGGGCGGGCGGCAGGGGCTTCGAACGCTTGCAGGGGCGCTAGCATAGGCGCTGGCGACCTTGCCGGCCAATCCGGCGCGAGGTCACCAACCCATTAAGATCCCCTCTCGGCCGCCCCAGGCCGAATCTCCGCCCGTCCCTGCACGTTCTCATATCGGGAACGCACGCCGAGTTGTGCGTCTTGCCGCGTTCCCTGCCGTCTTCATCCGCTTGCGATTTGGGGGCAGCGAGCGTCTCGGGCCAGGACCGAGCGCTGGCCCGAGGGGGAATTCGATGAGCCCGCAGGATCCCAGGAACCCGGCCCAGCCGGAGCATGTCTCTGCCGCTTCGGAGCAAGCGTCCCCCCGCCTCAGCCGCCGCCGCTTCCTGGCGGCCGCGGCCGCCGCCGGCGCCGCCACTGCCGCCGCGGGCGGCCTGGCCGGCCCGGCCGCCCTGGCCGCCCCGCCGCGCATTCCCACCCGCACGCCCACCCCCCGCCCCCGGCCCTCGGCGACGCCCGGAGCCAACGGTGGCAGCCTTCCCGCACCCGGATCGCCGGGGCTCTCGCCCACGTCGGCGGCCAACCGCTCGGCCCGCTCCATGTACATGCGGCAGCAGGCCGCGCTCTACGAGCAGAGCCTGGGCTTCCCGCAGCACCAGGCCAACGGCGACGAGTCCTTGCTGCCCGGCTTCATCGGCAACTACTCCAAGGGCCTGCCGCACAACGCCCTGGGCGAGGTGGACCCGGCGGCCTACCAGAGCCTGCTGCGGGCGGTGAACAGCGGCAGCCCGGCGGATTTCGAGGCCATCGTCATGGGCGGCGCCCGCCCTCTGACCAACCCGCAGGCCGGCCTGGCCTTCGCCCTGCAGGGCCCTGACCCGGCCTGCCTGGCCCAGGCGCCGGCGCCGGCCTTCCGCTCGGCCGAGCAGGCCGCCGAGATCGCCGAGAACTACTGGATGGCCCTGCTGCGGGATGTGCCCTTCCAGGACTACGTCGGCCATCCCCTGGTTGCGGCGGCCTGCGCCGACCTCTCGGCCATGTCGGATTTCCGGGCCCCCAAGGAAGCCGGAGCGGTCACGCCCCAGACCCTCTTCCGCTCCCTCTACCAAGGCAGCGCGACCGGGCCCTACATCTCCCAGTTCATGTGGCTGCGCACCCCCTTCGGCGCGGAGACGGTGGACCGCAAGATGCGCACCCGCAAGGCCGGCGTGGAGTACATGACCAGCTACGCGGACTGGCTGGCCATCCAGAACGGGGCTCTGCCCACGGTGGACCACGGCCACGAGGCCCAGACCCGCTACCTCATCAACGGGCGGGACCTCGGCGAGTGGGTGCACATCGACGTGCTCTTCCAGGCCTACTTCAACGCCCTGCTCATCCTCTTCGACATGGGCGCCCCCCTGGACGCCGCCAACCCCTACCACCGCTCCCGCAACCAGGCCGGCTTCGGCACCTTCGGGCCGCCCTACATCGCCAGCGTCCTCTGCGGGGTGGCGCGCAAGGCCCTCTCCGCGGTCTGGTACCAGAAGTGGTTCGTGCACCGCCGCCTGCGCCCGGAGGCGATGGGCGGCCGCATCCACAACCAGAAGACCGGCGCCGCCGCCTACGGCATCCACGCCGACATCCTGAACAGCCAGGCCCTCAGCCAGACCTACAGCCGCCACGGCAGCTACCTCCTGCCCATGGCCTTCCCCGAGGGCTCGCCCACCCACCCGGCCTACGGGGCGGGGCATGCCACGGTGGCCGGCGCCTGCGTCACCATCCTCAAGGCCATGTTCGAGGAGAGCTGGGTGCTGCCGGCCCCGGTCTTGCCCACGCCCGACGGCCAGAGCCTGGTCCCCTACAGCGGCCCGGCCCTGACGGTGGGGCAGGAGCTGAACAAGCTGGCCGCCAACGTGGCCTTCGGGCGCAACGTCGCCGGCGTCCATTGGCGCACGGACGGCGATGCCTCCCTGCGCCTGGGCGAGGAGCTGGCCATCCGCTACCTGCGGGAGGACAAGCTCTGCATGAACGAGCAGCCCTTCACCGGCTACAGCCTGACCCGCTTCGACGGCACGCAGATCGTGATCTGAGCAGGGCGGGATCGCGCGATCCCGCCCCATCCCTGCCAGGCTGGCGCTGCGATCCCGGTCGATCCACGCGATCCCCGGGATCCAGGCCGTGCGTGACTCGCGCGGCTCAGTCCGCGGGCAGGGTCACTTTGGGCAGGTCGAGCACCTCGGGGGCCACCGCGCCCTCTTCCACCCGGTAGAAGCGGTCGGCCGCCAGGTTCTGCCAGGTTTCGGTGGGTCCGCCGGGCCAGCGCACCTCCAGGCTGTCGACGCGCTCGGCCTGGCCCAACCCGAACTCCACGGCCAGGCTGTTGGCGCCGAAGGAGCCGCCGCTGTCCAGCACGCGGTGGATGGAACGGCTGCCGCCTCGGCCGTCCGCCACGCGCAGCGTCAGCCGGGCGCCGATGGCCGGCCGGTTCACGGTGCGCCCTCGGAGTTGGAAGCTGACGAAGTGGTTGTCCGATCCGGGGTTGAGGAAGAGGGCGTTGGGCGAGGCGTCGCCGCGGCCGAAGCCACCGGCCTGCACCAACAACTCCTGGTCCCCGTCGTTGTCCAGATCGCCGAAGGAGATGCCGTGACCCTTGGGCAGGTGGCCCACGTCGGCCGAGGCGGTGGCGTCCAGGAAGCGCCGGCCGCCCTCGTTCCAGTACAGCTCGTTGGGGACCAGGGTGCTGAGCTCGGGATCGCCGGTGCCCAGGTAGAAGTCCAGCCAGCCGTCGTTGTCCACGTCGGCATGGTTGGCGCCCATGGGCAGGCGCACGACGTTGAGCCCCGCGGCGGCCGAGACATCCAGGAAGCCGCCCTGGCCGTCGTTGCGGTAGAGGCGGGGCCGGCCGCCGCCGGCGGGCATGGCCCCCAGGTAGTCCTCAGCCATCTGGTCCAGCGTGGCGTCGTAGGCGCCCACGTAGAGGTCCAGGTGCCCGTCGTTGTCGTAGTCCCAGAACCAGCTCACGAAGCTGCGGCCGGCCGGTTCGACCACCCCCAGCTCAGGGGCCACGTCGGTGAAGGTCCCGTCGCCGTTGTTGCGGTACAGGCGGTTGGGCCCGATGCAGGAGGTGTAGAGGTCGGGGTCACCGTCGTTGTCGTAATCGCCCCAGGCCACGCTCTTGGTCATGCGGTCGCTTCGCACCCCGGCCGCCTCGGCCACGTCCGTGAAGGTCCCGTCGCCGTTGTTGCGGAATAGCTGGCTGGGATAGGGCCGGTTGTCGTTGCTCTGCTCGTTGCCCACGTAGAGGTCCAGGTCCCCGTCCAGGTCGTAGTCGGCCCAGGCCGAGGCCTGGGTGGGGTAGACCTCCCGGTCCAGGCCGGCGGCGTGGGTCACGTCGACGAAGCCGCCGCGGCCGTCGCCCTTCAGCAGGGAGGGCCGCATGCGCCCGCTGTCCATCTGCCAGCCGCCGCGGGTGATGAAGAGGTCCAGGTGGCCGTCGTTGTCGAAGTCGGTCTGCTGGATGTTGAAGCCCCCCAGCTGACCGGCCAGCCCGGCCTCCCGGCTCTGCTCCTGGAAGCCGCCCTTCCCGTCGTTGCGGTAGTAGGCGAGAGGCTGGCAGGGGTCGAAGACGGTGACGACGATGTCCTGCAGGCCGTCCTCGTCCAGGTCCTCGATCAGGGTGCCGCCCAGGACCGAGACGGTGGCCAGGCCCAGGCGCTTGGCGATGTTGGGGAAGCGCGGGAGCGCATGCTCGGCGGCGAAGGCTGAAGGCGGGATGCGCCAGGCGGCGGGCACCCCGTCGGGATAGGAGCGGAGGAAGCGATGGGCGATGTTGAGCAGCCAGCGGGCGCCGGCGTCCCCGGGGTCGGCGGCCAGGCCCTCCTCCAGCACGCCGATGGCGAGGCGCACCTCCTCCTGGCGCTGGTAGGCGCCCTCCGGGCTGCTGGTGAGCAGGCAGAGGAAGGGGCTGTCCCCCTGACCGCAGTTGGCCGACTCGCCCATGCGCAGGTAGGTGGCCGCGATCTGGCGCCTGAGCTCGCGCGGCCCCAGCTGGGCCGCCATGCCGGGCTGGCCCTGGCTGCCGGAGGGGGGCGGCAACTGCGATGCGGTGGCGGCCAGCGGCAGCAGGGCCTCGAGCTGCTCCAGGGCCTGGCGGTACTCGCCGCGGCTGGCGTAGGCCTTCCCCAGGGCGTAACCGAAGGCCAGGAGGTCCGCTTGGGCCTGGGGGTCGTGACCGGCGGCCATGGCCTGCCGGGCCTGGCGCACCTTCTCCTCCAGGCGCCGGGGGATCAGGCCGCCCAGGTAGAGGTGCTGGTCGATGTCGCGGCAGTAGCCCGCCAGGTCGGCGGCGGTGTCGGGGGCGGGGGCGCCCTGGGTGGGGATGAGCCAGCGACCCTGGCCGGCATCGGGGAGGCCGGCCACGAAGTCCGCCGCGTTCTGCACCCTGGGCGCCGGCACCGCGCCGCGCCGCCGCCACCAGAGGCCGCCGCCTGCGGCAAGGAGCAAGGCGAAGGCGAGGGCAACCCCCACCCCCAGCGAACGGTCCGCGGACGCGGCGGCGGAGGCGGGCGGGGCAGCGGGGCGCCGGGGTGGGCGGGCTTTGGCCATGGCGGGGCTCTGGGTGTGGGGTGCGAGAGGGTAGGCGCAAACCGCCACAGTATAGGGGAGGGGGGCAGAGCCCCGCACCTTCATTCCGCCAACCTACAACCGCTCCAGCGATGGTCGGTGGGCCGGAAGTCTACAAGACATGATCGCCGGCACCGACCGGCCCTCCGCAGGGCAGGTCAGGGTGGCGGTGGCCGATACGGGCCGCGCTCGTCGGCCAGGTCGGCCCCCTGGCGCAGCGCCGGCGCCGGCGTGGGGTAATGCCCGGGGAAGGCCCTGAGGCGCAGGGCCAGCGGCAGGTAGGCCGGGCGGGGCAGGGGCGTGGGCGCGTTGGTGGAGGTGGGCAGGGGGGTGCGCGAAGGTGTGGGGGTGACGGAGGGCGTCACCTCCTCGGTGGGCGAGGCGGTGGGCGAGGCGGTGGGCGGCAGGGCCGTGGGCGTGGGCACGCCCGGCAGGAGGGGATCGTAGCCCCAGGCCACCGCCAGGAGGCCGGCCCGGCTCTGCCCCTCGTAGGCCGCGCCGGGCGCGCCGATGGCCAGGTCCAGGGCCCCGTCGCCGTTGAGGTCTGCCACCGCCAGGCTGCTGCCGAAGCCCAGGTCGCCGGCGGCCGGCAGGCCCAGGGGCGCCAGGCCGGGGCTGAGGCGCATCGTCCGCCGGCTGTCCGGCCCGCCGGAGCCGCCGTAGAGCACGGTGACCGATCCCGCGCCGCTCAGGCGATCGATCGCCTCCTTGCTGCTGACGAGGAGCTCCGGCCGGCCGTCGGCGTCCAGGTCCGCCACCAGCAGGCCGGAGGCCCAGTTGGCGCGGCTGGCCGGCTCGCCGGGGATGGCGCCCTGGCCCTGGTCCAGGGTCAGGCTGCGGCCCAGCTTCAGCGTGGCCGGCAGGCGCTTCATGGGGTCCATCGGGTCTTCTTCGCCCTCGGTGACCAGGTCCGGGCCGCCGAAGAGGATGGTCAGGTCCCCGGCGCCGCGGATGCCGTCCACCGAGGCCCCCGGTGAGCCGATGGCCAGGTCGTCGAAGGCGTCGCCGTCGAAGTCCGCCACCGCCAGGGAGGCCCCGAAGAGCCCGCCCCGCTCGGCCCGGGCGCCCAGCTCCGGGAGGTCGCGGTTGACCTCCACCACGCCCATGTAGCGCCCGTCGCCCGTCTGGGGGTCCCGGGTGCTGCCGAAGGCCAGGAGCACGTTGCCAGCCTGCGGCTGCTCCTCCGTCCCTCCGCCCGGCCCGCCGATGGCGAGGTCCGCGATGCCGTCGCCGTTGAAGTCCCCCGTGGCCAGGGCCGCGCCCAGGCGCTCGCGGGCCAAGGGGGCCCGCGGCAGCTCGTCGTCCGAGCGGTCCAGGACCACCTGCCCGTTGACCACGGGTCCTGAGCCGACCTGTCCCGGCAGCACCCAGACCCGGCCCGCGGCCTGCTGGCCCTCCAGCACCGTGTCCGGCGCGCTCACCGCCAGGTCGGCCACCGCATCGCCGTTGAAGTCCCCCACCGCCAGGGCCTCGCCCAGGTGGGCGCCGGTGTCGGAGCGGGGCCCCACCGGGCGCGTCAGGCGCCCGAAGCCGCTCGCCGAGCCGTCCCAGAGCCAGATGGCGCCGCTGTTGCCGCCGCTGAAGTCCCGTCCCGGGTAGCCGATGGCCAGGTCCGCCAGGCCGTCGTCGTTCCAGTCCCCCGTGGCGAAGCCGCTGCCCCACTCGCCCTCGGCCTCGCTGCCCGCCTCCTGGTAGAGGACGCCGGGGAAGCGGGCCGCGCCGTAGCTCACCCCCACCCAGCCGGCGGCCGGTGCCGGGGCGCTCTCCAGGGGCGCTCCCAGGACCAGGTCGGCCCGCCGGTCGCCGTTGTAGTCCCCGGAGGACAGGGCGCGGGCGAAGGCCCGGGCCCCCGCGCCGGGCAGGCCGAAGGCCGCCGCGCTGTAGGTGCGCCAGCTCAGGCCCAAGGCCTTCTCGGCCGGCTCCAGGCGCTCGACGGCGATGGCGGCGGCACCCATCTGGGCGGCGGCCAGGAAGGCCCGCTCCTCCAGGGCCGGCCCCACATCGAGGGCCCAAGCCCCTTGGCGGAACTGGGCAAGGTCCTCGGCTTCCACCTCGTCCAGGGCCAGGTCGTCCAGCACCAGTCCGCCGGCGCCCGAGGCCTGCAGGGCCTGCAGGCTGCGCCGGCCCAGGTCCACCGTGCGCAGGCGCAGGGCCGCCGGCGGCAGGGCGCCCTTGAAGGCGGCCAGCACCTCGGCATCGGGGCTGACCACCCGGACCCGCTCGGCGGCGCCGGCCGCCTGGATGGCCGCCAGGACGGCCGCCGGCGGCCCGTCATGCAGTTCCAGGGTGAAGGACAGGCCGGGCAGGGCCAGGGCCTCGGCCAGGAGCGGCACCCGCTCGCCGGTGAAGGCGGGATCGAAGCGCCGGCCGGCGTCGCAGGCCTTGACCTGGGCGGCCGGCAGGCCCTTGACCGCCCCCTGGCAGTCGGTGGTGCGGTCCAGGGTGGGGTCGCGCAGGAGCAGGGGCACGCCGTCGGCGCTGGCGCGCAGGTCCACCCAGACGCGGGGGAAGCCGGCCTCGGCCGCGGCGCGCAGGGCGGCCAGGGTGTTCTCCGGGGCCACGGCCGCATAGCCGCCGTAGCCCCAGAGCGCCCCGCCGGCCGGCGGGCGGGGCCGCTCTCCCTGGGCGTGGACGCGGGCGACAGCGGCACGATCGTCCGCGGCACCTGCGTCGCCATCGGTCCCGGCGCTGTCGCCGAACTCGGTCGCGGATCGGTCGGCCGGGGGCCAAGGCAGGCCGGGGGCGAATGCCAGGAAGAGCGGCAGGAGCCAGGCGAGGCGCGAGCGGCGCATCAGAGCACCTCCTCCAGCAAGACCGGACCGTCGGCGCAGAGCAGCCGGCCCTCGTGCTCGCAACTGCCACAGATGCCGATGCCGCAGCGCATGTAGGCCTCCCAGGAGAGTTGGGTCGGAATGCCCCGGGCGCGGGCCATGCCGGCCAGGGCCTCCAGCATGCCATGCGGCCCGCAGGCATAGAGGGTGTCGGGCGGGTCCTGCGCCAGGATGGGCGCCAGGGCCTCGGTCACCCGGCCCTGGAGGCCGGCGCTGCCGTCCTCGGTGCTGAGCAGGGGCTCGATGCCCAGCCCGCGGAAGGCATCGACCAGGAGCAGGTCGGCGGCCTGGCGGGCGCCCAGGGCCACCCGCACCCGCCGGCCGGCGGCCAGGGCCTCCTGGGCTAGGAGCAGGAGGGGCGCGGCGCCGTAGCCGCCCCCCACCAGGAGGGCGTCGCGGCCCTGCAGGCGGAAGCCCTGGCCGAAGGGGCCGCGCAGCCAGACCCGGTCGCCGGGCCGCAGCGCGTGCAGGGCCCGGCTGAAGGGGCCGACGGCGGCCACGGTGAAGGCCGCGGGTCGCAGGCCGGCGACGCTGAAGGGCTTCTCGTCCAGGCCGGGTAGCCAGAGCAGGCAGAACTGGCCGGGCTGGGCGTCGAGGCTGCGGTCCAGCACCAGGGTTCGGGTGCGGTGGTTCTCGGGCCGCAGGTCCAGGACCCGGCAGGGCTGGGGCAGACCCGCGAAGGCGTCGGGCGGCATCAAGGGCTCCCTAATGACCGCGGGCTTCCGCCGCCGGGGCGGGCGACGCCGCGTGGGGGACGGGCGGCGTGCTGGCCGGCTCCGGCCAGGCGGGCCGTTCGTGGGCCCGGCCGCGGACCTGTTCCAGGCGCAGCCCGCGCTCCGCCAGCCAGGCGGCCATCTCCCGGGCCACCCGCCCGAAGACCTCCGGCCCCTCGCGGTAAACGGCAGAGCCGATGCCCACGGCGGTGGCGCCGGCCATGACCATGCGCAGGGCGTCGGCGCCGGAGGCCACGCCCCCGGTGCCGATGATCGGCAGGTCGACGGCGGCACGGATCTGGTACACGGCGTAGAGGGCGATGGGCAGGAGGGCGGCGCCGCTGACGCCCCCGCTGCGGTTGGCCAGGACGGGCTGGCCGCTCTCCAGGTCGACCAGCATGCCGGGCATGGTGTTGACGGCGCAGATGGCGTCGGCCCCGGCCTCGGCCACGGCGCGGGCGATCCGCCCGATCTCCGGCACGTTGGGGGCCAGCTTGATGACGATGGGCAGGTCGACGGCGGCCCGCACGGCGGCGGTGACGGCGGCGGCGCTCTGCGGGCTGCCGGCGAAGGGCTCGCCGAAGTCCGAGGCCACGTTGGGGCAGCTGATGTTGACCTCGAGCAGGTCCGGCCCGCCCTCGGCCACCTCCCGAGCCACCCGGGCGAAGTTCTCCACCCGGTCGGCGAAGATGCTGGCGATGAGGGGCACGCCCAGGGGGGCCAGCCGGGCGCGGGTCCGGGCCAGCAGCTCGGCCTCGGCCGCGGCGCCGGGGTTGGCCAGGCCGATGGCGTTGAGCAGCCCCCCCTCCCAGGCCACGCAGCTGGGGTTGGGATGCCCGCTCCGCGGCAGGGGGCCGGCGCTCTTGGCGGTGATGGCCCCGGCGCCAGCCAGGGCGGCCCGCTCCATCAGCGAGGCGTGGGTCCCCAGGATGCCGGAGGCCAGGACCAGCGGGTTGGGCAGCCGCACGCCGGCGATCTCCACCGGCATGGCCGGGCCGGGGAGGGCCTGGCCCGCTGGCGATTCCATGCTGGCTGCGGCGCCCCGAACGCTCAGGAGGATCCGGGCGCGGGCTGGCGGGCGGCGCGGCGCGCCAGGGCGCCGGCACTGACCTCGCGGGCCAGGAGCTCTTCGATCAACTCCCGCTCGTAGCGCTCGGCGATGGTCTCGCGCGGGCGCAGGAGGAGGTAGATCAGGATCCCGAAGCCGGGCAGGCCGACGGCCAGGGCCAGGGCCCCGAAGCGCACCAGGCTGTCGCGGCTGCGGGCGCAGACATCCCGCCAGGTCCAGACGGCCAGGCTGAAGAGCAGCAGGGCGGTGGCGGCGCCCAGGCCGGCGGCGCCCAGGCGGAGCAGGGGCTTGTAGGCGGTGAGCGGAGCCAGGAGGCTGTCCATGGGGCGACCTCGGCGGGGCGGGCGGCGGGCTGGCGACGGCCGCGCAGGAAGGGGGGGCGCGATTATAGGTGGGGGGGCGGGGGCTGTCCATGAGGGGCAGGGCGAGGAGAGGGGTGGGCGATGGCTCTCGGCCCGCTGCGGCTGCCAACGCGGGTCATGGCCCGGCGGAAAGCTCAGCCGGCGACCGCTGGGAGGCCTTGGAGCGTTGCCCGCGCCTGGGTGGCCTGGAGTCGAGGTCAACCGCGATCCCGATCACCCAGAGGTGCCGGAGACCCTGCCTTGGCGGCGCTGGGGAGGGCCCTCGGGCCCCTTCACCGAATTGCCGACGCCAGCCCCGGCACCGCCGGCGTCGCCTCGGCGGCCCCTTGCCCCGGGAGTCCTTCCGCCCTGGGGGCCGCAACGCGATCAGCGCGAGGCCGCCGTCCCGGGGCCGCCGCGCCCAGGAACCGGGCCAGCTCGCCGGCCAAGAGCGCCGGCTCCTCCAGGGCCAGGTAGTGGCCCGCATCCAACAGGCGCAGGCGCGCGCCGGGGATCAGGGCCGCGGCGCGCTCGGCGTAGGACGGGTCGATCACCAGGTCCCGGCGGCCGTGCAGCACCAGGGCGGGCGCCTGGATGGCGCCGAGGCGCGCCTCGATGCGGCCCAGGACCACGGCCGGGTCGCCCCAGCGGACCAGGCGCAGGAAGCGCCGCCAGCCCCGGGGACCGCGGTAGGGCGCGGCGAAGCCCTGCAGCAGGCGGCGGTTGGCGGCCTCGTGCGGCCGGACCAGGGCCAAGGGCAGGAGCAGGCGCCAGAGCAGGGGCAGCAGCAGGGGGGCCAGCAGTTCGCCCAGGCCCTTCCGGCGCAGCAGGCGCATCACGATCGGCGGGCGGAAGTCGGCCAGGAGCGGCGGGGACAGCAGCACCAGGCGGCGCACTCTGTCCGGGTGGCCGGCGGCATACAGGGCGGCGATGGCGGCGCCCGCGTCATGGCCCACCAGGTCCCAAGCCGCCAGGCCCAGGTCGGCGCGCAGTTGCTCCAGGGCCACCACGCAGGCATCCGCATCCAGCCCGCCGGTCGGCAGGTCTTCGGAGCCGCTCAGGCCCGGCAGGTCCACCAGGACGCAGGTGTGCCGGCGGCTGAGGGCTCGGGCCGCCCGCTCCCAGAGCCGGCCGTCGGTCGGCAGGCCGTGCAGGAAGAGCAGGGCCGGGCCGCGGCCGATCACGCGGTGCTTCATCGCGGTCCCTCCGGCGATCCGCTGCGCACCGCGGCACCGAAGGTCGCCGCGGGCTGCGGGACCGGGCGGCGCAGGCGGAGCAGGCCGCGCGCCAGCAGAGACCAGGCGGCAATCCACCCTCGTGCGCCGGCGAAGATCAGCCGGAAGCAGGCCATACCCAGCAGGCCGCGCGGGTCGAAGCGGGCATAGAACGCATTGATGAAGAAGCCGAAGAGGGTGTACACCACCGTGGCCGTCCGCGCCCCGAAGCCCCAGCGCAGGGGATGCTGGTAGACCGCATCCTCGATGTGGGCGTTGAAGGAACGGCCCAGGCGCTGCACGTGAAGCTCATAGCAGCGGCGGCGATCGGCCGGGATCTCGTCGGCGGCGCCCGCCGTCACGATGGCCTCCGTTGCGTAGCGCGCGTGGCGGATGGCGGAGGTGAAGCCGTTGCCCGTCAGCGGATCGGGCATGGACGCCGCTTCACCGGCCAGGAACCAGTTGGGTCCGCAGGCCCGCTCGCTGACGTAGGGCTGGAAGACCGTCCGCTGGACCTGCAGGTCGGGCTGCGCCGCCAACAGCTCCTGGAAGCGTGGAAAGCGGGCCAACGCCGATCGCATGAGGTCCGCCACCCCCGCCCCGGCGCGGCGCCCGGCTTCCATCGCCTCCGCCGGCAACACATAGCCTACGCTGATACGCGTGCTGGAGACGGGGATCTCCCAGATCCAGCGCAGGTAGGCGTCGCTGTTGTCCAGGAAGAAAGTGGTGCCCTCGTTGGTCATGGGCGTGTCGAAGTAGGTCCACAGGGCCACTTTCTGGCGGCCGAACGCGGTCTTGGGAATGCCCAGGGCCTGGGCGAAGCGCCGCTGGGTGCCCGTGGCATCGACGTACCAGCGGGCCGTCACGCGCATTCCGTCGTCCGTGACGCAGGCCAGCACCCGGTCGCCCTCGGTCTCCACCCGCGTCACCCGCGCCCGGATGAACTGGGCCCCCAGGGCCTGCGCGCGTTCGTAGATCCGCTGGTCCACGGCCTCGCGGTCCACCTGGAGGGTGACGGTCTCGAAGCGCAGGGGCGGGCGGCGCAGGCCGGCCGGCGGCCGGACGTCCCAGTCCGGCCGACCCACCTCGCAGAGCACGATGTTCTTCTTGAAGGTGGCCACGTCGTCGGCGACCAATGCCTGCACGGGGACGCCCAGGCGGGCCAGGAGGCCGGGGCTGGACCAGTCCAGGGACTCGCCCACCTTCTGGTGAGGGTATTCCCGGGCTTCCAGGCAGATCACCCGGTACCCCGCCTGGCGTAGGAAGACGCAGGCGGCCATCCCTGCGATGCCGCCCCCGATCACCGCCACGTTGCAGGTGGCCTCATCGGCATCTTCGGATCGGGCGGATGCCGATGGCGTGGGGCTCTCGGCGCCGGTTGCTGGACGGGAAAGGGTGAATGGCGTGATCACCCTTGGAGCTTAGTCGTCCGCTTGTCCGACATCAACGGGAGAACCCCGTAGCGGACGCTCCCCCTGCGATGCGGGTATTCCCCGGCCTCCAGGCCGATCCACCTGCTCCCAGTCTCCGCCTGCCGGGTGCCTGGGGCCCGGCACGGCATCCTACAGGAACCGCCTGCTCGACCGATCCGGCTGCAGCGCCTGCCCCAGCTGGTCGGCGACCAGCGGCAGGTAGGTGCCCACCAGGGTCCGGCGGCTGAGGCGCACCGCCTGGTCGGTGGCGTAGAGCAGGACGTTGTAGACCTGCTCGCCGCCCCAGTCGGCCACCAGTTGAGCCACGAAGGGCGCCAGGGCGTCGGCGCCGCCCGGCAGGAGCTCGGCCTCCACGTCGGCCAGGCAGCGGGGGTCCCCCGCCTGGTGGGCGGGGAGGTCCACCCGGAGCAGCTCCTCCCAGGGAGCCAGGCGGACGTAGCCGCTGGCGATGGCGGCGGAGGCGGCCACGTCGGCCCGGGCCAGGATGTCCAGGGAGCCGCCGGCAAAGCCGTGGCTGCCCAGGAGGACCGGGCGGCTGAAGCCGGGTGCGTCCTGGGTGTGGCGCTGCAGGAGGCTGGCGTCGCTCCAGCCGCCGGGGAGGGCGGGCCTGGCCCCAGCCCCCTGCGCCTCGCCCCAGACCTGCAGGTGGACGGTCTGGCGGCTGCTCTTCGCCACGGCCAGGAGGTCCACGCCGGCCTCTCGGGCCAGGGTCAGGAGCTGGAGGTAGGCCTCCAGCACCGCCTGGGGGTAGTCGGGCAGGGGCAGCTCCTCGTCCAGGCGGAGGGGATAGAGCTGGGGGAGGAGGCCGTGCAGGGCCCCGTCCAGGAGCAGCAGGTCGCCCCGGGCCAGATGGCCTTCCGCGATGAGTCGAGCGGCCAGGCGCAGCTCCTCGCGCTTGAGCAGGAGGTCGGCCAGGCGGGCGGCGGTGGCCTGACCCGCGGCGGGGGGCAGCAACTCCAAGGCCAGACTGCTCAATTCCTGGCCGCGGCTGCCCAAGGCCAGGGCTTGGGCCACCACCAGGCCGCAACCGTTGGCCAGGTCCACCTGCCCCAGGCCCCCATCGACCGCGCAGGCGGGCCGCGCCGGCTGTGTCGCCGGGAGCGGCGCCCAGTGGTCGCGAATCCATGGCCCCAGGCCGGGCACCTGGACCTCCTGGGCCTGGTCCAGGACCTGGCGCAGCTGGGGGCCGCGCTGCCCCAGAACCTCGGCCAGGTGGGACAGGAAATCGGGCACGGGCCCTCAGAAGGCCGATCGTCGCGCCCGGTAGGCGGCGAAGGTGGCGAAGGTGGCGAAGAGCTGGAAGACGGCGAAGGGCAGCCGCAGGCGGGTGGTGTCGGAGAAGGCGCCCACCAGCGAGCTGTTGAGCAGGGAGAGGCTGTCCTTGAGCACCAGGGTTTCCCAGAGATAGCCCACCTGCACCAGCACGCCCAGGATGAAGGCCCCCATCCAGAACAGGTCGGCCTGCTGCTTGAAGCTGTTCCAGGCGCTCCAGGCCAGGAGCAGGCAGAGGACCAGGAGCAGGGCGGTGAGGGCGTGAGACACGATCAAGAGGTTGAAGCGGCTGCCGAGTTCTGCGGTTTCCATGTCAGAGGTCTCCCAGGTCGTTGGATGGGCCGGCTGGCGACGGCGCGGGCGAGTATAGCGCGGGAGGGAGGGCGCCGCCATCGCCGCCGAGCTCCGGACAGGCATCGTGGGGGG
>WBZV01000219.1_pt1 | contig 39022 bp, 49 predicted proteins | sample 5204221 | NCBI WGS metagenome assembly WBZV01 (sample SAMN12344360, study PRJNA552823) | activated sludge metagenome | biome: Activated sludge suspended growth; feature: Nitrification reactor; material: Wastewater; isolation source: activated sludge from nitrification reactor of wastewater...
GGGGTCGTCTTTTGTGTATGCAAACTTATCGCCCGCTTTTTTAGGGATACTCCCTATTATTTGGGCATTTAGTATATACGTTACTCTTTGGCCTGTGCCTGAAGGCTTAATTTCGCTCAATAATATATTCATGGCGTTTGTGGTTTTAGTTGTTAGTTATAAGATGCAATGCCTATTTTATGACATGGGTTAGCATTGATTGATGGAGTGTCGAATATACTGTGCCATGTGGCCTTTAATTCATGCGAGCCGCCCGCCGAAAGGTCTGCCGGCATGATACTGAACGGAGCAATAGCCGCCGCCCCTGTAATTTCATTACTGCCGTCGTTTTTGTAATCAATTTCGCCGCTATTAGCCGCTTGGTTGATTACTTTGGCACCTGTTACGGTTACAGACATATTATCGGTTATTGCATTATAAAATACCCCCGATATACTATAACTGCTGTATGCTGAATGTTTGTCTACCCATGTATTAAATTCGCACGTTTCGCCTGTTGGTAAATTAACTTTATATAAAACACGGTATGGCGCATTAGTTAATGGGATAGTATCTTGCCAATTGTTGTCGAATGGCATTGCATAATTTGAGTATAAAAGCACACCGGCTGTATTGAAAATTTCTACACTGCCCACTAAGGACGTAATCTGATTGGCCCCAAAGTTACCAAGTTCTACAACAGATGCCCTGACTTGGAAAGGAGTTGCTTGGCCAATATTTTGCTCGCCCGCTGCAATTTCTGAAAACTTAAACACCATTGGTGGCGGCGGTTCGGAGGGGCATTGCATTTTGCCCATGCTGTACTTTTCCAATAATTTTTTAAACAAATCCCGCTCGTCCCATTCCCTGCCGGTAGCGTCAGTATATGTCTCCGTGCCACAACGTTTTGGTAGCCCGCCTAATTGGTCTGTGTCAATGGTTATTATTGGTGGCATAGTTTTATAATCAAAGAGGTAAAAAAGATTTTAGCTATAAAATACGCCGCAGCCAACGGCACACTAAATGAAAAAAATATACACTCAAATATACCCAATATTGCCGCTATCCACATGGTGTTACATAGCGGGCAAAGGCCGAGCGGCTTGCCTATATTTGGGTGCTTTTCGGCAATTTCGTATATTGCCATGCCCAAAGGGGCAGTAAGTGGCAATTCAAATGCAATGATACGGTAGAAAATGCCCGCCCCGGCTGCCAATGCAGCGTGCAAAAGCGAGTATAGTAAAATATTGTTCATATTTGGCTTGTATTAATTATTTCAACGCATATTGTAGTAGTGAATTTGTAGCACCCCAAAAGGTTTCCATTTGGGTCTTTTATGGTTACGGTGTGGCTGCCGGCACTGCGGCCAAAATGCTGCCATTTAATAGTTTCGCCTGTTGTAAAAAGCATACCCTTACAAACCGCCACGCCCGCAGCATCATAGCAAACTAAATACGTTCCGTCCATTGTGGCGGCTATATTAGTGCTTATTTCGGTGCAGCTATCAAAGCAGCCTAAACTTGTATATTCTTGACAGCAGGCCATTAGTTTCTTTTTAGAATTAATGAAATATCATTGTCGTTGTCACAAAAACAAAGCTCGCAGCATTGTGGCGACTGCGGCATTTGCACCATTGATACGGTGGCAGAAATAGCAGCTAACGAGTAGCCCGAAATCCGCTGCCTTATGCTTGTAGGCTCAACACCCAACACGCTTGCCATGAACAATACTGCATTTTCGGTCGAAGTGGTAATGTTTTGCACATTAACCGCCCTACACTTGCCGCTTATAGTTCCTAATAGGCACTCCGTTAGCTTTTCGTAGTTGGCATTCTTTACAAAGAAAAATAAATTTATTTTAGTTGTAATTTTAATTGCATTGCTGCTTGTAGTTGCTACCGAGCTTGCCACATCAGGCACTATAAGAAAAAAATTGCCGCTTGATGCTTGCATTGCCGGTTCGGACTTTGACAATAAAAGCTCGGCATTTTTATATGCAAAAACGCCCTGTTCAACAATGAACGCATGGGCAAACCCTACATCAAAAAATGGTAAGGCAAAGATATTTTTTGCTATTTCTATTAATACGTTTGTCACCTTATTGTTTTTTGGTTTATTCCGGCATTGTAAGCCGCTATTAATGCTTGCTCAAAAATTTGCAAGTCATTTGGTGACGGCGTAAATACCTTGCCATAAAGCCCCTCCATATTACGCCGCTTTTTCATGCCGTCTATACTTGAAATGCCTATTATGTGCGCCCTGTCCGATATGCTTGGAAATGTGCGTATAGACCCTTGGAGCGCACCGGAGTAATTTAAATCTACATAACCGGTTTGCCTGCCTTGCACCCGCCTTAAACCTTGCCAACCGTCAAGAAATAGCATTGTATTGCTGCCCTTTTTAGGCTTAAAGGCCGATTTTCTTACAAAAACCTCCCTCTTGTATTTTGCTTTGTAGTATCGGTATTGACCTATGGGGGCATCGTTTGAGGCTAACCCCAGCGTAAATATACGCCGCTTCATGCTTGCCTCCAATGCTATTGTGGCCTGCAATGATATAGCCTGCATGTCTTTATTTGACAAAATAGGTTTGCCAATTCCTGCAATATAGTCACTAATGCTAATTTTTGCCATAACAAAACTATATTAACGTTACTATTCGACTGCCGTTGCAACTAAGGCATCGCATGTCGCCCATTGATTGTACCGTTTGCTTTATGCTGTTGCAAAATGGCCTCCATTGTGTGTCAAGGCTACTTTCCAAGTCTTTCAACTTTTGGTCGTAATTTTCGCCTTGCCCCTGAAATGTAGTAAAGTTGCTTAATTGTGGGCTATGTAGCTGTTCTTTTAGCAACTCTATTGACATTTGATAAATAAAAATATTCCTAACGGTTTCAAGGTGCGCATAGGCGCAAATAATAGAATCGCTATCGCAAGCACATGATATGCATGGTATTATACCAAAACCGCTGGTGGTGTTCTCGATATAATCGCCATTATTGGTTACGGTAAGCCCGCTTGCCTTAAAGCAGCCCTGTGTATGCGGACATGTCGGACATAGCGGACGTACTGTTTGCGTAGATATATTTGCATCAAGCGAAAAGTTAATGCTATTGCCCTGCGAAACAAATGGTGCAGATAGCTTGTATATAGGGTTTATGCTTTCTGTTGAAAACACATTTGCAACGCCGCCCCCAATAAGTTGTGGCAATGTAACACTGCTTATAATTCCATTGGTTTCATAGTAAAGCGGCACATTTGTTAGGTTTTGTTGTGAGGCAGCTAAATATATAGTTATCTTTTTTACTATCATTCGCTCCGCTCCAAGTCCGCTTGTACAATCATGCCTCCGCCTTATTAATATGCCCTTTCGCACCGTACCTGCCGGCATATTATACTGAATATTAGGCGTATATTCAGCTGCGTTTTTTGCCTCGCCAACTATAGTATTAAATGTAATACCATTATTATTGAGGCAATCAAGCAGCTTGCTTGTAATTGCTGAAATAGCCCTACTTTGTACACGCATCAATAAGCCGTACATGTCGGCATCAATCGCCGGCTCTGTTAGGTCGTTAGCCTTAGCGAAGCTAAACCCTATCAATTCACTTAGCCGAACTCGCGCGCTCCCCTGGGTAGGCAAGGGGCCGCCATCGCAGCTTGGAATTTCCAGCATGTTTAAACAGCTTTGCAGTGCTTGATTTGCGTTGCTTATCTTTATTGACATGGCTATTAAGATAAGAGCGGCGGCGCACGATACGCTCGCCGTTCTTTTTGGTGGTTATTTTTTACCCTGCTTTGCGGTCGGGGCCGCATCTATTTTGGCGGCTTCTTCACTACCGGCAGAAACGGTATTATTTTGGTTTGCGCCACCACCTACCGTTGCTTTCGCTTTCAGCGTCAGCGTTGTGGTGCAATCCTGCAATTCAGCATTAAAATCAATGGGGCAGTCGCCGCTAAATGAAATATTTATCGTGTCGCCCAGCGTACCCATGCCTGTTGCAGCATTTCCGATAAAATATATAGTGTTGGTCACTGCATTATATTGTAGTGGCACCCCAAGCACGGTTAGCAACATCCATAGGTCTTTCATGCTTGTTAGCATTGTGTCTGACGGCGTTTGCGCCACAATGGACGGCGCGCTACCAAGTGTAAGAGACACAAATGTTCCTTTTGGAATATGTATGTTTGTGCAGTCAAACGGCGTAGTAGGAACAATACAAAGCGGGGTAGGTAGTGTTGTTGGTGCCGGAGTAGTGTTGCAAGCAATCGGCTCTGGCTGACAAACTTTCCACGATAGTGCTACAGGTGTATTGTTGCAGGTGTCGTATGGCAATCTAATTAACTCAAAGCTCAATGATAGCCACATTTCAACGGTAAATATGCCACAAGATTTTGTCACTACCAAGTGGCAGTCCCACCAAAGGGGGAAGCCCGCGGCGGCCAAGTATGGGTCAGGAACAACAAAGGTGTAATGCTGCGTCCCCTCCTGTGCCGTTTTGAATGGGTCTGATTCCGGCAAAATGTTGCCAAGTACTTGGTCAATAGTACCAACTTTTGCGGTTGTGGCAATATTTTTTCGTACATCGCTGTACGTCAAAAACATAAACCCCCTTGGGTCAAATGTTAGCATCTGGCCGTCTTCAAAAGACTGTTCATATTGGAAGTTGTTTAGGTCGATACCAAAAAAAGTATCTCGCATATTAACCCCCGCGGCATTTATACCGCCGCCAGCCGCATTCATAATCGCGGTATCCATGTACGTGCCGGTAAGCGTGGCCATGTCGCCATACGAAAGCCCTGCTTTTGCATACGTTTCGCGTATTATCGAAGCCCAATTTGGGTTTGGAACGCCTGTAGATGTGTTGAACGGCTGTACTATTTTAGACGCAGAGCCATCGGGGTGCAATCCGGCGGCAGCCTTGAATTGTGCGGCAAGGCTACGGTTTAGTTGTATATGCGCAGCTTGCAAAGCCTGTACAATATTAGCCCTAAACTGCTCCGCTATCTCCGGCAGCACCGCATCGAAGTTTGCCCCCGTTCCAGACGAACACCAATTTTCTACCGTTGTGTTTGAAAAGAAAATATGTGGCGTACAAATGTAATCCCCTATTGTAACCTCTTTTCTTATAGGTTGCAACACTTCGATTTTTGGGGCATCTTTATCGCACGGCAAGCAATTAGTGCCGGCATTGCATACTTGTATGGGGTAGTATTCAATAACAAGCCCCTTTTTGCGCCCCTTATCTACTGTTATTTGAAATTCCGGCATGGCCGTTGTCGTTTTCAACGCTGCTAAGAGAGCAGGAATGCCAAATGTTGTTAGCGGGGCTGCTTTGCCACTCGCCAGCTTGACAATAGCATTGCTACACAAAGAATGTATTAACATTGTTTATACAATAAAATAAAATTGCCCATTTTCGGGTGGGTCGCCCACTATATAGAACTATTGCCCTAATATTTTAGTTATGTTTGCCGCAATTTCACTTTGCACATCATTTAATTTGATGTTGCCAGCAGGCGGTTGGGGCTGGTCGGCGCGTCCGGCTTGCTGCGTGGTTTTGGTATTGGTTTCAATAACAAAACTCTTGGCCGCTGCGGTAAACGCGTCTTTAAGCGAACATATATGCTTGTTACCTTCGTCATAAATGTCGACCTCACCTTTTTCTGATACTTTTGCGGACTTTCCACCAATTGCCTTTTGTAGTAAAAATGCCATAAACTCGCCTTTGCTTTCTTCATTTTCTACCAACCCCGGTTTGAATGCCATATTATCAAATATGGCCTTAGCTGCTGCATTGACTTTTGCCTCCGTGTCTTTGCGCTCAATCCCCATTCTATATTGGTCAAATTCGGCTGCTTTGCCTGCAATTTCTTTGTCTTTGGCGGCAAGCTCGGTCGTAAGTTTTGAAAGTCGCCTTTCAAGCTCTTGCACCTTACTGTCATTTCCGGCAGCGGGCGGCTGTGAAGCCTGTTTTTCTTTTAGCCCTTTCACCAGCACATCAAGGTAGCTTTCGTACCTTGCATCGGGTTCTTGGGGTTCTTGTATGTCGCTATCTTTAAGAATAGCACCTATTTTGCCTTTTATTGTATTGAACGCGCCGACCTTTGCTGTTTTTATGGCATCGTCAATATCCGCAGCAAGAAGTTTTTTGTCTCTTGCGTAATGCCCCGCCGTTTGCGATAACAGCGTTGATGGGGGAGTGCCTCCGTTTTCGCCCATGTACTTAATATCGCTTTCGGACGGTGAAACGCCAAATGCGTTGAATATTTTTTTGGCAATAGCTAATTCCTGTTCAGTCATTTTTTATTAACAAGATGAACACCCGCTAAGGTGCTGGTTATAAAATTGTTTTATTTTTTTTTATACACTTTGCTTTGGACTTCGGGCATATATTCGTGTACCACATAAGCCTCGCCCATGTTGTTATCTGCCATGTAAGCGGCAATTTCTTTGAATTGCTTAATCGTGGTGGTTCCGTGGTTGAACTGCTCTTGCCCCTTAACAGCATAGGTCACATCGCCGTTTTTTGTCGGTTTTGGCAGGTTTGAAACGCTAAACTGCGGCTCGCCGCCTTGCTTTGCGGTAGGCACTATAGTATCGGCATTGTTGGTTTCCATAATATTGCTATTACTTTAATATCGGGTAGGCTTGGTGCATACAGCCGTAACCGCCCCTTTTGATTAGAAAATTATTTTCATTTGTATCGGGCATAAACCCGCTTGTGCCTTTATATTTCTTTATTAGTGCCGGCAGTTCCTTTTTTTCAATAACGCCGTCCATTGCATTAATTATGTGCCTACAAATAGGTCGGGTGCTTTCTTTTACGCTGCCCACATACATAATTCTATCATACCCGTACTTTTCTGCAATAACAGATACCTGCGTGCCATAGTAGCCATTCAGTCCGTCCCTTGCTGCCGTTTCCAAATACCTAAGCCTATCGGGTGACAGGCTATTTTTTAAAGACCTTTTAAGTTCTGTTAGGTTGCCCCCTGAAAGCACTTGTAAATTTACGGTTTTCATTAATGGCTCGAGTATATCCAATCTGTATGCGCTATCGATAAGGTTTTGCCGTACAATTTCGAGCAAACTTTGCCGCCTATCTGCAAAGAGTCCTGCGACATTTATACCCTTTCGTTGAAGCGAAAACGCATCTTGACTTAATATGTCTATGTCGTCAGCTGCTGCAATATAGTGGTCAATGGCTAATTTTATAGCGGCATCATTGACGTATTCATTGATATACTTTCTAACCCTAATTATACCGGCTGCGCTTTCGTCTTTGAACTTAATTGCGCCGTTTTCAACGTCAATATACCTAATAAGTAAGTCTAATATGCCTTGCGGCAATTCGCTCAACGCTATCGATATGCGCCCTATAAGCTCACCGCTTGACTTATCAATTAGAAATATTATTTCATTTATTATTTTCTCAATGTCATTGCGGTTCATTGCTTGCTAATTTGGCTTTTAGTTCGTTTATTTTAGCTGATATGCTATCCATATCGGCGGCCAAAAACTTTTCTTGCCCCATATATGTAATAAGCCGGCTTATTAGATTATCTAAGCTATAGTAGTAAGCAGCATCTTCGGTTTTAATTATTCCGGATGCAATAAGCAAACTTATTTCATTTTGCTTTCTTGCCCTAAGCCCATATATGTCTAAAAAATTAAACACATCATTTTGTTTGATGCTCAAAGGGTCGCCGCCGTTCATGTGCCTGATAAGTGCCGTAGCTGTAAGCCTTGTTAGTAGTGGGTCGCCCAAGCCTGCCGCTTCTTTCGCATCTTCAAGCATATCATCAACGCCTCTTAGCTCGTAATGTGCCGGTGGCGATATTGATACGCCCCCAAATGTAGGCACTATGGCGGCAATTGGTTTGCCGTCTATGCTTATATTTTGAGGCTTTGCACTTATGGCCGCACAACTAAACCGCAAAATTTCCTTTAATACGAAAAAAACGCGCTGTGCTATACTTGATAAAAATGTACGCTCGTCTTCGCGGTCTTCTATTTTAGCTGCGGCACTTTGTGGCTGGTCGGTTCGCTTTACATATATGGCCTCGAGTGCTATATCCACGTAATACATTAGCGTTTCTTTTAAGGCACTCCAATTTGCAACCGGAGGCTCATACCAACGCATCATATCAATATCGTTGTTTGTATTATTGCCTCGTGGCGGTGGCTTTAAAATTGTATCGCCCGGGTTGCGGGTTATGATACGCCTCCCATTGCATGTCTTGCAGGTTTTAGCCTTTACGGAATTCCCGCCGCACTCACTACAATCGCTGTCGTGACCGTTACACGAACTACATGTAGACATTACAAGCCCCGTTCCATTGCAGTCGCTACATTCTACCGCAACCATCTCAAGCGTAGGATATGCCCCCTTAACCCAAAAGTCTATTTCAGTAGCAATAGACATAGCCTTTTCTGCCATTTCAAACAAGCCACTAAAAAAGCTATCAAAAAACGATATAAAACCGTCTTTTTGCTTTACATTACGCGGTGTCCCGCCCAATGTAACCGCCGGTATCGTGCCGAAAAAGTGGCCTACGCTCTCAATATTATTACTGTTGCCCTTATAGTAATAATTACTATCAACGCCAAATAAAACATCGCCCTCTTTCCATACCAAAATATTTGTGTCTGAAAATTCTATACATTCAGAGCTTACATATTTTATTTGTGGTGCGTTATTTTTTTCGGGTATAGTTATAACTATTTGGCCGTTTGGGTCGGTAATCATAAGGCGGAGCAAGTGAGACTTTGCCCATTCCAGCAATGGCAATCCGTAGAAGTTTGCGCCGTTTATATAGTCGCGCGCCGCAGTATCGTCAATAAAAATGCCAATGTCGCGCTGAAATATTATGCTGCCAAACCGCTGTATTTGACCAATTGCGGGCTGTGCCAATATGTGCCGATACATGCGGAGGCGTTCATTCTTAACCTCCGGCGTTTCGTGTGGCCTTACAAAAAATATAAGCCTAATTATCATTTCAGTCAACTCCTGCGAGCTGCCTGTTGGTATAACCTGCGCACCTTTTTGGTTGCGGTAAATTGGGTGCGTGCCGTTTATATGAATTTGCGCCCGCATCGAAGTTTCCCTTATAGCCGATACCCACGACTCGTTAGGCCGTATTTTCCCGCTAACTATATCCTCAAAAAGCATATTTTTAGTATTACGACCCCCAAGTGGCTAACGAACCGCCGCATGTATTGACATTGATTTGCGGCTGGCCGAAGTTATCCCAACCGGACGGCATTTCAAATTCGCCCTTTGTTATCATAACGCCAGCATCGCCTACCGTTTCTGTTTCTTGCCAAATGCTAATCCTAACGTCAGCAAATGCCCCATTTTTTTGAAGCAGATAAATATTGCCGTCGCAGGCAACGTAGCCTCGTACAACCCAAAGCGGGTTTTGAGAAACAGTCTTCCAATAGGTATTGTCTCCATATACGGGCGCGGTAGCACCAGCAACGCCGGCAACTGTCCATGATGCCGCAGACTTAAATGTAAGTTTGCGCGCGCCCTCGATTGGGAGGGACGTGTGGCACGATAACTTAAGATTGGTAAAACTTGGTGCGCCAATTTCGGCAACAAGGGGGGGTGTGACAAACACTTGACCAGCAGTTGCAGCGGCCTGCAATGCGGTACACATTGCCGCCGGCGTGGTTGTTGCAAGCGTTGGAAATGTATAGGAACAGGTGGCAAGAATAAGCCGATTTACTTCGTGAGGCTTTACGGCCGGCGCACAATAGGCAAACGCCGGCGGCGCGCCAGCTAAACATGTAGAGGCGCAAATGTTTCTAACACCGCCGGCCTTACGCCCTGCACGTGCAAACTTTTTGAGCGAATAACGTGTCGGCAGTCCGACCACGTCATAGGTATGTTTTTTAGACATTTTTTTGGGTGAGCAAAATGTCATGTTGCAATATCGGGTGCAACCGCCCACTTTTGCCTTAAAGGTCAAGCGCAAAGATACGGCAAATTTTATTATTTGCCGCACCTTGCATACAAATATTTTTTTGACTAAACAAACAGCTTTCACTATGATTTATTTACCGCATCCGCCGCCTCTTTGCTGTGGGACTTTATTGTGCAATAAAGGGTATCAAAATTAACAATACTCATTTTTTCGTAATACTCAAAGTTATTGCTAAAATTGCCGTACTTATTTATTGATAAAAATAATTTATTATACCCCATAAATACGCCTGACATTATCTTATCGTAGTCTGCTTGCCAAAATTCGGCTCGAGTGGTGGCAATATTATGTCGCTTATTTTCAAAGAGTGTATTATTTGCTCTGCGTCTAAATTCTTGTATGTTTTGGTACATTTCGCCCCAGCTATGCAAAAAAAAAGCCATGCGCCGCTATCTGCCCCCACTATTTGCTTTTTCGTATGAAAGTGTATAATCGGGCTATCAGTGACGGCCTCTACACCCTCTAACGTATAAAATGCCAAGCCTATTTCTAACATGCTATCATGGTTGCCCTTGAACTGAAAGGCCGTTTCGAGATAGCGCACAATATCTAACACCCTATTTTTTCTTTGCGCTTGTGTCATAATGCCGCCGCTTTCTGAACGGACGTGTTCACCCTCCTCGTCCAACAAGCAATTTTTTATCATTCCAAGGCTCTTTTTGTATCTGTCGCCACTAATCCCATAGGTATCAATAGTTCCGATTATTGCCTCTATAGCAGCAATGCGCTCTACTGTAATTTGGGTAGGTGGTATTTTTACCAATGCAGGGCAATTGTCAATCTCTATTCGGTCGCCGCCGTTTAATATATTTGCCATTTTAAGTAAGTTTAATTAATGCCATGTTTGGCGGGCAATATTGCCCCTGTTGTATTATAACGCATTTTACATCTATACGGCCTCCGTTCATTTCAGAGGTTAGCTTTTCGCTTAGTGCTTTTTGTGTGTAATCGGGAGTAAGCTCGGGCGGGTCATGCAAAAAGGCGCAAATATCAAAGTCGCTATCTGCCTCAGCCTCGCCTGTTGCCCTGCTACCAAAAAGAAACACATCGCACTCAATACCATAACGCATAAACATATATTTGGCAACTTTGACAGCCGCCTGTTTTGCAAAGTCCAAATCTGCATCGTTTGGGCTTGGTGTTACATTGTATTCTTTACTCATTTTAAATATTTTAATCTACTTAGTGCAAGTAAGCCTGCGGCAACACAGGTTGAAAATGCTATGCTATGGCAATTATTTTGGGTAATGCACGCCGCAAACAATGACATTAATGTAATTGTAGATACTATGCCGATAATTATGGTATATAGAAATCTGCTCATTGCTTATTTTTACTTTTTTTGTATTTTTCTATTGCGCGCTGTTCGTCTTTGGCAATAGTGTAAAATTCGTACTTTGCTACATCGCATTTTCGTAATGTGGTATATGTGTCAAATCCCCCGTTATGTTTAAAGGCATAAACCCTGCACCCTCTTGGTGCGTGTGCCGCCACTTTATGGCTTTTGCTTGTTGTGCTGGCATCGCCCAACGGTTCGGCATTGTGCAACGGTTCGGCATTGTGCAATACGCCTAATAATACGCCGAACATTGCAGCCATAAGTTTCGATTTTGTTTCTTTTTTTGGCATTTTAAAAAAGCTGTTTTTTTGTTAAAAAATTGGTTTCATAGTTGCACATCAATATTTCGGTGCGCCTGTTTTTTATAGCTCGCCGCTCGCCGATTGTATGAATATTTAGGCCATAATCATTTGCCATTTCTATTATTTTAGGGTGGTCAAACTCTGAAATAGCAAAGTTATACCCACTATTTACAAGTACACTAAAAACATCTTCAGTATCTTTTAGTGACCAATTGCCCTCGTATGGGTTTGCCGTGTCAAGATAGGGCGGGTCGGCATAAATAAAAACCCTTCCCGCGCATTCTCTGCTGCGCATGTCTATACTATCAAGCAAAACCCTAAAATCAAAATTGGTGAAAGTAGCATATTTAATCCTGTCTTGAATAGCCGATATGTTTCTTAGGGCTATTTTTTTGGTATTATCAATGCTTATTTTAAGGGTATCGCATTTACCATAAAGGCTAAAATTGCTCAAAAATACAAATCGAACCGCTTTAAGTATGCTGTCGGTCTCCTTAGTTTTTCTCCAATACTTAAAGAGGTCTTGACTTACCGGCATACAGCCTAACGCCTCCGTAAATTCAGCACTATTATTTTTAAGCACCATAAAAAGATTAAAAACATCGCTATCCGTATCATTGCAAATGTTGTACGGTGCTTGCGGTTTTGAAAAAAACATGCCACCTGCGCCGAAAAACATATCAATAAATAAGTCGTGACGCGGGAATATGGGGTATATTTTGTCTGCTATTTTTCTTTTGTTGCCTGCTCTTGAAAGCATATAAAGTTTGTTTTTTTTATGTTACAATCAATGACGCACAAACTGACGGTGCTAAGTTGTTAAATGTTATTGTTTTTTGTGCTATAATATTACTGCACCCCAAGCCGTTTGGTGCGTGCTGTATGGCCACATCTATCGTATTCATGCCCGATACAAACATGGATAGGTCGCTTGTGTCAAAGTAAATCTCGGCAACAAGGTAGGTGCCATTAAATAGTATTGGAAAAGTGGGGGTTATCCATGCGCCTGAATTTATCCTATATTGTCTAACAACAGCCTCCCCCTGTTGAAGCGGCGCGCCGTCATAACCCACCTTAATTAGCGTTGTGAAAACGCCGCCAACAAGCACCTGTGCGCACTCTACAAATATGCCCGCTTCGGTTTCACATGGGAATATGCCTGCGGGGTCGCTATTTTCACACCTTGCCGGCGGGCTTAATAGCGCACCATTAAACAGCGTGCCTGTTATTGTATCAAAATTATATACGCCATGCAGTACATTTGAGCCGTTGTGTACCTCAGCGGTTATTTCTACATGTGCGCCCTGCGGGTATTCAATCCTGAAAGGGTCGCCGTTATATCCAATCCTTTCGTTTATGCTATATAAAAATCTAACATTTGGAATACTTAAAGAATTGAACAGTGTGCAAAAGCCTATCCAAGCAGGGTAGTGGCCGGCCTGTGTAGGCACGGCGTTTGCGGCAAATGTGGCTATGTCCGGCGTAAATATGGACGGCGGCGCACCTGTAACATATTCAACGCCATTTACTTTTATTGATGTAAAAGTAAATGTCATGCCGCCCGTTACGGATATTAAAGAAGCCATAAAGTCATAACTATCCGGCGCAAAAAATACGCATCGCCTCAACGCTATCGGGGCAAGCGTTACGGTATTGTCGTTTTGGCAAATAGTGTTAGTGCACGAACCAAGTCGCCATATACACCAATAGTTACCGGCGGGGGCGTTTTGCATTTCATACGTTCCGATACCCGCTGGAATTACGATTATTGCTGTACATACGGGGTCGTTATTTATCGGCCACACTTCGTAACTTGTTGAAAAGCCCAAAAGCCTAATAACTTGACATAGCACCCAATCGCATGTACCGGCAGGGTCTTTGTATTCCATTACAATGGTGCCGGTGCAGCCCGCTCCGGTCGGACTTGTTGTTATTGTTTCAGCAAATACGCTATCGGCAAGGCATGTCGTACAGTCGTTGCATGGCAAAATATTTACCACCGTAGAGGCAATGCAAGCTCCGTCTATTACGGACGTTAGTGTTATGATTATATTGCCTACGGTACTGCTTGGTATAGAAAACCCTGTACTGCCAACTGCGGCGGGCGTATCGTATGGCACGATTAGGCTATTGTTTGGCGGAGCTGCCTCTACCGCAGTAACATGCAGGTCGCCCGTCATGCTTGGTGCGCTAAATGAAACAACTATATCTATATATCCGCCTTGACATATTTGCTGTACGTTGGTAATACTTAATGTACATGGCGGCGGGTAAGTCCCGCAGTCATCTACAAGTTTAACGCACTTCGCGCTGCTTATAGGAAGCTGTAATACGTTAAATGCAAGCGGGGCGGCGGCAAAGTAGTTGGACATGGTCTGGGCGTGTGCCTGCGCGCTTTCCGGGCATGTAGGGTAAATTGCATCGTCTATGTAGGAGTACCGGTAGGCATAATCAAACCCTGTCGGCCATGTGGCTCCGGCATTGCCTATTAGCGCGGGTATGTTTGCCGTTGGTAAGTTGCCCAAAATAACCAATGCCGCTTTTTTTATAGGTATTAGCGTAGTGCCATTATACGCATATATGTAATCGCCGCTACATTGATTTAACCAATGCGAGAAAAGCCCCATATCAAGTGGGTTTTGGGCAAGAAAAAATATCGTATTTGCCGGCAGGCTATTAGAGGGAGTTTGGGACGCAAACCATATATAAAGCGGTGGCGTGGGGTTATAGTCAAAAATGATACTTTCAACACATGAACATTCGCCGCACCCATTGTCAAGCAGGGCTGAAAAAATCGCCCTTTCTGTAATAGGGTCAATTATACTTGCTTGTATTTGCGTTCCGCTGCCCGGGTATAGTGTTGTAGTGCCGTCTGCCGTAACGCTAACAAGGCTTACAGACGCTCCGGCCTCAAAGCACATTCTTAAAACAACAAAGTTGCCATTTTCTACCACTGTAAAAGTGCCGTTGTAGGGTACGCCATTAACTAAAAAGCTATACGCTACAATACCAGCACCGCTATACGCCTCCGACCTTGAAATAGTTAGCGTTACGCAGCACGTTTCACCGCTGCATTTATAGCTATATGTAGCATAAGGGTTTGACAGTACTATATTTGTGGGTTGCAAAGAGCCGCCAAAAGGCACTCCGTCTACATCGCAAATTATTCTGCCGTCCTTAATGCAAGATAGTGCCACATGCTGGTTGTTGAAATCAAAAGCAATGTCGGTTTGACCTCCGTTTGGCACGCCTATTGTTAAACAGCACTGTGTAGTATTGGTGCAATATAGCGATGCTTCGGAGGGGCAAGATATTAGAGTTGCATTAATATAGAATAGGCATACACATTCCGGCGTACTGCCAAACCATTCTGTACTTTTGGGCGATAGTGCGTATTGTTCATTTCCATGCTCAATAACAAGATTGTTGCCAGAAAAAATGGCATTAACATTTTCGGCCTCGTATGGCGCAATTCCTGCGTGTCCGTATAGGTTATACGATTTAGATGTGGTAGCACTTTGCGCCCTACAGTCCCTTTCGTCTCTTTTATTTATGGCATTGTCAAAGCCGCTAAGTTTTAGGCTGCCGCAAATTAATGTCCTATTGCTAAATACCGCATCGGCGGGGTAGCGCACAATCGGACTGCACGGCGCGCCGTAGTATCTGCCCAAAAAGTCATACTTGGGGTATGTGCTTTCTATATGAACGCTTTCGCAGCAACAGGCAATAATGCAAGTGTCGCTATACCATACACTACCATCGGCTAAGGTGACAATATAGTAAAAGCAGGTATTACACGCTAATCCAAGTGCAGTAAATAGCGCGCCCTCCCTTACGTATGAATAAATTTTACCGTCCGCATCATAGCCCACTACTACCTCGCTAAATAGATTTGGTGCGGTCTCGTGCTGGTTTGCAAAGTCTGCAATTACAGCATTCCCGCAGTCGGCAATTTTAATATTTACAATTCTATCATTGAAATAATAGAACACATCACTCGCTTCATATATCGGCTTTATATAATCCTCTGCGTCTCCGCTGCATCGGGTAAATATTTGCGTTCGGCTTTCGTAAAATTTAAGCATAATTTATGTTCTATCTTGATGCGGTTATTACAATTTCGTTAGTTGCTAAATTAACGCTTATGCTGTCAATTTCGGCATAAATAGGCGTTGACGGGCCGGCTAATTCATAGCCCACAATAATAGTACTAAAAAGTGCCGCGTCCATATCGGCAAATAGGCCAAGCCTATCAAGGTCGTACTCCGATAGGCATATTGTTATTGTGTATGCCCTATCTTTTCTTGTTTGGCCATAATCGCTTCTTGGGTTTTCGTTTTTCCAAAAATCCCAAATGTTTTCCATAGGGACACCGCCATACGTGCCGTTATTTATTGCCGCATCTACAATATTTGGCCAATTGTAGTAATACATGCTATAATTTGTGTCGTCTTGACCAAGCACGCCCTTTTCATTGCGCAAATAGTCGTATAGGGGGCTACCTACAATAATGCCGGTATATACCGCCTCCGCGCTATCAAGCCCGCTGGCCTCGTTCCATACTACTAACTTTGCCTTGCTTGTTTGATTGTCGGACAGCACTATGGCGTGTGGGGCAACTTCGGGGTTAAAGTTGCCAAATGTAAGAAATGATATTACAGAAACAACGCCGCTCAAAACCCCATTCTGCTCAAGCCTACTTATAGGGTCATTACCTATGCCGTCATTACGAAATCGTGTAGCCGCAAATGGGCTTTGCGGACTTAGCGCGCCGGACTGTGTGGCACTTTCGGGGCTATTCCAATCTATAATATAATTATATAATCCAAGTGCCGTATTCCCTCTTAGGTCTATACCGTCTTGTTCATGTATGCCGTCAAAGTAAGCGGGGCGAGGCTTGCTGTTCCATGTCCAACAAATATCACTAACTAACCTATGCGCATCATAACTGCCAAAATTATACAATGGGTCGCTATTAAAAGGCTCGTTTTTGTTTTTAAAATATAGTTTGTTGCCAAAAACCCGCCACTTGCCATTGTAGTGTGCCGCCAGCTCGTTCAGAAATTCAGTAAGGCTTTTGTTATACACGTTTTCATGTATGTAGTAGGTACTATTAGCCGTAGTGTCCCTATCATAGCCCTCCCTTATGGGGGCATAAAAAACAGCCGTATTGTAATAGGGGCTACCCTGTGAAAAAAATAACCAAAAGCTACCCGCATCTACTTCTATGCCACACTTATCGCAAACATTTTTAATGTACGTGCGCACCAATGGCGATGGGTGAACAAGACTACAGCCTTTAACGTCATTTATTAGCCCCACTAAAAAATCAGACAGCCCTGTTATGCCTATTGCAGTTAGTAGCAAGTTAATTGCGCTTGCAATAACAGATAATGTCAAAACGCTAACATATAAAAACCCTGTAAGCCACCCTATATTCGGGTAGTTGCAATACAAAAATCGGGGGTGCTTAAGCGTGCCGCTTCTATCAAACCAACCTTGATGGTTATCCCATATAACCGTACTGTCAAAGCATGTTTTAGTAGGCTCTTTTTCTATTGGCGTTACGGTTATATAACAAGGGTCTGAAAGGCAGCCGCTTTGCATTTGCGGCTGTACCAAAAAGGTAGGATAGTGCCTATTAAACTCGGTGTCGTATATCCGAAGTTCTATCGACTGCGTTTGCGCTAAGGATAGGATACGCGTTGCCGTCCCGCCTAACAAGCGCAAATCGGCAGAGACCGCCCTGCTTATGTTGCCGCTTTCATTAAGCCGCCAATCTATCGATAGGCTATCAAGCCCCTGTATTTCATTGTAGGGTATTGGTTGCCAAAGCCCGCCCGTGCCGGACATGTCAACTATCCTTATTTGTGCTATCAATCTGTTCATTTGGCTCGTTTTGCGCATCTATGGTCATTAAAAGCTGGGCTAATCCATTGCCGAGTGCCGTAACAAGCGGCTCATTGCTTGATAGCTCGGGATAATTAGATAAGTCTAAAATAATATGAATTAATTCGTGTATCAATGTGGCCAATACCGTACTGAATGGCAGCCTTGTGCCACTCTCTGCGTGGTGCGTAGCCACCCAAATGCTATTTTCGGCCTGTTGGCTTTGCCCCCAGATAGAATACCTATTGTCACCCTCGCCTTTGCTTTCGCCATATCCGGCATATATTTTGCACGTGTGGGGGCCAATGTCAAACGTTCCGACCAATACCAGCCCTCCGCCATTTGGTATATTGGCATTAAAAATCTTTTCTGCTATACTTATTATATTAACAGCCATTTTTAATATTTTTTTTAACTAACGTGAATTGTAATTTTATCCGATGCTACATGGTGAATTGCATACCTTATGCAGTCCATTAAGCCCATATCATAATCGCCGCTTGGTGGCGTTTTGTATAGGTTGCTATTACCCTTTTTGGGGTCGTGTTTTGCTTTTGATATGTCGCTTATTGACATATTGCACCTTTCTGAAACAGAAAAAATGCCCGCCTGTAAAAAATAGTTACATATAACCCAACTTTCTTTTAGCCCTAAATTAGCGTTGCCTGAAACGCCGTCTATTTGCCCAAAAAGCATGTTTGCGTCTCTAATATTAAGCCTTTTTTGCAATAGCCTTATATAGGTAGCACCAAGTTCGCTTATGCCCACATCGCGCTTGTTGCCTGTTTTGTCGCCTGTAACAAAAATATTGCCTGTGGCAACGTGCATAGGAAATGCCTGCTTTATCGCATTTGCCATTACGTCAATATTTGCATTTTCCAAAACAAATTCCTTAAATACCTTTAACCAAGTTGTTTCGATATTAGCCGAAAATGCCGAATTTGTCTGAAATGCAATTGCGCAAAACTTTTCAAAGTTCCAATCTATTGAAATATACACCGGTAAATCGGGGGCAAACATGACCTTGTTTGCGGGCGTTATGTGTAAGGTTTTATCAAAATTCTTTAACCACGCGCCGCGCCGCATAACCGCAGTCCAATCGCCTTGTACGAACTGTTCGTACAGTTCCCTTGGCATTTTTTTCCAATGCTCTAACTGCTCTTCGGTTATAGCTTTATTGTCGGTGGGTAACGCCGTTATATACATTACATCGGGCGGCAATGCCCCCACCATGTAATTATCATGGAACAACTCCTTAAACCAGCCTTCGGCGGGGTTAAATGTTAAGAATATTAGCGGGGGCGGCATTTTGTCTATTATCCATGTACCGACCCTTGACATTAGCATATTGTAACAAGAGTATGTAATTTCCTCAGCCTGCTCAATAAGCACCCCATTACATTCAAGCCCAAGCATTCTTGTTAATTGCGGGTCGCTTGATGCGCTTTCGGGCATAAAGTGAACCGAACTGCCATTGGGGTATTCTACGCGTATGTCGCTCTGTGACATAACCCACTTACAAGAAACGCCTTTTGTTATTTTTTTATATGACGGTATTGTGGTGCGCAAAAGACGGGGGTAGTCCGCCCTTACTATTATCCATTTACTATTCGGGTATTGTCTGCAAAGTTGGTCAAGCACAATCATTACACCAAAGGTCTTGCCGCCCCTTATCGCTCCCCCAAGTGCAAATATCCTAACATCGCTTTTCCTATTGCACGCCAGCACAACGGCATTGTATAATTCAACTTGCTTTTGGTTAAAATAATTTGATAATATGTAGTTTGGCTTCGGCATTTATAATTCTACGTTATCGTTTCCTATTATTGCAAATGGAATTTCTTTGTCGCCGCCGCCCGCTCGATTTACCGCGCCCATAAGCACTTCAAAAGCCTTAATTCTTTCAAGTGGCCTATTCCTATTATTAATAATTATTTCAGTAATAATACTATATGCCCACTGCTTTGGCGTTTCATATGGAAATGGAACGCCGCCACTTATGGCTTTTGATTTAGCGGTTTCAAATGCAACAACAAGCGCAGCCTCCGCATCGGACAGCCCATTTAACGGTATGTCGGTCGGGGTGTTTATGTCGAATAGTTCCATAATGCAGTTATTTTCTTAGTATCAATGTCCTTTCCTGTTTGTCTTTTGCCGCTTGCAAAACATGCCCCACTTTTTCGCCGTCTAAAATAACATTGCCATTCCTGCCCAGCCTCGCGCCCCTTAACACTTCGGTCAAGTCTGCCAAAACGCTTTTCATGCCGGCTATTTCCTGCCGTAATTCTTTGTAGGTAGAATTTTCGCCACCAGCCGCCGGCCTAATATTGCTTGCAAGTTGCATTGTATCAAGCCGTAAGCTACCAATCGGCACGCCGGCAACATTATCCAGCTGTGGTGTTTTATAATATCCGGCATTCATGGCTTCAAGCTCGCCGGCATATTGCCTTGTTGCCTGTACGGTCATTACGCTTTCGCCCGGGGCCAATAGTGCCGGTATGGTATCGCGCGGGTCTATTTTTCTTTTGCGCCCGCGCACGGTTTCCGGCGTAATATTAACCCCCCCCTCATAGAAGCCCTGAATACCATTTTGAGCTTCTTTAAGCATATTGGTTAGACTTGCAATACCAAGTCCTATACTTGCAAGGTACAATCCAATAGTAATAGGGGCAAGAACGCCGCCCTCCGCAGCTGCCGCTGCAATACCCTTTACAGACTCGGCAGTTGCAGCCGCAAAATTGCTAATTGCTAAAACAGCGTTTAACTCTCTTTGTCGTTGCACATAAGCCTCCCGCCGCTTTTGCAATTCATTCAGCCGCGCCTCTTCAAGTTTGACCTGTTCGGCATTGCCCCCTCTTACCGCCTCAAGCCGCTTTTGCTGCTCGGCAATTAGTCTATCTGTTTGCTCTATTTGCGCCTTATTGATACTCTCTATAAGCGAAATGGCCTGCTGCTTTACTGAATTTGCAAGGTTAAGAGTGTCGCTAACTTGCTTATCCGTAACTCCTAATAAATTAGCCAAAAAGCCGCCGCCCTTATTGTCGCCACCGTCCGAATCGGGCAAATTAGCCTCTGATAATTCAAGTTTTGCGGTGCTTATTTGGGCTGTAATGTCGGCAATTGCCTTTTTTATACTATCTTGCTGTTGCTTATTGCCCGCCGAAGGCAGCAGGTTGTTTAGGGCATTTTGTTGCTGTTCAAGGCTTTTAATAAGCAGTTCAAGCCGCTCGCGCTCGTACTCTTTTTGTATGTCCGTTTGCGCTTTTTCGTATTGCTTTTTACCCAAAAGCCCCTTTTGATAAGACTCGTTTAGTATGGTTTCGGCGGCCTCAAAACCTTGCTTTAGTTCGGCCTGCCTATCAGCACCAAAACTAATATCGTATTTTATCAATTCATCAAGATACGCCTCATAAGCGTCTGCACGATTTTTGAGCAAGTCGGCTTCGGCATTTGCAAGCTCTAAGTCCCTTGATGCCTTTAATTGTTGTATGGCGTTGGTCTTTTCAATTGACTTAAGCTGGCTATCCTCTACCTCTTTAATCCTACCTTGATAAGTTTCGGCTATTTCATTTGCGGCCTCCTTGCCCCTTTGATTTGCAAGTTGCAGCGTCAATAAGTACCTGTTAAACACATTGCCCTCCGCATCAAGTGCCGCTTCAATCGCATTTGTATCCGCAGTTGCTTTGCGCTCGCTAATAAAGTCGGCTAAGTTGCTTTTGAATTCGGCTAATTTGGCATTTAAATCGTCAATATCTGTTTGAATTTTTATATCAAACTTTCTATTGGTCAAATCAATAATAGTATTAAGTGACTTATCAAGCTCGGCATTTAGCGCGCCCTGTTCTTTCAGCTCTTGCCGCCTGTTTTCGATGCGCTCTATTGCTGCCTCCCTTTCAAGCGCGCCCTTTTGCTTAATGCCTTCAAAAGTTTTAGCATCAATACCAAGCTCGGTAATTTCACGCTCAATGTCGGATATATCCGATGCAAGGTCTTTGGCCGCATCTTTGCGTATTTTAGCAATTCTTTCGGCCTCTTTTTTGGCCTCTTTTGCGGCCTCGTCTGCTTGTTTTTTGCGCTCGGCGGCGGCTTTTTCAGCGGCGGCCGTTCTATCCAACTCTTGCCTTTTTAGCTGGTTATTTACCTCCGTAGTTTGCTGTCTTAATAGTGTGTCAATTTCACCTTTTAATAGCTGGGCGGTTAATTTCTTTTGATTGTCATTAAGCTCGGTAGATTTAAGTACTTCGGCCTGCAATGCTCTTATAGCATTAATCCTTTGGGTGTTTGCCTCAAAAGCATCAGTAATGCCATTATCTGACGAGGCTATTTTTTCAGCCTCTTTTAAAACGCTCATCACTTTTACGGTCTCAAAACCCTTAAAGTCAAATAGCGTTAATCCTGTTTCACCTAACGCCCCCTTTACTTTGTCGCCTGTTTCGTTTAACTGCGTTATAGCATTGACCCCCCTTGTAATCAATCCTATAAAGCTCGAAAGCGCGGGACTTGCCTTTTCGCCTATTGAAACCGCCAATCGCGAAAGGCTGTCGCCTAAGTTGGATAGCGCGCCGCCGAGCGTTTTAGATTTTTCGGCAGCCGCCCCAGCTACACCCTCGACCTCTCCAAGCCCTATAAGGTAGTCCCTTATAGCGGTATCCGTAGCCTGCACAACCGTTTTTTGCTCTTTAAAGGTAAAGGTTATCTTATCGCCCTCTTTTGACGCTCTAATACCAAACTCTTTAAGTCGCTCAAATTCACCTGTTTGAGCATCAATAATAGCCTCTACATAATCTGTAACGGCCTTATTTTGGCTTACGGCAACATCGGTTAGCTTCAAAAGTTCCTTTATTGTTGGTTGCAGCCCAGAGCTTGACAGCCTTGCATACGCTTCGGTTAAACTTTGCACACTTTCGGGCGTTTGCGCCGCCGCTTTTGATATTGCATCAAGGGCGGCTTCGGCTGCTTCGGTACTGCCTAATGCCGTTTTTAATTGCGCCTCGTACCCCTCAAATTGAGCGGTTAGCCCTATAACTGCCGCTCCGGCTGCAACAGCAGATGCTGCAATGCCGGCAAAACCAAGCGCGCCCAAAGCCTCACTACCAAAACTCCTTAATTGCTCCCCAGCCTTTTTTATATTGTTTGCTTGAATGTTTGCATTTTTTAATTTGGCCTCTACCTGCTCTAATTCTTTGGATAGTTGTTTTTTAACTGCAATTGCCTCCTTATCGCCCTTTATTGCAGCCTTAGTTGCGTTTTCAATGGCGGCCTTGAGGGTTTTTTGGGCTGCCTCTAAATCTTTAATGGCATTACGCTGTATAGTGACTTCGGCGTTTGCCTTTTTTAATTTGGCCTCCACGCCCTCCAATTCCTTAGAAAGACTTTTTTTAAGCCTAATCGCCTCCTTATCGCCCTCTATTTCAGCCTTAGTTGCGTTTTCAATGGCGGCCTTGAGGTCTTTTTGAGCCGCCTCTAATTCCTTAATGGTATTAAGCTGGATAGCCGCTTCAGTGTTTGCTTTCTTTAATTTTACCTCCACATCCTCCAATTCCTTAGAAAGACTTTTTTTAAGTCTAATTGCCTCCCTATCGCCCTCTATTGCAGCCTTAGATGCGTTTTCAATGGCGGCCTTGAGGGTTTTTTGCTTTGCCACTAAGTCATCAATTGTTTTCAATTGACTTTTTAGGGCATCTGAAACTCCGGATATGTTATCCTCGCCTTTTGTATCGTAGGTAATAGTGCTAATAATATCGAAATATGTAGGCATGGGTGTATTTTATGGCCAAAGATACGGCAAAAATGTAACACAGTTGCATTTTTTGTTACAAAAATGCAAAAATGCCACTTTAACAACAAGCACAAAAAAGGCGAGGCAGTTACGCCTCGCCTAAACCCTTACAAGAAAACATCAATTAACCAAAACCTATGCTTTATAGGTTTTGACTAATACGCTGCATGTTCTTTGTATAAATCGGCCGTTTGCTGTTCTATTGACATAACATCTCTTATTATGTCTATATATTCATTAACGGTCATATCGACCTTGCCATTTTTATAAGCCTCGCATTCTTCAAGCCACCCTTCGGCATCTGAACATACGTACTTGATAGATACAAACCCATATCCTAACTCGGAGACCGAGTTTGCATTTTCGTACCCCTCCATTGCATCTGAAGGCAGTTCAATATAGAACTGTTTAATAATTTCGGCCATTTCGCGCTTTGCCTCTTGTATTTCGGCCTTAGACAAATAGCCATTTTCACAATTGGAACATACGCAGTTATCAGCCCATGAGTCGGGGTTGTTTTTGGTGCATTTTTCGCTGTAAGCGGGGTCTTGATAATAGGGATAAGATACTAAGCACATGTCGGCACCTCCTTTTCAGATTGATTATTTTGCACCGTATATTTCTGCGCAAATAATGATGTTAATGCCAATTTAGCCATATTAATTCCAAAGCTATATTTAAGTGGGCTTATTGCGCAACACTCCCCTATATTTTTAAAAATGAAATCGTCAAATATTTTCGATATGCCGAGCATGTTGTCTGTGGCACAATCATAAATACCGTCGGTAACAAGTGCAAATAAGCATGGATATTTTTTATCCAACTCTTCATTTATCTTAATGGCCTCTTGTCGATGCTTGACATAAAATGCGGCAATAAGATTATCTAAAAGTTCGCTTTTGCGGTTTGCTTCAGCTACCATTAATTTGTTTTTTTCGCAAAACTCGCAAGTGCAAGCATTATCTTTAATGTTAAAAAGACGTTTGCATTCGCTTTTGCACATTTGGTCAAAAATGCTGTTTGACATATAAATTTGGTGGGTTTAATTGGTTAATTGGTTAATTGTTCTTTGATGCAACAAAGATACGGCGTTTGTTACAAACCACCAAATTTTAAGCTATTTTTTTTGTCATTTTTTTGCCATATTTTCAAAATGTTTTGATTTAGTATGAAATTACATATAAAAAACCCCCTCCTATAACAGAGGGGGCGTAACACCCTAAAATAACAACTCAAAAATTTTATAGTTACTACAACCCCAGCGCATTTAGCCTTATATATTGACATCATTTTGGGGTCAACTTCATTGCACCCTAAAACATCAAATCCGGCTAATTTATACCCCATTGAACTGCCGCCGCCGCCAGCAAAGCAAGAAAATACAGTGCCTTTATCTTTGGCAAATTCTGTGTCACCAAGCCGCCACTTGTAAAAAAAATTCATTTGAAACTTTTGAGCAAATTATTTGCTGCAATTTTTGTAACAATATCATTTGCACTGTCAATCAACCAACCTAAATAGCCCTTATGCTCTTTGCCTACAATATTGCCCTGATGCTTGCCATGCGCAAAAACATATTCTCCTTTTTCATTAATTGAAAAAAAGTTACTATTTTGCTGCTGCATTACAGTATTAGCAAAATCGCTATTCATCTCCGCAAATTTTAGAATAACGTCAATTGTGGCGCGAATGTCGGATAAGGCATCGTGTGCTTGGCCAAGCTCAATACCAAGCCGCTTACAAACAGCACCGAGCGTCATAGGCGTATAATGCCTTGCTATCAAAAGCCCATCAATATACATTTGGTCTCCCGTAAATGGACTTTTAATGCCAAGCATTCTAAATTTACAGTCTAAAAACATAATATCAAACTTATTGCCGTTATAGGTTATTATTGTTTTGGCTTGCTGAAACGCTTCGGCTAACTGTTTTGCATAATACTTAAACGGCTTTGCGCCTTGTACCATATCATTACTAATACCTGTTAGTTCAGTAATGAATGGCGGTATTTCAACGCTTGGTTTCATTAGCCTATTAACCTCAACAGGCGTACCACCGTCTGAACGTTGCGATATATAACCAAGTTGTATAATATCGTCTACTTTCGGGTCAAGCCCTGTTGTTTCTAAATCGAATGCCACTATCGGGCATTCCATTGTAAATGCTTTATTATTCATGTATTTTATTTTTTATATTGTCATGTAAGTTTTATTCCTCAAAACAAAATTCGCTATCCGACAAATACCCAAATTTACCATAACAAGCACCTGCAATCATACCAACCATATAAATAATTTTCGTATTTTTACGTATAGAACAATGAAAATCATTGCTTTTTATAAATCTTTTTATAGATTCAAGCGTCAATTCAGCTTCAGGCAGTCTTTTATCAACGGCTTGTTTGAAAAAATCAAACTCTTGTTGTGTGCCTTGATATATAAATTTAAACATGTGTAATAAAATTAAAAAATTAACTTGTAAGAAATCCTTACAAGTTTAGTTGAAAGGCAGGGGCGGTATAATGTGGGCAGTTAGCTCAAATTTAGTTAAACATGCGCCAGATTGTTTGTTAAATATGTCATTAATACTAAGGGCATTCTGCGTGCTTACTGTATCCAGCACTCTCTATCTCTCTAATAAGTTGTTGAATTGTTGGCCTGTAAACCAAAAATTCAATATAATGATAAATATAGGTAGGCTCTAATTTATTATTATAAGTAACAGATTTTACGCACCTTAGCCTAATTTTTACAGTATTGGGGTTGCCGTGTCTTAAAACTTCGTATTCGTCAGTTTCTGAAAAGAAATGTTTCACTTCTTCAAATGACATTTCTCGCAGTAAATCTAATTTTTCCATTTTTAATAAAATTATAAGTTATGAAATAGTGTAGTCAGGACAGGACTCGAACCTGCAATTGTATCGGTTCAACAGGCAACATCCTCCGATACCTCAGTTATGTGCAAGTTTAAAAAAGAAAAAAGCCCACCCACAAAAAAGTTTAAAAATTTTTATTTTAAAATAAATAGGTTTGAACCGTTGGTGAATAACTGCTGTCATATCTTTTATTTTCTCCTTTTGGGTATGGCAATATTGGAAACCTTAATTGTTCTGTCATTTTCCTTTTAGTTCTTTTGTCAGCACAAAAATAATAGTATCGTGCCTTACCTGTTGTTTTCTCTATTCTTTCAACCAATTCCATATTTATTTTATCCTCGTGTCTTTGGTGTCTTTCTGTTCCATCTTTCATTATGTAAATATTTTGTCCTTCTCCACCTATCCCAGTATAAAGCCAATTTGTAGCTTGATAAATATATCCATTATGCCCCATTCTAAAATCTGAATACGATATTATTATTTTGGGTTTTGGTAACATATTTAAACATTGCCCTACAAAAAAGGAAAGTGAATTTTCAGGTAATCCATCATTTACAACTAAACGGTTAAGTTCTAAAAGTTCAAACGGTTCCCAAGCCTTCATTTCCATATAATTTGGAGGCATACCAAAAGTGCATATTCCAACAGGTATATTTCCATCAAATAAACCAAAGGCATAACTAATACTCGGCATCCTACCTGCATAGTGTTTCTTTAAGCACCATTCTTTAGTTTGGAATGTGTCAATACTTTTCACCTTATATTTGTCTTTGATACTCATAAGCATTTTAAAATAAAAATTTTTAAACTTTTTTCTCCCCTTCTTTTTTTCTTTTTTAAACCAGACACATAACAGCACCTATACAAAATAAAAGTGGCTGTGAGCATCCTACAAATATTGAAGTTTAGTGGTAGCCACTTTTACTTCGTATAGCTGCAAACCGTTATGCGCAAACATTCTTGCCCTCAGTGCGTCTACCATTCCGCCACCTGACCAATAATAAGGTTGTTTGGTTCATTTCCGAATGGTTATCATGTACTAATTATACATAATTAAAAATTATCTTTTTATGATAAAATAGGGCAGGAGGTAGGCATTTGTCGGACTTGTAAGTTTTCTGGAAACTCGGACATATCGCCGCCGTGACGGTCTTTAAGACCCATTTTTTTAGCCAAATGTGTACCAAGTTGCTTGACAAAAATATTTGTGCAATTTGGTAACATATTAATAATATGCTCAAACCACTCTAATTCGCTTTCGCGATACAGGTATTTTCCGGTATCGTTGCCGCTTTCGCCACCAATAATCGCCCAATCAATACCTAACATCATTGAAAAACGCTGCTCATTTATTTCAATTCTACCAATCAAAGGCTCAAAAGAAACAAATTTGGTTTTTGCCTTAATATGGTTTAAAATTGGAATACGCTTATCAAACGCCTCTTCATTTTCAACCGTTACGCCAAGCCATACATTTTCCCACCCGTCGCCCCAATCGTCCGGCAAACATGCTAAAATCCTTTCGGGTCTTTTTGTCAAAATTTGCCATTTATGCTGCGGCGTTTCTCTTATAACTGCCCACGCATCTTCGCGCCATTCATCTGCCTCTTTAATAAAAAAGTCAGACCATGAACATGTGAAGATACGCTTAGGGTCTTTCCATTTCGTTGCCGCATCGAACGTTTTTCTGGAGGTGCGAACTATTTCTTTGGGGTTTTTCCCATATCGCTCCATGTCTCTATACATATAACAGAATTTGCAACCTTCGGATACTTTTTTGCACCCTGTCCAAAAATTTACTGTTGCATCAGTCCATTGAATTTGAGAATTAAAGCCCATTTTGGCAGTTGGTTTTTATTTGAAATAAATCTATTTAATTCTATGTATGTCAACCAAACAGCAAGGGGCATGTAACAAGCAACCATACTCACCTTGCTGCGGGCTGACTATTTTTACTTTAATTCGAATTTAAAAAGTTATTAAATTGTTGTAATCGGGCTACTTTCCCACCCGCTAAAAGATTGATTTTCAACGGCATAAATAGCTGTTTTTCTTGCAACAATATACCATTGATTAAATTCAAGTGCCGTTTGTGGCGAAACACCGATTAGCCTTGATAGGCAGGGTTCGGCTGTCCCTATAAACAAAAAAAGAGTGGCCACATTTTCAATGTTAAGGCCAAATGCCTTAGCTACCATATAGCGGTAGTGCGCCTCTTTTGTGCAATATTGCCATGCTGCACGCTCCGCTCTGGACATGTCCGCAGTTGTTTTCACAGATACAATAACGGCGCACATATTGCCATTTTTGTCTTTATGAAAAAGTAGACCGTCCGGTCTGCACTTGGTGCTATCGTCATATATAGTAACTTCGCTGTACATTTCATTTAGCCACATGTAAGAAGCCCTTTTAAGCTCGGCATATACACGCTGCAATATGTCATAATCGCCACTTGAAAGCATAAAGCCGCTCGCCTCGTCAGCAAGGGCATCTGCCAAGCATTTAAGGTCTTGTAATTTTAGGCCGTCTATATTGTTTTCGGGTAGGCTTAAAGCGGCTTCGTATGCCCTTATTTCAGCAATGGTAGCATCTTTTGCTGCCCTATTAGTATTGGGCAATACATGGTATTGCGCCATAAATTCATCTAAGCCTATGCCGGCAATTATAGCCTCTATCAAAGAATGAATAGCAACGCCGCTAACCATTGCTTTTGTAGGCGGCTTGGTGTTGGCATACAGGTAGTGGTAAAGGTCAAGTCCGCAGCCACCTTTCAATGTCGCTATTGCTCCGCTTGATATACGTCCGTCATCTACATAATCGTACATAGGCACATTAAAAATAACCTCGCAGCCATTTGACACTTCGGGCATCTGCTCAAATTTGGGCGGCAATTGGAATGCCGCCCCTGCATCTGTAATTTTAATTGGTGTCAATCCAGAAAAGTTGAAGTCAATGTCAGTGCCCTGCTTTTGATATACTAAAAGGTCTTCCATTTCTTACTTCGACTTTAATAGTTCTACACTGAATTGCTGCACATCATGGCCGCTTTTGGTCTTTTTTTTGCCCACATGTATTATCCTAAACCTTGTTCCTTGCGGGAATGGCTTTAGTGGGTTTACAACACCATGCTGCGCAGCCATATATAGCTTAGGTTTTGCGCCATCTTCTGGGGCTCCATTGGCAGAGAATATACCCATTAATACCACAGCGGGCAATTCATGTGCTACCCCATCTTTATCTGCTACAAACATAATTGTTTCTGCCATTTTAACACACCAAAAGAATTTGGCTTTGACAGCCATTTCTTTCCACGTATCTACCTCCAAGTATGGAACACTAACATCTACACCAACATCAGAATTTGAGAAATCGACATTTGCGTTTAGCATATCAGTAGGCATAGTAAGTTGCACTTGTTTTGTTTCAGGGTCAAGTACCCCATAATTTGTCGTTTGCATTTTTTGAGTTATTTTTTAAAGTTATAAAAAGACCGCTTCACAGGCGGCAATTAGAAGTATTGCGGAAAATATAATCGCCCTTGCAAGTATGGTGACTATATCGTTATTTGATTTTTTAGACATTTTGTATGCGTTTTTTTCTATTTTGTCTTGTGGCTACTAATAGCGCGATTGATTGATAAGATAAGACATGAAGTCTTTGCCGTCAAAGTTTTCAAGTATACTTTGTATGCCATGCAAACAAATAAGGCAGGCATTTGCAGGAACGGTTATATTGCGCACTTTGTTTTTATTTTCAAAGTAAATAGAAATGCCAATTTGTGGCACATGGATTCCGTTTTCGTCAAGGCAAATATAGCTATAAGTATAGGTAGTTATTTTAACTTCACTTGCCTTTTTGGCAAGCATATTTTCTATCTCGGATATCATATTGGATACCTCAGAAAGGATATTCATGTTAATTGATGATGACATTGTTATTTTTTTTTAAATTGTTATGAAAAATTGTATTAATGTGAAAGAAATTATTATAAGTACTCAAATGATTAGTTATCAAGAGTGCCTTGCGCTTCAATAAAGGCTTTTTGTGCAGCTTCGGCAGCTTTGGCGGCGGCTTTTGCAGCACATTCATAATAGGCTTTACAGGCTTTAAGGTGGTCGATGGCGGCTTCGGCCTGTTTTATCATAGCATCAATTCTGCCTTTGAGCGTGTCCACCTCCTTTTGTGAAAAAGGTTTTGCTTCAAAAGAATAAGTCCCATCGGCTTCGGGGTTAGCGGGAGGGTTCGCAGTCTCCAATACAGTAAGCCGTTCCTGTATTTTTTGGGCTTCTAATTTTATGGCCTCTAATTCCGAACTTGAAAGAATTAAACTATTTGCTTTCATTTTTAAATGATTTTACAGTTAATAAAAAATTAAATACAAAAAGACAATAAAAAAAGGGGAGAGTGTTAATCCGGTTAGTATGGTCTTCACAGGACAAGGACTAACCGACATCAACAACTCCCCCCTTTTCGTATAAAGAAAAAGAAATGCTATTTAAAACCTTGTCCTGTGATTGACACTGCAAAGATACGGCGATAAATTCCACACCACCAAATTTTTTCTGTCATTTTTTTGTAAAAAACAAAAAAAGTTTGTTTAGGCGGTAAATGTGCCTACAATAGGGCTTTTTTGTGGGGGTTTAACGGCCTTGTTGGTTAGTCATTAAGCCATTTTCTTATTATTATTTATTTAATAGTTGTGAATTAAAAAGGCAATAAACTGTCAAGTATAGCATCGTTTAGGTCACGTTCAAAATAGCTCTTTACGGCGGCCTCGCTATTAGGTACTATACCATATCCTCGCATGTTATCTTTTTCGATAACAAAATGCTTGTCATCTGAAACAACAAGGCAGTATAGGGTAGTTTCGCTAATCAGCCTGCCGCTTTTGGGCTGTCCGTTTAAGGTAAAGTCAATTTGCTGCATTTGACTAACCCTTGATTGATTGATGCGCACGCCGCCCTCGATTGATTGATACACGCTCGGCGGACTGTGTGGGATATTACCAAAAAGGTTATCTAACACCTTGTTGAGGTCTTTATTGACACAATGCGTTACATATTCATGCGCTCTTCTATCAATACGAATTGCATCGACACGTTTTAGTTCGACCAGCCAATAGGCGCGGCTTTCGGGCTTATCGGCGAATGATGTGGCCAAACAATATGTTTCGTTTTGGGCAATAATATCGTATTTGAACCATTCGCCTTTAAAACGAATGCTTATTTTATTTGGCTGAACAGGCTTGTTTTGGATTGGCATAATCGCCCCGCTATCAAAAAAGCGGCGCAAGGCGTTGTGGTCATGCGCATTAATCAATGATGCAATATAATTTCTATCAATAACATACCTGCTATTAAGCGTTGCCTTTTCAACCAAGTAGGCACTTCTGGGCATCGGAGTTCTGTCATAAATAATATATACAAAGTAAAAATTAGTAGTTTCGCTAACTACATTCCCGCGAAAAACGCCATTTTTGGTATTAAATTCAATCACCATATTTTAATATTTTTGCTGGTTAAGAATATCCTGCGGAGTTGTAAGGTCGTGTATAACAGTAGGTCTGTTGCCCGATTTGCCGGCGCGCGCTTTTTTACGCTCCTTTGCAGGGAGGTCGCCCGCCTGCCCTATAATTTCAATTTCAGTACCGCCGGCCTTGCCGTTGCAGTCCATGCGTTTGGTTAGATTATTTTTTTGCATAATAATATTTTTTAAAACTTTAAACGGTTAAACTAAAAATCAACAAAACAAAACGCCCTATCACAACAATTTGAGAAATACCCAAAATTGGCCGTTTTTCTTAAACGTGGAGCGACTTCGTACCGCCTCCCGCATAAACTATCAACTCTGGGTCAAAAGTGGCTCAAATGGCAAAAAAAAGGCTAATTTCAAAATTAGGGGGGGCGGCGCGCCATCAGGGGGGGTTCTTGCTTTCCTCTTCATTCTTAGGAAAAAAAGAAAAAAAAATTTTTTTTTAATCTTTTCTTAAGAAAATTAATTTTCTTTGTCTTTTATTTCTTCTTTAGTCTAAAGTATACTATAAGGGTACACTTAGACCTGTATCATTTTGATACACCCCCCGTATCATTTTGATACACCTACCTGTATCATTTTGATACACCCCCCGTATCATTTTGATACCGGTTTTGCCCATACCTGTATCATTTTGATACAACAATAAATTTTTTTCTAAATTTCTTGTATCATTTTGATACAACACTTTTGTTTTAAATGAATTTAAATATACTTATTGTGTATTTAATTGTTAATCAAGTGCCTATATAGTTAATAAAAAACAATTACAATTAATATTTGCTATTTTCTAAATAATATATTTTTGCAAATCTGCTAATTATAATTTCTGCCGCCTCGTTTCCGTATGCCTCCCTAAGCTCCCCAAAATCCTCTATTTTAGAGGTTGTGTGCGTTATTTTTTTATATTGGTCTCTTGTTCTAATAATATCCCCTATTGGGCATATATTACCAAAACTATATACACGGCTATTTTCGTCCAAATCAGTTATTAGCAGAACTCTGGCCTTTTGGTCATAAACAAACCTATCGACATAATTGCCCCCGTTTTTGGCAAAGTTGTTTATTTCAAATGCAGAAATTGTCATTATAGGCACATTATTAAATGTGTGGTAGCTAAATTCAGGCAGAGTTGCGGCGTGCCTTAGCGATTGCATAACCTGCTTTTTTCCTGCCCCAAATGGCCCAAATATATACAGCGAATTGTTAAAATTTGCGCATTTGCCGTCGGCCATTTTAATATCCGTAAATGACGGATGCGCCCAAAAGTAGGCAGCGGCCGTGCGCCAAACCGATTTATCTACATCTGACATATTTGGGAGTTTGCCTATTATTTCAACAAGATGTTTTGCCGCCACTGCGCGGTACCGCTTAAAATCCTTTTCATGGTCGCGCTCAACAACCGGCATAGGATTGTCTGCCATTTCATTGGCAGTTTTATTTATGCGCTCAATAATCACATCAAGTGGCTCGATAGGCTCGAGTACCTTTTTTATTATCTCACTTATTAGCATTTTTTAAAATATTTTGATTTAGGCAATTGGGGTAATTTAGGTATATCTGTATGCTCCGTATCTACATTTTTTGTTGGAATTACGGGAGGGTCTTTGGGGTTTTTGTCGTCTGCCGGCGGCTTAACTTGACCTTTGCTTTTCATTGAAGCCGCGTCTATTGCATCAGCAAACACATCGGACACCTTGCGGCGGCGTACCGTGCCGTTTATGTGGTTATCATCATGGATAATATACCCCGCCTTAAGCAGATTGGACAGTGTTCTTATTATTGTTATCCTTGATACCACCAGCTCTTCAGCCATTTTTTTATCTGATACAATAGCCCAGCCCGACTTAGAAAGCCCAGACATATAGTAAATATAGTATAATACAAAATACTCGACATGAGAAATATTTAGCTGTTTTATTACAGCGAAGTATGTCTTTATATAATATTCCATGAGGTTATTGATTGCTTGTTTATGGGTTTGCGGGTGGTTAAGCATCAAGATTGTGCTCCAATAAAGCCGCGTCTATTGCATCGGCAAATACATCTGACACCTTTTTATTTTTTTATTTTTTTGTTTTGCCTTACGGCGTTAATGTTGTCTAATACCATACCTATGGTATGTAGTTTAGTGTATCGAAGCACAACCCAGCCGTTTATAGCAGCATGGTTATATTTTTCACAGTCTCCGCTATACCCCCCAATGGTAGTATGCCTCGACTTGCCGCCTTCCCCAACCGCCATGCCCTCGTATTCAATGGCAATGCGTTCATCAGGAAAGGCGAAGTCAAAACGCCACCGCCGCCCATTTTCTGCAAATGGATACTCCGCCACAGCCCCCATTTGTTTTAGTATTATTTCTAACATTTTGGGGTCAAGCGAACCCCCGCGATTTGCAGAAACAGGGGCTGTGGCCTTGTAATTTTTCTTTTTGAATGGGGTAGTCATTTCATTATAACAAATGAAAGTTTTTCTTTTGGCACGGTTCGGTATCTTATTATAACAATTTTCTTTAACCACAACACCTGCAAACAATAGGTAAAGGTGCGTGTATTTTCTCCTTTTTTTTGCAAACACGATACTGCGGCTTGCGCGTTTTCTTTAAAAAATGCGTTGAACTCTTCAAGCTCTTTTGGGTTCTTGGGTACTATACGCATTCCATGCTGCAAATCGGCCGGATTTTTAAATAATTTAGCCGCCCATTCGTGGTCAAGCATAAATGAAGCCCTTTTGCCCCAGCCATAAAGGTAAGCATCTGCCACCTTAAATGAATTAAATTCCTCCATTGTAAATTTGTTTTAAAATGTTCTTAATAATGTTAATTTCAACTTCTATTGCTTCATAACGCACCGGAATGTCTTTGTGTGCAACGGTAGTCTTTATATTTGATTGGCGGAACAATTCAAGCAATTTGTTCGCATCTTCTTGGTTTTTGGCTGCCTGAAAAATAGAATCTATGCGTTTGCAGTTGAGCATAATAAAGCCGCTTTCAATTTCTTTAAATTCAACGCATGTTATATGCTCCAATAAGAAATTTTCATGCAACACATCGCATATTCGCCGGTATGCCATAAGTATATCGACCCAGCCGCTTTCGCCCTCTATGTAGTTTTCTTTATTTGGAAAAACCACAGGCATGTCGTTCTTTGCAACCATGAGGCCGATGCGATAAGATAAACTCAGGCCGACCTTGCCACCTATTTCGGGGTTAATGGGGGTGCTTACCCCTATTGATTTTAATTTTACAGTAGACATTTTATATTTTATTTAAATTAAAAAAAAGAAATTGCATATTCTTTTTATGCCGGATACTATATAGCCAATATTCCAATCGGCAATACCGGTCATAAGGGTTACTTTTGGCGTGTAGCAATTGCTACTTAGTATTAGGCCATTGTACTCTATTGTTCGCACCGACTTTACATTGGCAACTATGTAATTGTCGCTAATGTCCGATAGCTCTAAGGCGTAAATATCGCCTACCGGAACTATTTCGGCAATAATTTTTGCGATGCGCTCAAACTCTTGATAAATGTAAATCCAATTATCAATACTTTCGGCAATGCCATCTGCCACTTTATCGGGAATGACCGCCGATTTCGTTGCCGTATGGGTATAGTTTTGGCAAGTGACTGAAATTTCTATCCTGCCATAACCGCAAGGCCGTATAGAAATGTGTTGTAATGTTTTCATAATAATTGCAAATGTAGCGCAAATAATTGAACTTTGCAACAAAGTTACAAATAGTATTACGTCTGCATGACAATAGCGTGAATAATGGAACTTTTTAGATGTAAAAAAATAATGGCCGAAAAGTAAAAAATAAAAAGTGCTTTTGTGGTTTTTATTACAATTAGCCTAATTTTATGGCATAAAATGGCATTATTTTAAGACAAAATCGCGATATGTAGAATGTACTGTTAATGTAAAATGGAAAATGTTTTTCACGTTTTTTTACGTAAAAATTACGAACTTAAAGCGGGCAATTAACTGTTTTAGGGGGCATTTATAGCATAATATTGTAATGCAAAAAAGGCCGCAATAACTCCGTTTCATGGTGTTATTGCGGCCTTTTGTTTATTAATAGGGTATAAGCATTTCACCCTTTCCAAGTATTAGCCATTCGGCCTGCGGTTCGCTTTTGCCCGTTATCCATCGCGATACCGTTACATGTTTAACCTGCCCGCCAAATACCTCCTTTGCCATTTCACGGAGGGTCGGCTTTTTGATTTCACCTTTTAGGTGGGTGTAATAAAAGCAAATGAATGCCTCTATTCTTTGCCCAAGCGTATAATTGTCGCGTTGTGCCATTTTTTTTGCTTGTTTATTTTTTTGTTATAAATAGTTACCATTTTTTAACATAAAGCCTACTTACACGTATGCCGTTTTTTGCCAACTCTTCTATTATTTCAGGTTTTATAATATTACAATCCCTGCACAAAGAATCGTAGTGGGTGCTGCGCCTATTCCGTTTTTCATACATTAGCTTGATAAGTTTAATTTGGGTCATTTGCTGCGAAGCTCTGTACAGGTCTAACGCCATGTATTCCGACTGCGTACTTTCGGGCGATATTACAAACGTGATTATATTGCTGCCATTATCATCTGAAATTTTAATTATAGTTTCAAATGGATATAGCTCTTTAAATTTTTTCACCTTACTACGCAGCATTGCCCCACCATTGTTAATAATTCTATCAATTACTTTCTCTGCCCCATACTCTGTATAGCCAAGCGGCATAAAAAAGGCGGCACGGTCATATTGGCCTCCTTTATCGCGGTATGCCATAAATAATAAAGAGGCGAAATCGGCGGCGGTGTCGCCATTAATATCTACTTTTTCAGCTTGTATTGCCATGTATTAAATTTTTTTTACGCCGCAAAAGTAGGTAAAAAAAATCAAAAAAGACCTAAAAACGTACAAAAACACCATTTTGGCGATGTAACGTACATGTAACGTTACATTTCCGTATCTTTGCAGCATAAAACAAAATGAAAAATGGCACAAACCAAACAACAAACTGAACAACAGGCGCAGCCGGCTCAATCGACAGGGCGGGCTAAAAAGGCTGAAATAAACCTCGCGCCAATATATGCCGTAATTAGTATTTTTGCGGCAGTCATGGTGGCGGTGGCCGGTCTTTATATAGTGTTCACCCTATTAATGGACATAACCGCAAAGGCTTATGAGCTTCGCATGAAGTTCGAGTTATTATCTGTTAGTTTTTTCATATTTGCCGTATATGGTTCAATGGCGATACTAAGTCTTATGGCTATTGCCGCTATTATATTAAGCATGTCCACTATTTATCTGCAACTAAAAAGCCTTGCAGAGGAGTTCAGCTGGGGGGCTATCAAGAAAATATACATGTTAGCCGGTATGCCCATTGCCATGAGCTTGACATTGTCTATTAGCTTACTGCTCCTGCTCAATGCCGGTGTAGATAGTTACAAGCACGTTAGAATTGGCAAAGATGATAAAATTGAGGTTTTAACAAATGGTGGTACTGAAATATACAAAAAGCCTACCATTGAACAGCCCGCGCCTGCGGAGATGAACCCCAAGCAAGATAAAAACAAATAGCTAACATTAGATGCTTTGTTAGCGGCATTTTTTTCACTTTTAAACTTAAATTCAATACGATGGCAAAAAAAACTTACAATTACAATTGGACTTTAAAAGATGCAGTATTTACCAAAGATAAAGGCAAAGTATTTAGTTGTTTTGCTTGTGGTGGAGGTTCAACTATGGGCTATAAATTAGCTGGATTTGATGTGTTAGGATGCAATGAAATTGACCCTAAAATGATTGAAGCATACAAAGCTAATCACAACCCAAAATACGCATATTTAGAGCCAATACAAACCTTTAAATTACGTGATGACTTACCGCAAGAATTATACGAACTTGACATTTTGGATGGCTCACCGCCTTGCAGTAGCTTTTCAATGGCAGGGAATAGAGAAAAAGACTGGGGTAAAGAAAAAGTATTTAGAGAAGGACAAGCTGAACAGATTTTAGATACATTGTTTTTTGATTTTATTGATTTGGCAAAAAAACTACAACCAAAAGTTGTTATTGCTGAAAATGTAAAAGGATTGCTTTTAGGTGATGCAAAAAGCTATGTAAGGCAAATTTATAGGGAATTTGATTTGGCTGGTTATTATTGCCAACATTGGCTTTTAGATGCTTCAAAAATGGGTGTGCCACAACGCAGGGAACGAGTGTTTTTTATTGCTTTGCGTAAAGATTTGGCTAAACCATTTTTGGAACAGCAAGATATGTTTACTGTAAATCCGAAATTAAAACTTGAATTCAATGAGCCGGAAATAAAATTTAGTGAAGTGTACACTGAAAATATAGATAGACCAATAAAAGGTAAAGCAATTAAATTATGGGAAAATAGAAAAGAAACAGATAGTGGATTAAGCGAAGCAAATGGTAGAATATATAATAAGCCTAATAATTATTTTGGGTGGACTTATTTAAGATTTAATGATATACCTCCTACAATTATTGCTAACGATACAACTGTTTTATTTGATTACCCGAGATTTTTAGGCAAAATTGAATCTTGTAAAATAGGGAGTTATCCCATTGATTATGAATTTCAAAATAATAAACCACACTATTTAATCGGAATGAGTGTTCCACCTGTAATGACTGCGCAAATAGCAGAAAAAATCTATGAACAATGGTTGTCAAAAATCTAATGGCTGCGGAGCAGACAAAGAGGTAGGAAAAATTTTTAATACTTTTTTCTATTCTGAACTTCAATCGAAGCACGTCCGCCCGCTTGCCTATAACGTTTTCGGGCTTGGCGAAGGCGGGCTTGTAGGATGCTCAAAGTTTGCAGAATGTGTCTGCCCACTTTTGCCAAACCCGCTGTTATGGGCAGTAGCGGTTTATTAACTACAAATTTAATTAGAATGAAGAAATACAAAATAATTTATGCAGACCCTGCTTGGAAATACAACGACAAGCAAAATACACCTAAACTTGGTGGTGCGATAAAACACTATCAAACAATGACAATAAAAGAGCTTTGCAACTTACCTGTGAAGTGCCTTACAGAAGATGACGCTGTTTTATTTATATGGACTACAAGCCCACTACTTGAAGAAACCTTTGCTGTAATAAAAGCGTGGGGCTTCAAATACAAAAGTAGTTTTGTATGGGATAAAATAAAACACAATATAGGGCATTATAACTCTGTAAGGCACGAACTTTTATTGATATGCACCAAAGGAAGTTGCACACCTGAAATAAAGAAATTGTTTGATAGCGTTGTTTCAATAGAACGCACCGAACATTCAAAAAAACCAAAGTATTTTG